>Ga0078972_1004396_pt1 | contig 38798 bp, 36 predicted proteins | sample YelNatPaOPGAMG01_FD_67568 | JGI IMG/M metagenome (GOLD analysis project Ga0078972, IMG submission 67568) | Hot spring thermophilic microbial communities from Obsidian Pool, Yellowstone National Park, USA - OP-RAMG-01 (SPADES assembly) (version 2) | ecosystem: Environmental > Aquatic > Thermal...
AAATATCTCTACTTTTATAATAACTTAAGACCAAATATGGCTTTAGGAGGTCTTACTCCTATACAAAAGTTGAGAACTTTTAAGGAGTTCAGAAATGTTAAGGAATTATGGGTTTAGTACAATTAGAAATATGGTTATTTACAATTACTACATTATTAAATAATCCATAAAGTTAAATAAAAACAACTTTTATAATTAAAAATTAACAGATAGGATAATTAATAAGAGAGAGCTCTTTTATAAGGTATTGTTCTACAATTTAATAATAAAAATCACCTTTTATCTTAGCCCTTTTGATAGCAAAATTCCAAAACCATATTCCAAAAAATAAAAATATTAAGAAAAATATAGTCAATATAAAAATATCTTTTAATATAAAATAAACAGAATAATTATGTAAAAAAAGCGCCCTCATACTTCTTACAGTATAAGTTAAAGGTAAAACTTTAGATAATTTCTGCATCCACAAAGGAAGAAAATTTATTGGTATATATACACCTGAAAGTATACGATGAGAATTAATTATCAAAGATACAATTTCATCTGTATTTTTTAAAATTATAACTAAACCAGAAATAATTATAGAAATCATAAAAGATATACCCAAAGATATAAAAAATATTATACATAAAAAAGTTATCTCCAAAAAACTTAAATAAATACGAAGTATAAATATAGTAAAAATAATAATAGGCAATCTGATAATAAAAATATAGAAAAAATTAAATATAAATATAGATGTTACAACAACTAATGGATTTGTAGGAGTAGCAAATATAAAATCTATTATTCCCATCTTTACCATTTTTTCTAATTCTTTATTTGTTAAAGATACTGCTCCTGCGAAATACGTAGTGGATATAATTCCAGTAAGTACGAAATAAAAATAATTTATAGGTATTATAAGGTATTTTGTTTTATTATAAGTAAAAATATAGATAAAAATAGTTATTATAAAAAAAATAGTTATTTTTATTATAATATCAAACTTATAATTTAATAAATCTAATAGATTTTTCCTAAATAAGTGTATTATCTTATAAAGTATCTTCATTTATTTTATATTTTATATTTTCAAATAAATCATAAGCTAATATTCTTCCTTGTCTTAATAACATTGTCTTTGTATTTAATTTTACCAATTCTTCATAATCACTTGTTGAAAAAATAACTATTTTTTTATTTTCTAAAACAAGTTTGTCTTTTATAATATTTATTAAATAAAGAGCGCTATCCACATCTAATCCTTTTGTTGACTCATCCATCAAAACAATGGGCGGATTATGCAATAAAGCTCGGGCAATTGCCAGTTTTTGTCTCATACCTGTAGAATATGTATAAAATTTTCTTTCTATATACCCATCCATCTTTAATAAATTAACCAACTCTTCTATTCTTTTATCTGCATCTTTAAAAAATAAATCATATAGAGATGCAAAAAATCTTAAATTTTCTCTACCAGAAAGCCTCCAAAAAAAATTTCTTGTATCATCGCTTATTAATCCAATATATCTTTTAACTGCATTATTAAATTCATTTAATTCATAATTATTAATATAAATCTTTCCTTTTGTAGGTAAAATGATTCCAGATAACATTTTAATAAGCGTAGTCTTACCGCTCCCATTCTGACCAAAAATACAAACCAACTCTCCAGACTTTATCTTAAAACTAACATTATCTACCGCAATCACTGGATCACATTTATGCCAATAGTCACTATAAAATTCTTTTGTTAGATTACGTACTTCAAGGATATGTTCCATCACATAAATTTAATAAGATAACAAGTTATAATATAAAGTTATGATCGTTTAAAATAAGAGCCAGACAATAAGGAAACTCTGTTTTTCCATCACGAAGTAAATATCGAGAAGGACATCCAGCCTGAATCTCCATTAAATCAACTGTATTAATATCCGGACGACAACGCACAGTAATTTTAAAATCAAAAGGTTTACCAAATAACTTTCTTAAAATAAGTAGCAAAGTAGCTAATATTCCCATTTTTTGCATAAATATTTTTAAATAAAAAAATCTTTTAATATAAGGATTTTTAATATGCTTATACCTGTTTTGTATAAATAAAGACATAAAACTAAAATCCATCCAACAGACAGAATGAATAGGATATCTGTGTCTTTTTTTTATAAGCTCATATCTCTCAAGACCAAATTCATCTTCAATCATACTAATGATCTCAGAAAGAAACAACGGTTCATCATCCAAATGCCTCCCCACTGTACTTGTATTTCTTATCCTTAAATTATGAATCAAACTACAATTTAAAAAACAAAATCTTATAATTTTTCTCAGTTCCTTTTCATTTAAATTTCTCACTAACATCACTGATAATGATATATTAATCTTTTCTTTTATTAAATTTTTTAGGGCTTTTAATTTAATATCTAAAAGCTTTCTCCCATTTATTTTAATATATGTGTTGTCATCAAAACCGTTAAAAGCTAATATTACATATCCTATACCAGATTTTTTTAAACGCTTTACATAAGACCTATCAATTAGTCTTAATCCGTTAGTTATTAAATACCCTATCTTATTTTGTTTATGAATAAAACTTATTATTTCCATTACATCATCTCTCTCTGTAGGTTCTCCCCCCGAAATTCTAATCCTTTTTGCCTTAGTAGCAATAATTGCTTTTTTGATAGTATCTAAAGACAAAGGCTCGTTTTTTCTTTCAGGAAGATAACAAATGGGGCAATTTTCTGAACAGCGATATGTAGCAGTAAACATCAAATGCTCTGGCGATATCTCTTTTGGTAGATATTCTCTATTCATCAATTCCTTATAAATAGTAGCATCTTTTTCTATAAGCTTTTTGAACTCACCATGAACAGGGCAATTCCTTATCATATATACCTGATTATTTTCTTGAATTATCTTAGCAGGTATTTCTTTAAAACATAAATGGCACAAACTCTTTGTTTGTTTTTTTAGAATAATCATTGTTTTTATCGTTAAAAATATCTAATTTAATTCCCAAATAAAACTATTAAGGGGTTTTCCTTCTGGAACCTGGGGCAAAACATTTTCTTTATTATCAACCATACAGTGAATTAAAACCGGTCCTTGTATAGATAGCGCCTTTTCTAATACAGGTTTTACTTCCTCTCTCTTAGTTATTCTTAAACCTGATATTCCATAAGAAAGAGATAGAGAAACAAAATCTGGATTATTTTCAAGTTTCATAAATCTACCTTCTTTTTTAAAAACAAAACGATTAAACTGTTGTGTTAATCCTAAATTTCGGTTATCTAATATTAAAATTTTTATGGGCAGTTTATTAGCTGCAATTGTAGATAATTCCTGTATATTCATTTGAATTCCTCCGTCTCCGCTAATACAAAAAACTAATGCTTCTGGCTTAACTATTTGAACTCCGATACTTGCAGGTAAAGCATATCCTGCTGTACCCAACCCTCCACTAGTTATAAATGTACGAGGTTCTTTAAAATTATAAAAATTTGCAACCCACATCTGATTTTGCCCTACATCTGCACATATAATCGCTTTGCCATCAGTAATCTTAGATATCTGTTCAATAATATACTGAGGCTTTAATTCATTATTATCTTTGTATCTTATAGAATATTCGAGTTTCCATTTTTTAATCATATCAATCCATTTTTCTATCGCTGGTTTTTCTACAATTTTTATTATCTCTGTTAAAAACTCCTTAATATCATAACCTATAACCAAAGCAACTCTAACATCATTTCTTATTGCTTTATGCTCTATATCTACCTGAATAATCCTTGCCTTAGGAGCAAATTTTTTTATATTGCCAGTTGTTCTATCATTAAGCCTAGAACCTAATACAATAATTAAATCTGAATTCATTAAAGCATAGTTCGCTTCTGGTCTTCCATATACGCCGGCCATACCCAGATATAATGGGTGTTGCACAGGCAAACTTCCTAAACCAAGCAGAGTAGTTGTAACAGGTATATTCGTTTTATTTACAAAATCTAAAAGTAATTCAGAAGCATTAGCATTAATAACACCTCCTCCTGCGCAGATAACCGGATTTTTACTCATTTTAAGCATTTTTACCAACTTATTAATTTTATACAAGTTAAGTTTTTTAATAATGAAACTTTGCTTATAATTATATTTTCTTTCATTTATACTTTTCAAGAAACAAAAATCTGTATTTTTAAATAAAATATCCGAAGGGATATTTACTAAAATTGGTCCGGGTCTACCTTGGGAAGCCAAAAAAAATGCCTTTCTGATCTTAGATTGTATATCTTCAACATCCTTAATTAAAAAATTAGCTTTAGTAATAGGGCGGGTAATCTTTAATATATCTATTTGTTGCCATAAATCTTTTCCTGATAATCTAGCAGGCAAGTCTCCTGTAATTGCTACTATTGCTACGGAATCTTTATAAGCAGTTGCTAATCCGGTAACCAAATTCGTTGCCCCTGGACCAGCGGTAGCCAAACATACACCTACCTTACCACTAACCCTACTAAAACCATCTGCGGCATGCACAGCTGCTTGTTCATGTCTTGTCAAAACAAATCTTATTGCTGAATTTTCTAAATAATTCAATATGGGAACTATTCTCCCTCCCGGATATCCAAAAATTACCTCTACTCCTTCTTTAATTAATGATTTTACTAAAATCTCTGCCCCAGAGATAAACATATTTATGCTTTAAAAATCCTATTTTGTTTCCAAATAATAAATTTCTGTGTCTTATCATATATCCCCAGAGAAATCATATACAATTTATTCTTAACTAAATAATCGTCTTTATTATATAACAACTCTGCTTCTCTGGTATCATTGTGCAAAAATAAAAAAACTCTTGGATAATTTATCTCTAAATCCATATCTATTGAATCAAAAAAAACTTCAAGTCTTGTCCTCCATAAGCCAGCTATATCAGAATACAATTTATCTGAATTTATACGTATCCATAACTCAATAAATAAAGGTATCTTATTATTATCATTTCTAACTATTTTGAGTTTAAATCTAATACTTGATTCACAATAAATATTATCAGAAAAAATAAATAATTTAATTTTCTCGTTTTCCTGTAGATTAGATTTTTTAAAAAAAATATAATTTTCATAATTATTTAATTTATCATTAACAAACATAAATAAACCTAATTGATCCATATTTAATTTATTATATTTTAGAATAAATTTAAATAAAATTTTTAGATCTAAACGCTGTAAAAGTTTCAAGTCAAAAATATCTCTATCGTCTAAACCCATGGTTATTTTTTTAAAATAAAGTTTAATTAATATAAATAATAAACGTAATCTTAAATCTAATCTTAACAAAATAACTAATATCTTGGGATATTTCTTAAAAAATAGGTTATTTTTAATTTTTATTATATTTTCTTTTTTAAAGAAACCACTTGCTATCATTGCCATAATGGTACCGCGAAACAGCAATTTTTTATTTTTTGTTAAATCTAAAAACATATACCAGTTATATAATGCCTTATAAGTTTTAGTTTCTAAAACATCTTCTTTAATAATATCGTTTTTGAGCAAATAATGAGTAAATTCCACTTTGGGCATAAAACATAATGAATACAATGCAACTTCGTAAGGCGTATATAATCGTGGTAAATTTAACATAAGTTCTACATTGTAATTAAAATCCTCTTCACTTTCTGCGGGGTTATCTACAATAAAATGATAACAAAATTGAATACCTATGTCTTTTAAAAAATTTATAAATTCGATTATATTTTGATTTAATGAATATCTTCTAAATACTTTTCGACAAAATTCTTCACTTCCTGACTGAATTCCCATATTTATATATGTTAAGCCAGCTTCTTTAAGCATCATAATTATCTGTTTTTTGGTATATGCCGGATGAGCATTACAGGTAAAAGGGATGGCTATTTTTTTTCTATATAATTCCGAAAATCTGGCTATCCAATCTTCGTCATAAGCAAATATATCATCCCAAAACCACACAGATAAAATCGTTCTACTGCTTATAGCTAACATAATTTCTTCTATAACATTTTCTGGCGATCTTCTTCTATGATAATAACCTTTATTTTTATATATTTTTCTTAAAACACTGTTGGCGCAAAACGAACAACCAAAAATACATCCTCTACTAGACATGATAGGATACATATATTTTCTATAAGCAGGGCATATCACAGGCTTTGTAATTATCTTCCCATTGTCAATCAGATACTTATTACCATAATCCACAAAATCAGGGTAAGGCAAAGAATCAAGGTCAGAGATGAGTTCTCTTAAGGGGTTTTTCTCTATTGAGCCATCCTGATGTTTAATCCAGAGGTTCTTTATACCGGTTAGGGGTTGTTTGTTTTCTATTTTCTGGACTACTTCCAGCATCGGGTATTCTCCCTCTCCAATACAGACCATATCTGTATGGGGGATACATTCCTCAGGACAGAGAGTAGGATGGATTCCTCCCCAGATTACGGGAATAGAGAAGTTTTCCTTTATTTTCTTAGTGATAGCACAGGCAGTTAAAAAGGTGGTGGAAGATAAACTTATACCCACAAGGTCGGGTTTGAGTTGAAAGAGAAGGCGAAGTAAAGCTTTTATGTTAGCAGATGAATAGGGACGATGATAGATAGGTTTAGCTAAAATATAGTTATTAAAGAAAATTTTATAAGATAGTTTTAATTGCCCAAAAGAAATAACATCTACCGGATAGCCTTTGGATTTAAGGAAACTGGAGATTGACCTTAGACCAAAGTCATAATTAAAAAGTGAAATAAGAACGGTTTTGGTGGTCATAGATAAATTATTTTATTTACTTTTCAATCTTTATCATCCTACTGAAAAAATTTTTGTAACAATATATACGCAATAATTATTTTTATTAATTATATATAAAAATTTATTTATACCCTTCGCTATAGGTCTTAATAAAAGATAAACTCTTATCAACTTCAATAATAATTTTACCTTCAAATACAATATTTTCTAGATTTGAATCAAATATTATTACATCCAGTAGATAAAATCCTTCAGATAACGATGGTCTACTATATATCAAATTCGCCATTTGTTTAATTCCTTTATTTTTAAAAATAATAAAAAATCTAGGAAAATCTAACTCTAATTCTATATCTGTTACTTTATCATTTATCTCAATAGGTAGATTCCATAATGCAATTTTATTACCAGTATATAATAAACGCATTAATAAAAAAAATCTTAAGAAATTTATTACTTCATTGCTCTTTCTAAATATAATTCTTAATAATATTTTTTTACGATCATTCTCGATATTTATAGGCAAAACTGCACAATCTTTTCTAAGAGAATATTCAAAAATTTGATTAGGAACCATTAGGAAATTTCTACAAAGTATCTCGCTTTTAAAATAAGAAAGAAGATATTTTTTTTTCTTTAATGAGTGAATAATTTTATGTAATATAATTTCTGGATATTTTCTTTTTATTATTGATAAATCTAAACTTTTTATATTAAGACTTAACCTAAAATAAATAATTAAAGACTCCATCCATAATTTTAATCTCAAAAAATAAATTAAAATTTTAGGATGATTCTTAAAGAATATGCTCTCTTTACATCTTCTAATAAAATTATAATTATAGAACCCACTTACAATCATCGCAATAAGGGTATCCCGAAAGAGTCTTTTTTTATCTCTGGCTAAATCCAGACACATAAAAAAGTTATTCAAAGCCTTATAATTTCTACCCTCTACATCTTCTTCTCTGATCATACCTCTTTTTAATAACTCTAAAGTGAATTCTACTTTGGGGAAATAGCAAAGAGAATATAATGCTGATTCATAATTTTTATAATTTAAACACAACTTCAACATCAATTCAAAAGTATTATTAAAATCTTCATCATCCTCTAAGGGGTTATCCATAATGAGGTTATAGCGAGGTCTGACTCCTAACTCTTTTAAAAAATAGGCAAATTCAATTATCTTCTCATTGGATTGGTATCTTTTGAATTTATCTCTGCAGAATTCTTGGCTTCCGGATTGTATCCCTATATCTATAGAAACCAAACCTGCATCTCTAAGCATCTTAATGATGTTCTTGTGGGTATATTCAGGATGGGTATAGCAGGCAAAAGGAAGGGCAATTTTTTTTCTATATAATTCTACAAATTTAGCAATCCAGTCTTCATCATAGGTAAATACATCATCCCAGAACCTTACATTAAGAATAGTCCTTTTACTGCGGGCATACTCTAATTCTTCTATCACATGCTCTACTGACCTCCTCCTTAAATACGGTCCTTTATCCTTGTAGATTTCTCTTAATATACTATTGGCACAATAGGAACAGGCAAAAGGACAACCACGTGTGGACATAAGGGGATATTCGTATTTGGTATAGGCAGAGATAATGGGTGGTTCAATTACTAATCTTCCCCTATCAATCAGATACTTATTACCATAATCCACAAAATCAGGGTAAGGCAAAGAGTCAAGGTCAGAGATGAGTTCTCTTAAGGGGTTTTTCTCTATTGAGCCATCCTGATGTTTAATCCAGAGGTTCTTTATACCGGTTAGGGGTTGTTTGTTTTCTATTTTCTGGACTACTTCCAGCATCGGGTATTCTCCCTCTCCAATACAGACCATATCTGTATGGGGGATACATTCCTCAGGGCAGAGAGTAGGATGGATTCCTCCCCAGATTACGGGAATAGAGAAGTTTTCCTTTATTTTCTTAGTGATAGCACAGGCGGTTAAAAAGGTGGTGGAAGGAAAGCTTATGCCCACAAGGTCGGGTTTAAGCTGGGAAAGAAGCTTAAGTAATACGTTAAGGTCAGAAGAAGTATATGGAGGCAAACGCAGGGGTTTTGCTAAGATATAGTTATTAAAGAAAATCTCATAGGAGAGTTTTAATTGCCCAAAGGAAATAATATCTACCGGATAGCCTTTGGATTTAAGAAAACTGGCTATAGATCTTATGCCAAGATCGTAGTTAAAAAGTGAAATAAGAACGGTTTTGGGGGTCATATAAAAACATTATATATATAAAAATATTTCAAAGTATTGCACTTATCAATTATATTTTACTTAAAAATTGTGTTTTTAAAACCTACGCATCCACCCTGACAAATATTATTAGAAAAAAGTCTATCTTTCTTATACAATAGTTTTTCATTTTCAAGCAGGATTTTAAAATTTTTAAAGTAATTACAATCAACACATCTATCTGAAGAAGGAATAGAAAGTATATTTCTATCTATCTGCGAGAAATATCCATTTATACTTTCCCTATCTTTAAATTTATGTATAGATGGTCCTTTAACAAAAAAAGTACTACATGGATAAATAGAAAGATCAGGATTTACAGTTAAAGCGAGTGTATAATCTCCTCTAAAACCTAAAAGACAACGAGTAAATATGTGTTCATTGGCCAGTCTTCTTATTTCTCTCCATTCTTTTAAGTCAAAAATACAAAGAGGGACTGGTCTTATAACACAAGATGTAATTTTTCTTTCTTCACTAGTTTTAAGAATTTTAAGTAATTGTTTTCCGTAAGATCTGGGACTATAAAATAAATTCTCATGATAACTAGTTTTATTATAACCACAGCTTAAAGCACTCCAGCGTACAGATAGATTAAAATATTTTGCAATCTCTATAACTTCTTTCCATATCTCTGTTATTCCATCAACTATACTGGAAATAGAGATTATTTTATTATCTTTAAGATAATTGAGATTATTAAAAAATAATTTCTTTTGAATATAAGAATTAAATTGAGCATATGAATATTCAAAAACAATAAATTCTACACATTGATTTTTTAGTGATTTTAAAATATCTTCGTTAAATAAGCCATTTGTAAATAAAATAATTTTTATTTTTTCTTTATAGCATATATTTATAAATTCATTAAAATATGGATGGCAAGTTGGTTCTCCGCCTAAAAATACAAATTGATTCCAACCTAATTTCTTTGCCCATTTTACTAAATAAATAAAGTCATCTATAGTCATATTTTGGGGAAAATTTTCTGATAATCCTCTGGCATAGCAATAATTACAAGAAGCATTACAATAATAAGTAATACAGATTCTCAGGTTATTTCTCATACCACCAGAAATTATAGATGAATATCGATCATAAATTATATAAAAAGGTGATTTTGTTAAATAATTCAAAGTTTTGTTTTTTAAATGACTACTAAATATATCTCTAAATATGTATAAAATACTTAAATAAATAAATCTTAAAATTATAAATGGCTTTCTAAAAAGATAATTGGATAAAACTTTGGATATAAAATAAATAAATTTTTTAAATTTATTCATAGTTACTTATTGTACAAATATTACTATTGATTCAAAAATATCTGACTGCCTAATTTTAAAACATCCTATTTCATCTATAAATACTCTTTCAAAATGATCAAATCGATTTAGCGGTTGCCTTATAACAATAATAACATTTTTATTATTACGATTTAGAATTTTATTTAAAATTGTCTGTTTTAATACAGTGTGAAGAGTAATTATAATTAAACCATTATCGTAATCATAGAGATAATTAATATTTCTAATTATTTTAACATTTTTTATTTTTAAACGGTGAAGTAAAATGATAGAAGAAAAAAAAGCTAAATAGTTTCTTTCAACAGCATAAATAATAATATTATCTTTCTTTTGGGCAAAATATAAAGCGGTATTCGGGATTGCTCCTGAACCTATTACTACTATCTTATCAATCTGATCTAAATTAAAATTATTGGATAAAAAATTAAATTCATTCTCTGGAATCCAACTCCATTTTTTATAAAATTTATTATAAGTTTTAAGAAAAAATGAAAAAAATATTTCCTCAAATATATAAAAAGTTAAACGTATTTTTTTAAAAAATTGTTTCATTTATTAAAAATAATTTTATATTTATAATAGCCCTGTATTTCTACCAATGATAGCTTTCAATAAAGGCAAAGTTCTGCCGCAACTGCAAGGGGTATTGCTTAATATGGCATAGTCACCTATTGCATATCTAATTAGTGGCATAGTATATTGATCTAAATTTGTAATTAGCACCTCTCCTATCTCTTCCGGTAAAACTCTTTCACCTTTATGGTTCACTAATTCTAAAATAATTGTATCAGAATTAATATGATAACCCATATGTTTTTTGCATTCCCAGGCAATTAAGCCGCATTCAGTGGAACTATAATAATCTATTATATCTGCTTTTATTATATTGGCTATAAATTCTCTGTCTTCTTTGGATAAAAAATCACCTGTAGTAAAAACTAAAGATATGTTACAAATTTTTATATCTTTTTTCATTATTTCCTCGGCAATTTCCTTGATAGAATGTATATAACTTCTGATGATATTAGGTTGGAAGTTCAGTATAAAATTCAAATTTTCTTCTGGATGGTTAAAAATAGAAATATATTTTGTATTAAATAATCTTAGGTACTGAAAAAAATTTTTTTTATCTTTCTTAATAAACTGTGGATGAGTGATAGACAAAAGTCTATCTGTTATTTTATATCCATTAGCAAATAACATTCTTAAATAAAGAACGGATTGTAATGTATTTTCTTTCTTATCAACATAAATATTTAGTGGATTAGCTGTTGTGCCGCTGGTAGTGTATTTAAAATAACCTTTAAGATATTTATGCCTCCATATAATATCAGTAACTGACAAACTCTTTATATCTTCTCTCCTTGTTACAGGAACCTTATGCAAATCATTTACACTTTTAATATCCGAAGGACTAATGCCTCTGCTACGAAAAAGTTCTCTGTAATACTTTATATTATTATAAGCATGATTTATCAATTTTATAAGTTTCCTATTTTGTAGACGCTCAAGTTCTGAGCATTTTAGCCACTGATTTCTAATTATTTTTTTTAAAAAGTATATATGATAGAAATATTCTAATAACTCTTTTCCCATACCATTAATGATAACAATTGTATTTTCTCTTTGGGAGGAATTTCTATAGGTATATTTAATTTTTTTGCTAATAAATATAAGTCAATTCCCGATGCTTCAGGCGAAAAAAGAAAAAAATCAGGTCTACGGCACCTAAAAGGATAACTACATTTAAAACAGCCATGACAAGGAGAACTACCCCAAGAAAAAACTTTATACTCAGTTGATAATAATCTTTTCATCTTTAACATAATAAAATGGAGTTTCCTCCAATAATAATGACAGAATATCTTTTGGTTAATTTGGATTAAAGGATTCAAAGTATTATAACTATGATTAGTTAGTGGCCAAAATCTTGCTTCTACATTAACTACCAAAGCATAATCATAATGAGATAAAATCTCTTTTGTCTTTTCTGGAAGGGGTGAATAAGGTGGGCAACTCCATCTACGCATAAAGTAGTTTTTGTGGACATTACAATCTAAACATAGAAGCGATGCCTTCCAAGAAACCGGAATTTCCTGTGGATTAATCAAATACACCCGACTTGCCCCCAAAGAAAGGGTTTTTTTGATAATTTCATTTAATATAGATTCGCCAACCATCTTTTTCTTTTATAGTTATAGCAAAATAAAAACCTTTTTTTCTATAGAGTTTAGTTTTTTTATAGGCGGTTATTCTATCTTTATATAATTCAGAAATCTGATATTCTCTTTTTGCTTCTTCTAAAATCCTTTCCTTAATCTCCTTAGAATTATCTTTTAAATTTTTGTTTTTAAATAAAGAAATAACTAACCGCCATAAGGAAAAAAATATACCTTCTAAAGAAAGTAAATGTATCTTTTTTAGCATCATAAAAATATAAGAGATTCTAAAGTAAAATTTTTTGTATGCATCATCAATCAATTGCTGTATTTCTTCTTGTGAAAGAAATTCTGTTTTTACTATTACCTGTTGAAAATCAACCAAACTCCAATCTGTTTTAATCAATAAATTTTTGGATTTATAAAAATCGTATGCTTTTGTTTGTGGCAAAGGCGTAAAGGCATAAAATGTGGCATAATCCGGATTTAATTTCTTTGCCAGTTCTATGGTTTTTCTCACCGCCTCTTTATCCTCTTGAGGTAGCCCAATCATAAATGTAGCGTTAATCAAAAGCTTATATTTGCGAAGAATATCAAATGCCTCTTTTATTTTTTCGATATCTATACCTTTATTTAACCAATCAAGACATTCCTGTTTTGCTGACTCTACCCCTAAAAATACCTCATAACAACCGGATTCTTTAAATATCTTTATTGCTTTCTCATTAATTAAATCAGCACGCGTTCCGAATTTCCAACTAAATTTATATTTCTTTAATGCTTGAGCAATTTCTATCATTCTGGCATCACATTCCAAAATCTGGTCTTCAAAGGAAATTTCTCTATAACCCATTTTATAAATCTCTTCTATCTCTTTAATTACATTTTTAGCGCTTCTTACTCTTCTCTTACTCTGCCAAAATACCTGTTGTCCACAATGGATACAATTAAAGTAACAGCCCCTTCCTGTATATATGACTGTCATCGGTTTCTTTTTATAACTACTTAACCTGTAATTCTTATGGGGAAATAAATCGCGTGCCGGAAAAGGTAAGATATCTAAATCTTCAATTAATTTTCTTTTAGGATTATGATTTATTTTACCATTAAACTTATAACTTATCCCCTCTATTCGGTCTAAATTTATTCCTTTAGCAATCTCAAGACAACTAATTTCTGGTTCATTTCTTACGGCAATGTCTAAGGGACTATCCTTTAAGATCTCTTCAGGAACTAAAGTAGGATGAATACCCACAGAAACAATGGGAATATTTAATTTTTCTTTAATCAATTCAAACATCCTTTTTTCTTCTACCCAAGTAGAAAAATGTGTCTTAGTAATAATTAAGTCGGGTTTTATCTTAAAGACCTTTTTTATATTCTGGTTAAAATCTAAATCTTCTCCCGCTGCATCCAAAAAATTTATATTTATACCATTTTCTCTTAAGAAACTTGCAATATAACCTAAAAATATGGGAGGATGCAAAAGGTTAGTCCTTTTCTTCCACTGCACAGTGGTATCGCTATAATATTGTCTACAGCAATAGGGATTTAATATCAGTACTTTCTTAAACATTTTTACTTTACAAAGCAACCTTGGAAATAACCCAATGTAGCTTTAATCTTGGAGGGAATAAAATAAATAAAAAGAATATTTATAAACTTATTTCTTATTAAAAAGATTCTTAACTTTTCATTTTTTGAGATAATTGTATAAAACCACCAACTAACAAAAATTATAAAAATATTCTTCTTTTCTCCTATACCATTAAATAATATTGCCTTCATTATCTTTTTTGTATTTCTTTCCTGTTGAATTACTTTTTTATTCCATTTTAAACCTTTCGTTTCATCAAATGATAGTGCATAACGACAAGGTCGAGGCAGAATACTTTTAACCCCATATACCTGTGCATTATTATTCAATATACTTATCTTTTCTAAAGTAAATTTGTAGATAGTTACTCTGTCTATATATTTCTTATTATTCTTAAGAAATCTGATTGTATTAATAATATCTTCGCTTCTCTCGTAAGGATAACCAGTAACTAAAAAAATCCTATTTTTAATTCCTACTTCATGGGAATATCTTAAGGTATCTTCTGCTTCTTTAATATCAAATCCTTTATGCATCATCTTTAAAATATTTTTGCTACCTGATTCAATACCAAATTTTAACCAGAGACAGCCTGCTTCTTTCATCTTTTTTAAAATCTCTTTATTTAACTTACCTATCTTTGCATATACAATCCATAATATATCTAATTTATTCTCAATAAAACTATCCATAAGCTCATCTAAATATTCGTAGGAATTATTTATAGCATTATCACAGAAGTAAAAAATATTACTTTTATATCGTTCCTTCATCTCTTTTATCTCAGAAACTACTTTTTTAAAAGATTTAAATTCTAAGCGTTCATTAACATAATAGGTACAGAAAGGACATCTATTACTACATCCCCGAGAAATCTGATATGGCAGACCTAAATCTATGCCCATTTTTCTGTATTCCTCCAAAGGCAGTCCTCTAAAATCAGGGACAGGCATATCTTCAAGGGGATAGTACTGTTGAGGATTAGAGATTATTTTCTCATCTTTCTTATAGGTTAAGTTGGGGACTTCTGAGAGGGGAATTTTTCCTTTAAGGTAATCTATGAGTTTTAAAAGGGGAACTCCTCCATCTCCTCTAATCATATAGTCCACAAAGTTAAATATCTCAGGATAAAGGTCTCCATAAAGATTAATAAAGGCACCTCCCAAAACAATAGGTGTGTTGTATCTTTGTTTGAGGCGTTGGGTGAGAAGCAAAGAAAAAAGAAACTGATCAAAGGTAAGTATAGAAAAACCTATTAAATTAAATCCTTTAAATGATGAATAATTTAATATTTCGTCAATAAATAAAATAATTTCTTTATCTTTTATCTCTCCTTTATAAATAGAATTGTATAAATTTTGGTCTTTAAGTTTTATAATAATAGATTCTATTTTTTTTCTTCTTTTTTTAAGGAATACATTATCTTTATAAAAATTAATTTTTAACATAAGGTCTTCCTGCTCAACAAAATAGGAGTTATTTCTTAGAATGGAGGTGATTATTCCCATTCCGTAAGGAGGTATATTGTTTGATTCAAAACCCAGTCCATAGGCATAGGTGATAGTGGGAGGAAAAACTAATTTAATCTTCATTTAAAAATATGGGATATAAATACCAATAAATAATTTATAAGTCTTTGGGGGAGAATTACTTTTCTATAATAACTTAATAATCTATTATAATTCTCTTCTCTTTGCCTTTGTTGCTCTTGTATGGGTATGCCATTAGATTCTTCAAAACCAAAGGTAAAGCGTGATCTATGCGCAATTAATCTTTTTATCCCATAATGCTGATAGTTGATATGTATGGGGGTACCTTTGCATAATGCAAATCTCTGTGTTTTAATTATGAAAAAATATCTTTTATTTTTCTTAATAAAGGCAAGGGTTTTGTTGAAATCTTCTTTGGTCTCTTGAGGATGACCAACTATAAAGCTAACCACATTTTTTATCCCTACCTCATAAGATATCTTTAATGTTTTAGATGCCTCTTCAGCACTAAATCTTTTATTCATCATCTTTAATATCCTATCACTACCGGATTCTACACCAAACTCTAAATATCGACAACCTGCTTGATACATCTTTTTAAGGAGATTTTTATCAAGTCTACCAGCAATGCTGTAGGCTTTCCATCTTATATTCAATCTCTCTTTAATCAAAACATCACAAAGCCCATCTAAATACTCATAGGAAAGATCAATGGTGGAAGAGGGAATAAAATCAAAGAAGTTATACCGGTATTCTTGCTTCATTTTTTTTAACTCAGAAATTACTTTTTTGTATGACTTAAATTCTATTTTTGGGTCAATTAAAGGATAGGAACAAAAACTACACCTATTTGTGCAACCTCGCATAATCTGATAGGGTAGTAGTGGCTTTATAATTCCAAAATTCCTATATAACTCTAAAGGCAGTCCTCTAAAATCAGGGACAGGCATATCTTCAAGGGGATAGTATTGTTGGGTATTAGAGATTATTTTTCCATCTTTCTTATAGGTGAGGTTGGGGACTTCTGAGAGGGGAATTTTTCCTTTAAGGTAATCTATGAGTTTTAAAAGGGGAACTCCTCCATCTCCTCTAATCATATAATCTACAAAGTTAAATATCTCAGGATAAAGGTCTCCATAAAGACTGATAAAGGCGCCTCCCAAAACAATAGGTGTGTTGTATCTTTGTTTGAGATGTTGGGTGAGGATAATAGTAAAAGGGAATTGTTCAAAGCAAAAAATAGAAAAACCTATGAGTTGATAATTTTGAGGAGAAATTAAATCTATCAATTTATCAATAAAACGGATTATCTTAGATTCGCAATTGAGTTTGTTGGATAAGAGTCTGTCTATATCTGGTAATGAAATAATAATTTTTTCTTTACCAAAGGTAGTTTTACGGTTAATCAATATATTCAAATCCTGCAGTTCCACAAAATATCCATTATTCCTTAAAAAAGAAGCTAATACACCTAAGCCGTAAGGAAGATAATAAGGTATCATTAGCCTAGCAGAGTATAGCTTAGAGATAAGATTAATTTTTCTAACTAAAGGTGGATAGATTAATTTAATTTTAAAATCCATAGAGATACTTTTTCTAAGTTTCTAAGAGTAAATTATATATCCGTTTTATAATACTTGTAGGAAAGAGTAAATTATATATCCGTTTTATAATACTTGTAGGAAAGATTACTTTTCTATAAAAACTTATCACTCTATTATAATTCTCTTCTCGTTGCCTTTGTTGCTCTTGTATGGGTATGCCATTAGATTCTTCAAAATCAAAGGTAAAGCGTCTTTCACTAGGAATTAATCTCTTTATCCCATAATGCTGATAGTTAATATGGATTAAGGTATTATAATCAAGGGTAAATTTCCATAAATGTGATATATATATATATCTTTTATTTTTCTTAATAAAGACAAGGGTTTTGTTGACATCTTCTTTAGTTTCTTGAGGATGTCCTATTATAAAGTTAACTTGATTTTTTATCCCCGTCTCATAAGATGCCTTTAATGTTTTAGATGCCTCTTCAGCACTAAATCTTTTATTCATCATCTTTAATATCTTATCACTACCGGATTCTACACCAAATATTAAATATCGACAACCTGCTTGATACATCTTTTTAAGGAGATTTTTATCTAAATTTTCTACTCTTGCATAAGCCCTCCATCTTATATTTAAATTCTCTTTGACAAAAAGCTCACATAGACCATCTAAATATTCATAGGAAAGGTCTATGGTAGAGGCAGGCGTAAAATCAAAGAAATTGCTATGATATCTCTCTTTCATCCAAAGTAAATCAGAAATTACTTTTTTGTATGACTTAAATTCTATTTTTGAATCAATTAAAGGATTTACACAAAAACTGCATCTATTTGTACAACCTCGCATAATCTGATAGGGTAGTAGTGGCTTTATAATTCCAAAATTCTTATATAACTCTAAAGGCAGTCCTCTAAAATCAGGGACAGGCATATCTTCAAGGGGATAGTATTGTTGGGGATTAGAGATTATTTTCCCATCTTTCTTATAGGTTAAGTTGGGGACTTCTGAGAGGGGGATTTTTCCTTTAAGGTAATCTATGAGTTTTAAAAGGGGAACTCCTCCATCTCCTCTAATCATATAGTCCACAGAGTTAAATATCTCAGGATAAAGGTCTCCATAAAGACTGATAAAGGCACCTCCCAAAACAATAGTTGTGTTGTATCTTTGCTTGAGGCGGTTAGAGAGAAGCAAAGAAAATAAGAAATTTCCAAATGTAAGTAGTGAAAATCCTATAAGATGAAATCTTTGAGGAGAAATTGAATCTATTATCTTATCTAAAAAATAAACTACCTGTTTAGGCTTGTAGTTATGTGTGGATAAGAAAGCCTCTATATCCTTTTGAGGGATAATAAGTCCACTTTTACAAAATATAAACTTACGCGTGAATATAACATTCAGATCCTGCAGTTCCACAGAATATCCATTATTCCTTAAAAAAGAAGCTAATACCCCTAAGCCGTAAGGAAGATAACAAATCATTGTCTGAAAATCGGAGTATAGGTTATTGATTAAACTCTTCTTATAAATTGAAGGTGGATGGATTAATTTAATTTTAAAATCCATAGAGATATTTTATTAGATAATTTGGACTGTGCAAAATATTTAAATAGTTTGCATTAACCCCTAAACAGAAACAATTACTTTCTTTGATTTCCTTACGCACAGACCAAGCCTTTTTTGACCACCAGAGTTTTTTAAAATCAAAATCATAATGCTTTAAGTCACCTAATAATTTCTCTAAGTTACAACAGACCCAGACTTTTCCATCAGCAATGATATAGACAGAAGAAAAACCACTAAAACAAGGAATAATTTGCTGTTTCAGATAAAGTGTATCTAAGGTAAGTTTATAATAAATTTTTCTTAATCTATAGATTATAGTTTCTTCTAAATCGGTTTTCTTTCTCTTCTCTAATTTATATAGTTTCTTAAATAAATTGATACTTTTTTCGGGTTTAGGTAAAATCTCATTTAAACCTTGATTTTTAAATGAATCTCTAATTTGAGCAATTTCAAAAGAAGGCAAAAAGCCAAAAATTTTTTTTACAAAGGCAACAATATCTTCTATCTCATTAATATTATAATTAGAGATTACGGTATAAATTCCTATATGTAATTGCTTACTTCTAATCCTTAATAATCCCTGAGCGGTTTTATAAAAACAATCAAAAGCTTCGGTTAACCCTCTTATATTATCATGATTTTTACCTATACCGTCAAGGGATAAATTAACCTTAAATTTTGTCTTGGGACAAAACTTTAATATCTTTTCCATATCCTTAATAATTTTCTCTGGTAATGAACCGTTGGTAGAAATATTTATAAATTTGGGTTTACAATTATTATAGATTATCCGGCAAATCTCCACAAAATCTTCCCTTAAAAATGGCTCTCCACCGGTTAGCGTAATCCAATAAAGGGACTTACCTAAGGAATTAAAAAGGCGGTTTATCTCATCCAAACTTAACTCTTCATCTGCCGGGTATCTCCAAAGATTACAGGTTTTACAATGACTGTTACATCTACGGGTAACTTCAAAACCAAGACTAAAAGGCAAAACCAAAGGAAAATTTAAAATACGTCCCAGATGGTTAAAAGGTATTTTAAAGATAGTCTTTAGCATTTAATTTCTCTGCCAGATATGGTAAGTTTTTTTCCTTATATAATACTGAAAAAAAGCAGTCAATCTTGCTAATACCTCCAGAAAAACCAAAACCAAGATATAGAAAATATATTTTTTCTCATCTTTTATCTTTTTTAAAACAATACCAAACAAAGGAAAAACGCTATATGTAGATACGCAATAGCCCAATTTATCCTTTACAAAAAGATGCCCCACATAAATACGGATACGTTTTTTAATAAAGGAAATTATATCTTTTGGTGCATAATTATATATAATTACATCCGAAAGATACTTAATTTTAAATCCTTTCTTAACCATCAATGCCTCTATACTTGCCTCATCTGCAGCGGTAAGATAAGGTATCTCATCAATTATATTTCTAAAAGCAATGAATTCTCCTAATTTTGCTCTTTTTAAGGAAATCTGGTGGTGTAAATCCCAAAGCAATCGATTAAGTATACCAGTAAACCCTTTAGAATATATAGGAAAAGGTCTTGCTCCTACCATACCAACAGAAAAATCTGAAAAAGCATCTAAAAATCTCATTAGTGTATTATCTTGAGGCAAAATATCCGCACTACTGACAAAAAGATATTCTGAATTTACATTCTTTAAAAAAAGATTTATTGCCTCTGCCTTTCCTTTTCTTTCTTTTTCAATCATTAATTTAATACATTTTTCTTTCTCAGCGTATTTTCTTGCTATATCTACTGTCCTATCAGTACAGCCACTGGCAACCACGATTATATCAAAAGGAAAATGGGTATCCTTTGCCTGTCTAAGCAATTCTTCTAATAAAATTCCGATATTTTTTTCTTCATTATGCGCCATAATCCCAATAGAGAAAGATTTTGAATTAATCATAATTTTTTAAACAATCTCTTTAAATCTAAAAGGCAATCTCTCCCTTTTGGTTTCCCATTTGCCCATTAGAGAGATAATAATTGAGGCAAAAATTATTTTTAAATCTAAAAATAAGCTTTGATTATTTATATACCATAAATCGTATTTTAATTTTTCTGCTACATCGCTATCTTTAGCAATAGCTACCTGCGCCAAACCAGTAAGCCCTGGTCTTATTTTTAGACGTTCTTTTACTTCCGGATGGTCTTTTACTTCTTCAGGAATCAAAGGCCGAGGTCCTACAAAGGACATCTCTTTTCTTAATATGTTGATTAACTGCAAAGACTCATCTAAGGCGGTTCTTCTTAAAAAATTACCTAAACCTGTTATCCGATTATTGTTCTTTCCCCCTTTGTATATGGTGCAGAATTTTAAGGTCTTAAAAGTTCTATTGTTCAACCCCAACCTTTCCTGAATATAGAATATACCATCTTCTGTCTCTATCCATATCAGAATAATAATTATAAGCCAAACCGGTAAAAAGAAAAAAATTCCCAAAGTTGCTAAGAATAAATCTAAGGTTCTTTTTAAGCAATAAGATTGAGGCATATTTTTTCTAATTCTTTTACAATATTTTTCCAAAGATATTTTTCTTTAACTAACCTAAAAGCATTTTCTGCAATATAATCTCTTAAATTTATATCCTTTAACAAAAGAATTGTTTTTTGGGCAAAATCTTTAGGATTATCTGCTAACAATATCTCTCTGCCATCCTCTGCCTCTATCCCGCCTCTGGCTAAAGGAGTGGCAACCACCGGAACCTTTAAAGCCATAGATTGCAAAATCTTATTTTGAATTCCCACACTTATCCTCATCGGAGCAATAGATACAAATGACTCTTTAATATAAGGTTTTATGTCAAAAACATCGGTGTATATCTCTACAGATTTATCGCTTTTAAATAAAGAATAAATATATCGAGGTATACTTGCCCCTACTACTGTTAATTTCACATCATTTATTTCTTTTTTAATCAGTGGGAAAATTTCTCTATAGAAATATATTATAGCATCCTGATTGGGATATGCACGTAGATTTGCAAAGAAAATAATATTATTTTTTTTATTTTTAATCTCTCTGTCATTTTCCTCTAATTCTACTCCGTTAGGCAGACAATATATATTTTCTATACCCAGACCTTTAAAATATTCCTTATCTATATTTGAAGCAACCAAATTCAAATCAAAATAAGAAGCAAACTTTGGCTCATATCTCTTCAATCTTTTATACTCTAAATATTCTATCAATTTAAAGGGACCTTTTCGATATTTAGAAGACAACCTATATCTAAATGATAAGGCATCCGAAAGGTCTAAAATTTTTTTTATCTTAATATCCTTTAAATAATTCGCCATACGGATAAGATGGCAGAATATTAAATCTATTTTTTTTGTTTTTATCTCTTCTTTAATTAACCTATCCATTAAAGAACAATGATAATAACTTACCTGCAAAGGATAACTTCTAAACAGACCATTTACACAATTGATATAAGAACTTAATTTGGCTAAATTTACGGTTTTTATTTCTAAAGAATTAAAAGCATAGTCTTTGATTATTTCCTCTTCCCTTTTGCTCTCTATAAATGAAATAAGGGTTATCCGGTGGTTTAAGGAAAGATATTTAATAAAGTAATATGGTCTTAGCCGTTCACCACCAATCGGAGGAAAAGGTAATCTGGTAGTCAAAAATAATATATGCATCAGAAAAATTTTCTCTTCAATGCCTTTAAAACATTTAAGAAATATCTAAAATTAAAAATATGTTTAATATTCTTTTTTATAAATTTTGGGCTTAAATAAAATGAAAGATTCGCAAACTTAATCAAATAATTGAGTTCTTTATAACAAAGCCCGGGATAACTTATAATTGCCTTCATCTGCACACTTTCGGGGAAATACTCTCCTTTAATAAACCAGTTATTTTCCTTTGCCCGTTTATAAAATTCTGTGCCGGGAAAAGGGGTAGCAATACTAAACATCACTGCATCTACATCCAGAGATTTTGCTTTTCTTATATCCTCTCTTATATCTCTTTTTGTTTGAAGAGATGAACTTCCTAAAATTAGATTAATCTTAGTTAAAATATTATATTTTTTAAGTAATTTGACTGCCTCATATATTTTTTCTACCTTAAGGTCTTTTTTTATATCATCAAGGATTTCCTGTTTAAATGACTCTACTCCCATATCCACATAGCGACAATTTGCCTCAGATAATGCTTTTATAGTTTCCTCATCCAGATGATCTGCCCTGGCAAGACAACCCCATTCAATCCCTAAATCTTTTATACCCTGACATATCTCTAAGGTACGTTTTTTATCCCATAAGAATTGGTCATCAATAATGCTTACGGATTTATAACCCTGATCGCTTAATTCCTTAAATTCTTTAATTACACTCTCCGCTGACCTCAGGCGGATAGGCGGTTTTTTATCCTCATTATATCTTTTATATTCCAGTTCCACCGCAAAACTTAAAGCATTAGGCACACAGAAGATACAGCGATAAGGGCAATTGCGCGAAGTCTGCATCACCGTAAAAGGTTTTTGCGGCAACTTTGGGTTATAGTAAATTTCCTTTTTTAAAAGATGTCTTGTAGGAAAAGGCAATTTATCCAAATCTTTAATTAATGGTCGCATAGGATTATTAAAAATTTTTTCCTCTTTTAAAAAAGATATACCTTTTATATGATAGTATGGTTCGTTATTATTTAAACAGTATATCAACTCTAAAATTGTCTCCTCGGTTTCTCCTCTAATAACAAAAATCCTTTCATCCTTTAAGAATTTTTCAAAAAAATATGTAGGTGCAGGTCCAGAAAATATTATATAAACATCCTTTCTTTTTTTTAATATCTGTTGCGCCAATAGAATATCAGAATCCATAGCAAGATTAACCGAATAAAAACAATAAACATCACTTTTATCTTTTTCTATAAAATCATAAATTCTTTTTTTTGTCCATCCTTCATTTGCCATATCAATATAATTTACTTTAAAGCCATTTCCCTCTAAAATAGAAGCATTATAAAGTGAATAAATATTGGGTATAGGATATAAGCTATAAGTACAGCCAAAAACACGCTCCACATTTTTATTATTTAAAATGTTGGGCGGATCAATAAAACTTATCTTCATAAAAATTAATTTTTCTTTAAACCTGCCTTTATGAGGATATCAAATTCAATATTTACTTTACTGGAGGTAGTCTTTAAATAAAGGTTGGTATTTTTTAGGGTATGGCTGATAATATATACACTAAATGTATTGGATTTTACCTCCGCAATAGTTAAACTTATCCCATCTACTGCGATAGAGCCCTTAGGTATACAGTATCTTATAAATTCATTAGGGATAGCGATTTCAAAACAAAGATTTCCCTGCCTATAAGTCCTTTTACGTATCAGACCTATGCAATCAATATGACCTAAAACAAAATGCCCGGAAATTCTATCTGAGACCTTTAGACTGCGTTCTAAATTTACTTTTTGATTTATCTTTAAAAAACCCAAAGTGGTGGTCTTCAGTGTATGAGGCATAACCTCAAAAATTAAAGATTTTGTTTTTTTCTCTTTTACCGTAAGGCAGACCCCATCTACAGAGATGCTATCCCCTATTAAGGTCTCCTCTAAAACTTTTTCTGCTTCAATCTCTAAAAAAGTAGAGTCACCTTTTTTATAGATTCTTTTTATCCTGCCTAATTCCTCAATAATTCCACTAAACATCTCTAACTAATATAACCTTCAATTAAAAAATCTTCACCCAATCTTTTTAATTTTACATCCTTTAATTTAAATGCTTTATTGACATTTTTTACTCCCCTTCCCATTACGGAACTTATAGCCTCTTTTCCACCGATAATTTTGGGACTGATAAAAAAAAGTACCTTATCTACTAAACCTTCATCAAATAAGGAACCAATTAAAGTACCTCCCCCTTCTACTAAAATACTGGTAATTTCTTTTAAGGCAAGTTTCTTTAACATATCCTTTAAATTAACTTGCCCTGATTTTTCTTTTACTTCCAAAATAGCGGCTCTTTTGCTTAAAATTAGACGATTGTCGGTTTCCTGACCAGCCTGGGGAGGCAAAGTTACCAAAATAACTTCTGGATTTTTAAAGATAAGGGCATCATGCGGAGTACTTAAATGGCTATCTACCACAATTATCTTTGGTTGTTTTTTAGGGCTACTTAGGTGAGGATTGTCTCTAAGCACAGTATTTACTCCCACCATAATCGCATCAAAATCTGCTCTTAACTTCTGGGCAAATTTGCGACTAAAATCAGAGGTAATCCAGTGAGAATCTCCACTAAATGTAGCAATCTTGCCATCTAAGGATTGCCCTACCTTTACCACTACAAAGGGAATCCTTTTGGTAATGTATTTTATAAACGCCTCATTCATCTTTTTAAGCTCCTCTTCTAAGAATCCCACTTCTACTTCTATACCATGGCGTTTCAGTATGGCTATTCCTTTACCGTTATTTAAAGGGTTGGGATCAACCATTCCAATTACTACCTTTTTTATTTTGCTCTCAATTATTCTATAAACACAGGGAGGGGTTCTGCCAAAATGCACACAGGGCTCCAAAGTCACATAAAGGATGGCTCCTTTGGCTAAATCTTTTGCTTTTTCTAAAGCCACTATTTCTGCATGGGGTAAACCTGCCTTTTTATGATAACCTTGAGCAATAATTTTCCCATCTTTGACGATTAAAGCACCCACCAAAGGATTGGGAGAAGTAAAGCCTTTTGCTTTTAAGGCGAGTTTCATTGCTTTTCTCATAAAATATAAATGGTCTAACATAGTTTTTCTTTTAGTTTCTCTACCAAATCATAAGGTATACATACAGAACCGATCTCTGTCTTGCGCTGGCCATTACCATGAAAATCAGAACCGCCGGTAATTAAAAGTTCATATTTATGGGCAAGTTCTTCATAATATCGTATATGGGTATCGGTATGCTCCGGATAATATACCTCTATTCCTGACAAACCACAACCAATAAGGTAAGTCAAAATTTCTTCCAAATTTTCTATACTATAAGGGTGTGCCAAAATAGACAATCCTTTTACATCCCTAATTAAACTTATTGCCTCCGAAGGCAAAAAATGAAATCCTCCTACATAGCAAGGTGCATTTTCTCCAAGATATTTTATAAATGCTTCTAATATAGAATTGACAATTCCTTTTCTTAGCAATGCCTGGGCAAGATGTAGCCGGGTAACGGAAGAACAATTATTTAATAATGTTACTTCTTTAAAATCTATATCTATGCCTAACGCGTTTAACTTTTTAATCATTTCTTTTATTCTTAAGATGCGTCTTTCTCTTAAAAACTCTAATTTTTTTAAAAGCGTAGGATTTTGGTAATCTATAAAATAACCTAAGATATGGATTTCAGAAGAATTATACTCGGTGGTAAGTTCCACTGCGGGGATTACTTCTATCTCTTTATCCTTAAGAATATCCTCTCTGGTATACGCCTCTACACTATCATGATCAGTAATAGCAATACAGGCAATTTTTTTCTCTTTAGCAGTGGCAATAATTTTTTGGCAAGTTAAACTTCCATCGGAAAAAATACTATGAATATGTAGGTCCGCAGACTTCATCGATTTGCTTTTTCTTTTATCTTATCTAAAATACCGTTGACAAATTTTGCTGATTCCTGACTCGAGAACCGCTTGGCAAGTTCAATCGCTTCATTTATAGATACTTTAGGTGGGATATCTTGACAAAAAAGAATTTCAAAACTGGCTAATCTTAATATATTTCTATCTACCACTGCCATACGTTTGATATCCCAATTCTGGGAATATTGAGAAATCAAGGAATTAATCTGATTTAGGTTATCTATTACCCCTTTGGTGAGAAACTCTGCAAATTCTTTTACCTCTTTAGAGATATTCTCTTCTGATTGGCTTTGCCAGAAATTCTCTATTACCTCTTTAAGCGGGTCTTGAGTAATATCTATTTCATAAAGCATCTGCAAGGCATATTCCCGTGCCTGCGTGCGTTTACGCATAATTAATTATAATTTATTAGATTTGAATTTAAAAAAAGACTATTTAATCTGCTCTAAAAGATTGGCCATCTCAATAGCACTTAAGGCAGCGTCCTTTCCTTTATTCCCTTCTTTGGTTCCTGCCCGCTCAATCGCCTGCTCTATGGTATCCGCAGTAATAATACCAAAGATTACCGGAACTCCGAATTGAAGTGATACTTTGGCTATTCCTTTACTTACTTCCGAACAGATATAGTCGAAATGCGGGGTAGAACCCCGAATTACTGTACCCAGACAGATAATCGCAGAAAAATCTTTCTTTGCCAGTTTGCTGGCAACTAAAGGTATCTCAAATGCGCCGGGAACCCAAAAAATACTGATATCTTTATCATCTGCTCCGTGTCTTAAAAGTGTATCCTGACAACCACTGATAAGCTCTTTGGTAATAAAATCATTAAATCTTGAGGCAATTATACAAAATTTTTTCCCTTTAGCAATAAGATTACCTTCTACTAATCTTGCCATAATCCCTCCTTCTTTTTATATATTATTAAGGTGATGTCCCAATTTTTCCTTTTTGGTTTTAAGGTATTTATAATTTAAGGGATGCGCAGGTATCTCTAAAGGAACCCGCTCTACTATCTTAAGACCATAACCTTGGCAGCCTACAATCTTACGGGGATTATTGGTAAGGAGTCTTATATTTCTTAATCCTAAATCTGCCAAAATCTGGGCGCCTATTCCGTATTCTCTTAAATCCGGCTTAAACCCTAAAGCCTGATTTGCCTCCACGGTATCTAAACCTTGGTCCTGAAGACTGTATGCCCGAATCTTGTTTACCAAACCTATCCCTCTTCCTTCTTGGCTCATATATAAAAGAACTCCTTTTTTCTCTTGGCTGATTTTTCTTAATGCTTCCTTAAGTTGCTTTCCGCAATCGCAACGCAAAGAACCAAAAACATCACCGGTTAAACATTCAGAATGTACCCGCACCAAAACCGCCTCATCCTCACTCCAATTACCTAACTTTAAAGCAATATGGTAAGTATTAAAGATTGTCTCTTGGTATAGGATAAGTTCAAATGTAGCCAACTCAGTCGGTAAAATGGTAGTGGCAACTCTTTTAATCAACTTTTCATTTTTTCTTCTATATTCAATTAAATCCTGGATAGAGCAAATCTTTAGGTTGTGTTTTTTGGCAAACTCTTTTAACTGGGGAAGTCTGGCCATAGTGCCATCATCATTCATAATCTCACAGATTACACCAGCAGGATAAAGTCCTGCTAATTTCATCAAATCTACCGCTGCCTCAGTATGTCCTGCGCGTACCAAAACCCCACCTTTCTGTGCCTTTAAAGGGAAGATATGTCCGGGTCTGATTAAATCAGAAGGACGTGTATGGGGGTCAACTAAAACTCTAATTGTCCTTGCGCGGTCAAAAGCAGAAATTCCCGTGGTTATACCTGAGGAAGCATCTACGGAAATCATCCAAGCAGTAGAAAAACGGTCCTTTCGATAACGCAAAAACTCTGAAGAAAGCATAGGATGTAGTTCTAATTCATTAAGCCTTTCTTCTTCCATTGCCACACAGATAAGCCCCCGGCCATACTTAACCATAAAATTTATATGCTCAGGTAAAACCTTACAGGCAGGAAAAACCAAATCTCCTTCGTTTTCGCGGTCTTCATCATCTACCACAATTACCATCTTTGCCTGCTTTAAATCTTCGATTATTTCCGGGATAGTATTAAACATACAAGCTCCTTTTTTTCGATTTTATTACAATCTTAACTTAATATAACACAAAAACTTATCTTGTCAATACAATTAAATAAGGCTATAATATAAACCTATGAGAAATATTATTCAAGAAGTACATAATCTATTACTCCAGCAAAAAAAGACCATTGCGGTAGCAGAGTCCTGCACCGGAGGTGAAGTCTCTAAATTGCTTACGGAAATCAAAGGAAGTTCCCAATATTTTATCTTAGGGGTGGTTGTCTATAGTAACTTTGCTAAAGAAAAAATCCTAAAAATTCCCTCCAAAGTTATTCAAAAAGAAGGTCCGATAGCAGAAAAAACTACCCAATTGCTTGCCTCAAACATAAGAAAAATTGCCTTAGCAGATATAGGAATAGGTATAACTGGTATTGCGGGACCAACGGGAGAACTTAAAGGAAAACCCAAAGGAACCGTCTTTATTGCTATAGAAACCAAAAATAAATCTTTTTGCCGGCGTTTTTTATTTAAAGGCAGTCGCGCTACGATAAGAAAAAAGGCAAGTTTAAAAGTATTAGAAATTTTAAAAAGGATTTTAAATTGAGAACTTTTATTGCTATTCCTCTATCCTTAGATATTAAAAACTTTTTAGCTAACTTAGAGGAGGAACTAAAGACCTGCCAAGCAGATGTAAAGTGGGTAAATCCCGCAAATCTCCACCTTACCTTAAAATTTTTGGGAGAGATAAAAGAAGAAAAAATAATTTTAATTAAAAAAATTATAGACAAAATTTCTCAAGAAACGCAAAAATTTATAATTTCTTTATCTAGTTTAGGTGCTTTCCCTAAGATAAAAATACCTAAAGTAATCTGGGTAGGCATAGAAAACGAAGCAGAAGTCAAAAATCTGGCAAAAAGATTAGAAGAAGATTTATATAAAATCGGCTTCCCTAAAGAAAAACGTCCGTTCTCTTCCCATATAACTTTGGGAAGATTGCGCTCTTTTAAAAATATAAAAATACTGGTAGATAAGTTAGAAAATTTAAAAGATTGTCCCTTAAGAGAAAAGAAAGAATTTTTGGTAGAAAAAATTATCCTCTATAAAAGTAATCTTACACCCCAAGGGCCTATCTATGAGGAAATCTATAGCCAAAGTCTAAAGACGAATTGAAGAATAATATTGGTATAAATACCCGCTACTAAATCATCCAGCATTATACCACCTGCTCCCCTAAGCTTTTCTAATCGTGAAGCGGGAAAAATCTTTAATGTATCTAAGACTCGGAAAAGAAAAAAACCTAACAGAATACTTTTAAAATTTAAAGGCACAAATAGAAAACTCAAAAAAATCCCCCCCGCCTCATCAATCACTATACAGGGGGCATCCTTTCTATTAAAGATCAACTCCGCTTTACCACTCAAAAGAAAACCTAAAACTATAATTAAAAGGGTGGCTAAAAAATAAATAAAGAATAAATCCTTTAAAAACCAGACAAAAAATAAACAAACAAAACTGGCAAATGTTCCGGGTATGTAAGGGAAAAAACCGAGAAAGAAAAAAGTACTGGCCAATTTAATTATAAAATCTCTGGCCTTTTTCATTATATATAAAAATAATTAAATTTTGGTAATTATTTTACGATTCTTCCAGAGGTAAAATATCCCTGAGTAAAGGGTAAGCCCTACAGTGATAAGCATCAAAAAATAAATGGTGCCCCGCAAGAAACTCTCCCAAGCAGGATTCCAAGAATAGAATTCTAACATTATCTCTTTGAAAAGGATAAATGCCAGTATAATAAAAACTACCACCATCTGAGAAAAGGTCTTATGTTTTCCTGCTTGAGTAGCAGCCAAGACCTTTCCCTTACTTAAGGCAAAGAGTCTTAAGGAAAAAATCAGTATCTCTCTTGAAAATATAATCACAAACATCCAGGCTTCAATCAACTGCATCTGAACAAAGCAGGCAAAAGCAGCTAAAACCAAAATTTTATCGGCGATGGGATCCATCAATTTTCCAAAATCAGAAACGATATTTTTTTTGCGGGCAATAAAACCATCATAAAAATCCGAAAGGGCAGCCAAAATAAAAATTATAAGACTGATCAGTTTTGCCCAAAGCCCATGAGCAAAAAGAAAAAACATAAACATAAAAGTAGCCCCTATCCTAAATAAAGTTATACGGTTAGCGATATTCATAATATAGCCTCACCTACTAAATCGTACTCTAAGGTATCAAAAATCTTTACCTTTATGAAACTGCCTACTTTTAAAATCCTTCTACTTTTTACCCAAACGCACCCATCCACCTCAGGTGCATCGTAGATACTGCGCCCCAAATAATAGTCATTTTGTTTTTCATCTATCAATACTTCTATAGTCTTGCCTAGAAATCTCTTATTTACTAAAGAGGAGATCTCCTGCTGGACCTGCATAAGCTGGTTAAATCTTTTCTGTTTAACCAAAAAAGGGACCTGTGGTTTTAACTCTGAGGCAGGACTACCTTCTTCTTTAGAATATATAAACGCACCCAATCTTTCAAATTTTGTTTCCTTAACAAAATTAAGAAGTTCTCCAAATTCCTTTTCTGTCTCAGTAGGAAAACCCACCATAAGAGTAGTTCTTATAAAAACTGAAGGTATTTTTTTTCTAATCCTTTTAATAAGATCATAGATATATTTAGAAGTGGTTTTCCTATTCATAAGTTTTAATATACGGTCATTTATATGCTGTAAAGGCAAATCCATATATTTGCAGATCCGCTCTTCTTTGTTTATAAGCTCTAAGAGTTCATCGGTAATATTGTGAGGATAAAGATAAAGCAATCTTATCCAACGGATGTTTTTAGTATTTTTTAATATCTCCTTTAAAAGTTTAGTCAGATCTAATTCTGAAGAAATATCTTTTCCATAAAAACTAATATCCTGACCCACTATATTTAATTCTTTTGTTCCTTCTCTGTCTAAAAACTTTACCTCCTCAATTATAGATTGTAATGGTCTACTTTCAAATTTTGATTTTATCCGGGGGATTAAACAGAAACTACAAAAATTAACACAACCCTCACATATCTTTAAATAGGAGAAATGCTTTGGGGTAAGGAAATAATTTCTTATTCCGTGATTTAAAGAAACTCTACCAATTAAAGCATCAACTCCTTTTAGATAAGAAAGTAATTTACCCTTATACCTCTCTACCAGACATCCATAAACAATTATTTTTTTTATTCTTTTTTCTTTTTTTAAAGAGATTAATTCTTTTATAACTTCTAAAGATTCTTGAACCGCCTCTTTTATAAAGGCACAGGTATTTACTATCGCTATTTGAGAATCCTCTACCTCTACAATTTTGTAGCCTTTAGCCTTAAGAGCGGACAGTATCATCTCTGTATCTACTAAATTTCGAGGACAACCCAAACTTAAAACTCCGATTTTTTTTATCATCTTAAAACCTTAAGTCCTTCCTGATTAATGATAAGTTTGCGGATGATCTGGCCGGGCTTACCCAAAGTAGAAAATGGTTTATCGTTTATATAAAGGTCAATCCCGCCTGCATTACCCAAAGAAAGCTCTATGCTCTCTTTTGCCTCCCAAACTTGAAAACGTCCCTTTTTTAAGATACCCTGAAAAACAACTTTCCGGTCTACAGAAGCCTTCACCCAACAGTCCTGCTTAGCATAGAGTCTTACTTTTATTATCTGCGGAGAAACCAAAGAGCCGGCTTTTTCCTTTGGCCATTCCAATGTCTTAGGCAGAGGCGTTGAAAGAGATGACTGTTTATCTGTTCCTTTAAGAAAAGTGGCCTGTTTTTTATTCGTATTTTTAATAAACAAACTTGCAAATAAAATTATAATAACTATTATAAGAAAAATATATACTTTTTTTTCTGAAAATAAATTTCTTATATCAGTTTTATTCTCAATAAAAAGAGACTCTATCTTTGGGGACTCATTTTTCAATTCTATAGGCAATTTTTCTAAAATCTCTTTATAATCTATACCTAAAAAATTACAGCATATCTTTATCAATCCCTTCACATAAACCGGATTCATCGACGGAATACGTGCCTCTTCAATCGCTTCCAAAAAACTCAAAGGTATTTTAGTCTTTTGGTGTATATCTTTAAGACTTAAGTTCTTTTCCAAACGCTTACGCTTAATAATATCGCCTACTGTTTCTTCTTTTTTTTCAGATTCATTCATCTTTTTTAGAAAAGATATTTTTCTTAAGCCAGGCTTCTCTATCTACAAGTATCTTACGCGGTTTGCTCCCTTCAAAAGGACCTAAAAGCCCTTCCTGTTCCATCATATCAATAATGCGGGCAGCGCGGGTATAACCCATACGCAACCTTCTCTGAAGGAGTGATGCGGATGCCTGACCAGTTTCCATAATCAATCTTACTGCCTGCTCATATAGTTCATCTTTCTCATCCAACACAAAAGAACTAGGCTTTTCCTGTAAAAGTTCCTCTTCATAAACCGGTTCAGACTGCTTACGGATAAACTCCACCACCTTTTCTATCTCCTTATCAGAAACAAGACTCCCCTGGGCACGGATAGGACGTGATTCGGTGGGTTTTAAGAAAAGTAAATCACCTTTCCCTAATAATTTATCTGCACCATTCATATCTAAAACCGTACGTGAATCTACTTTAGAGGCAACCTTAAAAGAGATACGCGCAGGAAAATTTGCCTTGATTACTCCGGTAATTACATCTACCGATGGTCTTTGGGTGGCCAGAATTAAATGGATTCCTACTGCTCGCGATAACTGTGCCAGACGCGTAATTGCTGACTCAATATGCTCGCGGGCTACTACCATTAAATCTGCCAACTCGTCAATAATTACCACAATATAAGGAAGCCTTTCTTTTTTCTGGTTATAAACTTCAATATTTCTGGCACCTATCTCTGCAAAAAGCCTGTATCGAGATTCCATCTCGTTAACCAACCAATTAAGGGCAGTGCTTACTTTTTTTACCTCAGTTAGCACAGGGCAGAGAAGATGTGGTAATCCATTAAAAACAGCCAATTCCACCATCTTAGGATCAACCATAATGAATTTTACCTCATTGGGCGAAGCACGAAAAAGAATAGATAGTATCAAACAATTAACACAAACAGTTTTGCCTGAACCGGTAGTTCCCGCAATCAAAAGATGGGGCATCTGGGCTAAATCTGCTACTACCGGTCTTCCAGTGATATCTTTACCAATTGCCAAAGTAAGCTTTGAATCTGATCCTTGAAACTCCTCAGAAGTTATCACTTCCTTAAGATAAACAAAACTGGATTGACTATTAGGCACTTCTACCCCTACCCTGCCTTTCCCAGGAATAGGAGCAACCACTCTTACTGACTGCGCTTTCATATTCAAGGCAATATCATCGCTTAGAGATACTATCCTTTGCAACTTTACTCCCGCCGCCGGTTCCAACTCATAACGGGTAATTACTGGACCACGCTCAATATGGGTTACCTTAGCAGAGATACCAAAATCTCCTAAGGTCTCCTCTAATATTCTGGCATTAGCGGTTAAATCCTCTTTAATTTGTCTCTCTGCCAAAGGTGGCGGAGAATCCAACAGATCCAAAGGAGGAAGTTTATAATCTCCCGTATCCAAAGGAACACTCTTTGAAGTTAAAACTACCTTTTCTTCCTTAGGCTTCGGCTTTGGTTTTGTTAAAGAGGTCTCTTTTTTTATAAGGTCTGTGTTGGTAATAATAGTGGGTGTGGTTGGCTTTGGTTTAGCAATAATTTCCTCTTTCTTTTGTTCATCTTCTTCAATGACCGTTATTCCTCTTTTTTTATTCATCACCGATGGAATAATTTTTTCTTTTCTTCTTAAAAATTGATTAATCCATTTTTTAACCGGTTCTAAAATTTTTCTAAAAACATAAAAGATTTTAATAAAAAAAACGGAAACTAAAATATCACTTAACAGGCTAAAAGATAAAATCGCAAAAGTAAAAAATATAATAAAACTACCCCATCTTCCAAAATAACTGCTGATATAACCTTCCAGCACTGTACCAAAAAGTCCAGCACGTAAAAACTTCGCGTAACTTAGCGGTGAACCAAATAGTCCAAAGATTACACTCATAGATAGCAAAAATATAAATAATCCAAAAATTTGGACTCCACGCAGAGACAGTGGTTTATTTCTGAATAATCTTAAGGCACCCCATATAATATATCCGGAGATTATATAGGCAGACCAACCAAAAAGAAAAAAAAGTAATCCTGCCAGATATGAACCAAAACTGCGGATTAAGTTTTTAGGAGGGTAATTATAGGGGAAAGAAAAAAATTTTAAATCTTCCCAACAAAAAGAAAGCAAACTCATCAATACGATCAAACCCACCGCCATTAAAATTAAACCTTTCAACTCATTAATTCTTCTTTCCCGCATTTTCGCGTAACGCCTGTTTTCTGCTTAAATTTAATCTTCCCAACTCATCAATACCGATCACCTTTACTTTTATCTCATCACCTACCTTTACTATATCTTCAACATTTCTTACAAAATGGTCCGCTAATTCCGAAATATGGATAAGCCCTTCCCGTTCAGGAAAAACTTCACAGAAAGCTCCATAAGGAGCCAGACGTTTTACCTTAGCGGTATATATTTTGCCTATTTCGATATCGGCAGTGATTGCCTCAATCATCTCTATTGCCTTTTTAAATTTTTCTAAATCAAAACCCGCCACGATTATCTCTCCATCTTCACCGATATCTATAGTCACTCCTGTAGAATTAATGATCTTCTTTATGGTTCTGCCTCCTGGACCAATGAGTTCTCCAATCTTATCCGGTTCAACTTTCAACCTTTCTATACGGGGAGCATAAATAGAGATTTGGGGACGCGGAGAACTTAAAACCTCCCTCATTTTATCCAAAACAAATAAACGCGCCTCTCTTGCTTGAATTAAAGCCTTATTTAAAAACTCAATATCCACATACTCAATCTTTAAATCGAGCTGAACCGCAGTTATACCACTTTTAGTTCCTGCCACCTTAAAATCCATATCTCCAATATGATCCTCAAGCCCGGTTATATCAGTAAGAATAGCTATCCTCTCTTTCTCCTTAATAAGTCCTAAGGCAATCCCCGCTACGGGTTCTTTTATAGGCACTCCTGCATCCATAAGGGAAAGGCTGGCAGCACATACCGTAGCCATACTGGAAGAGCCGTTAGACTCTAAGATCTCCGAAACCACTCTTATAGTGTAAGGAAATTCTTCCTTTTTCGGCATCACCGGAAGGATAGCCCTCTCTGCCAAAGCACCATGCCCGATTTCCCGCCGACCAGGACCACGGATAGGCGCGGTTTCTCCTACACTAAAAGGAGGAAAACTGTAATGTAACATAAAGGTCTTATAGGTCTCTCCTTCTAATGCTTCAATAAGTTGTCTGTCTTCACCCGTACCCAAGGTAGTTACCGCTAAACTCTGGGTCTGACCGCGAGTGAACAAACAGGAACCATGAGTGCGCGGTAAAATATTCACCTCACAACTAATCGGTCGGATATCCAAGAAACCTCTTCCATCCATACGTTTGTTATTATTTAGGATATAGTCTCTTACTTTTTGTCTTTCTATCTCTAAAAAGGCACTCTTTATCTGTAAAGGAGTGTAATTTTTTTCAGATAATCTTTCCTGAATTTCATTTAAAAGTTTTTCTTTCTCTTTCTGCCTTTCTTCTTTTTTGGGTAGCTGATGCAACAGTATAACTTTATCCTCACAAATTTCTCTTACTTTTTCTATTATCTCCTCATCAACTGTTTTATATTTTAATTGAAGTTTTGGTTTAGCATTTTCCTTAATAAAATCCTGTTGAAATTTAATAATCTCAATTATATTTTTAAAACCGAATTCTACCGCTTCTACAAAGAGTTCTTCGGGTATTTCCTTTGACTTTGCCTCTAACATTACTACACCCGAAGAACTACCTGCGACTACTAAATCCAACAAAGAATTATCTAATTCTGTATAGGTGGGATTAAGAATAAATTCGCCATTCACATAGCCTACCCTACAAGCAGAAAGCGGACCTAAAAAAGGGATATCCGAAATTTCCAAAGCCAAGGATGCACCGATTATAGAAAGAATATCTGGGTCATTCTGACCGTCACTGGAAAGAACAATCGCCATAATCTGGACTTCATTTAAAAGTCCTTTAGGCAAAAGTGGTCGGATAGAGCGGTCAATTAATCGGGAAACAAGAATCTCGTTTTCTGAAGGTTTACCTTCCCTTTTAAAAAACCCCGCAGGGATTTTACCTGCTGCATAAGTCTTTTCTTGATACTCTACCGTTAAAGGGATAAAATCTATATCCTCTTTTATCTCATTAGAAATACATGCGCTTACCAAAACTACCGTTCCTCCATACTGTACCGTAATACTGCCGTTTGTCTGTTTGGCAAGCCTACCGGTTTCAATTATAAGTTTCTCTCTGCCAAAGGGGATTTCTTTTTTCATTTTTTTAAGTTCAGTTTTTCAATTATTTTTAAATATTGGCTCTGATCATTTCTTTTGAGATATTCCAAAAGCCTCCTACGTCTGCCGACAAGGGTAAGCAAACCCCTACGCGAATTAAAATCTTTACGGTGGCGCTTAAAATGTTCGGTAAGTTCATTAATCCTTTGGGTAAGCAGAGCAATCTGCACCACCGCTGAACCCGTATCCCGAGAATGGGTCTTAAAATTATCAATAATCTCTTTCTTTTTTTCCTTGGCTAAACTCACTTTCTTCCCTCCTTTTTAAAATTTAAATTATTATATGCTAATTTATAATTTAAGTCAATCTCTTATTGGTAAGTTTGATGATGTTCGTTCAGTATGTTAATCTGTTAATTTCGTCTTCTTTCTTTATACCTTGCACCTCCTAACTATTAATTATATTAAACCGACAGTTTCTGGATCTGGCATTCTTTGGGATAAAGATAGATTGGTTTAAGCGCAGTCAAATCAGCAAAATTCTTTTTCTTTATCCTTTCTATGGCAAGTCTTATAATATTTGTTCCTCTGGGCCAAAAAAATTCTTCATCAAGGATAAAGCTATTTTCTACCAGGGATATAATTGTTGATTTATAAAGGTTCAAGCCATCACCCAAGAAAATCGCTCCCTTAGGAGTAATCTTCAGCAGGTCTTCTACATTAATTAACTGATAAGGTAAGATTCTCTTTAAGGAAAATCCTTGCTTTTTATAAAGAGTAGCATAAACAAAACCTCTGCGTGCATCTAGTAGCGGGCATATATATATCGCTTTATCCAGTGATAAAGCATTATAGGCAATGATATCTAAAGTAGAAATACCGATGGTTTTTTTCTTTAGCACTAAACCCAACCCTTTTACTGTAGCCAAACCTATCCTTACCCCGGTAAATGAACCCGGGCCTATCCCCACTGCCAGATAATCTAAATCTTTTAATTTTATACCCAATGCTTCAAGGATCCTTTTGGTATGTTCTATTAAAAATATATCATGCCCTCTACCCAAATCTAAACGATAATCGTATATTTTTAAACCATCAAAGATACCTATGGTCAAAAATTTTGTAGATGTATCTATACCTAAAATCTTCATTTTATTTTTTAAGTTTATCCAAGATAAAATTATAGCGATTACCTTCAGAGAAAATATCTATCTTGCGAGTATTTTTATCTATAATTTCAAACTTTACTTTAAGATAACTCGCAGGCATAAGATAAACAGGTAATTTTTGCGCCCATTCGATAACAATTAATCCCTCTTTATAAAAATAATCTTCATAACCTGTAGTGATAACATCCCAGATATTCTTTATGCGATAAAGGTCAATATGATAAAGGTTAGTTTTTTTACCTTTATATTCGTTAATTAAAACAAAAGCAGGGCTATTCACCTTATCTTTGGATACCCCTAATCCAAAAGCAATCCCTTTTACCAGAACGGTTTTGCCTGCCCCAAAAGGCCCATACAGACAAACGATATCACCACTCTTAAGCCACCTCGATAATTTTTTACCTAAGTCAAAAGTCTGTCTTTGAGAATGGGTGATTATCTGCATTAAAAATGTTTAAATCCCTTTATCCTTATCTTTACTTCTTCAAAATGCTTATTAATTAATCTTAGACCGTATCTATAATCAACTATCTGACCGATACCAGAAAATAATCTGTATCCGGTAGAGATTAATCTCTTCGCTTCTTTGATAGGCAAAGTAAATAATAATTCAAATTCCTCACCTTGATTTAAAATCTTTTGGATATCTTTATCTTTCTTTGCAGGGATAAGTTTCTCATAAATTACCGCACCGACCTTGCTCTGCTCTAATATATGATTTAAATCCTGCAGAAGCCCATCAGAAATATCGATCATCGAGTTAACTTTAAAATTTTTTACTAAATACCGCGCCTCTTTTATCCGCGGGGTAAAATAAAA
>Ga0078972_1004398_pt1 | contig 38792 bp, 47 predicted proteins | sample YelNatPaOPGAMG01_FD_67568 | JGI IMG/M metagenome (GOLD analysis project Ga0078972, IMG submission 67568) | Hot spring thermophilic microbial communities from Obsidian Pool, Yellowstone National Park, USA - OP-RAMG-01 (SPADES assembly) (version 2) | ecosystem: Environmental > Aquatic > Thermal...
ATCGTCGCAGCCAGCAGTCTCAAGGCCAGCGTCAACTTTCCACGTTGTGGCATAGGCAACCGCCATACTCCAAGACCCCGACGGTCCCGCCATCCCCCCAATCCCCCCAAAGCGGAAAAAATAGGCGCCCCCTCGACGTTGTTGTAGAACGCCGCCGAGACGACGCTTACCATGTTGCCGCCTTCGCCCAGAAAGCTCGCGAGCGCATCCGCCTCCCTGGCGGTGGCTACCGCCGCGACCACCTGCGCGCACTCGCGCAGCGCGTCGAGGTCGCCGATCGCGAGGTGCGGATCATGGGATCGAAGGGCGAATTGCTGCGGGCTCTTGCCGCGTCAGCCGGCGTAAAATCGGCGCCCGCCGGCGTGCCCAGTTCTGTTCCGATGTGGCGGATGGGGTGGGATTCGAACCCACGGTACGCTTGCGCGCACGGCGGTTTTCAAGACCGCTGCCTTAAACCGCTCGGCCACCCATCCGAGACGTTAAAGCGGCCGGCCCCTGATATACTGCGAACCTCGCTCGGCTTTGCCGTGGATCACGGCGTCGTCGTCGTCGCCCCCTCCGCCTCACTCGGCTTCGGGCCGCTGTCCTGGCCCTTGGCAGCGGGGTCGCGATCGACCAGTTCGATGACCGCCATGCTGGCGGCATCGCCATAGCGAACCCCCGCCTTCAGCACGCGGGTATAGCCGCCCGCTCGCGCCTTGTAGCGATCGGCGAGGGAGCCGAACAATTTCGCAACGATCTTGTCGTCACGCAATTCGGCATGGGCGAGGCGACGCGCATGCAGGCCGCCGCGCTTGCCGAGCGTGATCAGCTTCTCGGTAACCGGGCGCAGCTCCTTAGCCTTTGGCAAAGTTGTCGTTATCTGCTCGTGCTTCAGCAGGGCCACCGCCATGTTGCGAAACATCGCAAGGCGGTGGCTGGATGTCACGCCGAGCTTGCGGCCCGCTATCCCATGACGCATGGTAGTAATCTCCTGGCAGGCTCAGAACGGCTCGTCTAGCCGCTTGGCGATGTCCTCGATATTCTCTGGCGGCCAACCCGGCACCGTCAAGCCGAGTGAAAGGCCCATGGTAGCCAGCACTTCCTTGATCTCGTTGAGTGACTTGCGACCGAAATTGGGGGTGCGCAGCATCTCCTGTTCGGTCTTCTGCACGAGATCGCCGATATAGATGATATTGTCGTTCTTCAGGCAATTGGCACTGCGCACCGAAAGCTCAAGTTCGTCAACCTTGCGCAGCATATTACGATTGAACGGCAAATTATCCTGCGGTTCGTCGGTGCGCGCATGATGCGGCTCGTCGAAATTGATGAATAGCTGTAGCTGATCCTGGAGAATGCGCGCAGCGAGCGCGACCGCGTCTTCCGGGCTCACCGTACCATTGGTCTCCACGGTGAGCAGCAGCCGGTCGTAATCGGTGACCTGGCCAACCCGCGTCGGCTCGACTTTGTAGGAGACCCGCCGCACCGGAGAGTAGATTGCATCAACCGGCATCAGCCCGATCGGGCTGTCCTCCTCGCGATTCTGGCTTGCCGGAACATAGCCTTTGCCAAGTTCGACGGTGAATTCAATGCCGAGCTTGGCGCCGTCATCGAGCGTGCACAGCACGAGATCACGATTCATGATCTCGATATCGTGCCCGGTCTGGATCTGCCCCGCTTTCACCTCGCCGGGCCCGGTTGCCTGCAACACCATGCGCTTCGGCCCCTCGCCATGCATGCGGAGCGCCAGCTGCTTGATGTTCATCACGATATCGGTGACATCCTCACGCACGCCGGGAATGCTGCTGAATTCATGCAACACGCCGTCGATCTTGACCGATGTCACCGCCGCTCCTTGCAGCGACGAAAGCAAAATCCGCCGGATGGCATTACCGAGCGTCATCCCGAAGCCGCGCTCCAGTGGCTCCGCGATAATAGTTACAACACTGGAGCGATCGGCACCCGGCTCGACCCCCAGCTTTTCCGGCTTGATCAGAGACTGCCAGTTCCTCTGGATGATCACGCTTGCCTCATGAAGAAGTTACAGACATTTTCAGCGAAATTGTGCATCCGACTGCCGCGCGCAAGACTTCGGTGGTCGCCCTGCCGGCGTCAGACGCGCCGGCGCTTGCGCGGCCGGCAACCGTTATGCGGGATCGGCGTGGTGTCGCGGATGGCGGTGATCGAAAAACCCACCGTCTGCAAAGCCCGGAGCGCGCTCTCCCGCCCGGAACCGGGGCCGCTCACCTCGATTTCGAGCGTCTCCATGCCATGTTCGCGTGCCTTGCGCCCGGCATCCTCGGCGGCGACCTGCGCGGCATAGGGCGTCGATTTGCGGCTGCCCTTGAAGCCCTGGCTGCCCGCGGAGGACCAGGCGATCGCATTGCCTTGTGGGTCGGTGATGGTCACCATGGTATTGTTGAACGTCGCCGCGACATGGGCAACGCCGGAGCTGATGTTCTTGCGTTCTTTCTTGCGGGTTCGCGCCGGCGTCGCGGGTTTCGCCATGATTTCCGTCCTGTCCTGATCTGCAACCGAAAGCGGCGCTTGCGCGTCGCGCTATTTCGTCACTTTCTTCTTGCCGGCGATTGCCACCGCCTTGCCTTTGCGGGTCCGCGCATTGGTGTGGGTGCGCTGCCCCCGCACCGGCAGGCCGCGGCGATGGCGTAGGCCGCGATAGCAGCCGAGATCCATCAGGCGCTTGATGTTCATCGCGTTCTCGCGCCGCAGGTCGCCCTCAACCCGGTATTCCCGGTCGATCAACTCGCGAATCCGTAACACTTCATCATCGCTCAGCTGATTGACCCGGCGCGCATCGGCGATCCCGAGCTTGCGGCAGATTTCCTCCGCCTTGGTCGGCCCGATGCCATAGATATAGCGCAGACTAATCGTCACCCGCTTGTTCGTGGGAATATTCACCCCGGCAATACGCGCCACGCCTTTTCACTCCTCAACAGCCCGGCAATCGCGCCGGAGCAGACGACATCCCAGCAGGCCACACCCCGAGAACACGCCCAAAAGCGCCGATGCGCCAAACCATTACCTCGCGGGAAAAACGCTACGCCCCCGAACCGGGGGTGCCGCGCGCGTTGCGCACTATACGGCCCAAACCCCCTGAGTCAATGTCTTGTAATCAAATTTTCGTGATAATCTCCGCCAGCACACGCTCGATTTCGGCGCTCACCTGATCAATCTCGGCCATGCCGTCAACCACAAGGAGTTTCCCCTGGGCGCGGTAGTGCGGTAGAATCGGCGCGGTCTGGCGATGATAGGCGGCGAGCCGGGCGGCCACCGTCTCGGCATTATCATCGCTGCGGCGGATGAATTGCGTGCCACCGCAGACATCGCATGTCCCGGCAACCCGCGTCGGCTTGAAACGGTCGTGATAGCTGGCACCGCAAGTGGCGCAGGTGAAGCGCCCGGCGATCCGCGCCACCAGCGCCGCGTCATCGACCCGGAGTTCGATCACCGCCTTCAGGCTCAGCGCGAGCCGCGCCAGCATCGCATCCAGCGCCGTCGCCTGCGGCACGGTGCGGGGAAAACCATCGAGAATAAAACCCCTGGCGCAGTCCGGCTTGGCGATGCGCGCGGCGAGCATGGCGATGATGATCTCGTCAGGCACCAGCGCGCCGGCATCCATGATCGCCTTGGCCCGCAGCCCGATCGGGCTGGAGGCGGCAACCTCGGCGCGCAGCATGTCACCGGTCGAGACCTGCGCAATGCCATACCGCTCTTCCAGGCGCTTGGCCTGCGTGCCCTTGCCGGCCCCCGGCGGGCCGAGCAGGATCAGATTGAGCCCACCCGCCATCCCCTGCCCCCCATCATCTCCCCCCGCCATCTCAGCGTCCCTTGCCACGCACCCGCGCCTTGCGGATCAGGCCTTCATATTGATGCGCCAGCAGATGCGACTGGATCTGAGTGATGGTATCCATCGTGACCGAGACAATGATCATCAGGCTGGTTCCACCGAAATAGAACGGCACGCCATAATGGCTGATCAGAATCTCCGGCAACAGGCATACCGCCGCCACGTAGAGCGCCCCGATGGTGGTCAGGCGGGTGAGAACAAAATCGAAATACTCGGCGGTCGCGTTGCCCGGCCGGATGCCCGGGATAAACCCGCCATATTTCTTGAGATTGTCCGCCGTCTCCTGCGGGTTGAACACCACCGCCGTGTAGAAGTAGCAGAAAAATATGATCAGCGCTGCGTAGAGCGCGATATAGAGCGGCTGGCCGTGACCGAGCTGGCTGGTCGCCCAGGTCACCCAGCCAGGCCCGGTGCCATGCGCGAATCCCGCGACGGTCGCTGGGATCAGCAGGATGGAGCTGGCGAAAATCGGCGGAATGACACCCGACGTGTTGAGCTTGAGCGGCATATGCGTCGCATCGCCGCCGAACATGCGGCTGCCCACCTGGCGCTTGGGATATTGCACGACCACGCGGCGATGCGCCCGCTCCATAAACACGATGAAGGCGATCACCCCCACCGCGATCACCATGAAGCCCACGATGAACACCGGCGACAGCGCCCCGGTACGGCCCAACTCCAGCAGATTGGCCAGGGCATTGGGCAGATTGGCGACGATGCCGGAAAAGATGATCAGGCTGGTGCCGTTGCCGATGCCACGCGCGGTGATCTGCTCACCGACCCACATCAGGAACATCGTCCCGCCGACCAGCGTCACCACCGCGCTCACCCGAAAGAACCAGCCGGGGTCGATCACCGCGGGGCCAAAACTGCCGCGCATGCTCTCAAGCCCGAGGGTGATGCCGTAGGCCTGGAACATGGCGATCAGCACGGTGAGGTAGCGGGTGTACTGGTTCATCTTTTTCCGCCCACTCTCGCCCTCCTTCTTGAGGGCCTCGAGCGAGGGCAATGCCGCCGACATCAACTGCACGATGATGCTGGCGCTGATATAAGGCATGATGTTCAAGGCAAACACCGTCATCCGCCGCAAGGCGCCGCCGGTGAACATGTCGAACATGCCGAGGATGCCGCCGCCATGCTGCGCCATCATCTCGCCCATTACCGAGGTATCGACCCCCGGTAGTGGAATATAGGTGCCGACGCGATAGACGATGAGCGCGCCCAGCGTGAACCAAATGCGTTTTTTGAGCTCGGTGGCTTTCGAGAACACGCCGAGATTGAGTGATGCCGCCAGTTGCTCGGCTGCCGAGGCCATTCGTCTTACCCCTCACCTACGCGCGACATGGTTAACCCGCGCTCGCCTACGCGCCGCCCAACGGTCAGGCGGAAACCAGCGCGTAAAACCGCGGCGCGACCGCCGCCATCAGGCCGCCTTCGCCGCCCTCGGCACCGTCGTGCTCACCGTTCCGCCGGCCTGCTCCACCGCCGCGATCGCCGCCGCCGAGGCGCCGCTCACGGCAATGTTAAGCGGTTGCGTGACCGCACCGGTTGCCAGCAGCCGAACGCCCGCGAGCTTGCCGCCGCGCACCAAGCCTGCCGCGCGCAACACCTCTTCGGTGATCGGCTGCGCCGGGTCGATCCGCCCCGCGCTGACCGCCGCCTGCAGCGCGCCGAGATTGACCGGCGCATAGACCGTGCGGAACAGATTGACGAAGCCACGCTTGGGCAGGCGGCGATAGATCGGCAGCTGCCCACCTTCGAACCCATTCAGCGCCACGCCCTCGCGCGCCTTCTGGCCCTTGACGCCCTTGCCCGAGGTCTTCCCCTTGCCGGAACCGATGCCGCGACCCAATCGCTTCGAGCGCAAGCGCGCCCCGGGATTATCACGCAATTCATTGAGCGCCGTCATCGCTCTGCCCCTCCCGGCACATCATCCACTTTCACGAGATGCGCCACCTTGCGGATCATGCCACGCACCGAAGGCGTATCCTCCACATCCCGGCACCGGCGCAACTTGTTGAGGCCGAGCCCGATCAGCGTCTCGCGCTGCCCCGGCTTGCGCCCGGCGGCGGAGGCGATCTGCGTCACCCGCAGCATCTTAGGCATCGGTTGCCTCCTGCGCCGCGGGCGTCTCGCGCCGGCCCAGCAGGTCAGAAACTTTCTTGCCGCGCCGCGCCGCGACACTGCGTGGGCTGGCACAGCGCTGCAGCGCCGCGAATGCCGCCTTCACCATGTTGTGCGGATTGCGGCTGCCGAGGCTTTTCGCCACGACATCGCCAATGCCAAGCGTCTCGAACACCGCGCGCAGCGGCCCGCCGGCAATAATCCCCGTGCCTGCCGGCGCCGAACGCAGCACCACCGCTCCCGCGCCGAAATGCCCCTCGACATCGTGGTGGAGCGTCCGCCCCTCGCGCATCGGCACCCGGATCAGGGTGCGCTTGGCGCGCTCGGTCGCCTTGCGAATGGCCTCCGGCACCTCGCGCGCTTTGCCCGCGCCATAGCCGACGCGCCCCTTCTGGTCGCCGACCACGACGAGGGCCGCGAAAGCGAACCGCCGCCCCCCCTTCACCACTTTGGCGACGCGGTTGATGGTGACAAGCTTGTCGATGAACTCGTCGCCGCCATCGCGATCCCGATCGCGCTCGCGGCCGCGGCCTTCTCTCGGTTCCCGTGCCATGCTTCGTTCCTTCAGAAGGCGAGCCCGCCTTCGCGGGCCGCCTCGGCCAGCGCCTTGACGCGGCCATGATAGAGATAGGAGCCGCGATCGAACACCACTTCCTTGATGCCTGCCGCCACCGCGCGCTCGGCGATCAGCTTGCCGACCGCCGCCGCCGCCGCCGTGTTTGCCCCGCTCGCCGCCGCCTCGCGGAGGCTGCGCTCGAGGCTGGAAGCCGCCGCCAGTGTCCGCCCAGCGGCATCATCGATCACCTGCGCATAGATATGCCGGCCCGAGCGGAACACCGAAAGCCGTACCCGTCCACCGCTCTTGCGGCGCAGTTGAACGCGCAGCCGCTCGCGCCGGCGCGCCTGAAGATCCTGCTTGCCACTCATTACTTCTTCTTGCCCTCTTTGCGCCGGATGGTCTCGTCGAGATAGCGCACGCCCTTGCCCTTATAGGGCTCGGGCGGTCGGAACGCGCGGATCTCGGCAGCCACCTGGCCGACCAACCGCCGATCGATCCCCTCGACCTTGATCGAGGTCGGCTTCTCGCAACTGATGCGAATACCCGGCGGGATCGGATAGATCACGTCGTGGGAAAAACCAAGATTGACCACCAGGCTCTGGCCCTGCACGGCAGCGCGGAAGCCGGTACCGGTGATCTCCATCGCCCGCGCGTAGCCACTCGAGACACCGCGCACCATGTTGGCGATGAGCGCCCGCGTCGTGCCCCACATCATCCGCGCCTGGCGCTCCGCACCCCGCGGCGCGACCTTCACCGCCCCGTGATCAACCACGACGTCGACATGCTCGGACAGATCGAGCCTGAGTTCCCCAAGCTTGCCTTTCGCCGATAGCGTCCTGCCCGCCAGCGCCACATCGACGCCCGGGGGAACGGCGACCGGGTATTTGCCTACACGCGACATTGTTCCCGCTCCCTCAGAACACCCGGCACAGCACTTCGCCGCCAACATTGGCGGCGCGCGCCTCGGCATCGCTCAACACGCCACGCGGCGTGGATAGGATGGAAACGCCGAGCCCGGCATAGACCCGCGGCAATTCCTTGATCTTGGAATAGACCCGTCGCCCGGGCTTGGAAATCCGGGTGATTTCCTTGATCACCGGCTCGCCGTCATTGTATTTCAGCTCGATGCGCAGCCGGGCCACGCCGGGGCGCAGTTCCTCGGCGGCAAAGCCGCGGATGAAGCCCTCGCGCTTCAGCACCTCGAGCACATTCGCCCTTAGGCGCGAAGCCGGGGCAACGCAAACGCTGTGCCGCGAGCGCTGGGCATTGCGGATGCGCGTCAGCATGTCGCCGAGCGGATCGGTCATCGCCATGTCCGTTCCTCTCCTACCAGCTCGCCTTGACCACGCCGGGGATCTGGCCAGAGCTGGCGAGATCGCGCAACGCGATGCGGCAGAGCTTGAATTTCCGATAGTTCCCGCGCGAGCGCCCGGTCAGTTCGCAGCGCAGACGCACACGCACCTTGGCGCCATTGCGCGGCAATTGCGCGAGCTTCATCGTCGCCTCGAAGCGATCCTCGACGGGGCGCGTCCGGTCCATCACCACCGTTTTTAACGCCGCGCGCTTTGCCCGGTCGCGCGCCGCCAACCGTTCGCGCATCTTGTTGCGATTGACCGCGGAAAGCTTGGCCATGTTTCTCTATCCTCCGGAACCTACCAAACGGATTACCGTCGGGTGGTTTTCCCTGAATGCCTGTCTGCGGGATCTCGTGATGCCGTGGTTCATGCCGCGAACGGGATGTCAAATCCCTTGAGCAGCGCCTTCGCCTCGGCATCGGTGCGCGCCGTGGTGACGATGACGATATCCATCCCACGCACGGCATCGACCTTGTCATAGTCGATTTCCGGGAAAATGATCTGCTCCCGGAGACCCATCGCGAAATTTCCCCGCCCATCGAAACCCTTGCCGCCGATACCGCGGAAATCGCGCACGCGCGGCAGCGCCACCGTTACCAGACGGTCGAGGAATTCATACATTCGCGTGCTGCGCAGCGTAACCTTGCAGCCGATCGGCAGACCCTTGCGGATCTTGAACCCGGCGATCGCCTTCTTCGCCGCTGTCTTGACCGCCTTCTGGCCGGCGATCAACGTGAGTTCGGCAACCGCCGCGTCGAGCTTCTTCTGATCCGCTGTCGCCTCGCCAACCCCCATGTTGATGACGATTTTGTCCAACCTCGGCACCTGCATTGGATTGCGGTAGCCGAATTCGGCCTGCAGCTTCGCCCGCAGTTCCGACAGATAGCGCTGCTTCATCCGCGGCGCCGCGCGCTGCGCTACCGAACCATTCGCCACCGGGCGTTTCTCGCTCTCGCTCACGCCACTCTCCTCATTTCTCGATGACCTGGCCGCTCGACTTCGCGACACGAACCTTGCGCCCATCGTCGAGTATCTTGAACCCGATCCGCGTCGGCTTGTCGGTCGCGGGATCGATGAGCATGATGTTGGACAGGTCGATCGTCGCCTCGCGCCGCTCGATGCCACCCGGCTGAGAGGCACCGCGCGGCTTGAGATGCCGCGTCGCGATCGCGACACCCTGCACCAGCGCGCGACCATCCCGCGGCATCACGCGCAGAACCTCGCCGCGCTTGCCCTTATCGGCGCCGCTGATCACCTGCACCCGATCACCCTTGCGAATCCGCGCCGCCATCACAAAACCTCCGGAGCCAGCGAAATGATCTTCATGAAGCGCCGGGCCCGCAACTCACGCACCACGGGGCCGAAGATGCGCGTGCCGATCGGTTCCTGCTGCTTGTTGATCAGCACCGCAGCGTTGCGATCGAACCGGATCGCGCTGCCATCGGCCCGGCGCACCGGAAACGAAGTGCGCACGATCACCGCCTGATGCACATCGCCTTTTTTCACCTTGCCACGCGGGATCGCCTCCTTGATCGAGACGACGATGACATCGCCGACCGAGGCGGTCTTGCGCTTCGAGCCGCCGAGCACCTTGATGCATTGCACGCGTCGCGCGCCGGAATTATCGGCGACATCGAGATTGGTCTCGGGATGAATCATCGCCCTCTCCTCACGCCTGCGACGGCGCGTCAGCGAGTGCCTCGCCGTTACGTTCGATCACGGTCCAGGTCTTGCGCTTGCTGATCGGCGGGCACTCGATGATGCGCACCAGATCACCTGTCTTGCACAAATTGTTTTCGTCATGGGCCGCATATTTCTTCGAGCGACGGATGAACTTCTTGTAGAGCGGATGCATGACGCGCCGATCGACGAGGACGGTCACCGTCTTGTCCATCTTGTCGCTCGCGACACGTCCGGTCAGGATGCGCTTGGGCATGTGCGCTCGCCTCTCAGGATTGCACGACGGAGCGTTGCTTCTCCGCCAGGATTGTCTTCACCCGCGCGATCTCGCGGCGCACCAGGCGGATGCGCGCGGTGCCCTCCTGCTGGCCGGTGGCCCGCTGGAACCGGAGATTGAACCGCTCCTTGGTGAGATCGAGCAGCAGGCCCGCCAACTCGTCGGGGGTTTTGGTGCGGATATCACGCGCTTTCGTCATCTCATGCGTCCCCGATGCGGGTCACGAACTTGGTCTTGATCGGGAGTTTGGCGGCGCCGAGATCGAGCGCGGCGCGCGCCAGATCGGCGGCGACGCCGTCGATCTCGAACATGATCCGGCCCGGCTTGACGCGGCAAACCCAGAACTCCGGCGTCCCCTTGCCCGAGCCCATGCGCACCTCGGCGGGTTTGCGCGAGACCGGAACGTCAGGAAAAATACGGATCCACACACGCCCGGCGCGTTTCATGGCGCGGGTGATGGCACGCCGCGCCGCCTCGATCTGCCGCGCTGTCACCCGCTCGGGTTCCAGCGCCTTGAGACCGAAGGCGCCGAAATTGAGCGCCGTGCCGCCTTTGGCAAGGCCATGGATGCGGCCCTTGTGGGCCTTGCGGTATTTCGTGCGCTTGGGAGAGAGCATCGTCAGGTTTCCTCAGCGCTGCGGCGCCTGTTCCGCGGCGCGCCGGTCTTGCGCCATCGGATCATGGGCCAGAATTTCGCCTTTGAAGATCCACACCTTCACCCCGCATGTGCCGTAGGTGGTCTTCGCCGTGGCGACGCCGTAATCGATATCCGCGCGCAGTGTGTGCAACGGCACCCGGCCCTCGCGATACCATTCCATCCGCGCGATCTCGGCACCGCCGAGGCGACCGCCGCAATTGATGCGAATGCCCTGCGCGCCAAGCCGCATCGCCGATTGCACAGCGCGCTTCATCGCACGGCGAAACGCGACGCGCCGCTCAAGCTGCTGCGCGATGTTCTCGGCGACCAGCGTCGCGTCGATTTCGGGCTTGCGGATCTCGACGATATTCAGCGTCACCTCGGCCTTGGCCATCGCCGTGAGATCCTTGCGCAGCGCCTCGATGTCCTGGCCCTTGCGACCGATCACGACGCCCGGGCGGGCCGCGTAGATGGTCACGCGCGGCTTCTTCGCTGGCCGCTCGATCACCACGCGTGAGACACCGGCGGCGTGCAGCTTGCTGCGCAGGCGGGCGCGGAGCCGCATATCCTCATGCAGCAGCTTCGCGTAATCCGCCCCGGCATACCAACGACTGTCCCAGGTGCGATTGATGCCGAGCCGGAGCCCGATCGGATTGACCTTGTGTCCCATCGGCTACGCCGTCCCTTCCTCGATCTCGGCTTCCCGCGCCCGCTCCGCCACCACGATGCGGAGATGGCTGAACCATTTTTCGACCCGCGCCGAGCGGCCGCGACCGCGCGCCTGGAACCGCCGCATCACCACCGCGCGCCCGACTTCGGCGCGCGAGACGATCAGCCGATCAACGTCCAGCGAATGATTGTTCTCGGCATTGGCGATTGCGCTCTGCAGCAGCTTCTTCACATCCTCGGCGATGCGGCGCTTGCTGAAAGTGAGCGTCGCCACCGCCTGCGCCGCCGGGCGATTGCGGATGAGGCCAGCGACGAGATTGAGCTTGCGCGGGCTAACGCGCAGATTGCGCAGCACCGCTTCGGCCTCGGTCGGATCGAGCCGGCGTTCCTGCTTCGGCTTGCTCATCTCAACCCCGCTTCGCTTTCTTATCCGCCGTGTGCCCGGTGAAGGTTCGGGTCGGCGAGAACTCGCCAAATTTATGCCCGACCATGTTCTCGTTGACCTGCACCGGAAGAAACTTGCGGCCGTTATAGACGCCGAAAGTGAGGCCAACGAATTGCGGCAAAATTGTCGAGCGTCGAGACCAGATCTTGATGATCTCATTGCGCCCGGAGGCGCGCGAAGCCTCGGCCTTGTTGAGCAGATAGCCGTCCACGAACGGCCCCTTCCAGACGGAGCGAGCCATGCGTTCAGCCCTTCCCCTTGTTGCGGCGGCGGATGATCAACTTATCCGTGCGCTTGTTCATGCGGGTCTTGTAGCCTTTGGTCGGCTTGCCCCAGGGCGTGACCGGATGGCGGCCGCCCGAGGTTCGACCCTCGCCGCCACCATGCGGATGATCCACCGGGTTCATCACCACGCCGCGGTTATGCGGCCGCCGCCCGAGCCAGCGCTGCCGTCCGGCCTTGCCGATATGGGCGTTGGCGTTATCGGGATTAGAGACCGCGCCAATGCTCGCCATGCACTCGGCGCGCACCATGCGCAATTCGCCCGACATCAGTTTGACCTGGGCATAGCCGGAATCCTTGCCGACCAATTGAGCAAAAGTGCCGGCAGCGCGCGCCATCTTGCCCCCCGCACCGGCCTTCATCTCGATATTGTGGATGATGGTGCCGACCGGAATAGCGGCGAGCGGCATCGCATTACCGGGCTTGATATCGACCCGCTGGCCAGAGACCACACCATCGCCGACGCGCAAACGCTGCGGCGCCAAAATGTAGGCGAGTTCGCCGTCGAGATACTTGATCAGCGCCAGAAACGCCGAGCGATTGGGATCGTATTCGAGCCGCTCCACCACGCCTGGGACATCGAACTTGCGGCGGCGGAAATCAACCAGCCGATACGCGCGCTTATGCCCACCGCCGCGAAACCGCGTGGTGATATGGCCGTGGTTGTTGCGCCCGCCGCTCGCGTTCTTGCCCCGCGTCAGCGCCTTGACCGGCTTGCCCTGCCAGAGTTCGCTGCGATCGATAAGCACCGTGCCGCGCAGGCTCGCGGTAACCGGATTGAAATTCTTCAGCGCCATTGCCGATCCCTCACGCGAGACCCGTGGTCAGATCGATCGTCTGACCTTCGGCGAGCGTCACATAGGCTTTTTTCACATCGCTGCGCCGGCCCGGCCGGCCGCGGAAGCGCTTGGTCTTGCCCTTGGCCACCAGCGTGTTCACAGCCGTCACCTTGACACCAAACAGCCCCTCGATCGCCGCCTTGATCTCCGGCTTGCTCGCCTCAAGCGCCACGCGAAACGCCATCTGATGGCGCTCGCCAAGTGCCGTCACCTTCTCGGTAACCACCGGGTTGCGGATGATGCGATACATATCTTCACGGCTGAGCTTGCGCGCACGCTGGCGCGCCGCCTGGCCGAGCCTGTAAGGCGAGGTCATCGGGCGATCTCCCGGGTCAGCCGTTCGGTCAGCGCGGCGACCCCCGCCGCGGTGATGGCGAGTACGTCGTGGCGCAGGATGTCGTAGACATTGGCGCCGACCGAGGGCAGCACGTCGATCCCCGGCAGGTTACGGCTGGCGCGCAGAAAACCGGCATCGACCGCCTGATCGACGATCAACGCCGAGCGCCAGCCGAGGGCCTTGAACTTGCCCACCAGATCGCGGGTCTTGGCGGCACCATTGGCGGCATCGATCACCACCAGCTTGCCCTCCGCCTGCTTCTTCGAGAGCGCAGAGATCAGACCGAGACGGCGCACTTTCTTGGGCAGGGCGTAGCCGTGGTCACGCACCACCGGGCCATGCACGACACCACCCGTGCGAAACTGCGGCGCCCGCAAACTGCCTTGCCGGGCCCGACCCGTGCCCTTCTGTTTGTAGGGCTTGCGGGTGGTGCCAGACACTTCGCCCATGCCCTTGGTTTTATGCGTGCCGGCGCGGCGCGTGGCGAGTTGCCAGTGCACCACGCGGGCCATGATATCCTCACGCGGATCGGCGCCGAACACCGCCTCGCTCAGCTTGGCGGTACCGGCCGGCGCGTTGTCCAGCGTTTTGATCTCGATTTCCATCACCCGCCCCTCAGCCCGTCAACGCCGCCGGATAGGGCGCATCTGCCGGGCGCGCACGCTTCACCGCATCGCGCACCAGCACGAACCCGCCCTTGGCGCCCGGCACCGCGCCCTTGACCATGATCAGCCCGCGCTCGGCATCGATATGCGCCACCTCGACATTGAGGGTGGTCACCCGCGCGGCGCCGAGATGGCCGGCCATCTTCTTGTTCTTGAACGTCTTGCCGGGATCTTGGCGATTGCCGGTCGAGCCATGGCTGCGGTGGCTGATGGAAACCCCATGGCTCGCCTCGAGGCCACGGAAATTCCACCGCTTCATCGCCCCCGCGAAGCCCTTGCCCTTCGAGGTGCCGCAGACATCGACCATCTGCCCGACCACGAAATGCGCCGCCGACAGCGCCGCCCCGGGCTCCAGCAGCGCCTCGGGCGCGACCCGGAATTCGACCAGCTTCTGCTTCGGCTCGACCTTGGCGCGGGCGAAATGGCCGCGATTGGGCTTCGAGACGTTCTTCACCTTGGCCTGACCGAAACCGAGCTGCAGCGCGGTATAGCCATCCCGTTCGGCCTCCCGCACGGCGACCACCTGCACCGCGTCGAGATGCAGCACGGTGACCGGCACATGCGTGCCGTCATCCTTGAATAGCCGGGTCATACCCAGCTTCTTTGTCAATAATCCGGTGCGCATGACGTCTTCTTCAGAGCTTGATCTCGACGTCCACGCCGGCAGCGAGATCGAGCTTCATCAGCGCATCGACCGTCTGAGGCGTGGGCTCGACGATATCGAGAAGCCGCCGATGGGTCCGGATTTCGAACTGCTCGCGGCTTTTCTTGTCGACATGGGGCGAGCGGTTCACCGTGAACCGCTCGATATGGGTGGGCAACGGGATCGGCCCACGAACCCGCGCGCCCGTGCGCTTGGCCGTGTTGACGATCTCCTTCGTGCTCGAATCAAGCACGCGGTGATCGTACGCCTTCAGGCGGATGCGGATATTCTGGTTGTCCATGGTCCGTGTTCCAGCTTCGTGGTGCCGCCCGATCCCCGCCTCAGGCCTCGATCTTCGCCACGACCCCGGCGCCGACGGTGCGACCGCCCTCGCGGATCGCGAAGCGCAGGCCGTCATCCATGGCGATGGGCGCGATCAGCTCGACATCCATCGAGACATTATCGCCCGGCATTACCATCTCGATGCCATCAGGCAGCTTGACGATGCCGGTGACATCGGTGGTGCGGAAATAGAATTGCGGCCGGTAGTTGGTGAAGAACGGCGTGTGCCGTCCGCCCTCTTCCTTGGTCAGGATATAGGCCTCCGCCTTGAACCTTGTATGCGGCGTGATCGAGCCGGGCTTGGCCAGAACCTGGCCACGCTCGACCTCCTCGCGCTTGGTGCCGCGCAGCAAGGCGCCGATATTGTCGCCGGCCTCGCCGCGGTCGAGCAGCTTGCGGAACATCTCGACGCCGGTCACGATGGTCTTTTGCGTCGCCCGCAGCCCGACGATCTCGACCTCGTCGCCCACCGTCACGAGGCCACGCTCGACGCGCCCCGTCACCACCGTGCCGCGCCCCGAGATCGAGAATACGTCCTCGATCGGCATCAGGAACGGCCGATCCTTCGCGCGTTCAGGCTGCGGAATGTAGTCGTCCACCGCTTCCATGAGCTTGAGGATGGCTTGTTCACCGAGTTCAGGATTGCGATCCTCGAGCGCGCAGAGCGCTGAGCCCTTGATGATCGGGATCTCATCGCCGGGGAACTGGTAGCTCGAAAGCAGCTCGCGCACTTCCATCTCGACCAGTTCGAGCAGCTCGGGATCGTCCACCATATCGACCTTGTTCAGGAACACGACGAGCGCCGGCACACCGACCTGGCGCGCGAGCAGGATGTGTTCGCGGGTCTGCGGCATTGGGCCATCGGCCGCCGAGACGACGAGGATGGCGCCATCCATCTGCGCCGCTCCGGTGATCATGTTCTTCACGTAGTCGGCATGGCCAGGGCAATCGACATGCGCGTAGTGGCGCTTCGCCGTTTCATACTCGACATGCGCGGTGGAGATGGTGATGCCACGCGCGCGTTCCTCGGGAGCCTTGTCGATCTGGTCATAGGCGGTGAAAGTCGCCCCGCCAGTCTTGGCCAGGACCTTGGTGATCGCCGCGGTCAGCGACGTCTTGCCATGGTCCACATGGCCGATCGTGCCGATGTTGCAATGCGGCTTGTTGCGCTGGAATTTCGCCTTGGCCATCGTCTTGTTCTCCGTGCCCGGTCTAGCTCAGACTGTTGGTCGGGAATAGGGTTCGTGTTTACCAGCGGTAGTGGCTGAAAGCCTTGTTGGCTTCGGCCATCCGATGGGTGTCTTCGCGTTTCTTGACCGCCGTACCGCGGTTGTTCACGGCGTCCATCAACTCGTTGGAGAGCCGATCCTCCATAGTATGCTCGCCGCGCTTGCGGGCGGCATCGATGATCCAGCGGATCGCCAAAGCCTGGCGCCGCTCGGGGCGGACCTCGACCGGCACCTGGTAGGTGGCACCACCGACGCGGCGCGAACGCACCTCCAGCGCCGGCTTCACATTGTCGAGCGCCTCGTGGAACATGCGCACGGGATCGGCGCTGGCGCCGCTGCGCCGCTTCATCACGTCGAGAGCGCTATAGACGATGCCCTCCGCAACTGACTTTTTTCCATCATACATCAGCGCGTTCATGAAACGCGCGATGACGACATCGCCGAATTTCGCATCCGGCAGGGTCTCGCGCTTGACGGCGCGGTGGCGGCGACTCATCCCTCTTCCCCCGTCACTTCGGCCGCTTGGCGCCGTAGAGCGAACGGCGCTGGCGACGCTTGGCAATGCCCTGGGTGTCGAGCACGCCGCGCAGGATGTGATAACGCACGCCCGGCAGATCCTTGACGCGCCCGCCGCGGATCAGCACCACGCTGTGCTCCTGCAGGTTATGCCCCTCGCCGGGGATGTAGCTCACCACCTCGTAGCCATTGGTCAGCCGCACCTTCGCCACCTTGCGCAGCGCGGAGTTCGGCTTCTTCGGCGTCGTCGTATAGACGCGCGTGCAGACGCCGCGCTTCTGCGGACAGCCCTCGAGAGCGGGAACCTTGTTTCGCTTGCCACGCGGCTCGCGGCCCTTGGCGATTAGCTGGTTGATGGTCGGCATAGACCTCTTTCCAATCCGCACGATCACACGCCCGGCCGCTTGCCCGCCGTCCTCCACAGTCAAGCCCCGCAGCGATGGGGGGTTACCCCAGCCTACGGGAGCAATGCGGGTCTGCGGCCTAAGACCCCGGTTGCCTGGAACCGGCGACGGCGCCGCGGACTCTGCTGCCTGCGAACGACGGCCGCCCCTCACTCCGAGAGGTCGGCCGAGGGCGCGGAACCTACGAGCCGCGCCCCGCCAAGTCAAGCGCCCCTGCGGGCAAAAACCGGGCAATCCGGTGAAGGGTGTTTTGGAAAAGCCAGGACGGCGCCGCTGCCTCCGTTTGGAACAAGCTGGAGCCGCTTCCCCAAACCCGCATCATGGCCAGCGTCGCATCATGGCCAGCGTCGCATGATGGAAAAAATTGCACAGGCTCCGCCTTTGCCGGCGTGAAACCCCTGGCCTTTACGAGCCCACCCACCCTGCCCGGCCTCAAGAAAGCCGGTGCGCGGCCAGCAGTCGCGTCGCTCCCGCCGACAGGGCATGCACGCCGAAGCCGAGAAATATCAGCCCGGCGGCGCGCGTCATCCAGAGCCCATGGCGAGAATGGAAGCGGCGAAGCGGCGCCATGCCGACCAGCAGCACGAGCGTCAGATCGGCCGCCACGATGCCGCCGCCGAGGGCCGCCAGCAGCGCCGGCAGGGCGGTGGCATCGATTGTAGCGGCGCGGCCCGAGAGCAGGGCGGCGAAGGTCGCGAGCGCCACGGGATAGCCCTTGGGATTGCTCAGCCCGAAAGCCAGGCCACGCAACAGCGGCCGCCGCGGCACCAGGGCGGCCGCCCCTCCCTCGCGCCGCGCCAATAACGCCCGCGCGCCGAGCCAGGAGAGATAAACCCCACACCCCACGTCGAGCCCGGCGAAGAAGCCAAAACCGATGCGCCGCGCCCCGATCAGCGCGATCAGCGCCAGAATATTCCACACCAGATCGCCGACGAGATTGCCCGCCACGAACCCCATCGCCGCGCGCCGCCCACGCGCCGCGCCAATCCCGAGGAGTGCCAGAAACGCCGGCCCCGGGGTGATGATGTAGATCGCCCCGCCGGCGGCGACGGCGAGCCAAAGCGAGGCTGGCATCGCCGCCACCGGGTCGGGCTCAGCGCCAGCTCATTCCGCCGCCAGATCGCGCCCCGGCAGGGCCGGCGAGGGAGTGTCGGGCAGGCCGCGGTGCTGGTCCCGCCCGGCGGCAATGGCGCGCAGCCGGTTCATCACGCTGCCCGTGCCGGCCGGGATCAGGCGGCCGACAATCACGTTCTCCTTGAGCCCGTTCAGGCTATCGACCTTGCCCGCCGTCGCCGCCTCGGTGAGCACCCGCGTGGTCTCCTGGAAGGAGGCGGCGCTGATGAAGCTCTGGGTCTGCAAGCTCGCCTTGGTGATGCCCTGGAGCACCGGCATCGCTTGCGCCACCCGCTCACCAGCCTTCTCGCGCTTGCGGTTCTCGGCCTCGAACTCGAGCCGATCGATCTGCTCGCCGACCAGGTAGGTGGTGTCGCCAGGATCGAGGATCTCCACCTTCTGCAGCATCTGGCGGACGATCACCTCGATGTGCTTGTCGTTGATCTTCACACCCTGCAACCGGTAGACATCCTGGATTTCGTTAACGAGATATTCCGACAAAGCCTCGACGCCGAGCACCTTGAGAATATCGTGCGGCACGCGCGGGCCATCGACGATGGGGTCGCCGCGGCGGACGAAATCGCCCTCCTGCACCGAGACGTGCTTGCCCTTGGGGACAAGATACTCGGTCTCCTCGCCGGTCTCGTCGTTCTTGACGATGACGCGGCGCTTGGCCTTGTAGTCCTTGCCGAACTCGACGCGCCCGTCGGTCTCGGCGATGATCGCGTGGTCCTTCGGCCGCCGCGCCTCGAACAATTCGGCAACCCGCGGCAGACCGCCGGTGATGTCGCGGGTCTTGCTGCCCTCGCGCGGGATGCGGGCGAGCACGTCGCCGGCCTGCACCGCGGCGCCGTTCTCGATTGAAAGAATCGAGTCCGGGGCAAGGAAATAGCGCGCGTCGGCGCCGTTGGACAGCCGCACCACCTCGCCCTTGTCGTCCTTGAGCTGGAGGCGTGGCCGGAGATCGGCGCCGCGCGCGCCTTGTTTGTAGTCCACCACCACTTTCGAGGTCAGGCCAGTGACCTCGTCCACCCGCTCGATCAGCGTGATGCCCTCGATCAGGTCAAGATACTCCACCTTGCCGTCGCGCTCGGTGATGATCGGCAGGGTATAGGGATCCCATTCCGCGAGCTTCTGGCCGCGCGCCACCCGCGCGCCCTCGTCGGGGAACAGCCGCGCGCCGTAGGGCACGCGGAAACGCGCGCGCTCGCGGCCACGCTCGTCGAGCAGCACGATCTCGCAATTGCGCGACATCACCACCGGCACGTTCTGGCTATTCAGCACGACGTTGCGATTGCGGATGGCAATCGTGCCGTCATGGCTAGCCTCGACGCTGGATTGCTCGGCGCCGCGCTGCGCCGCGCCGCCGATATGGAAGGTACGCATGGTAAGCTGCGTGCCCGGCTCGCCGATCGATTGCGCGGCGATGACGCCGACCGCCTCGCCGGCATTGACCGGCGTGCCGCGCGCGAGATCGCGCCCGTAGCAGAGCGCGCAGACGCCGATCCGCGAGTCGCAGGTCAGCACGGAGCGGATCTTGACCACCTCCACCGCAGCACCCTCGATCCGGTCGGCATCCTCCTCCTCGATCAGATGTCCGCCCGGCACGAGAACTTCGCCGGTTGCCGGATTGAGCACATCCTCCGCCGTGGTGCGGCCGAGAATCCGCTCGGCGAGGCTGGAGACCACCTCGCCGCCATCCATCACCGCGCGCACCGTCAAGCCACGCTCGGTGCCACAATCCGGCTCGACAATAATGCAATCCTGCGCGACATCGACGAGACGGCGCGTCAGATAGCCCGAGTTCGCGGTCTTGAGCGCTGTGTCGGCCAGCCCCTTGCGGGCGCCGTGGGTGGAGTTGAAGTATTCGAGAACCGAGAGGCCTTCCTTGAAATTGGCGATGATCGGCTGTTCGATGATTTCGCCCGAGGGCTTGGCCATCAGGCCGCGCATGCCGGCGAGCTGGCGCATCTGCGCTGGCGAGCCGCGCGCCCCGGAATTGCTCATCATCCACACCGCATTGGTCGGCCGGCCGATCTCCTGCTTGCTGATCTCCAGCATCATCGCCGCCGCCACCGCGTCGGTGCAGCGCGACCAGGCATCGACCACCTTGTTATAGCGCTCGCCGGCGGTGATCAGCCCGTCTTGGTATTGCTGCTCGAACTCCTTGACCTCGCCCTGCGTCTTGCGGATCAGCTCGCCCTTCTCGGCGGGGATGATGAGATCATCCTTGCCGAAGGAAAGCCCCGCCTTGCAGGCCTGGCCGAAGCCAAGCCCCATCATCCGGTCGGCGAAGATCACGCATTCCTTCTGGCCGCAATGGCGATAGACCATGTCGATCACATCGGAGACGTTCTTCTTGGTCAGCTGCTTGTTGATCAGCGCGAACGGAATGAGGGCATGGCGCGGCAGGATCTGCGCGATCATCATCCGCCCCGGCGTCGTGATGACACTGTGGCGCAACACCGTCCCGTCGGGCTGGACGGCATCGAAACGAGCGCGGATCTTGTCGTGCAGGCTGACGACGCGCGCATGCAGCGCGTGCTCGATCTCGCCCATGGTCGCAAAAGCCCGCGCCTTCTCGTCGGGGGTTGCGCGGAATTCCGGGGTCTCCAGCGAGAGATAGTACAAGCCAAGCACGATATCCTGGCTCGGCACGATGATCGGCTTGCCGTTGGCTGGGCTCAGGATGTTGTTGGTGGACATCATCAAGACGCGCGCTTCGAGCTGCGCCTCGAGGCTGAGCGGCACATGCACCGCCATCTGATCGCCGTCGAAATCGGCGTTGAAGGCGGTACAGACCAACGGATGCAACTGGATCGCCTTGCCCTCGATCAGCACCGGCTCGAAAGCCTGGATGCCGAGGCGGTGCAGCGTTGGCGCGCGGTTGAGCATCACCGGATGCTCGCGGATCACCTCCTCGAGAATGTCCCAGACCTCTGGCCGCTCCTTTTCAACCATGCGCTTCGCCGCCTTGATGGTGGTGGCGTGGCCGTATTTTTCTAGTTTGGCATAAATGAAGGGCTTGAACAGCTCCAGCGCCATTTTCTTCGGCAGACCGCATTGATGCAGCTTGAGTTCGGGCCCGACGACGATCACCGAGCGGCCGGAATAATCGACGCGCTTGCCGAGCAGATTCTGGCGGAACCGCCCCTGCTTGCCCTTGAGCATGTCGGAGAGCGATTTCAGCGGCCGCTTGTTGGCCCCCGTAATCGCCCGTCCGCGCCGGCCATTATCGAACAGCGCATCGACGCTTTCCTGCAGCATGCGCTTTTCGTTGCGCACGATGATGTCGGGGGCGCGCAATTCGATCAGCCGCTTCAGGCGGTTGTTGCGGTTGATCACGCGGCGATAGAGATCGTTGAGATCGCTGGTGGCGAACCGCCCGCCATCGAGCGGCACCAAGGGGCGCAGTTCGGGCGGGATCACCGGCACGACCTCGAGGATCATCCATTCCGGGCGCGAGCCGGATTCGGCGAAGGCCTCGACCAGCTTCAGGCGCTTGACCAGCTTCTTGCGCTTGGCCTCGCTCGTCGTTTCCTTGAGATCGGCGCGCAGCCTGGTCTTCTCGGCATCGAGATCGACCGCCTGGAGAATATGCTTGGCCGCCTCGGCGCCAATGCCGACCTGGAACGCGTCGTCGCCAAACTCGTCCTGCTTGGCGAGCAGTTGATCCTCGGTCAGCAACTGGTGCAACTTGAGATCGGTGGTGCCAGGCTCCAGCACCACGTAGCTCTCGAAATAGAGAACTTTTTCGAGCTCTTTCAGCGTGAGATCGACCATCAGGCCGATGCGGCTGGGCAGCGATTTCAGGAACCAGATATGCGCAACCGGCGAGGCGAGCTCGATATGGCCCATGCGCTCGCGGCGCACCTTCGCCAGCGTCACCTCGACGCCGCATTTCTCGCAGATGATACCGCGGAACTTCATCCGCTTGTATTTGCCGCAGAGGCACTCGTAATCCTTGATCGGCCCGAAGATGCGGGCGCAGAACAGGCCATCGCGCTCCGGCTTGAAGGTGCGGTAATTGATCGTCTCGGGCTTCTTGATCTCACCATACGACCAGCTGCGGATCTGCTCCGGCGCGGCGATCTGGATCTTGATCTGGTCGAAGGTCATCGCCTGGCCAGTCTGGCCAAGGATCTTCATCAGCTCGTTCATGCCATTTTCACTCCGCTCGACCCGCCCGGCAGGCCTGCCGGGCGGGTGTTGCAAGCTGGGATCGCGAATGTTTCGTCATCGGCGCGCTATGACGCCACGCTGTTGTCGAGATCGACATTGAGACCGAGGGATTTCAGCTCCTTCACGAGCACGTTGAAGCTCTCGGGAATGCCGGCCTCGAAAGTGTCCTGTTCGCGCACGATCGCCTCATAGACCTTGGTACGGCCCGAGACGTCGTCGGATTTCACCGTCAGCATCTCCTGCAAGGTATAGGCGGCGCCATAGGCTTCGAGCGCCCAGACCTCCATCTCGCCGAAGCGCTGGCCGCCGAACTGCGCTTTGCCGCCGAGCGGCTGCTGCGTCACCAGGCTATAGGGGCCGATCGAGCGGGCGTGGATCTTGTCGTCCACCAGGTGATGCAGCTTGAGCATGTAGATATAGCCCACCGTCACCTTGCGCTCGAAGGGCTCGCCGGTGCGCCCGTCGGTCAGCGTCACCTGACCCGAGCTGTTGAGCCCGGCCTCGCGCAGCATGGCCTCGATATCCGACATGCGCGCGCCATCGAACACCGGGGTTGCGATCGGAATGCCCTTGCGCAGGTTCTCGCACAGCTCGATCAGCTCCTGGTCGTTGAGATCGGCGACCTGCTCGGCCTCCAACTGCGCGCCATAGATCGTGCGCAGCCGCTCCAGCAGAGCCTCGCGACCGGTGCCGGCGCGGCGATAGGCATCGACCAGCTCACCCACCTCGCGGCCAAGATTGGCGCAGGCCCAGCCGAGATGCGTCTCCAGGATCTGTCCGACATTCATCCGACTCGGCACACCGAGCGGGTTGAGCACGAGATCGACCGGCGTGCCATCCTCCAGGAACGGCATATCCTCGATCGGCACCACGCGCGAAACCACGCCCTTATTGCCGTGCCTCCCGGCCATCTTGTCGCCGGGCTGCAACTTGCGCTTCACCGCGACGAAGACCTTCACCATCTTCATCACGCCGGGCAGCAATTCGTCGCCACGCTGGAGCTTCTCGACCTTGCCCTCGAAGCGCTGCTGCAGGCGGGCCACCGCGGCATCGAACTCACGCCGCAGCTGCTCGATATCGGCCATCACGGCGTCGTCCTGGACGGCGATATGGCGCCAGGCATTGCGCGGATGCTCGGCCAGCACCTCCTCGGTCAGCACCGTGCCGGCCTTGATCCCCTTGAACCCGCCCGCCGCCTTGGCGCCGAGCAGCTTCTCGCGCAGCCGGTTGAGAAACGAACGCTCCTGGATCGCCCGCTCGTCGTCGCGGTCCTTGGCGAGGCGCTCGATCTCGGCGCGCTCGATCGCCATCGCGCGCTCGTCCTTGTCGACACCGCGGCGGCTAAAGACGCGGACATCGACGATGGTGCCCGACACGCCAGCCGGCAGACGGAGCGAGGTATCGCGCACATCGGAAGCCTTCTCGCCGAAGATCGCGCGCAGCAGCTTTTCCTCCGGCGTCATCGGGCTCTCGCCCTTGGGTGTCACCTTGCCGACAAGAATATCGCCGGGATTGACCTCGGCGCCGACATAGACAATCCCCGCCTCGTCGAGATTGCGCAACGCCTCCTCGCCGACATTGGGGATATCGCGCGTGATCTCCTCCTGGCCGAGCTTGGTATCGCGCGCCATCGCCTCGAATTCCTCGATATGGATCGAGGTGAATACGTCATCGCGGGCGATGCGCTCGGAGATCAGGATGCTGTCCTCGAAATTATAGCCGTTCCACGGCATGAAGGCGCAGAGCACATTGCGCCCGAGCGCCAACTCGCCCAACTCGGTCGAGGGACCATCGGCGATGATGTCGCCTTCCGAGACGCGATCGCCGACCTTCACCAGCGGGCGCTGATTGATGCAGGTCGATTGATTGGAGCGCATGAACTTGCGCAAGCGGTAGATATCGACGCCCTTGGTGGTGGCGTCCTCGCTGGTCGCGCGCACGACGATGCGGGCGCCGTCGATCTGATCGACGATGCCGGCACGGCGGGCCACGATCGTCGCGCCCGAGTCGTGCGCCACCGCCGCCTCCATGCCAGTGCCGACGAGCGGCGCATCGGCGCGGATCAGCGGCACCGCCTGGCGCTGCATGTTGGAGCCCATCAGCGCGCGGTTGGCGTCGTCGTTCTCAAGAAAGGGAATGAGCGCGGCGGCGACCGAAACCAACTGCTTCGGCGAAACATCGACCGCCGAGACCTGCTCGGGCGGGACCAGACGAAAATCGCCCTGCTGGCGCACCGAGACGAGATCGCCGGTGAACCGCCCCTGGCCGTCGGTCGGCGCGTCGGCCTGGGCCACGACGAGCTTTTCCTCCTCCATCGCCGAGAGGTATTTCCACCCCTCCTGGACAACGCCGTCCTTGACCAGCCGGTACGGGGTTTCGATAAACCCGTATTTATTCACCCGCGCGTAGGTCGCGAGCGAGTTGATCAGGCCGATATTCGGCCCCTCCGGCGTCTCGATCGGGCAGATGCGGCCGTAATGCGTCGGATGCACGTCGCGCACCTCGAAGCCGGCGCGTTCGCGCGTCAAACCGCCCGGCCCAAGCGCCGAAAGCCGGCGCTTATGCGTGACCTCGGAGAGCGGGTTGGTCTGGTCCATGAACTGGCTGAGCTGGGATGAGCCAAAAAACTCGCGCACCGCCGCCGCCGCCGGCTTGGCGTTGATCAGGTCATGCGGCATCACGGTGTCGATATCGACGCTGCCCATCCGCTCGCGGATCGCCCGCTCCATGCGCAACAGCCCGATGCGATACTGGTTCTCCATCAACTCGCCGACCGAGCGCACCCGGCGATTGCCGAGATTGTCAATATCGTCGATATTGCCGCGGCCGTCCTTGAGGTCGCAAAGCACTTTCACGGTGCGCAGGATGTCTTCCTTGCGCAGCACGCGGATCTGGTCATCGGCGTCGAGACCGAGGCGCATGTTCATCTTGACCCGCCCGACGGCGGAAAGATCGTAGCGCTCGCCATCGAAGAACAGGCCGCGGAACAGCGCCTCGGCGGTCTCCGGCGTCGGCGGCTCGCCGGGGCGCATGACGCGGTAGATGTCGATCAGCGCGTCATCGCGGCTGGTGTTCTTATCCACCGCCAGGGTGTTGCGGATCCACGGGCCATTCGCCTGATCGATCGCGAGCGTCGGCAGTTTCTCGATCCCAGCGTCCTCGAGCGCCGTGAGCTTGGCCTCGGTCAACTCCTCGCCGGCCTCGGCATGGATCTCACCGGTCTCGGCATTGACCAGATCCTCGGCCATGAAGCGGCCGAGCAGATCGGCGCGCCCGACCAGCACCTCGCGCGTGGTCTCGGCGATCTTGCGCGCCACGCGATTGGTGAGCTTGTCCTCGGCCTTCGCCACTACCTCGCCGGTCTCGGCATCGATCAGCGGCTCCAGCAGCTTGACGCCGCGGAAGGCCTCCGGATCGAAAGGCCGCGCCCAGCCCTTGGGTGTGCGGGCAAACACCACCCGGCCATAGAACGCGTTGAGAATCTCCTCGGCGTCCATACCGCGGATTTCGGCGATATCAAGGGATGCCCCTTGCGCCGCGCGGGCCGCGCGCAACGCCTCGGTCGCGGCGCTTTCAAGGGCATAGAGCAGGGTCGTGATCGGCAGCTTGCGCTTGCGATCGATGCGGACATAGACCAGATCCTTGGCGTCAAACTCGAAATCGAGCCAGGAGCCACGATAGGGAATGACCCGGGCGGAAAACAACAGCTTGCCCGAGGAATGCGTCTTGCCCTTGTCGTGGTCGAAGAACACGCCGGGGCTGCGATGCATCTGGCTGACGATGACCCGCTCGGTGCCGTTGATCACGAAGGTGCCGTTCTCGGTCATCAGCGGCATGTCGCCCATATAGACCGGCTGCTCCTTGATGTCGCGGATCGAACGCGCGCCGGTCTCCTCATCGACATCCCAGACGATCAGACGCAACACGACCTTGAGCGGCGCGGCATAGTTCATGCCCCGCTGGATGCACTCCTCGACATCGTATTTCGGCTCCTCGAACTCATAATAGACGAATTCGAGCCGGCCACGGCCGGCGAAATCGTCGATCGGGAAGACCGACTTGAACACTTCCTGGAGGCCGGAATGCGAGCGGCTGTCGGGGGCGAGGTGCATTTGCAGGAACGCCTCGTAGCTCGCCCGCTGCACGTCGATGAGATTGGGCATCGGCGCCACTTCCGGAATGCGTCCGAAATTCTTGCGGATGCGCTTGCGCCCGGTGAAAGACCTGGTGATCGCGTTCATGCCTTGCCCTCAAGAGTCTCAAGCCCGGAGGCAGCGCGATGGACTCGCGCGCCCAACATTGTCGTCAAACTCGCCCCGTCAAACCCGCCGTCATTCAGCGCCCGCCGCGAGATCCACCGCACCGCAAGATCCTCGGGCCCACCGCAAGATCCCCGGGGGCGCGATGCCAACAGCAAACCAGACGGGGATCCAGGGGATCTCCGCCTGACCGCCAAGCCTGCCGGGACGATACCCGCTCGCGCTACTTGATCTCGACAGTCGCGCCCTGCTCTTCCAGAACCTTCCGCAGCTTCTCCGCCTCGTCCTTGTTCACCCCTTCCTTGACGGTCTTCGGGGCACCCTCGACGAGATCCTTGGCCTCTTTCAGGCCAAGCCCGGTGATCGTCCGGATTTCCTTGATCACGTTGATCTTTTTCTCCCCAGCCTTGGCCAGGATCACGGTGAACTCGGTCTGCTCCTCGACCGGCGCCGCCGCCGCAGCAGCCGCGGCCGGCGCAGCCATCGCCACCGGGGCAGCCGCGGAGACACCCCACTTCTCCTCAAGAAGTTTCGACAGCTCGGCTGCTTCGAGCACACTCAGGCTCGACAGCTCATCCACCAGCTTTGCCAGATCAGCCATATCGGTAATCTCCTATTTATAAGCCATGTTCGCTAGCATGCAAGCCCCTATCGGGGCGATCTCCTCAAGTGCGGCGTTCAGGCCGCCTCCGCGGTCTTGGCATAGGCCCCAAAAACCCGCGCAAGCTGGCCGGCTGGCGCCTGTAGAACGCCCGCGATGCGCGTCGCCGGGGCATTGATCACCCCCAGCAGCCGCGCCCGCAGCGCCGCCAGCGATGGCAGCTCGGCGAGCGCCTGCACCCCGGCCGCATCGAGCGTCCGGGCGCCCAGCGACCCACCCAGCACCACCAGCTTGTCGTTGGTCTTGGCGAACTCGACGGCCACCTTGGCCACCGCCACCGGATCGGTCGCCCACGCCAGCGCGGTCGTCCCCTTCAGCAGCTTGCCAATGCCGTCGAATCGGGTCCCTTCCAAGGCACGGAGCGCGAGCCGGTTCTTGGCGATCTTGAATTGCGCCCCCGCCGCCCGCATGCGGCGCCGGAGTTCCGTCACCTCGGCGACGCTCAGCCCGCCATTGCGGGTGACCACCACCATCGACGTCTCGGCAAACACCGCGGCGAGGGAGGCGACGAATTCTCGCTTCTCCAAACGGTCCACAGCCGTCTCCTGGTTCTGGCCCGACGCAAGACGGCGCCGGGCCGGGTTGCCCTCTGGGCCCAGGGATCATCCCCGAACCCGGTTCGCCTGTCCTTTGCATACGGAACCGCCAAGGCACGCCGCGTGGACCCTGCCACCGGCACCCTGGGCTTCCCCGTCTCCCGCGCGCGGGCCCGCGGGCCCCTTAGGTTCTTCCGCAGAAGATCACGTGCGGTCTCGGACAGGTTCGGGCGGCATGCCTGAGCGCGCCGCCCTGCCCACCGGCCCGATCGGGCCGGCGTATCGCATCACCTCAGAGCCTGAAAATCAATCGAACTTGAACAAGAATGCCCTCTGGAAACATTGGCTTTTTTCTGTCGATTTCCGGGCGCGAGGGCATTCTTTTTCAAACTCTCAGCCGGCGAGCGAGGCCGCGTCCACCCGCACCCCCGGCCCCATGGTCGAGGACAGCGCCGCCTTCAGCACATAGGTGCCCTTGGCGCCGGCAGGCTTAGCCTTCTGGATGGCATCGACGAAGGCACGGATGTTCTCGAGAAGCTTCTCCTCGGAAAAACTCGCCTTGCCGACCCCAGCATGGACGATGCCCGCCTTCTCGGCACGAAACTCCACCTGGCCGGATTTCGCCGCCGTCACCGCGCCCTTCACGTCCATCGTCACGGTGCCGAGCTTGGGGTTGGGCATCAGGCCACGGGGGCCGAGAATTTTACCCAGCCGGCCGACCAGCGCCATCATGTCCGGGGTCGCGATGCAACGGTCGAAACCGATCTCACCGCCCTGCACCTTCTCCGCCAGATCCTCGGCGCCGACCACGTCCGCACCCGCCGCCTCTGCCTCCTCGGCCTTGGCGCCGCGCGCGAACACCGCGACGCGCAGCGTCTTGCCGGTGCCGTTGGGCAGATTGACCAGGCCGCGCACCATCTGGTCGGCGTGGCGCGGATCGATGCCGAGATTAATCGCGAGTTCAACCGTTTCGTCGAACTTCGCCCGCGCATTGGCCTTGATCAGCTTGACCGCCTCGGCGAGAGGGTAGGCCCGCGTCGGCTCGAACGCCGCATAGGCCGCGCGCAACCGCTTGTCATGCGCCATCGCTCAGCCCTCCACCACGGCGATACCCATCGAGCGGGCCGAGCCAACCAGCATCCGCACCATCCCCTCGATGTCATCGGCGTTGGTGTCCTGGATTTTTTGCGCGGCGATGTCGCGGAGCTGGCTCATCGTCACCCGCCCGACCGCGCCGCCCTTGCCGACCGTGGCCGCCCCCTTTTCGACGCCAGCCGCCTTCTTGATGAAATAGCTGTTGGGCGGCGTTTTGGTGATGAAGCTGAAGCTGCGATCGCCATAGGCGGTGATCACCACCGGCACCGGCATCCCTGGTTCCATCGCCTGGGTCGCGGCGTTGAATTCCTTGACGAACTGCATGATGTTGAGGCCGCGCTGGCCGAGCGCCGGCCCAACGGGCGGCGACGGATTGGCCTTTCCGGCGGGAATCTGTAACTTGATATAGCCGACGACTTTCTTCGCCATCCCTGGTCTCCCGGCCGCGCGCGGCCTTTGAAACACGCCAAGGACCGCGGTGCCTACGAGCGAGGAAAACCCCGATCTCCCGCGTTCCAGTGAGAGCGAGCCTCGTATAGAATAGCGCCTCCCAAGTCCAGCGGTATTTTCCGCCGACGCGAAAGGAAACGTCATGAACACGATGAGCTGGCCGGCCCGCGCGCTCTTAGGCTTCATCGCCGCGGTGCTCTCGGTGCTGATTTTCCACCAGGCGATGTGGGCGGCGCTGCATCTAGCCGGGATGATGCCGGCGCCCTTCCCAATGGCGCCGACGGCGCCCTGGGGCGTCCCGAAAATCGTCAGCCTCTGCTTCTGGGGCGGGCTTTATGGCGCCGCCTTCGGCCTCGTCATGCCGCGGCTCTCCTCCCCGCTCTGGGTGCGCGGCCTCGTGCTCGGCATCATCGCTGCCCTGGTCGGCATGTTCGTTGTCAACGCCATCAAGGGTCTGCCGATCGGCTATGGCTTCGCGCTCATCCCCTGGGTCGATTCGCTGCTGATCAACGGTTTTTGGGGCATCGGGGTCGGCATCATCGCCCCCCTCCTGATGCCGCGCCGGATGCGCATGGCGTAGTGCCCGTCGCGCCGCGCCCGCCTCAGAGCCTGAAAATCAATCGAACTTGAAAAAGCACGCCCTCTGGAAAAATTGGCTTTTTCCCGTCGGTTTCCGAGAAAGCGGGCATTCTTTTTCAAACTCTCAGAGCGGGCGTTCGGCGCGTTCCAGGAGGCGGGCGAAAAATCCCGGCTTGCGCGCCGGCGCCGCAGCCCGGGCGGGCGCTTGCGGCGCAGCGCTCTCGGCGCGGGATTTTTCCTCGCGCGCTTTCCGCGTCAGCCATTTTTCCAGGCTCATGCCCGCTTTCGCCGCCCGCCGCGCCTCATAGGCCCGCTGCCCCGCGCTCAGCTCCTTGATCACCCGCTCGCCCTCCATTGCCGCTTGCCGCGCTTTTGGCAAACTCCCGCGCCGGCTTCAAGCGTCTTTTACCCCCCCGCGCTGGCGAGCGCGGCGCGCAGATCATCTATGCCGACCGCGCCTTGCACGATCTCGCCGCCGACCACCAAACTCGGCACGGTGTCGATCCCGAGTTCGGCGGCAAGCGCCCGGTTGGCCACGAGTTTCCGAGCGATCGCGGGATCCGCCATGTCGCGCGCGAGCCGCGCCGGATCGAGACCGAGGGCCGCCGCCTCGCGCGCCACCAACGCCGCGCTGACCGGCGCCCTGGCCGCCATCAGCCGAGCGCGGAGTTCAAGATAGGCACCCTGGCGGGCGGCGGCGAGAACGGCGCGCGCCGCGAATTCGCTCGCCGGACCGAGGATCGGCAGATCCTTATGCACCAGTCGGATGCGCCGGTCCTGGCGCAAGAGCCGATCGAGCATCGGCGCGAGCGCCCGGCAGGGCGGGCAGTCGAGGTCGTCGAACTCGACCAGGGTCAGCGCCCCCTCCGGGTTGCCGGCGGGGATATCGCTCGGATCGTGCAGCAGACGCGGGGCGGCGGCGGCGAGGGCAGCGGCGCGGGCCCGCGCGGCGCGGGCCGCCTCGGCCGCACCCAGGCGCGCGAGAGCAGCATCGAGCCCGGCGGTATCGGGCGGGGATTGCCGAAGCAGGCGAAGGATTTCTTCCCGCGCCGCCTGTTCGCCGTTCTCCGCCGCGCTGCCCTGCGCGCCGGCCGTTGCAGGAAGCCCGAGCGCAATGCCACAAGAGAGCAGCAGCCGTCGCGAAATCCCGCGGAACCGGCGGCCGGGGCGGTATTTGGAAGAATGACGGGACGATGAAAGCATGACGGAGATGATAGCGCGGCGGCGCCGGGCCGTCTTGCTGGCGCTCGCGGGCGGTCTTGTGGTCGGTCTTTCCGGTTGCAAATCGCTCCAGCGCGCGATCTTCGGCGGGCCGCATGCCGGAACGCCAGGCTACGTCATCGGCTTTCTCGGCGCCGCTGTCGCCGATGAACCACGCGCGGCGCTGGAGGCGCGGGTGATATTGTCCTCGGGCGGCAACGCCGCCGATGCCGCGACCACCCTCGCCTTCACCCTCGCCGTGACCCTGCCCTCGCGCGCCGGCCTCGGCGGCGGCGGCGGCTGTCTCACCTATTTCCCGCCCGCCCATGAGCCCGAGGCCATCCTGTTCCTGCCGCGCCCGCCGACCGATCAACAAGCGGCGGCGAGCGACCGCCCGGCGGCGGTGCCGATGCTGGCGCGTGGCCTGCTCACGCTGCAGGCGCGCTACGGTACCGTCCCGCTCGCCCGGCTGATCGAGCCGGCGGAGGGGCTGGCGCGCTATGGCGTGCCGGTCTCCTCGGCGCTCGCCCGCGATCTCAAGGTGGTGGCGCCGGCGCTGCTGCTCGACCGCGGCGCCGCGCTGTTCAGCGCCGCGACCGGCGGTCCGCTCGCCGAGGGCACGACGCTGATGCAGCCCGATCTCGGCGCCAGCCTGGCGCAGATCCGTATCAACGGCACCAACGATCTCTATGCCGGGGCGCTCGCCAAACGCCTCGTCACCACCGCCGCCGAGGCTGGCAGCCCGATCGCGGCGGCCGATCTCGCCGCGGCGCGGGCCGAGGTCGCAACGCCGATCATGGTCGAGGCCGGCAGCGAGCGGGTCGCCTTCCTGCCGCTGCCCGCCGATGGTGGTCTCGCCGCCGCGGGCGCTTTTCAGGCGCTGCAAAAAAACCCCAACGACACCAAGGCCGCGCAAAGCCTCGCGCTTGCCCTCGCCGCGCGCTATCGGGCCGCCGGTGGCACCGCGCCGGCCCTGCTTGCCGCCCCGCCCAGCTCCGGCGCTCTGCCGCCGCTTCCCGCCTCGACCGCCTTCGTCGTCCTCGACCGCAAGGGCGGCGCGGTTGCCTGCTCCCTGACGATGGGCAATCTTTTTGGCGTCGGGCGCATTGCACGCGGCACCGGCATCGTGCTCGCCGCCTCGCCGCGGGCCTGGCCGCCGCCGCTGCTCGCCGCCGCCATCGCCTGGAACCCCCACCGGCACGCCTTCCGCGCCGAGGTCGGCGGCTCCGGCCAGGAGGGCGCGCCGCTCGCGGTGGCCGATGCGCTGCGCATGACGCTGGCAATGGACCCCAAGAACCCGAAAGCGCCTTTCATGCCCCACCCCGTCCCCGATCCCGGCCGCGCCAATGTCATCGCCTGCCTCAACGAGCTGCCGGGGAAGGAAAAAACCTGCCGCTGGCAGGCCGATCCCAGACTCGCCGGCCTCGCCACCGGAGGGGAAGACAATTGGCGGGAACTGGAGAAATAGACCGCGATGGGTTTCAAAATCGGCGCCGGCGCGAACGCGCCCCCCTTCATCGTCATGGACGTGATCGCCGCCGCCAATGCCGCGCTCCGCGCCCTGCCAGCGGGCGCGCCCGGGATCATCCGCATGGAGGTCGGCCAGCCCGGCACCGGCGCGCCGGAAGCTGCCCGCCGCGCCGCACAGCGGGCCCTCGCGAGCGGCGATCCGCTGGGCTACACGGAAGCGCTCGGCTTGCCCGAACTGCGCGCCCGCATCGCCGCCCATTACCAGGATTGGTACGGGCTGGCGCTCTCGCCGGCCCGCATCGCGGTCACGCTCGGCGCCTCGGGCGCCTTCCCGCTCGCCTTCCTCGCGGCCTTCGACCGCGGCGACCGCGTCGCGCTGGCCGCCCCTTTTTATCCCCCTTACGTGAATATTCTGACCGCGCTCGGCCTCGTCCCGGTGATCCTGGAGACCGATGCCGACACGCGCTTTCAGCCGAGCCTCGCCCAGCTCGAACGGCTCGACCCGGCCCCCGATGGCCTCATTCTCGCCAGCCCCTCGAACCCGGCCGGGGCGATGCTGCATCCGGAGGAGCTGGCGCGGCTGGCCAGCTGGTGCGAGAGCGCCGGCGTGCGGCTGATCAGCGATGAAATTTATCACGGCCTGAACTACACCGCCGCCCTCGCCAGCGCCGCCGCGGTCAGCCCACATGCCATCGTGATCAACAGTTTCTCGAAATATTTCAGCATGACCGGGTGGCGGATCGGCTGGATGGTGCTGCCGGCGGAACTCATCCGCCCGGTCGAGTGCCTGGCGCAGAATTTCTTCATCAGCGCCCCACATCTCTCGCAGATCGCGGCAATCGCGGCCTTTGACGCCCATGCCGAGCTGGCCGGCAATGTCGCGCGCTATCGCCGCTCCCGCGATCTTCTCCGCGATACCCTGCCGGAGGCCGGCTTCACGCGCCTCGGTCCCGCCGAGGGGGCATTTTACTTCTATGTCGAGCTGCCCGAGGAACTCGGGCCAAGCCCCGCCTTCTGCACCCGCATGCTCGCCGAGACCGGCATCGCCGCGACCCCGGGGGTGGATTTCGATCACCGGCGCGGCAAGCGCTTTATGCGGCTCAGCTACTGCGGCCCGGAAGCGGATATGGCGCGGGCGACGGAACGGCTGATCGCCTGGCATCGGCGCGGCGGGCTGGGCGGAAGATGACCCCGGCGGCACGCCTGGCAGGAACGATCGAGCTGATCGCGGCGATCGCCACCACCACCCGCAAGCCGGCGGATGCCGTGGCGAGCGATTTCTTCCGCGCCCGGCGCTTCATCGGCGGGAGCGATCGCCGCGCCATCTCCGATCAGGTCTGGGCGGTACTGCGCGCCTGGCGCCGGCTTGGCTGGTGGCTCGATCTGCCCGACGAGGCTGACGGCGCACGTCTCCGCGCCGCCGGCCTGGCGCTGCTCGGGGGCGAGAAGCTGGAGGCCGTCGAGGCGCTGTTCACGGGCGGGCGCTTTGGCCCCGAGCCGCTCGGCGCGGCCGAACGCAAGCGGCTCGGCCGCCTCTCGGGCCATAGGCTCGATCACCCCGAAATGCCGGACGCCGTGCGCTTCGAAGTGCCGGATTGGCTTTTCCCGCGCCTCGCCGCCCGTTTCGGCGCCGATCTCGCTCCCGAATTATCGGCGCTTGCCGCCCCGGCGCCGCTCGATCTCCGCGTCAACCTGCTCAAGACCACCCGCCCCGCGGCCGAGGCAAGACTTGCCGCCGAGGGCATCGTGGCCCGTCCCACCCCGCTTTCGCCCTGGGGATTGCGGGTGGCGAGCCGCGCGCCCGTCACCGCGGCGCCAAGTTTTCGCGCGGGGTTGGTCGAGATCCAGGACGAGGGCAGCCAGATCGCCGCGGCGCTGGCCGATGCCCGGCCGGGGATGCGGGTGCTCGATCTCTGCGCTGGCGCCGGCGGCAAGACGCTGGCGCTGGCGATGACGATGGCCAATCGCGGCCATCTCGTCGCCTGTGATATCTCGGCGCCGCGGCTCGAAGGGGCGCTACGGCGGCTGCGCCGGGCCGGGGTGCATAACGCCGAGCGGCATTTGCTGACCCCGGGCGATAAATGGCTGAAGCGCAGGGCGGGCGGGTTTGACCGCGTCTTCGTCGATGCCCCCTGCACCGGCTCCGGCACTTGGCGGCGCAACCCCGATGGAAGACGCCGGCTCGGCCCCCATGATCTCGCCGAACTGATCGTCCGCCAGGCAAAGATTCTTGACCAGGCAGCAAATCTGGTGCGCAAAGGCGGTCGTCTCGTATACGCTACCTGTTCGGTGCTAGCCGAGGAGAACGAGGAGCAGGTGTCCGGCTTTCTGGCCCGTCATGCGCAATTCACCGTGGTGCCATGCACGGCTTGCTGGCCGTTCGGCGCGCACCCGCCGGCCGCTGGCGTCTTTCTGAGCCTGTCGCCGCATCGTCACGGCACCGATGGGTTCTTCGCCGCGGTGCTGGAGCGCCGGACGTGATCGCCATCCGGCGCGCCCGCCCGGCCGATGCGGTGGCGATCGGCGCGGTGCATGTCGCGGCTTGGCGCAGCGCCTACCCCGGCATCCTGCCTGACGATTTTCTCGCCAGACTCTCGGTGCCGCGGCAAGCGGCGCATTATGACAGCGCCATCCGCGGCGGGGTCGGTGTGCATGTGGCGACCGCCTCGGGGCGCGATTTGCCGGATCATGGTGCCGGCTGGCCGGGCGGCAGCCGGGTCATCGGCTTCGTCACCGCGGCCCCCTCGCGCCAGCCGCGCTTGGCCGAGGGTGAGATCGAGACCCTCTATATGCTCGATGACTGGCGCGAGCGCGGCCTAGGGCGGCTGCTGCTCGGCACCGCCGCCACGCATCTCGCCTCTCTCGGCTGCCGCTCGGTATTTCTCTGGGTGCTGCGCGACAACCCCAGCCGCTGGTTCTATCAGCATCTCGGCGGCCGCGCCGCGGCCGAGGGCGAGACCCATGTCGCCGGCCAAACCCTCGCCCAGCTCGCCTTCGTGTGGGACCCGATCGAGCGGCTGGTCGCGGCCGCCTCGCGCGCCACCTGAAGGGCGGCCGGGCGGCGCCGCCACAACCTCCCTTGCCGACGCGCGTCAACCATGCTGCAAGACGGGCATGCCGCAAGTCCCGCTATCGTGAGCACCGCATCCCCTGTTGCCGACCGCGTGCTGATCCTCGATTTCGGCAGCCAGGTCACCCAACTCATCGCGCGACGGCTGCGCGAAAGCGGCGTCTATTGCGAGATCTGGCCCTATAACGCCGATCCGGCGCGCATCGCGGCCTTCGATGCCAGCGCTTTCATCCTCTCGGGCGGCCCAGCGAGCGTCACCGAGGGGACGGCCCCGCGCGCCCCCGAGATCGTCTTTTCCTCTGGCCGTCCGGTCCTCGGCATCTGCTACGGCGAGCAGGCGATGTGCGCGCAACTCGGCGGCGCGGTGGAGAGCAGCGAGCGGCGCGAATTCGGCCGTGCTTTCGTCGACATCATCGCTCCCTGCGCCCTTTTCGAGGGCGTCTGGCAGCCGGGTGGACGGGAACAGGTATGGATGAGCCATGGCGATCGCGTCACCCGCCTGCCGCCGGGCTTCCGGGCGGTCGCGGTGAGCGAGGGCGCGCCCTTCGCCGCCATCGCCGACGACGCACGACGGTTCTACGGCGTGCAGTTCCACCCCGAAGTGATGCACACCCCGCATGGCGCGGCGCTGCTGCGCAATTTCACCCATCATGTCGCGGGCTGCGCCGGTGACTGGACGATGGCGCGGTTCCGCGAGAACGCAATCGCGCGCATCCAGGCGGAGGTGGGCGTCGGCCGCGTCATCTGCGGCCTTTCGGGGGGTGTCGATTCGGCGGTCACGGCGGCGCTGATCCATGAGGCGATCGGCGATCAGCTCACCTGCATCTTCGTCGATCACGGGCTCTTGCGCGCAGGCGAGGCCGAGGACGTGGTCACGACGTTCCGGGAGCGTCTCAATATCCGCCTCATTCATCGCGACGCCGCGGCTCTGTTCCTCGCCGCGCTCGACGGCGTCGATGACCCCGAGATTAAGCGCAAGACCATCGGCCGGCTGTTCATCGATGTCTTCGAGGAGGAGGCGGGAAAATTTGGCGGCGCCGAATATCTCGCCCAGGGCACGCTCTATCCCGATGTCATCGAGAGCGTGAGTTTTCTTGGCGGGCCCAGTGTCACGATCAAATCGCACCACAATGTCGGCGGCCTGCCAGAGCGCATGCACCTCAAGCTGATCGAGCCGCTGCGTGAGCTGTTCAAGGACGAGGTGCGGGCACTCGGGCGCGAGCTCGGCCTGCCGGAAGCGATGATCACCCGGCATCCCTTCCCCGGCCCCGGTCTCGCCATCCGCATCCCCGGCCCGGTGAGCGCCGCGAAACTCGCGATCCTGCGCCAGGCGGACGCCATCTTCCTTGAGGAAATCCGCGCGAGCGGCCTCTATGACGCGATCTGGCAGGCTTTCGCGGTGCTGCTGCCGGTCAGAACCGTGGGCGTCATGGGCGATGGGCGCTCCTACGATTACGCCTGCGCGCTCCGTGCCGTGACCAGCAGCGACGGTATGACGGCCGATGTCTATCCTTTCGATCCGGCTTTTCTGTCCCGCGTCGCCGGACGCATCGTAGGCGAGGTGCGCGGCATCAACCGCGTCACCTACGACATCACCAGCAAGCCGCCCGGCACCATTGAGTGGGAATGAATTAGGGTGGTTTCAGACCGTCCCGCTCCGTGCCGGAAATCGCACGAACTATCTGACTAAAAAGGATTTTTCTTCCTACCCCGTATCACTGCATGTCACCCCAGCCGAGCCACTTTGTTGGTACCGCTGTTGGTATGGCGCAGGATGGTCGAGAAACGGGCTTCCGGTACCAACAGCGCCTGTTGATGGTATCCGCTCGCCCCCCGACCGGATGCGGATTTATGAGCGAACTCACTGATAAAGAACTGAAAAATCTCAAGCCTAAGGCCAAGCTCTACAAGGTGACGGACCGCGACGGGATGTATGCGGCCGTCACCCCGACCGGGGTCGTTTCGTTCCGATATCAGTACCGGGTGAACGGGCGACAGGAGGTCTTGACCATCGGCCGGTATAGCGCCGAGGCGGCACGCAAGCTGACACGGGCGCCCGACGCGCTGGAATACGGCATGGAGGTGTCGCTTGCGGAGGCAAGGTCGCTGCTGGCGCGGGCTCGGCGTCAGGTCGAGCGGGGCGAGTCGCCGTCGAAAGCCAAGGTGGAGAAGCGCACCGCGTCAGCCGAGGCGCTGACGTTCGGCGGATGGGCAGAAGCCTACTTCAAGCACAAGGCCGATCCCAAGTCTGGGGCCGAGAAACTGGCCGAAAGCACCCTGGCGATGCGCCGATCCGTCTATGATCGCGCCATCGCGGGAGAGCTGTCGAAGCTCAAGCTGGGAGAGGTGACGCCGCAACGCCTCAAACATCTGTGCGACGAGGTTAAGGAGAAGCGCGGGCCGGCCGTGGCCGTGCATGTCCGCGAGGTCGTGTTGCTGGTGTTCCGCCATCCCCAGGGAAGTGGGCTGGACGTGAGCAACCCTGCCGAGTCGATCCGCACCAGCGCCATCGCCACGTTCGAGCCGCGCGAGCGCGCCCTGTCGCCATCCGAGGTCCGCGCGGTCCTGGCGGCCTTGGATCATGTGTCGGCAGCGCCCACGCTGCGTAACCGCTGTGGGTCTGACTCTCTTAGTCTGAGCTGATTGGATGCTGATTTTGCTTGGCATGAAGGGCATTACGACGGCTGGGGCTTTGGATCGGGAATTGATTCCCGAGGTTCGTAGGGACGTTCGTAAGAACGCTCCGATTGGGCGCGTTGAAGTGATCATGCGTGGTGCGCGGCGGCGGTGGTCGGTGGCTGAGAAGCGGTCGATCGTGTTGGCGAGCCTGGAGCCTGGCGTGGTGGTCTCGGCGATCTGCCGGCGCCATGAGATCAGCCGCGGGCAACTATCGACGTGGCGACAGATGTTTCGGGAAGGTGCGTTGGGCGGGGATGGGGTGGGCGTCGTTGATTTTGCGCGCGCTATCGTGACAGACCCTGCCGTCACACCCATCCAACCGGCGGCGCTGGCGCCACGGAGATCCTGCCCATCACGGCGGGGGCGGGGCGCGGATAGCCGGATCGAGATTGCGTTGCCGGATGGGGCGGTGGTGCGCGTCGGGTCTGCGGTGGATCAATGGGCGCTGGTGCGGGTGCTGGCGGCGCTACGGGGCACCCAATGATTGCGCCGGGTGCGGGGGTTCGAGTTTATCTGGCCTGCGGTCGAACTGACATGAGAAAAGGCATGGACGGCCTCGCCATGCTGATCCAGCAGGGCTTTAGCGAGAACCCGTTTGGGGGCGCGGTGTTTGCCTTCCGCGGGCGGAAAGCCGGGCAAGTAAAGCTG
>Ga0078972_1004400_pt1 | contig 38774 bp, 39 predicted proteins | sample YelNatPaOPGAMG01_FD_67568 | JGI IMG/M metagenome (GOLD analysis project Ga0078972, IMG submission 67568) | Hot spring thermophilic microbial communities from Obsidian Pool, Yellowstone National Park, USA - OP-RAMG-01 (SPADES assembly) (version 2) | ecosystem: Environmental > Aquatic > Thermal...
CACCGCCGGCAGCCCTTCTGGGATGGCCGCTACCGCCAGGCTCACCGCCACCAGGAACATCTGGAGGACGGGGTCGCCCCGCAGCACGCCAAGGGTAAAGATCAAGGCCACGATGGCCAATGCCGCATACAGCAGGTATTTGCCGACGCGCTCAAGCTCCTGCTGCAGCGGCGTTTCTTCGTGGCCGATGGCCTGCACCAGTTGGGCGATCCTGCCCAGCTCGGTCCGCATGCCGGTCGCTGTGACCACCGCCCGGCCACGGCCCAGTGTAACGACTGTTGAGGAGTAGACCATGGTGGAGCGGTCCGCCAGAGGGACATCAGGGGGAACTTGCGCCTCAGCCGCTTTCGGCGCCGGCGCCGCCTCGCCCGCCAACAGGGCCTGATCCACAAAGAGGTTATGGGCGGAAAGGAGCCTCCCATCGGCGGGTATGAGGTTGCCCGTCTCGATGACCAGGATATCGCCCGGCACCACATCCCGCGCCGGGATTTCGTGCAGCCGCCCACCACGGATAACCTGGGCCGCCGGCGCCGTGAGCCTCTTCAGCGCCTGCAGGGCCTGCTCTGCACGATACTCCTGGATAAAGCCCAGTGCGCCGTTTACGAACACGATCACGATGATGGCAATGGCGTCGATCCACTGGCCCAGGAGGGGGCCGGAAACCAGGGCTGCCGCAATGAGGACCCAGACGATCAGGTCATTGAACTGGCCGATGAACTGCTGCAGAGCCGTCGGACCTTTGGCGGTTTCCAGCTCGTTGTAGCCCACCAGCTCCAGACGATGCGCCGCTTCGTCAAAGCTCAGACCCTGCTCGGGATCGACTCTCTGCTCAGCCAGGGCCTCTTCCCCGGGCAGCGCAAACCAGTGCTCATGGTTTTCCATGGGCTGCTTCCTCGCCTCTCTCGCTGCGATGGTCCATAGCCTAATCTGAGGCTGGGCGCCTGTCAACGCCGATTCCGGTGGGCGCGTGTCTGCGGGCAAGGCGCGCTAATGGGGGGAACACGGCCCACCGGGCCATCTCTACGCCCCTACCGCCGGCAGAGACGCGCCGGTGGGCGCGTGTCGGCCTCGTTTGACCCCCATAGCTACTGGGGCTATAATGCAATTGGCGATGAGGCTCGCCGGTAGTTTCTGCCAACGTCCGGGAGGACTGATAGCCTCTACCCGTATACTTGGGTAGAGGCTTTTTCATTGGCACAAGTAACCCTCCCGGAGATTCTGCCACGGCGATTCTGACGCATACAGCGTGATTCTCGCCAGGAGCGAAAGCGGCCTCTGCTTATCGAAGCCTCCGAGAGGGCTGGCTGGCACGGATCATAGCCATGGGTGTTGAGGAGGGAATGCCATGACACGGGTGATCCTGGTGCGTCACGGGCAGACGGAGTGGAACCGCGTGGAACGCTTCCGGGGCCGCGCCGATGTGCCCCTCAACGAGGTGGGTCTGGCGCAGGCGAGGGCGACCGGTGAGCGCGTGGCTGCGACGTGGCGCCCTGCCGCCATCTACTCGAGCCCGCTCTCCCGGGCGCTGCGCACGGCGGAAGCCATCGCCGGGCATTTCGCCCTGCCAGTGCAGGCGCACCCCGGCTTGGCGGATATCGATTACGGCGCCTGGCAGGGCCTGACCCCCGATGAAGCCCGCGCCCAATGGCCGGGCATGGTGGATGCCTGGTTCCATGACCCCGCTCACGCCGAGATCCCGCAGGGTGAGACCCTGGCCCAGCTGCGCGAGCGTGCCATGGCGACTGTGGCCGCGTTGTGCGCCCGGCACCCGGATGAGACCATTGTATTGGTAGGCCACACGGTCATCAACCGGGTCATCCTGCTGGGCGTGTTGGGGCTCGCTAATGAGCGCTTTTGGCGCCTGCGGCAAGATACCTGCGCCATCAACGTTTTCGAGGCCGAGGGGGGCGATTATACCCTCGTCTTGCTGAACGATACTTGCCATCTGAGCTGAATAGCTGCAAGCGATGAGGCCCGCTTGCGATAGAACCGATTGCCGAGAACCCGGCTGATAGCCTCTACCCGCGGCTTTTGCTGCATGGTAGGGGCATTTTTCTTTTCTGGAGATGATGCGTGTCGGATATGCTCAACACCCCTCAGCGCAGCTCGGTCGCGATTGCGCTGCGCGCGTTCGAGAAGGCCCTGCGCCGCGCGGATGCGGCCTTGCAGGGCCCTGCTGAAGAGCAGGGCATCCTATATCGGCGTACTATGCGCCTGCCTATGGAAAAACGCCCGGCCATACGCCAGCAGATTGCATTGGCCTTGACCGAGATTGCTGAGGTAGCGCAGCAATTGGGCCTGGCCGTCCAGGAGGACCCTCTGGAGTCCGATATCGCCGCCGAGTTGAGCCTAGACTGGGCGGGCCTTTGCGATGTGCGCTCGGCCAAGCTGAAACGCTACGGGGCCGTTGATGTCAGATTGGCAGAGGCGCTGGACCCCCATATCGAGCGCCTCGCCGACCTGGCGCTGGCGATCGCTTCTCAATTCAAGCGCAGCACGGCCGGGTAGGCTCCCATACAGGTTTTATGCGAATCACGGCACTCCGAGGGGTGCTGTTGCTACACGTCAAGACCCATGTGAGGACCCGGTAGGCGGCGGCATACAAATTGCCGTTCGATTACACAGCCAGCTGTAACATAGCAGAGGAGGAACACGAATGTACACAGCTATCCACCATGTCAAGGGCCGGGAGATCCTGGATTCACGCGGCAACCCTACTGTAGAGGTTGATGTCTACCTCGAGGGCGGCGCCCATGGGCGGGCGGCCGTGCCTTCGGGGGCCTCAACCGGCATCCATGAAGCGCTCGAGCTGCGCGATGGCGACAAGGGGCGCTTTGGCGGCAAGGGGGTGCTGCAGGCCGTTGCGCATATCAATGGAGAGATCAACGAGGCCCTGCGCGGCCTCGATGCTTTGGCCCAGGGCGATGTGGATCAGGCCATGATTCGCCTGGATGGAACGCCGAATAAGGGCAAGCTGGGAGCCAATGCGATCCTTGGCGTCAGCCTGGCTGTAGCGCGCGCGGCAGCTGAGGCTGTGGACCTGCCGCTGTATCGCTACCTCGGCGGCGTCTCGGCCAATCTCCTGCCGGTGCCCATGTTCAACATTCTCAACGGTGGGGTCCACGCCAACTGGCAAGGCACGGACCTGCAAGAGTTCTTGATCGCCCCTGTGGGCGCACCCAGCTTCCACGAGGCCTTGCGCTGGGGCAGCGAGACCTATCAGGCCCTGAAAAGCGTCCTCAAGGAGCAAGGGTACTCTACCGGCGTCGGTGACGAGGGCGGCTTTGCCCCGGCCCTCAAAGCGAACGTCCAGGCCATCGAGCTGATCCTGGAGGCCATTACCAAAGCGGGGTATAAGCCTGGCGAGCAGATCGCCATCGCCATCGACCCGGCCTCCAGCGGCTTTTACGAGGATGGCCTGTACAATCTGCGCACCGAGAAGCGCCAGGTTGGCTCTGATGAGATGATCGCCATGTACGCCGATTGGGTCAACAAGTATCCCATTGTCTCGCTAGAGGATGGTCTGGCGGAGGATGACTGGGAGGGCTGGAAGCACCTGAACCAGGTCCTTGGGTCCAAGATCGAGCTCGTGGGCGATGACCTGTTTGTGACAAACGTCCAGCGCATTGCCAGGGGCATCGCGGAAAACGTAGCTAATGCGGTGCTGATCAAGCTCAACCAGATCGGTACTCTGAGCGAGACGATCGCCGCCATCGAGATGGCCCGTAATGCCTGTTGGGGCGCCGAAGTTTCGCACCGCAGCGGCGAGACTGTGGATACTTTCATTGCTGATCTGACCGTAGCGATGAGGACCGGCCACCTCAAGACCGGTGCGCCTTGCCGGGGCGAGCGTGTGGAAAAGTACAACCAGCTCATGCGGATCGAGGAAGAGCTGGGTGATACGGCCGTCTATGCCGGGCGCAAGGCTTTCGTGCGCTAGCGTTATTGCATGGGATCCTGACGGGTATTGTTCCTGACGGGCAGTGCGGTATGCCCGTCAGGATCCCCGTGAGCAGTTCCACTAGGCCAGGAGATAGTTCATGCATCTCTCACTTCACCTGATCCGCCTGGAGCAAGCCTTCCTTCGCCCGGGTTGCCCCATCTGCGGCGTGCGGCTCGGTGCGGAGAGAGATTGGCTTGAGATCTTTCTGTGCAGTCGCAGTGAAGATCCGGGGATTGGCCATCTGCTGTCGTCATCTCGGGGTTTCTGCCATCACCATGCATGGACAATCGGGCGCACTGAGGAATTGCAGGGGCCCCTGGCGCTGGCTTTGACCTATGAAGAGATCATCCAGCAGATGCTCGGCTCCAGCGCCGGCCGGCCTCTGATCCGGGGTGGAGAACAGGCTGAGTTGGATAAGCTGACGAGTGTGACGCCTGGAGAAGGATGCCCCGCCTGTCTTGCTCTGGCCCGCTCGGAAGGCATTTATGCCCGAGTCTTTGCTCGTGAGATGAGCAATGATGGTTTTGCAAGATTGTACGCTCATGCGGATGGCCTGTGTGTCTCACACCTCAACCTGGTACTGGCCAACTCTGCTGCGTCGGCACAAGCCAGCCTGTTGGCCATACACCGCGGCAAACTCGATCAGGCAGCGCGTGAAAGCGATGCGCATGCCCACGCCCCGGGCCCGACTCTGTCAGGCGACGCAGAGACTACGCGCCGCCAACTCTCACTGCTCTATGGGGCCGACCCCACTGAGCCGGCGCCCGGGCATCAGCCTGACCGAGTAGTCCGTTGCTTGCTTTGCGCTGCCGAGCGGCGGGCTGAGGCCCGAGGCGTAGCGGAAATCGCCCAGGGCAAGGTGCGGCTCCAGGGTAGCGACGGGCTCTGCGCGCGGCACGCCTGGCAAGTCTATCATCTTGTGGCCGACTCCCATTCGGATGGAGTACTGGCGCCATGGCTGCGGCAAAGGCTCGAAATGGTGCTGGCCGCCTGTACAGCGGTCGAGACCGCATTGCAGACAGAGGCTGACCAGCCTGGGCGACCTGCGGTCAACCCGGCCGAGCGGCTGGGTCTGTTCACGGGCGATTGCATCGTGTGTTCCGCTATGCAGGCCGCCGCGACCCAGGCGATCGCCGTCCTCGACCACCAGGCGGCTGCGCAGGTCTGTCTGCGCCATCAAGCCTCGTCGCGGGCCATGCCGAGGACGGTTGCTGGCCGCCTGGCTCAAGAGACGGCTGGGATATTGCCGCAACTGCAGCGGGAGCTGGCCGTGCTAATCCACAAGAGCAGCTGGGAAGGCCGGCATGAGCCCAAAGGGGAAGAGCAGGACTCATGGCAGAGAGCCATCAGCCTGTTCATCGGCGATGAGTGATTGGGGCCAAGAGCGCGGCGCGTAGTATACTGGCTGTGTTGCTGCATAGAGGAAGCGATGGGCGAAAAGCTTCTGGCTTCTTACGCCCGCGCATCTCGGCTTGTGAGGGGGGTGAGAGTGTGGACGATACTGATGTGATCCAGCGCCTTGCCCAGGCCATCAGGAAGAGTGTGTCTCAGGTGATTGTGGGCAAAGATGACATCTGTGAATTGCTGCTGGTGGCCTTGCTGAGTGAAGGGCACGTGCTCCTGGAGGACGTGCCCGGCATCGGCAAGACGACGCTGGCCAAGGCCCTGGCTCGCTCCTTGGGCTGCAGCTTCCAGCGTATCCAGTTCACACCAGACCTGCTGCCGTCGGATATTACGGGTGTCAGCATCTATAATCAGAAAACGGTCGAGTTTGAGTACCGGCCAGGGCCCATCATGGCCCAGATCGTGCTGGCCGATGAGATTAACCGCGCCGGCCCGCGCACCCAATCGGCGCTGCTGGAGGCCATGGAGGAGCGCCAGGTCACGGTAGACGGGGTGACCCGCCCGCTGCCCCGCCCCTTCCTGGTGCTCGCGACGCAGAACCCCGTCGAACTGGAGGGAACCTTTCCCCTGCCAGAGGCGCAGGTCGACCGCTTTATGATGCGCCTTGCCCTGGGCTACCCTGACCGTGAAGAGGAGCGGCAGATCCTGCGCCGCTTCCAGTCTGCGGACCCCCTGGCCCACGTTGCGCCCGTCGCCGCGGCAGCCGAGATCGAACAGGCCGGCCGGGTCTGCCGCCAGGTCTATGTCCACCCGGCCATCGAAGATTATGTGTTGGATATGGTGCGTGCTTCGCGCTCGCATCCGGCCATCAGCCTGGGGGTGAGCCCGCGCGGCGCGTTGGCCCTCTGCCGGGCCGGCCAAGCGCTGGCGGCCATGCAGGGGCGTAGTTACGTCTTACCCGATGATATCAAGCGGCTGGCCCAGCCCGTGTTGGCCCACCGGTTGATCCTGAGCGCCGACGCCCGGCTGCACAGGCGCTCGACAGCCGAGGTAGTGACGGACCTGCTCGCCCAGACGCCCATTCCCGTTGAGGAGGTATGGGCGCAGGACTCTACCCGGAAATGAAGAAGCAATGGTGGGGACTCGTCGTGCTGGTCCTGCTGGCCAGCGTTATCCTCCGTCATAGCCTGCTGTTCCTCATGGGGCTGCTCCTGGCGCTGGTGGGCGGGGTCTCTTATTTCTGGACTCGGACCTGCCTGGTCGGCGTGACCTACCGCAGGCGCCTGGGCACGGATCGCCTGTTCCCGGGTGAGGAGACCGAGCTGGCGCTGGAGGTTGTCAACGCCAAGCCTCTGCCGCTGGCCTGGCTGCGGGCAGAAGACGAGATGCCTAGCGCACTGGAGCTTGTGGGGGGGCGCGAGCACTACAGCCATCTGCCGGGGCGCCGGCTGCTCATCAATCTGCTGTCGCTCCGCTGGTATGAGCGGGTCACGCGCCACTACCGGCTGCGCGGGCTGCAGCGTGGCGCCTGGGCGCTGGGCCCCCTGAGGCTCGAGTCGGGCGATATCTTTGGGCTCGGCAGCAAGTGCAGCGAGCAACTGGAGACACAGCTCGTGCTGGTCTATCCCCGGCTTGTGCCCTTGACCGCGCTCGGATTGCCCGCCCGGCACCCCTTTGGCGACTGGCAGACGCCGCGCCGGCTCGTGGAGGATCCACTGCGAATGATGGGGGCGCGCGAGTACCGGCCGGGAGACAGCATCCGCCATATCCACTGGAAAGCCAGCGCACGGCAGCAGGGCCTGCAGACCAAAATCTTCGACCCTTCGGCCAGCCGCCCCCTGGCGCTCTTTCTGAACATCAACACCTTTGCCTTTATCTATGAAGGCCTGGACCGCGACCTGCAAGAGTTTGCCATCACAACGGCAGCCTCCATCGCTCGCTATGCCTGGGAGCAGGGGCAGCCCGTTGGGCTCTATGTGAACGCGGTAGCCTGGCCCGGGGGGCAACGCATCCGCATTGCGCCCGGCCAGCACCCCGAGCAACTGCTGCAGATCCTCGAGGCCCTGGCCCGCGTCGTCGAGCATGGCCGCTGGCCGCTGGAAGCGGTATTGGAAGTCGAGAGTGGCCACCTGCCCTATGGCGCTACGATTGTAGCGATCACTCCGCAGATCAGCGCTGGCCTGTGCACTATGCTGGCCGAGTTGCAGCACCGGGAGTATGCGGTGAGCCTCGTGGCCCTGGGGGATGCGCACCTGGACGCCCCTTTGCCCGGGGTGCAGTATTATCATATCGGCGGGCATGAGGTGTGGGATGATCTTAAAGCGTTACGACTGGCGTAACCAGGCCGTCCTGCCCCTGGCCATCTCGTTGCTCAGGTGCTGCGCCCTCTGGCCCTGGCTCGAGCTGGCCCGGCGCTGGCTGGCCCCGGGCCGGACCACGCCGCTCCTCTCGTTCCCGCTGGCCCTCGCCACGATCCTGGCCGCGCAAGCCGTCACTCGCCTGGCGCTGGCGCGGGTGAGAACGCCCCTACCAGCGCGCACCGCTGTCGCGGGCGCCGGTCTGGTTGCGCTGGCCCTGTTGCTCTGGTGCGAGCACTACCGCTCGCTGTACCCCCTCTGGGGCCCCCAGTGGCCCGCCGCCCTGCTGGCGCAGCTCACGCACTGGGGCGCCAATCTGCCCGCCCCGCTCCTCACAGCGGCTGCAGTGGCCTACCTGTGGTGGCGGGGGATCCTCGATGGCCGGCAACCGGCCAATAGCGATGACGCCTGGCGGGCCTTCTTCTCGGGGCTGATCAGCCTGGCGCTGGGGGTCGTCCTTATTGCCGGGGGCGGGCAAGGTGTAGCAGGGGGCCTGGGGCTCGTGATCCTGACCTTCTTCGCCGCTGGCATGACGGCCCTGGCCATCACGGGCCTGCAGCAGGCGCAGGGCATTCGGCTCCGCGGCGGCGAAGGGCGGGTCCACACCAGCCGGCATTGGGTGCTGACCCTGCTTCTCGTCATTGTGACCTTGCTAGCTGGCGGAGTCCTGTTGAGCCTGCTGATTGCCCCCGAGACCGTGGCTGCTGCCCTGCAGTGGACGGGCATCCTCTTGGACATTCTGGGGCGCGCCCTTTATATCCTGTTCTATGCCCTGACCTACCTGATATTTCTGGTGCTGGGCCCCCTTCTCAGCGCGTTGCAGGCCCTCCTCCGTCAAGGGACCGGCCCGCGGATGGAGGCCCAGGCGCCCAATCTGCAGGAGCAGTTGGGGAAAATGTCCAAAGGCAATGCGCCAGCCATCCTGGGGCACACGGAAGCCCTCCGTTGGTTGGGGCTGGGCATCCTCGTGCTGGGCGTTGCGCTGGTCTTTGCCCTGGCGCTGCGGCGCTTTTGGCGCGATGAAGAAGAGGAGGTGTCGGAGACGCGGGAAACCGTCTTCTCGCGCGCCCTCCTAGAGGAGCAGCTTGCAACCCTGTGGCGCGAATGGCTGGGCCGGCGCCGTCGCTCTGCGCATCGTCTCAGCCCCTACCTCTCTCTGCTGGGGGAAACGCCCACCCGGCGGGCCATCCGCGCCGTCTATCAACAACTGCTCGCCTGGGCGGCCCGGCAGGGACACGCCCGGCTGCGCGACCAGACTCCGCTGGAGCTGCAGCAGACGCTCGCCCGTGCCATACCGCAGGCCCGCTCGCGGTTGGAGGTCATCACGGCCGGCTATCTGCAGGCCCGCTATGCGTCCACGGACCCGCCGCCCGAGCAGGCTGAGCAGGTCTGTACTGCCTGGGATGAATTGGCCCGCAGCGCAGAAGATACCTGAGCAGCGCCCGGTTCTGGACGTCCGCATCATGCCGCATGAGGTGTTTGTTAATGGCTTTTCATAGCGTATTATTCGCGCGAACCGAAGATAGTATAACCGAGGACCTTGAAGCCCCCGATTTTTTCGTTGATTTGAATCTTGATCAGATCATCGATGCCATTACAGCGCGCAAGCAGGAATATAACCTGAAGCCGTTCTTTTATGCTCCCCTGCACGATATCGACGCAATCAAGTATCGGCATGAGATCATGCAGGATCTTGAGAGTGGGGTCCTGCTTGAGAACGTCAAGTCCTTCGCCCGGAAGCTACATACAATGCGCGAAGCTCTTACCCAGGCGGATAAGCTCCACGTCCAATACCAGAAGAAGAGCTGGTTCTTGCGCGCAGTAGATATCTACTGCAGCGCAGTCAGATCTTTGACGCATGATCTCTCCCTTGCCAACTTGAGATCGCGAGGCCTTTCCGGCTTTTACGAATACTTGACGAACTATGTCAAATCCGATTACTTTGCCGCACTCTTCGCGGAGACGGAAAAGCTCAAAGCAGACCTGTCTACAGTGAAATACTGCCTGCATATAAAGGGTAACCGCGTGACTGTACGCAAGTATGAGGGCGAAAGCGATTACAGTGCGCAAGTGGAGAAAACGTTCGAGAAATTCAAGCAGGGGGCAGCGAAGGACTACCGGGTCGAATTCGCAACCTGGCCCGACATGAACCATGTCGAAGCGAATATACTGGATTTGGTGGCCCAGTTGTACGCCGACATCTTTCACAATCTGGATGACTATTGCGCAAAAAACGCCGATTATCTCGATGAAACGATTGCTGTTTTTGACCGGGAAATCCAGTTCTACGTCGCCTACCTGGAGCACATTGCCGCACTCAAACGAGCGGGCCTCAAGTTCTGTTACCCGGAGATTTCCAATCCGAGCAAAGATGTTTACGATTGTGAAGGGTTCGACCTGGCCCTCGCCTACAAGCTCGTTACCGAGAACCTGCCTGTTGTCCGCAATGATTTCTACCTGAAAGGTGATGAGCGCGTATTTGTCGTGTCTGGCCCGAACCAGGGTGGCAAAACGACTTTTGCACGCACCTTTGGCCAGTTGCATTACCTGGCCAGCATAGGCTGCCCCGTTCCAGGCAAGGAAGCGCGGCTCTATCTCTGCGACAGGATCTTTACTCATTTTGAGAAAGGGGAAAACATCAAGAATCTACGTGGCAAACTGCAGGACGACCTGGCCAGGATTCGTTCTATTCTCAATCAGGCCACACCAGATAGTATCCTTATTATGAATGAGGTTTTCACCTCGACGACGCTGCAAGACGGCGTTTTTCTGAGCAAGAAGGTGATGGAAAGGGTCATACAACTGGATTTGCTCTGCGTCTGGGTCACATTTATCGATGAGTTGGCCGCTATGAGCAGTAAGACCGTGAGCGTGGTTAGCACGATAGTACCCGGAAAGCCCGCATTGCGGACGTACAAGATCGTAAGAAGGCCTGCGGATGGGTTAACTTATGCCATATCGATTGCCGAAAAGTACCGGCTTACTTACGATTGCCTGAAGGAGCGCATAAGCTCATGAAGGCTTTGCTCATGTACAGAGATCGTGATTTCGACCTGCAGGGAGAATTGCCCCCGAATCTAGAGGCGCTGACACAAGACCTGGAGTTGAACACACTGTTCAATGCCATGGCTCGCGAAGACAAGTTTCTGTTCGAAGTGGCCAGGAGAGCTGTCTTGTCCAGCCTGGATGATCTGGATACGATACGTTATCGTCAGGATATTCTCAGAGACTGCATCAAGAACCCTGCTGTCGTCAGACGCATTTACAGCGTTGCACAAGAAGCCATTGAGAGCGAGAAAAAGGTCTATTGGGGCTTTCTCAGCAGATATCCCGCCACGATACTGAGCAGATCGATAGAAGTACTGCAGATGTTTGTGGGCAAGCTAAAGGCACTGAGGAAAATCGCCGACGAGTATGCCGATGCATTCGAGTCGGAGGGTTTTTCTACATTCTTCGGGATGCTCAAAGAAGAACTGAGCGATGGATATTTTGCCGACATCCAGGATCATCTCAGAGAACTGAAATTCCCCAGCGGGGTTCTGGTCAGTGCTGAATTAGGGGAGGGCTTTAAGGGCGCCCAGTACACTCTCCACAAGCCACAGGAGAACAAAGAGAGCTGGATAAAGCGGATCACTGCCAAAAGGGAACCTCTCCACACTTTCGCTATCGCCGATCGTGATGAAAGTGGCGCGAGGGCCCTGTCGGAGCTGAAGGACAGGGGTATCAACTTGGTAGCCAGCGTGCTCGCCCAGTCAACCGATCATATTCTCAGTTTCTTCACCATGCTGGGGACCGAGTTGGCTTTTTACATTGGCTGTTTGAATCTATACGAGCAACTTGATCAACTGGGCGAGCCAGTGTCTTTTCCCCGGCCCGTAACCTCCAGCGAACGTCGGCATTCCTTTGTCGGACTATATGATGTCTGTCTGGCCCTGACGATGAAAGCCCAAGTCGTGGGCAACGATTTGAGCGCTGATAACAAGGATCTCGTGATCATTACGGGCGCCAACCAGGGCGGCAAATCCACTTTCCTCCGCAGTATAGGCCTGGCCCAGTTGATGATGCAGTGCGGCATGTTTGTGCCAGCTGAGTCCTTCTGTGCCAATACCTGCAGAGGGCTATTCACACACTATCGGCGCGAAGAAGATACGGCCATGAATAGCGGAAAACTCGACGAAGAACTCAGCAGGATGAGCGACATTGCAGATAGCATAAAGACCAATGCCATGGTGTTGTTCAACGAATCGTTTGCTGCGACCAATGAAAGGGAAGGCTCGGAGATCGCCAGTCAGATCGTCAGTGCGCTCGTCGAAACAGGCATCAAAGTCTTTTTCGTCACGCACTTGTATGAATTTGCCCGTGGTTTCTATGACAAAGGAATGGAAAACGCCATCTTCCTGCGGGCCGAAAGGCAAACCGACGGCTCACGAACTTTTCGAGTCAGCGAAGGCAAGCCATTACAGACCAGCTATGGCGAGGATTTGTACAAGAGGATATTCGGGACAGATTATTAACCCATCACCGTGCCCGTCATTCTGAGTGCGCCATGGCCCGCAGGCCATGTAAAACTGCGGATGACGTCCGCAGATGTCATGAGCAGGGGCGACGAAGGATGGCGGGCACGGTATTAGGTACAGTAGCCGTACTTGAGACAGATGGCACCCGGCAACAGCCGACTAACCTGCTCCGCACCAGTCCTCAGCCAGCAAGTACGGTTGTGGTGCAATAGGAAAGAGCGTGCGCCTATTGGGCCTTGCGCCCGTTGGCGATAGCCATCTCGGCAGCATTCACGAGCTGATAGGCGATCGGCGAGGCCGTCAACCCCGGGTGGGTCCCGGTCTGGAAAATCGCAATATCATCCGCCGTCATCCGCTGGTGGATGCAGGCGCTGATGGCGTTGATCAGTTCCCCGGCGCTCATGGCCCCCGAGACCTGGCCGCCCAGGATGACGCCGGTTGCAGCATCGAACACGAGCTTGACCTTGAGATTCTCCGCGCCGGGCATGCAGCCGGGGTGGCGGTTGGGCCCTTCGGCCTCGCCTACCATGACGTGATAGTTCGCCTCGCGCGCCATTTTCTCGGTCAGGCCGGCAGCGGCAAAGGCCGTCTTGCCCAGAATGGTCGAGTAGACGCCGATAACGCCCAGGTTGCTGCGCCGCGGCGCGAACAGGTTGGCGCCGGCAACACGCGCTTCCATGGTGGCGATAGAGGCCAATTTGAGCCTGGACGGCCGCCCATCGAAGAAGGACACCTTTTCGGCACAGTCGCCGCAGGCGAAAATGCCTTCGGCGCTCGTCTGCATGTAGCGATCCACCTGGATGCCGCCGGTGGGGCCCAACTGCAGGCCGGCCTTGACGGCCAGCTCGGTGTTGGCGGCGGCGCCGATGCCCAGGATCACCGCATCGGCCTTGAGCACCCGGCCGCTGGAGAGCCTGACCCCTTCGACCTTCCCGTTGCCCTCGAAAGCGAGGACCTTCTCGGAGCCCAAGATCTCAATACCCTCCGCCTGCAGGACCTCTTCGGCCTTGACCGAGAACTCGACATCGTAGGTCAGCTCCAGGCAGTGCCGCAGCATCTCCACGATGGTGATTTTGATCTGGCGGTTGCGCCGAATCTCCTCAGCCAGCTCTACACCAATAAAGCCGCAGCCCACGATGACCAGGTCCGAGGCCTGATTCAGAGTAGCCAGCATCTGCTCGATATAGCGGACGTCCTTGCGCACAGCAAAGATGTTCTCCTGAGCCACGCCCGGGATCCGTGGAACAATGGGCAGGGAGCCCAGCGCCAGCACCAGCCGCTCGTAGCTTATCTGCTCGCCGCCGGCCGTCGTGACCACGCGTTGCGCCGGGTCAATCCCCACGACCTCATCCACCAGCAACTCAATCCCACTCTTTTGCAGCGTCGCATCAGGGATCAGATCCGCCTGGCAGCTGCCGATGGAGCCAAAGATGTAGGGGATGCCGCAGGGTATCAATACCTGCGCCTCTTTCCGGATCAACAGGACAGACTTGTCTGGATAGTGCCTGCGCGCAGTCTGAGCTGCCGGAATGCCCGCTGCACTGCCCCCAATAACGACGACGTCGAACTTGAGCATCGTGCTTGTTCCTTTCTGGCATAGGCCCCAGGCATGGCTCGTGAGTGATCTTTGGGCGCCTTACGATTTGCCTGGTAGGCGCCCGGTTATGCTGGCTTGATGTCCAATAGCGGGGTGCCGTTGATCGCATCCAGGCCCCGCACCCGCAGTACATGGCCATCGATGGCCACCAAATCCACCGCAGTCAAAACCTTGTCCGCATCCTATCCGCGTTCATCCGCGCTCGTCCGTCTCCCGGTCTGAATCCAGGCCGAGCAGTTACTCCACTTTTACAGGTGCTCTGCGCCCTGAGGAAAGCCATGCCCGTGATCGATGCTCTCCTGGCAGGGGCCGGCGCCCTGCAGCTTTCCACTCAAGTATTGCTCCAGGGCCTGGCGCACGGTGCCCGCGGCCCCGGTGATGGGCTGAATGCCGCATTCCTGGAAAAAGGCCACGGCCCGGCCACCCATGCCGCCGGTGATCATTACGTTGGCCCCCTGCTCGTGGACAAAAGCTGGCACCTGGCCGGGTTGGTGCTGATTGTAGAAGGGGTTGGCGACGGACCGGACCCCCAGTATGCTTTGGTCATCCACATCTATAAAGACAAAGTAGGGGCAACGCCCAAAATGCGGGTTTACTGGGCTTTCCAGGCCCAGACCGTTTTCCGCCGAGATTGCAACACGCATTTTTGCCATCCTTTTCATTACATGACTGGCACGCTTCCCAAGCAGCGCCTTGTGGGTGCGAGGGGAAACATGCGCGGCATCATCAGAAAGCCTCGCTGCCCGCGATGTGCGCGCGGGCCAAGGTGGGGTGCGCCGATGGCACAAAAGACAGGGCGCCATGGGCGCAGAAAGTGAGGCACTCCCGGCAACCGGCGGGGCAAAGGGTCCACACTACCCCTGCATGGCCCGCCAGGCTGAGATAGAGCGCCCCGTGGGAGCATTGCTCGGCACAGGCGCCGCAACCCACGCACTTGTTCGTGTCTACCCTGATCATTGACTGCCTCCTTGGCCGCCCCGGCCCGAGCGCGCTCCGCAATGTGGAAATGCATCCCTCGCGCTCATGCCTGGCAGCGCTGATACAGCCCAAGCTTACCCGGTATGCCCGACCCTGTAGTATCGGCAGCCAATGGGTTTGGGTTGCCTCGCTTTGAGACCGCAGGCCGCTGCAACCGGCCGGCTGCAACTTGCATCTTCATGCCGAAGTATACTATAATAGTGTGCCGTTGTCAAGTATTATGATACAGGCCTTGCCGTTTGGCTTGAGCACTGGTTCGTGCTAGAATGATTTTGTATGGGAGGGCGGATATGGGAGAGGAAGCGCCCCCGGATGTCGGGAAACGGGTGCGAGAGCTGCGTGAGAGCCGTGGGCTTTCGCTGCGAACGCTGGCGGAAATGAGCGATATCTCGGTCAATGCCATCAGCTTGATCGAGCGCGGCCAGTCCTCGCCAACCGTTTCTACCCTGCATCGTCTCGCTGCCGCACTGGGCGTGTCGATCGTGGATTTCTTTGGGCCAGAGGATCACGCCAGGGTGGTCTTTGTGCGGGCCGACCGGCGGGGGAAGACACAGACGCCTGGCGGCTTGATCGAGAACCTGGGCATTGGGCTGGCGGGGCAGAGGATTCAGCCCTTCCTGGTCACCCTGGAGCCGGGCGCCGGCAGCGGCGCGGAGCCGATCACGCACTCGGGGCAGGAGTTTGTCTACGGGCTCAGCGGCCAGGTTGTCTATACCGTCAGTGGCGCCTCCTATTCTCTAGGCGAGGGAGATGCCCTGCTTTTTGAGGCTTCCCTCCCGCATTACTGGTGCAACCCGAACCGGAGCGCAGCGCGCATCCTGCTGGTTCTGGAGGCCATTGAGGGACGCGAAGCCCCTGTGCTGCCGCACCTGGAGGTCTGATGATGAGCGCGGCCTGGGGTAGAAAAAGAGGGTTTGCAGGCCTGTCTGCGAGCCCTCTTTTTGTACGCCGGCACGAATAAGCGTTGTTGACCACAAGTCCAGCACTTTATAGAATAGGGCCGCACCCTCTCTGTGCTCTTGTGTTTCCCGTTTTCTCATCTCGCTCTCAAGGAAAGAGGATAGTCGTGCAGCCATCAGGGGATTTGCTTCAGCAACTGCATCATGGCCTGATTGTCTCGTGCCAGCCCGACTTTGCTGAGCCGGCGCAGGACCCGATGAATCGCCCAGAGATCATGGCCGCGCTGGCCCAGGCAGTCGCTCTGGGTGGGGCCGTCGGCATCCGCGCTGACGGCCCGGCGCATATTGCTGCGATCCGGGCGGCGGTGACTCTGCCCATCATCGGCATCTATAAGCACGACCTGCCCGGCTATACTGTCCGCATCACGCCGACGGTCGAGCTGGCGGTGCAGGTGGCCCGGGCCGGGGCCGACCTGATCGCCGTCGATGCGACCGCCCGTCCACACCCCGAAGGGCAGGACATGGCCGACTGGATCCAGCAAGTGCGGGCGGCGACGGGCAAGCCAGTCCTGGCTGATATCTCGACCTATGAGGAGGGCATCGCGGCTGCCGCGGCGGGCGCCGATGCCGTCCTGACCACCCTATCGGGCTATACGGACTATAGCCCGCAGGAGGAAGAGCCGGATTTCGACCTGATCGTGCGCCTGGCGGGGACGCTCCATGTGCCGGTCATTGCCGAGGGTCGCATCAACACGCCCGCGCAGGCCGCGCGCGCCCTGGCCTGTGGCGCCTGGGCCGTGACTGTGGGCAGCGCCATCACCCGGCCGCGCACGATCGCTGCGCGCTTTGCACAGGCCCTGCGCTCCGGAGCATGACGATGATCGGCGCGGTGGATATCGGCGGTACCAAGGTGGCGGTGGGCCTGGTTGACCGGCAGGGGCGCATTGTGGCGCAGGAGGCGGCCCCGACGGCAACCCTGTTGCGCTATCGGCCGGCAGTCGCAGCGCTGGCGACCATGCTGCAGGGGCTGCTGAGCCGGGTGGGATGCGGCCTCGAAGGTGTGGGGATCGGCCTGACAGGGCGGCTCGACGGCGCCAGTGGGCGCGTGGGGCGGAACGACGTGCTGCCCGATTGGCAAGGGCAGGATCTGGCCGCTGACCTTGGGCAGGCGGTAGGGGCGCCGGTGGCGATCGAGAACGATGCCGACGCGGCCGCGCTGGGCGAGGCAGCGTGGGGCGCGGGCCGGGGCATGGCCCGCTTCATCTATGTCACGGTCAGCACAGGCATCGGCGGCGGCATTGTCCTGGAGGGCAGGTTGTACCGGGGCATCGAGGGCTCGCACCCGGAGATGGGGCATCATGTGATTGACCCCCAGGGGCCCGCGTGTTATTGCGGCGCCCGCGGCTGCTGGGAGCGCCTGGCCAGCGGCACGGCGCTGGCCGAGTGGGCGCAGCAACAGCTGGGGTCGAGGGCCGATCTCGGCCAGCTGGATGCACGGCGGGTCTGCGCGCTGGCGGTGGAGGGCCTGCCCGAAGCGCAGCGGGCCGTGGAGCGCGAGGGCCATTACCTGGGGCTGGGGCTGGCGAACCTGATGATGATCTTTGCCCCCGATCGCATCGCCCTGGGCGGCGGCGTCATGAAGAGCTGGCCCCTGTTCGAGGAGGCCGCGCGGAGGGTGATCGCCCAGAACTGCGGCCTGGTGCCCTATCAGCGCATCAGTATTGTGCCTGCCCAGTTGGGGGCACATACGGGGCTGATCGGCGCGGCCCAGGTGTGGCTACACGCCTGCCAGTGATGCAAGAGTTTGAGACGGTGAGGCTCCCGCCCTCTCAAAGGGACGCAAGGATTATACCCGGTAGACCTCTTTATCGCGGATGGGGCAGCCGGCCATGCCGCCGGCGCGCATGATCTGCGAGCAGCGGCTGCAGGCCAGGCACACCTGGCGCGGGTCCAGGCCGCCTGAGGCCCCAGTGGGCTGCAGATAGCCCGCCAAAAGGTCGCGTGGGGCGTTGGGGTAGGCAAAGGCTTCGCGCCCCAGGCCGGCAAAGGCGGCCCAGCCCCGCCTCAACACACCTGCCGCTACGTTGCCCAGGTACTGACGCAGCCAGCTATAGCCGGCCCCAATCACGGGCAGGCCCGGCGCCGCTTCCTGCGCCGCCCGGGCCAGGTGCACCAGGCGCGCCACGCCCACCAGCGGGTGTTCCTCCACGATCTTGTTGCCCGCCATGGGCTGATCGTAGGGACGGTTGATGTGCGGGGTGTAATAGGGGTTGCCGGCGGTGATGCTCAAGAGCTGCACGCCGTGGGCCTGCAGCGCGCGCACCAGGCGCAAGGGCTCGGTCAGGTCGGGCACGGTGGGATCGTGGGGGGCCACCCCCCAGCCATAGGGGTAAGGGTGGCCATCATAGGCGTTGAGGCGCACAGCCACCAGCAGCCCCGGCGCCCCGGCGCGGACGCGCTCGACAATCTCCAGCAGCAGCCGGGTGCGGTTCTCAAAGCTGCCGCCATAGGCCCCCGGGCGGGTGTGCGCGGCCAAAAGTTCAGAGAGCAGGTAGCGGTGGCACGATTTGATATCGACACCGTCAAAGCCGGCTTCCTGGGCCAGGCGGGCCGCCTGCACATAGCGCTCGGGCAGGGCGGCCAGCTCCTCATCGCTGATGGGCGCTTGCTCCGGCTGCACGCTGGACCCCGGGTCCAGCAGGGGGTCGTGGAAGGCGATGATGGGCGCCGGGCGCCCCTCCGGCTTGGAGTAGCGCCCGGAGTGGGTCAGCTGCAGCACGGTGAGGGGGCGGTGGGCCGGGCCGTACGTCTGACGCGCCAGCTCCAGCGTGTGCTCCCGCAGCGCGCGAAAGGCGGGCAAGGTCTCTTCGGTCAGGGTGAGCTGGCGTGGGTTGGCGCGCACAGCCGGCATAATGGCGGTCGCCTCGAACCAGAGCAGCCCGGCCCCGCCGCGGGCAAAACGCTCGTAGCGACGGATGGTCAGCTCACCCGGGCGGCCGTCGGCCGTGCCGTCGCAGCCCTCCATGGGATGGATGGCGATGGCGTTGGGCGCCTGCAGAGAGGCCACGGCCACCGGGCGCGCCAAGGGCGAAAGGTCCTCCTCCAGCGGCAGGTCGAGCCCCAGCTCGGCGATGCGCTGCCGGAGCTCGTCGAGGGTGCGGAAGTGGAAACGTTCGTGTTGTGTATGCATAGGTCTCCTGCGGCAGCGCCTGTTTTCAGCTCACCTGCACGGGCGGGCAGCCATTCTGCGGTGCGCTCATAATACCACAATCCTGCCCAAGCCCAAGTTGTCGGTATTCTTGACAGTGGGTCCTACAGGCGATATAGTGAAAATGTGAGTATATCGCCCGCCTTTCCTACCGCAGGAGGTGCCGCGAGTGGTTGACCTATCCGGCCGCGTGCAACCTCTGGCGCCCACCAACCCCGCCCAGGCAGTGGAGGGCATCACCGAAATCGAGCAGAGCCTGCGCCGCTATCTGCACCGGGGCCTGAATGCCCTGGCCTGGGCCTACTGCCTGCGTCTGCTGGAAATGGACTCGGACAACCCTGCCTTTCGTCGCTATGTGCGGCAGATCAAGCATCGCCTCGAAACGGGCAAGTAACGCAAGCACTAACTAAAGAGCGGCAATGGAGCCCAAACGCATATCGGCGCCTGCGCGCCGGTGCTCAGGAGACAGGGGGCAGCCGAAATGCTGACCAAGTCTGCTGGTTCACGGCCTGGTATGGTGGCGGTGACCTTTGAGTTGCCCGGCTCGATCTGGGCCGAGCATGTTTCCGTGACCGGTGATTTCAATGGCTGGCATCCGTACCCCATGCGCCGGGACGATGCACACGAGAACTGGTATGCCAGTCTCGAACTGCGGGCGGGCGAGACTTTTCGTTTCACCTACCTGGTGGATGGCAGACCTGTCTGTGACTGCCAGGCCGATGGTTTTGCCCGGGGGAACAAGGGAGAGATGCTCTCCGTGGTCAAGGCGGTGATGCCGTACGTGATGCGTAATCCGTAATGCCGCCATGGCGGTGTGCGTTCTGCTTTTCGCGGCATTCGCCCTGGCAGAACTTGCGTGAAGCATCGAGCATGGCGGAATGATGACTTCGCATCAAGTATTACGTATCACGACCCAACTCTCGGCTCAGCGCCGCCCACTCTTCCAGCGTCAAGGTCTCGGCACGGCGGTGCGGGTCGATGCCGGCGCGCCGGAGGGCAGACTCGACCTGCCCGGCTGGCCGGTGCAGCCCCGCCGCGAGTGAGTTGCGCAGTTGCTTGCGCCGCTGCCCAAACCCTGCGCGCACCACGGCAAAGAAATGCGCCGCATCCGGCACATCCACCGCAGGCTGGGGATAGACGTCGATGCGCACGATGGCGGAATCGACCTTGGGCGCCGGGTAAAAGGCGCCGGCCGGGATGCGCGCGATGCGCCGGGGCCGGCCATAGAACTGCACGCTCACAGCCAGCAGGCTCATGTTGGGAGGGGCAGCCGTGATGCGGTCGGCCACTTCGCGCTGCACTGTCACCACGAGCAGGGAGGGCTGCGGCCTGGCCTCGAGCAGATGGCGCAGGGCAGCTGAAGTGATATAGTAGGGGAGGTTGGCCACAACCTTGTAGGGCCGCCCCCTGCTGAGGGCGCCTGGGTCTACCGCCAGGATATCGCCCTCGACAATCTCCACGTTGGGGCGGTCGCTCAGCTCCTGCCGCAGGACGCCGACCATCTCGTGATCCAGCTCGATTGCGATGACCTGCCCTGCCGCCTCGGAGAGCATCCGCGTGAGTTGTCCCACCCCTGGGCCCACTTCCAGCACCAGGTCGCCTGGAGTCAGTTCTGCCGCCTCGACAATCTGTGTGAGGGCGCGCCGGTCCACCAGGAAATTCTGCCCCAGCGCCTTGCGCGGCCGCAGGCCGTAGCGACGCAGAATCTCACGCGGGTCAATCACGGTCACATTCACAAGCATCTGCGTGTTTTATCCGAAAACAGTGCTGCCGCAAGCCTGCATTCGCTATTCTCACTGTGTGTCTACTTCATCAACTGCATATTGGGCAGCACCCAACGGATCTGGCTGCGCGGCGGCGCCGGGGTGAGTAAATAGACGTCGATAGTCTTCCACCAATCGATGAAATTGCTCTGGTCATAGGCCAGGTCGATATGCTGGCCCTTGATGGCGCCGCCGGTGTCGCCTGCAACCCCCTGACCATAGCCCGGCACATACATCTTGGTGTAGAGCGGAATCACCTTGGGGTCGACGGCGATGATTCCCTTGTGCACCGGCCAGCCGACGCGCGTGATGCCATAGGTGGGATCACCCGGGCTCTTGCCGCAGGTCGCCGCTGTATAGGCGGTCACGAACACCCGGATCTTGCGCCAATAGGTGAGGGTTCCCTCGGGTGTGGAGAGGGGCCGTTCCACGATCTTGGTGCCATACGACACGATACGGTTCTGAGGCGGCTGATCGACCCATTCCTTTTCCAACGTGCGGCTGACCTCGATGCCGTTCTCGGTGCGCACGTGCAGGCTGCGCTTGAACACACCCGGCGCGCCGGGGTTGTCGAGTTGCTGGTGATCGATCTCCAGATCTGGGTTGCCCCGGTACTGGAGCTCAAAGGCAATGGGCTCTTGCTCGACGATATCGGATTCCTGCACCCGCACCAGGGTCACCCGCATATTGTTGCTGAGGCTCTCAGTCAGGCTGGGCCTGGTGTAATCCAATGCGCCCAGGCTGAGCCCCTCATCCTTCAGCAGGTCACTCACCGTCTTGGCGCGAGTACGCGTTTGGCGGACCTTACCGTCTGCATACAGGGTGACGGGCCGCGAGCGCTCAATGGTGGCCGAGAGGCCGGGCTTGATGGGCGTATCGAGCGGCGGTTCGATCACATCGGCCGCATAGAGCACGATGCCCTTTTGCAGGAGCGCTTCGCCCAGGGTGCGCGCTGTGGTCAGGAAGGTGTAGGGCACCTGTCCATCCTGCACGCCAATAGGCACTGCACGCTGGACGTCTATGTTCAGGGGGGCGGGGGATGCATTGATATCCGTATTGCGGCCGCCCCGGCTGGACGCCATGCGCATACGCCGGCTTACCTCGCTGGCGGGCTGCCCGGCAGTCGCCAGGCTGGCCATGGGCTGCACCTCCTGCCCATTCACCGTGATGCGATCCTCAGGGATCCATTTGATCCCTGCCTCGGTAAGGGCATTGCCGATATTATCAGCCAGGGTGCGGAAGACCATGGGTTTGCCGTCGACGGTAATGTTGAGCGTGCGCGCCCGTTGGATGCGCACATGCTGCCCCGATCGCAGGGGCGCGCTCACCGGGGGGTCGACGCGGTCTTCGGGCAGGATCTGGATGTTCGCCTCGGTGAGGGCGTCGCCGATGGTGTCCAGGTGCGAGCGCACCGTCACCGTCCGCCCATCAACCTCGACATAGAGGGTACGCAGCGTGCGCACATAGCCCCAGGCCAGGGCGCTGAGCAACACCAGCACGCCGGCCAGGGCTGCCAGACCGCGCCAATGCCGGTGCAGAGCATCCGCCACCGCGGCTTCGCGGATCGTTTCGGCAGCGGTGTTACGCCAGGCCCCTATACGGTAGGCCCACCCAAAACGGTAGGGCAAGCGGGAGGGCGCTCCGGTGGAAACCCCACGTGGGGTTTTCTCCGCAAAGACCCGGTGACGGATTTTCTCTGTGAGACGGTTGCCGTGCAATGTTTGGTTCACATTCCGTATCCCAGAGCGTGGGCAGCCGCCTCCCCGGCCAAGTAGCCGGTCGAGAAGGCTGCCTGGAGGTTGTAGCCGCCGGTGTCGGCGTCAATGTCAATGACCTCACCACAACAGTAGAGACCCCGCACCAACCGAGACTGCATCGTGCGCGGGTCAAGCTCGTTCACAGCCACACCGCCCGCCGTGATGATCGCCTCGGCGATAGGCCGCGAGCCTACGATGGTTAAGCGGAAATCGCGCAGCAGCCGGAAGAGCCGGCCGCGTTCTTCAGCTGTGATCTGGTTGCCGGGCTTGTCGGGTGCGATGCCCGTCAGCTCGAGAAAGACCGGGATCAGCAGGCGGGGCAAAAGCTCTGCTAATAACCGATGATAGCTCCGCCGCCCGAATTGGTCAAAATCGCGTCGGAGCCGTGCGTCGAGCTGTTCATCGTTCAGCGCGGGTTTGAGATCGATCGCGATCTCAGCCCGGCCCCGTGTCGCTGCCTCGGCGGCTCGCTTGCTCAGGCTCAGGATGATCGGCCCCGAAATACCGTAATGGGTAAAGAGCATCTCGCCAAACTCAGAGGCGAGCGCCCGGCCGTTCAGGAGCAGGGTGGCGCGCACGTGGCGCAGGGAGAGCCCTTGCAGGCCAGCGACAAAGGGCTCGGCGGTAACCAGGGGCACCAAAGCAGGCCGTGGCGGTACGATGGTGTGCCCCACCGCCTCCAAAAGGCGATAACCGTCACCGGTAGAGCCGGTGCCGGGGTAGGAGGCGCCGCCCGTGGCGACAATGACAGCCTGAGCGGGGAATTCGCGCTCCGCGCAGGCCACGCCGCGGATAGCGCCATCTTTGACCAGGAGAGCGTCGATGCGGGTGCGCCGCCGGAGTTGGACCCCGCCAACGCGCAGATAGGCCAACAGCGCATCAGCGATCACATCGGCATCGTTCGCCTCGGGAAAGACCCTCCCGCCGCGCTCAACGACCGTAGGCGCGCCCCGTTGGGCAAAGAATGCGCGCAGATCATCCACAAAAAAGCGGCTAAACGCGCCATACAGGAAGCGGCCGTTGGCGCCGAAATGATCAATAAAATCCTCCAGGGGCGCCACATTGGTCACGTTGCAGCGTCCCTTGCCGGTGATGCGTAGCTTGTTGCCGAGTTTGGGCGTTTTTTCCAACAGGCTCACGGTAGCGCCCAGCTCGGCGGCTCGCCCTGCGGCCATCATACCCGATGCACCGCCGCCAACGACAAGCGCGATCGGTTCGTCCAACCCATACCTCAACGTAGTACGTAATACGTAATGCGTGAGGTCGCCAGCGCGGAGCATCCATGGCTTTTCGTAGCGCTCGCCATGGCAAAGCCTGCACGAAGCAGCGGGCATGTCGCAATGGCAATTCTACGCATTACGCATCACATCACGAAAAAGGGGGCGGAACCCCAATGTGTGGACCCGCCCCCGGCTAATCGATCATGAACAGGCCGTGCACCCTCTGTCGACACGTCGTACCCGGCTTGCCTCAGACAGCTTGCTCCAGCCAGGAACCCCTGCGGCACCCAGAGTAGGCCACTTACCGCTGCTTCCTTCCGGACCTGACGGGGTTTGTGGATCTCTGCCGCGCAGGACCCAGCTTTCATCGCCGCTCCTCCGAGACAGTCCCAAGCGCGCCGAGCCTCGAGAGGGAATTCAACCCCGCTATAGCGGATTGCGGGTGCAGGGCACCGCTAGCTCCCCGTCTAGCACGACCTGCCTTAATGTTACACTAAATGAGGGCGCTTGTCAAGCACCTGGACTTGACAGGTTATGGTAAAAAGAGCAGCGCCCCAGGGCTCTGACAGGCTTTTGGAACCCTGTCAGATCTTTGGGGCGCATACAACCTGGCGGAGAGGGCGGGATTTGAACCCGCGAGGCTCATCGCCTACACGATTTCCAATCGTGCGCACTCGGCCGGACTATGCGACCTCTCCAGGCAGGCGCATAGTATACCATGCCTGGCCGATTCCGGCAAGCCTCCGCCAGCAGAAATGGCCAGCGGCAACCGGCTGCGGGGGTGCAGTCCAATCTGGGGCGAATGTGTACACCCTGGCCGTGTCGTGCCCCTCTTACCCCCACCCCGGCCCGCCCCGCGAGGGCAGGGGATGTGGTATTGGGGTTCTGGCGGGCCGCTACGCAGCCCGCCAGAACCCCCAGTTCACGGGCTCCTTCTCACCCTGGTGGGGAGGGGGTAGGGAGGATGGGCATCACGCTGCGGCTGAGCGACAGCCTCCGATCCGCCGCCAGATTGAGCTGCTGCGGGCAGTGCAGAAAGCCTTGGTGTGCCCGTCGAGCGCGCAATTGCTCAGAAGGTGCTGGCACCGGGTTTGCTACAGCCCCTGTAGTGTAGAGGAGGATGAGCATGCTCGCTGAACGCATCAAGGGCGCCTTTAGCTTCCGGCGCGGGGTGTACGCCGACGTTGAGCACGATCCAGCCTTTACCCCGACGGCCTGGGGGCTGGTGGCCGGGGCCAGCTTTCTCAACCAGCTTGGCGCCAACATCGGCGCCGGCATATTGGGATACATCCTGGGCGCTCTCATCGGCACAGCGGCGGCAGTAGGCGGCTTTGCCCTCGCCGCCGCCGTCATCTCGTGGGTAGGGCGCGGCGCCTTTGGCGCCGCGGTGACCTTTCACGAGCTGGTGCGCACCCTGGGCCTGGCTTACGTGTGGAATGCCATCGGCGTGCTGGCGGTGCTCGGGGCGGTTTCGCCCGTCCTTGGGGCCATCGTCGCGCCCATCGTCTTTGCCGCCGGCGTCGCCGCGCTGGTCGCCTGGTTCTTTGCCGCCAAAGAGGCCCTGGATCTGCCCTGGGGCAAGACCATCGGCGCCGTTCTGCTCGGCTGGCTCGCCCTGATCGCCGCCCTGATCGCCGGCGCCATTCTCATCAGCCTCTTTGTCACAGGGTTGGGGGCCATCGGCGGGCTGTAGCGGTTCACAGGGGGGCTGGTTCGGGGTATAATAGAGGAACGTCGTAAGACGGCCAGTTGGGATGTCTGCCTGGAAAGAAGCGCCCGGCCGGAAACCTGTGAGCAGTTGCCCGGCGTGGTAGAGACGGCCCGGTAGGCCGTGTGCCGGGTGGAAACACGCGAACTGGAAGGAGTGTGGGCGTGTCGACCCTGTTCCCCGATACCAGCCCCGAGGCGGAAGCAGTCCTCCTCAAGCTGCTGCGCGAGGCGCCGGCCTGGCGCAAGCTCAAGATGGTCGCTGAGCTTAATGAGACGGTGCGGCAGCTGGCGCTCAGCGGCCTGCGCTCACGCTACCCTCAGGCCTCCGCACGGGAACTGCGGCGCCGCCTGGCCGATATTCTCCTCGGGCCGGAGCTGGCGGCCAAGGTGTATGGGCCGTTGCCGCAAGAGGATTCTCCTCATGTTGCCTGAACCCATTGCCGTAACCCTGCAGGTCGTGGAAGCCCTGGAGGCTCTGCACGTCCCCTATGTGATCGGCGGCTCCCTGGCCAGCGCCGTCCATGGCGTCAGCCGGTCAACCCTGGATGCCGATATCGTCGCCGACCTGCGCCTCGACCAGGTCGAGCCCCTGGCTGCTGCTCTGCAAGGGGCGTTCTATATCGATGCTGGGGCAATACGCGAGGCCGTCCGCCGGCACGGTGAGTTCAATGTTATCCACCTGGAGACTATGTTCAAGGTGGATATCTTTATCCCCAAGGAGCGCCCTTTCGACCGGGCGCAGATCGAGCACGGCACAGAGCAGGCGCTGGCCATGGACCCGGAGCGCTGCGCCAGGGTAGCCTCCGCGGAGGATACGGTGTTGGCCAAGCTCGACTGGTACCGCCAGGGGGGTGAGGTCTCCGACCGGCAATGGCGCGACGTGCTCGGTGTGCTCAAGGCGCAAGAGGGCCGGCTTGACGTGGATTATCTGCGGCAGTGGGCGGCGGCGCTGCACATCAGCGATCTGTTGCAGCGCGCGCTCCAGGAGGCTGGGTATAGCGGCGCCTGACCCGGCTGACCGTGCGCTCCGGAGCGCCGAACCTTTCGCATGTGTGTTCCGTCCTTCATCTGTGTTGATCCCATCATCATTCGTAGTTCCGTCGCTTGACCTATCTGCGTTCATCTGCGGTTCCGTCCCGTGTCCAAAGGAAGGTGACGAACGATGACCCAGACGATCAGCCACAGTAAGGAGCCGATCCGGCTCTTCCACTCCGATTTCCTCGAGTTCTTTACCCACATCCACCCTGCCGTGGTGGCCGTGGTATGGGGACCGGTGGCACTGATCTTCCTGGGGCTGGCTGTCGCTGGGCGCCCCGGCGACGTCTCGCCCCTCTACATCCCCGCCGCATTCGTGATTGGCGCCTTGATCTGGACCCTGGCCGAGTACACGCTGCACCGCTTCCTTTTCCACTTCCGGCCACGCAACGCCTGGCAGGAGCGTCTCTCCTTTCTGATGCACGGTGTGCACCACGCCCAGCCGATGGAGAAATCGCGCCTGGTGATGCCCCCGCCGGTCTCGATCCCCCTGGCGGTGGTGTTCTATTTCATCTTCCGGTTGCTCGTGGGTGGGCTTTTGGGGGTGCAGTTATGGGTGGCGCCGCTCTTTTCCGGTTTTGTGGCCGGTTACCTGGCCTATGATCTGATCCACTATTCCCTGCATCACGTCAGGCTGCCCGCGGGGTACCCGCAATTCCTGCGCCGGCATCACATGCAGCATCACAGCCAGTTGCCCATGAGCCGCTACGGCGTCAGCTCGCCGCTGTGGGACTATGTGTTCGGTACGGAGCCGGGGATGAAGCCGCAGACGAATACAGACCAACAAAGATAGCAGGAACAACTCAAGGAGCGATTTGCCCATGGTGCGGATTCGCGTAGCGGCGCTGTTGGCTCTTTCCCTGACTGCGTGACGCTAGAACAGGCGCAGCAGCACCAGCAGAAGCAGGAATCCGGCGATAAAGCCGAGCGTCGCATGGTGCTCATAGCCGTGGCTGTGGCTCTCGGGGATCAACTCATCGGAGACGACATAGAGCATGGCGCCGCCGGCAAAGGCCAGGCTGAAAGGCAGCAGGGGCGCCGCCAGGCTGAGCAGGAAGGCGCCCACCAGGGCCGCCAGCGGCTCCGACATGCCCGAGGCCGTGGTCCAGCCTAGCACTACAGCCGTACTTACCCATCGGGGCGCGGATCCCATCCGGGCATCGCGCTTCGCACGCGACCGGAGTGGAGCCATTCGGGGGGATTGGGCGGGTTGCCTGCAGCCGGGCAGGCGCGCAGCACCTTGGCCGGCTGTTAACGGGGGCCGGCTGGACCAAGTACGGTTGCAGTACTAGGTAGCGCTACGTGGGCATGCCGCAGGCCCGGAAAGGGCCGGCGATGGCGATGCCCTCGGGGATATTGTGCAGGGCAATCGCCAGCGCCAGCAGGAGCCCCAGCCGGGGCTGCGCGGTGTAACTGGTGCCCACCGCCAGGCCCTCGGGGATATTGTGCAGGGTCATGGCGGCAAAGAGCAGCAACCCCCAGGATCACAAGTGATACGCGCTTTTCACCAGACGATAGGCAGTGTCGACGATCATTTCCCGCGCATCCTCCATATCGATCACCCCGCGCACCACCAGCCCAGCGATCCAGTTGGCATCGACGCGCCGTGCCAGATCATGCCGTGCCGGGATGGAGGGGAAGGCGCGTGTGTCGTCGTTAAAGCCCACAGTATTATACAAGCCGGCGGTCTCCATCACCTGATCGCGGTAGCGGTTCATGCCGTTGAGGCTATCGTGGAACCACCAGGGGGGGCCCAGGCGCAGCGCCGGGTAGTGGCCGGCCAGAGGGGCCAGCTCGCGGGCATAGGTCGACTCGTCGAGGGTGAAGAGGATCAGGGTCAGCCGTGGATCGTTGCCGAAGCGGTCGAGGAGCGCCTTCAGGTTGCGCGTGAACTCGACTGTGACGGGGATATCGCAGCCCATATCAGCGCCAAAGCGTTGGTAGATAATGGGGTTATGGTTGCGGAAGGAGCCGCTGTGGAGCTGCATCACCAGGCCGTCTTCGGTGCTCATGCGCGCCATCTCTACAAGCATGTGGGCCGTAAAGCGGGCCGCATCGGCATCGGTGGCCTGGCCAGCCAGGGCGCGCTGGAAGATGGCCTCCACTTCGCCGGTGGTGAGCACCTCCGTGTAAGGCGTGACCACGGCATGGTCGGTGGCCACCGCGCCCAGTGACCGGAAAAAGGCGCGCCGGTCCTCCAAAGAGCGGATATAGTCGGCGTAGGAGCCGACTTCGAAACCGCTCAGGCGCCCCAACGCGTCAATGCTCTCGCGCCAGCCCGGGGCCAGGAGGTTGGTAACGGCATCGGGCCGGAAGGTGGGGCGGACATTTCCCTTCCACCCCGAAGCGCGGATGGCCTGGTGATGGGTCAGGGGATCGGTAGCTGCATCGGTGGTGCAGAGCACCTCGATATTAAAGCGCTCAAAGAGCCGCCGCGGGCGGAATTCCGGCTGCGCCAGGCAGTGCTCGATCTGATCGTAAATGCGCTGCGCCGTCTCGCCCATCAGCTTTTCGCGGATGCCAAAAACCTCTTCCAACTCATGGGTCAGCCACATGCCTGTCGGCGTGCCACGGAAGAGGTAAAAGTGCTCGGCGAAAGTCTGCCAGATGCGGCGATGGTCCTTTTCGGCCGGGCCGCCGTCGCGCGGGGCCACCCCCAATGCCTCGAGGGGCACGCCCACAGAATAGAGCATGCGGAAGACATAATGATCGGGGATGATGAGCAGATCGGCCGGCGAGCCGAAGGTTGCCTGCTCATCGGCAAAGAGGCGCGGATCTACGTGGCCATGTGGGCTGATGATCGGCAGCTTGGCGACCATTTCGTACAGGTCACGTGCGATGCGCTTTTGGGCGGGGTCAGGACCAAAGTAGCGATCTGGTGATAACATGGCAATCTCCTCGTGGCAGAGCTATAAAGGCGGTCAGCAGATTTATGCCACAGATGGCACGGATTGGCTGCGCACTACCGCGAAGGGCTTACCCCCAAACATTGCCTGCCCCGGTTGCTGCTTGAGGGTCAAGCCCTGGTGTACAAAGCCGGTGATCCGTTTAATCCGTTCCAGAGATCCGTTGATAGCCCCCTTTGCCTACAGGTCATCCAATGAAGCCTGCAGCCTTTTTAAATCCAGCGGCACACCCGCCAGGACAAAGTAGGCCCGGTCGGCGCGCTCCACCAGGTGCTGATGGGCCCAACCCAACACATCACGGTAGACCCTCCCCAGGGGGTAGGGGGGCACCAGGCCCAGGCCCAGCTCGTTCGAGACGACGATCAGGCTCCAGTTCCCCTCATCATAGGCGGCGAGCAGGCCATCGACCTCCGCCTGCAGACGCGCCGCCGCTGCCGCTTCGGCCGGGTCATCGCCCAGATCCAGCAGCAGGTTGTTGAAGAGGAGGGTCAGGCAATCGAGGAGCACCACCTCGGCCGCGCCCGCCCCCTGCCGGAGCGCCTGGCCTACGGCCAAAGGCGCCTCCAGGGTCCGCCATGAGGCCGGCCGCCGGGCACGGTGTCGCCGGATACGCTCGGCCATCTCTGTGTCGCGCGCCTCGGCAGTAGCGACATAGAGCACCCGCTCTCCCATGCGGCCGGCCAGGTCCTCTGCCAGGCGGCTCTTGCCAGAACGAGCGCCGCCCAGAATGAAAATGAGACGTTTCATGTCCCCGCTTTCTCTGCCTGCCCTTCGTCCTGCGTGCGCCGCCAGAGCGCCTCGGCCAGGTCCCAGGAGTCGAAAAAGGGCTGCTCGCCGAAGCATTCGATGGTGACTACCCCCCTGTAAGGTTGCCGCCGCAGCAGCCGCAGCAGGGCCAGCAGCAGGCCTTGGTCCAGAGTCGCCAACTCGCGGTGGTCCTTGCCCTCGGCCAGGCCGTGCAGATGGATGGCACGGGTGTGCGCGATATGCTCCTGCAGCACTGGCAGGGGGTCGCTGCCCTGGCGGAGGCAGTGCCCCAGGTCAAAGCAAAAGCTCACCGGTAGCCGCTCCAGCAGGGGGTCGAGTTGCTCTGGCGCATAATCGGGCAGGTTCTCCACCGCCAGGAGATCGAGCTTGCCGACCTCCTTGCCCAATGCCCGTAACGACTCGGCTGCGCGCTCGTGCCAGGGGCCCCACTCCGGCCCTCCACCCTCGCCCTGCACGTGCACCACATAGGCCCAGGGCGCCACCGGGCGTGTGGCTGCAATGACCCGCCGCGCCGTCTCGACCGAGGCCAGCCGTGTGGCCTCGTCTTCCGCCGCCAGCTGCAGGTCCAGGGGCAGGTGCACCGTGTAACTGTGGCAATAGGCAGTAGCCAGGCGCGCCAACTCCTGCGCCACCTCAGGCCCGGGCAGGCCATAGGTCACCTCGAAGACCAGCCATTCGATATCTTGCACGAGGCCGGCCAGTTTGTGTGCATTCGGCAGCACATCATCCGGGTAAACCCAGCTCGGCGCCCCCAGGCGTAAGGCAGACTGTACGGACATCGGAACAACTTTCTAGGAACGGAGGACAGAGACATAATGCGTGATACGTGATGCGCAAGGTCGCCATGCCGAAACTCGTGCCGCTCAACAAAGCTCTCTCCCGGCGAACTGCTGTTGAGCAACACGTATTGCGCCAGGGAAACCTTACGCATCACGCATTGCGTATCACATCCCCCACTCTTACATGAACCGCAGCGCCGCTACGGCCGCTACGAGCCACGCCGCCTCGGTCAACTCGGCGATAGCCCCATAGGTGTCACCTGTGAGGCCCGGAATACGGGTGCGGATCCAGGCGATCAGCAGGACTGTGAAAGCCCAGGTCGCCGGCAGGGCTGCCAACCCCCACCAGCGCCAGGCGGCGAGGACAACCGCCAGAGCAATGGCCGTGGCAATAACCAGCTCGCGCCGCCCCGATCCCTCCTTGACCAGGCGGCCCAGGCCGGGACCCGAGCGTGCATAGGGGATGCGGATCACGGCATAGACCAGCCCCCAGCGTGCCAGCACGGGCGCTCCGATCAGAAGCGCAAGGCGCAAAGGCCCCGTCAGGCTTGCCAGCGCGGCGAACTTGACCAGAAGCAAGAGCACACCGCCCACCACGGCAAAAGAGCCGGTGTGCACATCGCGCAGGATCTCCAGCCGCCGCTCAGGGCTCACGGGCGCCAGCAGGCCATCGCAGCAATCCAGAAAGCCATCCAGATGCAGCGCGCCTGTCAGGCTCACCCACAGCGCCAGGACGAGGGCCGAGCGCAGCAAGAGCGGAAAGGCAAGCCCCAGGGCCCAATCCGCCCCCGCCAGGATCAGCCCGATCACCAACCCCGCCAACGGGTAAAACGCCGACGCGCGGCGCATGGCGCCCGGCGGCAGCTCCGCCCGCAGCGGGATGGGCAGGATGGTCAGGAACTTGAGCGCGAGCAGGATATCCATGGGCAAAGTATACTCCAGGGGGAAAGAAGGGGGAAATGCGACGTAATTCCTGGTCTATGCAGTGCAATGCGCAAGGCCATCACAGTGTATTCTGGCCGTCATTCGCGCACTATCGCGGGTGAAGAGAACGGAATGGCGTCGTTGCCCTGCCCGCTTGCAGGCAGAGCAACGACGCCATTCTCAGGGTTGGGTGGGCAGGCCAGCGTCTTCCCAGGCCTGCAGGCCCCCCTTGATCACATAGAGGTTGCGCGCTGCAAAACCCAACTGGTTCAGTGTGAGCGCCGCACGGGCGCTGGTATGCTCGGCCGGTCAGGTGCAGTACAGGATCAGGATCTTGTCCTTCGGCAGCGTGCTCAGATGGCTCTGAATCTGATCCTCCGGAAGGGAAATCGCACCGGCGGCATGCCTGGTCTGAAAGGATTCCGCCGGGCGGGTATCGTACAATACAGCCTCGTCCTTATCCAGTAACACCTTGGCGGCCGCCGGCTCAATACGGTGTACCTCGTCGGCGGTCGTCATGAGCCCCAGGGTTGTCGGCGCGGCCTGCGTTGGGGTGTTGCCGGGCAGCGCCGCAGTCACTGGCGTGGGTTGCGCCTCAGCAGCGGGGGGCAGCGTTGGGGCTGTTACCGTTGCCGGGGTAGCCTGGCCCGGGTTGCGAGTGGCTGAAGCCCTGGTGGCCAGCGAGCCTTTGACGCTCGTCTGCCCAAAGAGAAAGGCGAGCAGAAGCGCGGCGGCCAGCGCCGCGGGGCCGAGCCATAAGAGCGGGACAGATCGCTGGCGCCTTTTGGCCCTGGCGCTTTTCTGTTCAGGCGTCAAGTTCTTGCCCTGCATAGAGCGTGATATTCCTCCGCAGTACATAGCCTTCCGGCTGCCCTTTGCAGCGGATGGTGATTCAGGATATCATGGCTGCGCGGAAAAGGATAGGGCCAAAACGCGCCGTCTGTGCAGGCCAAATGCCCCTTGCCGGGCCGACCTGGCACGCTCCTTGCCAGAATGGCGGAGGATGCGGATAGTCGCGGGCGCCGCCGGTCACGTGTGGGGCAGGCCGGCGATGGGCGCCGGGCACGGGTCATTCACACACGGTCACTCTTCCCCAGGCCGCGCGTGGCGCGCGCCTGTCGGCCAAGGAGGTATGGTTTCATGAGCCTTTTTGACAGTCCTCATCGTCGTTTTAACCCGCTCACCCGGGAATGGGTGCTGGTCTCTCCTCAGCGCACGCAGCGGCCCTGGCTAGGGCAGGTCGAGCATCGGCCGCCGGAGGAGCGCCCGGCCTATGATCCCCACTGCTATCTGTGCCCCGGCAACGAGCGCGCGGGCGGCGTGCGCAATCCGCAGTATACGACAACGTTCGTCTTTCCCAATGATTACCCGGCGCTATTGCCCGATACGCCGCCGGCTGGCATTGATGAGGGAGGTCTCTTGTGGGCGGCGAGCGAGCGGGGCATTTCTCGCGTGGTGATCTTTTCCCCCCGCCATGACCTGACCCTGGCGCGGATGGACCTGCCCGCTATCCGTCGGGTGGTGGATGTATGGGCCCAGCAAACCAGCGAGCTGGGCGCCCTCGACTTCATCAGCTATGTCCAGGTGTTCGAGAACAAGGGCGAGATCATGGGGGCCAGCAACCCGCACCCGCACGGCCAGATCTGGGCGAGTGAGCATGTGCCGGCCGACCCGGCCAAAGAGCTGCGCTACATGGGCGACTATCACCGCGAGCACCATTCCTGCATGCTCTGCGATTACCTGACGCTAGAATTGGCCAAGGGTGAGCGCATCGTGTTTGAGAACGAGCATTGGGTGGTGCTGGTGCCTTTCTGGGCGGTCTGGCCTTTTGAAGTGATGATGCTCAGCAAGCGGCACGTGGGGACGATCCCCGCGCTGACGGACGCCGAGCGCAACGGCCTGGCCGATGCCATCAAGCGCTTGACCGTGCGCTATGATCACGTGTTTGCCGTTTCGTTCCCCTATTCGATGGGCTTTCACCAGTCGCCTACCACGGGCCTCGACGAGCACACCATGCACCTGCACGCGCACTATTACCCGCCGCTCCTGCGCAGCGCCACCGTGCGCAAGTTCATGGTCGGTTACGAGCTGCTCGCCAACCCGCAGCGCGACATCACCCCCGAGACGGCCGCCGAGCGCCTGCGTCAGATGCCGGAGACCTTCGATTGAACCCCGGCCGCGTGCGCACGCGCATGGGGTAGTCGGTGATCAACGCGGTCGTGCCACAGCTCAGGCAACCTGCGCCGGCAACTTGCTTTCGGCGGCGATGGGGGGCAGCTCGGCAGGAATGCTGGCCGCTTCAGCGGCCTTGCGGCTGATCTCGCCCAGCGGCTGAGTGGGGGCGTCAGTTGATCTCGGCCTCGGCCTGGATATAGGCCACCGTCTCAGCCATGCCGGTCGGCCAGAAAGCCAGCCCCCCAACCTCCGGCAGGCTCGCACTTGTTACGGCTGCGGGATAGCGCGCGCCAGCCCCATCCTTACCCACACATAGCAGTGGTCCGACCCCTCATGGCAGCCGACGCGGGCCTGCTCGGCATACAGGTCGGCGGAATGAAAAACATAGTCCAGGCGTGTGAACGGGCCCAGCAGGGGCAAGACCCCCAGGTGCGCTTTATGGGGGAAGGTCAGCCCCAAGCCCCAGCCTGCCTCGAGGTAGGAATCAATGAGCACACGGGCCATATTGCGGTAGGCCAGGGAACCGCTGCTCATGTTAAAGTCGCCCAGCACGACGGTCCTGCCCTCCAGCCTGGCTGCACGCTGGGCGATATCGGCGACCTCTGCATTCAGCGCGGTCACATCGATACCCCACGGGATGCGCCCGCGCCAGCGCCACAGGATATGGGGCGGCTGGGGGTGCGCCACAATCACCCGCCAGACGGCGCCCTGCACGTCCAGCGTCGCCGCCAACGCCGCCCGACCCGTCCCTGCCGGTGCAAACCAGGCGCTGGCCACCACCGGGTAGCGGCTGAGGAGCGCGGTGTCGTGGTCGAGGGGGGCCATGACCATATAGGGATATTGTCCTTCCAGTTCCTGCCGGATCACACCGGCCGGATAGGGCTCCAACTCCTCAAGCGCCACGACATCGGGGTTCTCCCGGGCTATGGCGGCGATCAGCGAAGCAGGGGGCGGAACGCCCGCCTGCAGGTTAAAGGTCATAAAAGTCACGGAGCGTACCCCGGGCGCCGGCCGCGCCCGCGGCAGGTAGACCGCCCCGTAGAGCAGGCCAAAGAGGATGATCAACACCACCGGCATGGCCAGGGCAGCATGTGAGCGGCTCACAATGGCCAGTGGCAACAGCACGATGAGCGGCACAAAGAAAAGCGGTGCCAGGTAATCGAGCATGGCGATCAGCGGCGCCTGCGGATCGACAGCCCGTGCGGCAAAGAAGGCGAGCACTCCGACGCCATAGGCCACACTCACGATAGCGACGATTTGGGTCCACAGCGGATAGCGCGAATAGTCGGGCGGCACCGGTATAGCACCTCGCTGTCGTTCCTGTTGGGTCGTTATATCACACTCACCAGGGCTCGGACAGGAAAACTCCCTGCAATTGGCGGGCCAGGGGCGCAGCATTTGACAGCCTGGCTTTCCCCTCTATCATCGTGCGCATCCCGCTTACGAATTCTATTCTCATCCCTGGAGGCTCAAGTGAAGCAGTACGGCAGTCAGAGCATGGTTGCCCCTTTGCGGCGGGTGCTGGTGCGCCGGCCCGATGAGGCATTCGCGGTCGCCGACCCCGCCCGCTGGCACTATACCGGCCGGCCGGACCTGGCGCTGGCCCAGGCGCAGCACGATGCGCTGGTCAGCGTGTTGCGCGCGGCGGGGGCGGAGGTGATCGATCACCCAGAGCCGCAGCCCGGCCGCGCGGATGCCATCTTTGTCCACGACCCGGCCATTGTCTGCGATGCGGGCGCCGTTATCCTCAGCATGGGCAAGGCCCTGCGCCGTGGCGAGGAGGCGGCGATGGCCCGCCGCCTGGCCGAGGTCGGTGTGCCCATCCACTATACCCTCCACGATGGTGCACGCGCCGAAGGGGGGGACCTCCTCTGGCTGGATCATGATACGCTGGCGGCGGGGCTGGGTTTCCGCACCAACGCCGAGGGCGTGCGCCAGCTCGAGGAAGCCCTGACACCGTTGGGCGTGACCGTCATTCCCGTGCCCTTGCCCTACTACCAGGGCGCAGAGGCCTGCCTGCACCTGCAATCGCTGATCAGCCTGGTGGATGAAAAGGTCGCGCTCGTCTACCCGGCGCTCTTGCCCGTGCCTTTCTGGCAGTTGCTCCGGGAGCGGGGCTTTCAGATCATCGAGTTACCCGAGGAAGAGTTCCAGTCCATGGGCTGCAATGTCCTCGCCCTGGCCCCGAAAAAGTGCCTGGCGCTGGAGGGCAACCCTCGCACCCGGCACCTGCTGGAGGCGGCAGGGTGCGAGGTGGCTACCTACCCGGGGAGCGAGGTCTCATTCAAGGCCGAGGGCGGCCCCACCTGCCTCACACGGCCGATCTTGCGGGGCTGAGGTTCCCGCCAAATACCTCGCGCACCGCTTCCAGATAGCCCATGCCGTGCTCGCTATCCGGCTCCAGGTAGCTGCCCTCTGTCCACTCGTTCCAGCAGTTGATGTTGAGTGTGCGCAGGCCGGGGTTGCGGTCGAGGCGCTCTTTGATCACGGTGAGGGCGTCGCGAAAGGCCGCGGGTGGGTTCCCATCGATCGCATTCGTGTAGGGGTAGCCGATGGGCGCCCAGATATCCGATTGCACCGTGCGCGGTGAGGCGTCCCAGCCAACGGTAGCATTGGGGATATAGGGCACGGGCAGGGCGCGCTCGGCCCAATCCCAGTAGGCCAGGTATGCCTCCAGCACGGCCCTGTAATCGGTGACGGGCGACTGGCGCAGGGGCACGTGGTGGATCCACACATAGGAGCTGACGCTGTCGAAGCCCAGGTCGCGCACGAGTTGCACCGGGTCCGCCGGGACGCGCTCAGCCGGCAGAATGGCCTGCCCCCAGACGACCGCGTTGAGGTGCAGGCCGGGCAGGCCGGCGCTGCGCGTCTTGGCGCGAAAGCGGTCGAGGGCAGCCCGCGTCTCGGCGACGCCGCCGAAGCTTTCCAGCAGCCTGGTCAGGTCGTAGATAGAAAAGTAGGGGCAGCCGTCGATCGTGAAATGAGAGGGGTGTCGGAAGTAGCGTTCCACAATGTGATCGGTCATCACGTCAAAGGTCTGCGGGGTGACGCGGCCGGGGTAGAGCAACTGGCCGCGCGTGCCGTACTTACACGGGTGGATGTTCTCCCAATCGTGGTTGGCCCACATGCAGCAGAATTTAACCCGGCTGTTGTTGGCGGCGCCCATGAACCCCTCTTCCAGGGCGCGCGCCAGGAAGGGTCCGTCGTCGTACCAATACCAATCGAAAATCCAATAATCGATGCCGTGCCCGACCGCGGCCTCGATCTTTTGCGCCATCTGGCGCGGGTCCGCCTCGTCGAGGTAGCCCCAGGTGGGCACGCGCGGCTGCCGGTGCCCGGGGAAGCGGGGGGTGGCGTACTTGACGAGTTGCCACTCCGTCCAGCCCTGGCCGTGCACCGCCTCGTTGCGCGGATCCACGTGGTAGTTGGGAAAGTAGTACGAGCCGACGGTGTAGGGTTTAGTCATGTTTGCTCCTCAGTTTCTGACGTGGGTAGAGTCTCACGCAGAGTGCACGGAGGACGGTACGGAAGCACAGATGAACGCAGATAAACGCAGATGATCCAGTAGGCTGCAAGTCCTAGACTTGGCAAGTCTGGCTTGGCGCCAATGGGTATTTACCTGCAAGTTCCGTACTCGTCTCCTCCGCACCTCCGCGTGAGATCCATTTTCATCGTGTTTTGTGATGGGTTTGATCCTGGAAAGCTTGCAGGATCGCCGGTGCCTGCTCCGGACTGGTGTTGAGGTAAAACCCTGTTCCATTGGCCACAACTTGATATTGTACAACGGCGTCGGCCTGGAACCAACTGCCGGACCGCTAGTGCACTGCAGCTGGGCCACGTGCCCAAAGTGATCAAAGACCGGGTTGCGCCAAGCTCCCCTGGCCTCTCGGATTGTAGTTGGTCCGGCCGGTAGCCAAGCCGACCGCGTGTCAGAATGACAATCAGCAGCGCCAGCACCCCAAAGCCGATGAGGGCGGCCAGGTTCAGGCTGGTCACGCCTACGGCAGGAAAGAGCGGCGCCAAAACGACCTGTGGGGTATTGACGCTGGCATGCGCCAGAGATGAAGATGCTCCCCCGAGTGTGATTAAAGACCCACGTCAGGATGATCGCTATAGCCAGAACCAACAGGAGAAACTCGGAAAAGTTGGTAAGGAACGTAGCGAGGCCGGTGCCCGGCCTCCCACTTGAGCCGGCCTCAAAAAGCCCGGCAGATGCCAGCAAGTCCACAACACACCCCAGAGCAGGGTGCCCCATAGCGGGCCATAGCGCGGCTGCATGCGGGGCAGCGCAAAGCTGGGCCAGCCGATCTCCTCGCCCAGCGGTCCACCGCCAAAGAACACGGCCACATAGGCCAACGGATAGCTCACCAGCAAGACGGGCGAAAGGCCCTGAAAGCCCGCCAGCCATCCCGTGAGTTCCCTCTCACCCTCAGGCGCGGCGTGGGTGACGAGGTCAGGGCCTTCTGAATGGAACCAGCCGATCAACCCTTGCCATATAGCCTTTATACTCCTTGCCGAAGGCCTGCGTGAGTTGCTTCTCCTCCGTGCCGATGAAAATCATCACACCGGCATACAAAAAGACCGAAGCGACAAGACAGACCCAGGTCAGCGTCATCAGCGTGACGGCGGGAAGGATGAAGGAGGTCGCGCTGGAGATGCTTCTCCTTCTTGTTGAGTTGTCATGTTTTCTTCACTATCACCTATCGTACTTTACGAAATATCCCTCTCGTGGGTCTCGCGGGGAAGCAGCCTGGGATCTACTTGGTGTTGACGCTCACGTTGCCCGCGCCGCTCTTGACCGTGATCTCGACCCTGTCGGCGGCACCGTCGTAGCCCGGTGACTGGTATGTGTTGTCGTCCATCTTGCTGAACCGTGAGTCCACCATCACCTTGC
>Ga0078972_1004401_pt1 | contig 38758 bp, 20 predicted proteins | sample YelNatPaOPGAMG01_FD_67568 | JGI IMG/M metagenome (GOLD analysis project Ga0078972, IMG submission 67568) | Hot spring thermophilic microbial communities from Obsidian Pool, Yellowstone National Park, USA - OP-RAMG-01 (SPADES assembly) (version 2) | ecosystem: Environmental > Aquatic > Thermal...
GCCAAAGCGACCAACACTGCTACCACGGCCCCATCACCAAGCGGGGCAACCCGCACACTGGCTGGATGCTCATCCAGGCGGCCCAACAGGCCGACCGACACCCAGGCCCGCTGGGTGTGTTCTTCCGGCGCCCGGCTCACAAGAAAGGCCGTAACGTGGCCGTGGTAGCCACCGCACGCAAACTGGCCACCATAGGCTGGCACATGCTCCAAAACAACCAGCCCTACTGGTATGCGTTGCCCAGACCCACACAAACCAAACTGGCCCGGCTTCGGGTCCGGGCCACAGGTCAGAAGCGCAAATCCGGTTGTCCCAAAAGACACAAAGCCACCAGCAACAGTCCCGATGGCGGGCGCACCCGCAGCCTCAAAGCCCTGCCCCAGCTTTATCAAGCCGAGGGCCTACCGCCGATGCAGGTGCCCAAGCCTGTCGAACAGCGGGCAATGGCAGCTATGGGTCTGGCTGAATTCGTATCGGCTCTAGGCAAGCCACAGGTCATCCAGCGCACCACCAACTCCCACAAAAAGCAATGACCCCGATGCCCTTAAGCATGAACACTTTCCTTAACTCCCAGCTTGCTATTGTCAGAGGTAAGGCGGCGGACGCGCGGGGAGTCGGCGGATGAGTCCGCCGGCTCACGTCGGCGGCTACGCCTTGGCCCGCAGCCTGGAATCCGGCGACACAAAAGGTTGGAACCCGGCGCTACGCTTGGTAGCGCAACCTCCCGGTCTGCCCACTTGAGCCGCTTAGGAAGCGGCGAAAGGGATTGCCGGAACGCAGCGCCGGCAAGGTCCGGAGAGCTGGGCCAGCGGGCGCCAACCGACCAATCGCAGATTTCGAATCCGCAACCGCTGCAGCGGACCCGCCGGACCGCTACAAAATGAGATGAGCTCAGGCTGCAACCGGGCGCAATAACCCAATTGACAGAGTGCAGGCAGGCTTTATGGTCGGGCCGGTTGCACTTTGCCTGAGATCGAGCGATGCGCACCGCTGCACGGTGTGGCCATCGTCACCAGGATTTAAAACACACAACGGTAATCATGAACCAAATCGCAACAGCAACAGTCATGGGGCTCGCTTTGATGATGGGTTGGACCGGGCCAGGTGGCGAGACCGGCGTGGTGGAGCCGGGCGCCAGCCTGCAGCAGTTGGCGCGCGAATTCGAGTTTACCGAAGGCCCGACCTGTGATGCGGCTGGCAACGTGTTTTTCACTGACCAGCCCAACAATCGAATCCTCAAATGGAGCATCGACGGCAAGTTGTCCACCTTCCTCCAACCAGCCGGTCGGGCCAACGGGATGTGTTTTGATGCCCAAGGCCAGCTTATTGCTTGTGCAGATGAAACCAATGCCCTGTGGGCCATTGCGCCCGATGGGAAGGTGACTGTGCTGGTTCACCACTACCAGGGCAAACCGTTTAACGGCCCCAACGACGTGTGGGTTGCACCCGACGGCGGGCTGTATTTCACCGACCCGTTTTACCGTCGGCCTTGGTGGAAACACACCACCATGCCGCAAGACGGTCAGCACGTGTATTACCTGAGTGCAGACCGGCGCCGGCTGGTGCGTGTGGCCACTGACCTGCGCCAGCCCAATGGCATCATCGGCACCCCAGACGGACGCACGTTGTATGTGGCTGACATCGGCGCACGCAAGACCTGGCGCTACGACATCCAACCCGATGGCCTCCTCACCAACAAAACCCTCGTCTGCGAGCAGGGCTCGGATGGCATGACTCTGGACCGAGCCGGAAACCTTTACCTGACCGGCAACGGCGTGTTGGTGTTCAATAAGACCGGCCGCCAAATCGACCATATCCGCCTGCCACAGGAACGCTGGACAGCCAATGTGTGTTTTGGCGGCCCAGACAAACACACCTTGTTTATCACCGCTAGCAAAGGCCTCTACGCGATCCGTGTGCGGTTCGCCGGTGCTAATCAGGCCAAATAAACTGCCCCTGTGCAGACTGAAAGCCGAACTGGACCAACCATGCTCGCACCGGAGCCCGGCCGCTCAGGCCAACAGACTCGGGCCCTTCGCAGTCTTCGGCTGGCAAAAACCCACGACTCGGGCCATATGGTCCAAGCAGCGAAGGTAAGCTGACAAATGATCGCTCGGTTACACTTGAACTGGTGCAAAGCCAAACTTGGGCCTATGCTGCTGACTTTGCCGTGTTTGATGGCGGCTGGGTTGGCAGCAGCCAGCCCAGCGGCGCCTGGCTCGGCCGATACCAGCGCGGCCTTGGGCCGCTCACGGCTGGTCTTTACGGCCAGTGGTGCGGGCGAGTTCAGCTTCGATACCGGTGTGCTGCGAGGCAAACTGCGCCCGGGCGGTAAAGCGCTGGGCTTGGTCTCAGTGGTGCATCTGCCCACTGGCTTGCAATTGGATCAAGGCCCGTCCGGATACGGCCTGCTGAGCCATTACCGCGTCTTTACGGTAGGCAAACGATACGGCACAGGCGCTTGGGATTGGCCCAGCCAAGCGCGACTGCAACCCGACGGCTCGGTCGAGACCATCTGGCTAGCCGATGGCACTCGGCCCTTCGAGATGCGCGCCATCTACAGGTTGGCCGGACCGGCCACTGTGGACTTGGAGACGGTGGTCACACCCAACACCAACCTCTGGGGATTCGAATCGTTTGTAGCTTCTTACTTTGCGCCAGCGTTTTCGAATGCGGCGGCGTTGCTGGCGGACCACCCCACTGGCTCGCGCAAGCCTGACCTGCTGGAAGCGGACCGGTTCTTTGGAGACTGGTTGCTGTTCCCGCGCGACGTGGCCATCTTGGCGTTGGTTAACGACGGGCGTTGGCGCTTGGAACCGCATCCGGTGGATTGGACCATCATGCCGCCGTTGGCCAAACCGTTGGGATTACGCCGCGCCCCAGCCAGCAAGTTGATGGCGGTGCTCATGGCCCCGGCTGGAGACTGTTTTGCCCTGGCCATGCCTTACCAGACCGAGCCGCATCTATCGCTTTACCTGTCCTTGTTCGGGCGCAACCTCAAAGCAGGCGAAACCGTGCGAGCCCATTCGCGGTTGGTGGTCACGCCGGACCTAACGGTCGAACAATTGCTCCAACTGTATCAGAATTACCTGAGCGAACTACGCGCCCGGCGCTAGAGACCGGCCCCCGGGCGCTTACCGGAAAGCAAGCCGATCACCCCTTCGCTAGCCACCCCACCCGATCCAGCGGTTGGGCTCGATTCAGAATCGCTGTAGGCCAACAACACCGTCCCGCAGAAACCTGCCTCAGGGCATGGCCTGGCCTGGCTTGAGCCAGATGCGTTGAGGGCGACTTCGAGCGTTACCCCCCGGCACTTTTTCAGTTGCAAACGGAAGGCAAGCATGATACTGTTCTTTTGAACAGTAATTGTCTGTAAGCTTTGTAAGTGGTTGCTGCCCAAAACATTGTTCAGCTAAGACAACTGCTGGCCCAGCGGTTTGGTGGGGTATGGTCTTTGCCTGAAGCCCCCCAACCCAAACCAGCCCACTACATTGCCACTGGCTTGCCGCAGTTGGACGAGGCCCTGGGCGGCGGCCTGCCCAAGGGCAACCTCACCGAGTTGCTCTGCCCTATCCGGCAAATGGGCAGTGGGTTGGTGCTACGATGGCTGGTGCAGCAGTTGAGCTGCAGGGGCCTGTGGTTAGCTCTGATTGACGGGTTGGACTCGTTCGATCCCGCCGGTTTGGAGCAAGCAACTTTAGCGCGGTTACTGTGGGTTCGTTGTCAGCAGGCAATCCAAGCCATCCAAGCTGCAGACCTACTGCTGCGGGACAGCCAAGCACCGGTGGTGGTGTTGGACCTTCGATTGAATCCGGCCCAGCATCTGCGTGCCATCCCCCACTCGGCTTGGTACCGGCTCCAACGGTTGGTGGACCCGACCGAGACTGCGCTGGTGGTGTTGACTGCTCAACCTTGGGTGTCCACTGCCCAAGCACGGGTGGAGTTGGGCGGCAGATTTGGCTTGGACGCTTTGGACCAAGATGCCTCGGGGCTGCTGGCCCGGGTACAGGTCAAAGTACTGCTCCACCGGGCCGCTGCCCAACCGGCTGAACCGCTGGTAGCCCATGCAAGCTGAGTCCACCCAATTCGCCGCGATTTATCTTCCAGATTTTTTCCTCCAAGCGGTGCTGCGAGCCGAGCCGGAGCTGCGGTCTTGCCCGGTCATCTTGCTTGACCCGCAGCAGCCCAAAGCGGGCGTGGTGCAAATGACCCACACAGCCCGGCAAGCAGGTGTGGTGGAAGGGATGACCCCGCCCCAAGCCATGGCACGATGTGCCAGCCTGCACATTCGTCACCGTGTCCCAGCCGAAGAACAGGCAGCCACCGACGCTTTGCTGCAATGTGCCTGGGCATTCTCGCCCGTGGTCGAAGCCACAGCCCCGGGTGTTTGCACGCTGGATTTGGCCGGCCTGCCAGGGCCGTTAGATGCCACTTGGGCCCAGGGGCTTATCGACCAGTTGGCTCGGCTGCATCTGCAAGCGCGCGTGGGCATGGCAGCTACACCCGACCTAGCGTTGCTAGCAGCTCGGTGCGCTCGACCCTTCTTGGCGGTGCAGGATGTGGAGGTGTTTTTGGCCAACCTGCCTATCGAAAGCTTGGAGCCGGGCGCAGACCTATTGAGGCTATTGCGCAAGTGGGGTATCCGCACCGCCGGTCAATTTTGTGGGTTGGGCAAATCCCAAGTAGCCGAGCGGCTGGGGCCTGACGGAGTGGCACTGTGGGAACGGGCTTGCGCCCAACGCTTGCGTCCCCTGCGGCGGGTGCAACCGCCGGCTGTGTTCGAGGAGGCGATGGAATTTGAGCGGGAGGTTGAATCGCTAGAACCGTTGTTGTTTGTGTTAGGGCGGTTTGTGGGCCAGCTTGCCCAACGATTGGCCCTAGCCGGGTTGGCAGCGGCGCAGTTGGAGTTACGGCTGCGACTGGCCGATGGCACCCAATATCAGCGGCTGTTTAACATCCCAGCGCCTACGACCGATCCCACCGTACTGCTGCGCATGCTTCAAACTCATTTGGAAACCGTGCGCACACCTCAACCCATCACAGCCCTGTTCCTCCAAGTCACCCCAGCCCGACCTGCAGGGCATCAGTTGGGGTTGTTCCAACCAGCCCTGCGGGATCCCAACCAATTTCATGAGACGCTGATGCGACTGACTGCGCTGTTGGGAGCTGACCGCGTGGGCACACCGGTGCTGGAATGGTCGCATCGGCCCGATGCATTCCGGTTGCAGGTGCCCAGGTTCGATGCAGCCCACACCAGCTCATCATCAGCCGGGGCACTGCCCCCAGGCCTTAGCCTGCGCCGGTTCAGGCCACCCATCCCCGCTACAGTCCAGGTCCGGGATGGTCAGCCCATGTTCCTGTGCGCCGATCGGTTCAATGGACCAATTGTAGCTGCGCGAGGGCCGTGGCGCACTTCAGGGCAATGGTGGGACCCAAACTGCTGGCAACGGGACGAATGGGATGTGCAAACGGCTGATGGCCGTCTGTACCGGCTTTCGCTCCAACCCACAGGCTGGTTTTTGGAAGGGCTCTACGATTGAGCCGAGTCGGGCTGGCGAAGTTGATGATCGCCCTATGACATCGGGGACCTTCGGGGCGCGCCAATCCACCTGACACAAACCCTCAATAAAAACGAACGCTGTCTGCTGAAAGACCGTTACGCAGAAGCTGGCCTGGCACCCACCCAACTCCAGAACAGCTCCTCCCCAGCCCACCGGTGCGCTTGGCGGAGAGGGGGGGATTCGAACCCCCGATACGGCTTTTGGCCGTATAACGGTTTAGCAAACCGCCGCCTTCAGCCACTCGGCCACCTCTCCAACCAGACCCTGCCCAACGTCCATTCTGCCCCTGCGCGCCGACTGTGGGCCCATGCACCTGCCCACACTGTCACCAATGGCCACTCAGTCAAGGCCAAACCCAAATCGACCGCCAGCCTCCCAGCAAAACCAGTGCCCAAGGCCAGGGCCGGTTGGACCGCAACAGCTCAGACGCCTCAACCTTCTCCGATCACCGTGCCGTAAAGCCCCAAGCACGGCCCAGCCTATGAGTCAGACGCAGTTCACCCAGCCAACCGCCGCACAAACCGTTCCAGCCGGTCCAAGCCCTTCTCCAGATTCGCCATGCTGGTGGCGTAGCTGATCCGAATGTATTGGTCGGCCCCGAACGCTATCCCCGGCACTGCAGCAACCTTTTCTTCCTCTAGCAGGCGGGCACAAAATTCGGTCGAGCTGAGGCCCAGCTTGGCAATGTTGGGGAACAGATAAAATGCGCCTCGTGCGTTGACACACGCGATGCCAGGCATGCTGTTGAGGCGCTGGTGCGCATACCGTCGGCGCCGGTCAAATTCAGCTAGCCATTCCTTCAGATGATCCTGCGGCCCGGTCAGCGCAGCAACCGCACCTTTTTGGGCGAAGCTGGTGGGGTTACTGGTACTGTGGCTTTGGATCGCATCGATCGCCTGGGCGATGGGCTCCGGCGCAGCCAAAAACCCCAACCGCCAGCCCGTCATGCTCCAGGCTTTGGCAAAGCCGTGGGTGATGATGGTGTGCTGGTAGTGCGCTTGGGAAAAGCTGGCCACCGACCGATGCACGGCCCCGTCATAAACCAGATGCTCGTAAATCTCATCGCTCATGATCAACACGCCCTTCTCCACACACACGTCGCCCAAGGCCTTGATTTCCTCGGGCGAGTAAACCGTGCCGGTCGGGTTACTGGGCGAATTAAGGATGAACAGCCGCGTGTGGGGGGTGATGGCCGCTCGGAGCTGATCCGGGGTAACTTTGAACTCGGTTTGATCGCTGGTCTCAACGATCACCGGGGTCGCCCCTGCCAGCTTGACCATCTCCGGATAGCTCACCCAATAAGGAGCCGGGATGATGACCTCGTCGCCTTCCTGGCAGGTAGCCAGGATAACGTTGTAACAGGAATGCTTGCCCCCGCAGGAAACGATGATCTGGCTGGGCTTGTAGCTGAGGCCATTGTCGCGCCTGAACTTCTCGGCAATAGCTTGGCGCAGTTCCGGAATACCGCTGCTAGGAGTGTATTTGGTAAACCCTTCGGCCAAAGCACGGGCGGCGGCGTCTTTGATGTGCTGTGGCGTATCGAAGTCCGGTTCCCCAGCACCAAAACCCACCACATCTTCGCCCTGGGCCTTCAGTTGTTTGGCCTTCGCGTCAATGGCCAGCGTCAGCGACGGGCTCAAAGCTGCGGCACGACGTGAGATGCGGTAATTCATAGCTTCAGCGGCCCGACACATACTTTGGCCGCCGCCCCGCCGCAAGATCCAACTGTGCACCTGCTGCCCTACGGGCGCATCTTCAGCCCCTTGGGGGCTGGTACTCCGTAGCGCTGGTTCCAACCCACTGACTTGCCCCGCGTGCGAAGCGGCGCAGGCAATTGTAACCCTGTAGCCGCTGGCGTCAGCCGGCGGATCGATCCACCGGGCCAGCCGAGTCCGCCGGCCTATGCCGGCGGCTACCATACGTCCCATGCTCCATGCCCCGTGCCAACAGGCCTCCGCCTGGCAATGATTTTCCGCCGCCTTACGGCGGCGGCTACCGAGGGCTTTTGGCCAAGGAGCAGGATTTCCGCCGGCTTACGCCGGCGGCTACCATACGCCCCATGCTCCATGCTCCATGCTCCATGCTCCATGCCGGCTTGGGCACGCACGGGCCTTGACAGTGCCTGGCATAAGGTGGGCATGATGGGGCTGTGAGCTTTTTGGCACCGCTGTTTTTGTTGGGTGGGCTTGCGGTGGCGTTGCCGGTGTTGTTCCACCTGATCCGGCGCACCACGCGGGAGCGGTTGCCGTTTAGTTCGTTGATGTTCCTGCAAACCACCCCGCCCCGGGTCACGCGCCGGTCGCGCTTGGAACATATCCTATTGCTGCTGCTGCGGTGTGCAGTGCTGGTGTTGTTGGCCCTGGGGTTTGCCCGACCGCTTTGGCAGCGGGCACTGCCAACCGCGCTCAGGGCCGCGCCGGCGCGGTTGGTCGTGCTAGTGGATACAAGTGCCAGCATGCGCCGGAGCGGTTTGTGGGCGGAAGCGCAAGCCCAACTGGCCGCTGCTCTAGCCAAGGTGGGCTCGGCTGACCAAGTGGCCGTGTTCACGTTCGACCGTCAGGTCCGGCCTTTGGTCAGCTTCGATCAATGGGCCGCCTGGAACCCGGCGGAGCGAGTTGCTCTGGCCACGCGTCAGCTTAGCCGCACCAGCCCAAGCTGGGCCGCCACGCACCTGGACTACGCGCTGATAGCCGCTGCCGAGGCGCTGGAGGATGCAGCTCGGCAGGAACAGCCCACCGGGCCGCGCCGGATCTTGCTGATCAGTGACGTGCAGGCAGGGAGCCGGCTGGACCGGTTACAAGGCTACGAATGGCCGCAGGGCATCGAAGTGCAAGTGCAGCCGGTCAAAGCCCGGCGCACGACCAATGCCGGGCTACACCTGGTGGCCGAGCGTGAAGAGACCCAAGCCGGCGCAGCCGATGTGCCCCTGCGGGTGCGTGTGGATAATTCGGCTGATGCACGCCGCGAGCAGTTCCAGCTCGGTTGGGCAAGGGCCGATGGCCAGTTGTTACCCGGCACGTTGGTGGAGGTGTATGTGCCGCCAGGCCATAGCCGGGTGGTGGCCATGCCGCGCATGCCTGAGCAAGCGGATCGGGTGCGGCTAGCGGGGGACGATGAGGACTTCGACAACACAGCCTATGTGGTGGCCTTGGCGGCTGAGCAGGTCCAGGTGCTGTATCTAGGCAGTGAATCCGCGCAAGACCCAGCCCAAGGCCTTTATTACCTGAGCCGTGCGTTTCAACAGACTCGGCGACATCATGTGCAGGTGATTGTGCCCGGGCCAGAGGCAGCGGAATCGATGCTGCAGACCAGCCAGGTGCACCTGGTGATTGCGACCGAGCCGGTGCCGGAGCGGCACTTGGCGTTGGCCCAACAGGCCCTCGCCCAAGGCCGCACGGTGCTGTGGGTGACACAATCGCCGGCTGCAGCAGCGCCCTTAGCCGGGTTGCTTGGGCTCAGCTCGGTCAGCATCGACGAAGCGCCCTCGGACCGCTACGCCCTGCTGGCTGAGATTGATTTTACCCATCCGTTGTTTGCCCCGTTTGCCGATCCGCGTTTCAGCGATTTCACCAAAATCCATTTCTGGAAGCACCGACGGCTGGCGACGAATAACCTGCCGGCAGCGCGTGTGCTGGCCCGGTTCGACAACGGGGATCCGGCTTTGGTCCAGGTGCCGGTCGGGCCAGGCACACTGCTGGTGCTGACCAGCGGCTGGCACCCGGCGGATAGTCAGTTGGCCCGATCATCCAAGTTTGTGCCCCTGCTCTATGCGCTGCTGGAGTTGAGCGGTGAGCTTAAGCCGCGCTTAATCCAATACGTTGTCGGTGACCCGGTGCAGGTGCCCGCTAGCCTGCTCAGCTCAGGGCGCAATCTGGCAGTCCACAAGCCGGATGGATCGAGCCTGACGCTGGCGCCTGGAGAAACCACTTTCACCCAGACGGATTTCCCGGGCATCTACACCGTCAGCGGGGGCAGTGTGCCGTACCAGTTCGCCGTGAACATCGCGCCCGAAGAAAGCAAGACCGCCCCGGCAGCGCTGGAGGAATGGGAACGGCTGGGTGTGCCCCTGCGGGCTGAGTCGGACCACGCAGCCCAACAACGCGAGCGACAGCGTGCCTTGGTGCAGGCTAGCGAACTGGAAAGCCGGCAAAAGCTGTGGCGCTGGCTGCTGTTGACGGCGTTGGTTGTGCTGGTGATGGAGACTTTTCTCGCGGCGCGCGTCACCCGGCGCGCTCGTCCGGCTGAGGCGCCCGCCAGCGCATAAAGTTTGGCGCGCGAGCTGCGGCGCTACCGCGACACCCGTTGGGGGCGGTAGCCATGTCGCTCCAATCTGCAGTGCCAAGGGATCTAAAGTATGTTACTTCGGCTTCCTCAGCCCGCAGTTGGACGGAGATGATGAGCGTCGCTGCGAGTGAAGGCGAACGACTGGACTTGGACGCGGACATGGCCACTGGCACAGCCTGTAGCCGCCGGCGTAAGCCGGCGGATGGATCCACCGGGCCGCCGAGTCTGCCGTCTTACGATGGCGGCTACGATATTGCTCCGGTGAACCCGGACCCGCCAGCGTGAGCCGGCGGATCAAACACTTCCAACGAACAAGGCAGCTAGCGCATGCAGACCAGCATCGTCAATCTGCCCGCCGGCGGGCGGCTGGCCAATGGCATCGTGCCTAAGCCCGTGCGGGCTTTGGCGGCTGTTGGCTGGCAGATGGTCAGGGGGTAGATTTGTAGCCGCGCCTAGCCGAGCGCAGCTTGGTTGTCTGGAAGGCTGGGAGTCAGAGCTGGAATGTCTTTGTCCTGATTGCCACACCGGGCCGCCTCGTGGCCAGCCGGGGTGCTGCCGGACCACTTCACTGCGCTGGTGATGGCGCGCGCCAAGTCACCCGGGTCAGCCGCCATGGAACAGTCGTGTAGTCGGCCAAAAATTCCTTGGGCACAGTGGCCAAAAACACCGGTTGCACCCCGCGCTGATACCGCTTCTGCCGCGGCCCACTGAACCGCACCCGCCAACCCTTGGCCGTGCGGTCGATCCGTTCCCGGCGCAAAAACTCAAGCCCCACCTTGGCCCGAATCTGTGCTGGGTCCGCCGGCACCCGCCCTGCAACCTCGGCCACCGGTTCCAGCTCCAGCTCCAGAAACTCCGGGTCATCCACAAACAAAATCACACACGGCATGAGCCGACCGCTGTCGCGCTCCCAACCTACCCCGTTAAACGGCATGGCCGTCTGCGCAGCCGCCAAAGCCGATTCGTAGCAGCCGCTCGGTGGAAACCGCACCGGCTCGCGCTTGGCCACTAGCCCGCGGTAAGACACCACATCGTTCCAGGTCAAGATTCGTGCCGGGCCGTAAGTGGTGCGCGCGTGGGTAATCTGCCAACCCAGCCAAAACACCAAGGCTAAGCCCGATGCCGCCCATGCCCATCTCCAACCTCGATGGCCTGCCCACAACCGGCCCCAAGCTAACCAGCCGGCCAACATGGCTGCGACAAACGCCGGCATCAGGTCCAACATGTACCGCGTGGCAATGACACAGTTGCGCAAGTAAAACCCCAACAGCAGCACCGTCCCCACCGCCGAATACAACCCTAACGCCACCAACATTAACGGTTGGGCTGCGCCAGCCAGTCCATGCACCGGTTTTGCACCAGCCTCCCGCCTCAGCCGCCAGCCCGCCACAACTGCAGCCACCCAACCGCCTATCATCCACACCAAATACGACACGTCATACGTGCTGGGCCCCATGGCACGCCACCGCACAGTCGGCGACTGACCAGGAAACATGTTCTGCCGGTAGTAATCCCCTGCCCTTAATTCCCTGCACAGGAACAGCAGGCCAAACAACTCGCGCGCGGCCGATAGGAACGGCTCGTCACTATAAGGATGATCAAACCGGGTGGCATACAGCGAGCCATTCAGGCCCCCGTGCTGCACGTTGAGCTTGTGCCCAAACTCGAACCCGCTGCCAAACCGCAGCAAGTTCGTTACATACAACACCCCGCCTCCGGCTCCAAACAGTATCAAGGCAACGACCACTGAGCCCAACAGCCGCCTGCCACTGGCCCAGCGCGCCGGCCTCGGGCCCGCGGTCGCCGAGAGCGACAGCACGGCGCCGCCGGCTGACGCCGCCTCAGCTCCAGCCGCCGCTGAGCCAACCGCGCCGGTTGAACCGACTGCACCGGCCGCAGCATCCGGTCGGGGCTGAGCACTGAGGGCAGCGGTTTGTCTGCCCCGCAGCCAACAGACCATTGTGCCACTGAGCAGCATGGCAATGCCATGCAACACCAGCGTCGGCCGCACCAAGCCGCCCAACCCAGCCAACGCGCACAAGCCCCAATACCGACCCACAGTTGGCCATTGCACCAAAGCCATCAAACACGCGATGAGCACCACCCCGAACACATACTCGTAAGCGATCACCTCCTGATAAATGGCGAACTGTGCACTGAGCAGGTTCAAAAACGGCGGAAACAACAGCGCCAACCCACTGGCCCCAATCAACCAAGCCACCCATGCGGCTGAGTCGCCATCCGCCAAGCGCTGTGCCGCGACAGCCTCTGGCAAACTGTCCCCGTTGGCTCGCCGCCACAGCCCACCCAACAGCGCCTGCCACAGTGCCCAAGCTGCCAAGGCCAATGCGGCGGCAAACGCGAGCATATCCGGGAAGCCTTCGGTCCCCACCAACCGTACAACCAGCTCGAATGGTAACCGCCACAGCGGCACCCCCAAACCCCAAACCTGATGCACCCCACCTTCAGCCCAAGCTAAGTCAAAGTCTAACCGGGCAGGGTCGTGGCTCAAAGCCAGCCTTCCCTGGAGCAACGCGTTGACCTGCGCGCGGTGATGTTCGCTCTCAGAATACCACTGGCCCCAGGCTGGGATCAGGCCCGCTATGACCACCAGCCCAAGCCCATACACCGCTGCCTCATACACCAAACACCAGCTAATCAGCCGCCCGCTCAGCTTCAAGCCTTTCACACTCAACGCGTCGTGTTGTGCTTGCGCCTAAGCTAGCGCACTGGTAGGCACTCAAGCAACCAAGCGCAGCCGGTAGCTTTGCCCCGACTTCAGCCTGCAACAACACGGTCCAAGCTCCATGCCCCAAGCTCCATGCCCCGTGTCCCAGCTCGCGCTAGCGTTTGGACTGCGGCGGCTTTGACGCCGCTTTGGCCCTGGGGACGGTCGTTTGTCGCTCGGTGCTCGTGTGGCTCGCCTGCTTCCGGTGCTTGGGGGATGATTCGAGCTAATGTGGGGCGCTCGTTTCCCAGGGCGGCGCTGCGCTTGCCTTGGGCTGGAATACCGCCGCCCCGTTGGGGCGGCTCGCCACGGGGAGCACCGGCCGCTGGCCGGTCGGTTTCGGCGGCCCGCCGAAACCACCAGCCTCCAGCTCCGGCCAACCATCAAATCGCCAAATACGCGAAGGGCGCGAACAAACCTCAAGGTTGCCTATCTTCGTGGTCTTGGTGTCTCCGTGGTTGATGTAAGCCATCCCACGCCTACCCAGGCCAATATCCCTTGGGACTAAGTCCGAAATCCAAAACTAAGCTCCCAGCTTCTCGTCGATCCCTTTCGGTCTCCTGTCCGCGGTCCTCGGTCTTCCGATCCCATGCCCCATGCTCCGTGCCAGCAGGCCTCCACCCGGCAGTGGTTTTCCGCCGCCTCACGGCGGCGGCTACGGGAAATCCTGGAGGCCAGCGAGGCAGAGTTTCCGCCGGCTTACGCCAGCGGCTACGCTCCAGCCTCCATGCTCCATGCTCATCGTAAGAAAATCCGCCGGCTTACGCCCGCGGCTACCATCCGCCCCGTGCCCCACGCTCCGCGCTCCATGCCCTACGCCCCACGCCAGCACGCGTCCACCCGGCAGTGGTTTTCCGCCTTCTCACGGCGGCGGCTACGGGAAATCCTGGTGGCCAGCGAGGCAGAGTTCCCGCCGGCTTACGCCGGCGGCTACGCTCCAGCCTCCATGCTCCATGCTCCTCGTGAGAAAGTCCGCCGGCTTACGCCGGCGGCTACCATCCGCCCCCCTGCCCCATGCCCCACGGGCCATGCTGCCTTCACCTGACTGGCTCGGCTGTGCGTTCCTGTAGCCAGGAAATGTCACGGTCGGTCGCTGAGGTGCGGCGGAATCCGGTCACACCAATCGGGCCCAGGGTGGTCGGCTCGACCCACTGATGCCATTCCACATGCCCATCGGCAAAGGATAAGACCACTCCGCGATTATGATAGCTGGCTGGGGTATCGAGCCACCAATAGGGGTTGGGCACACCTTCGCCCGTGTAGGTGCCAGTATTGCTCAGGTCCACCGCGAAGTTGCCCTCGTTAATGCTGTCGTAGCGCTCGTCCAAGATCACAAAAATCCGGGACGGATCCCGAATTTGGCTATGCCGCCGATAGACCATCCAGTTGGTGCCCCAACCGCCAATCACCAGCACCGGCCGCACGAACCGCACCGGGTTGAGCCGGTTGTTCATGCTCACGCTGCGCACAAAGTGTGACGGGTCCGACGGGCACTTGAACACGCGCGGCTCGTCCAGATACGGCCCCAGGAGCGACCGGTGCGGGTCCACCAACAACGCGGCGTTGGTGGCCTCCAGTGGATTACGCAGGTGCCCGGCTACCCAGTTGGTGAACGGCAGGTTATCGCCGTCGTCCACCGTCCAAGGCAACTCATCGTCGTGCTCGGTGATGTACTGCAGCCAGGCTAACACCAGTTGCCGATGGTTGTTGCGGCATTGGCTGGTGCGCGCGCTGGCCTTGGCCCGACCCAGCGCCGGCAACAATAAAGCAGCCAAGATGGCGATGATCGCCACCACGACCAGCAACTCCAACAGCGTGAATGCCGGCAGCCAGTGCCTCAGCCGCCGCTCAACCAGTCGGCTTGCCGCTGCTTGGGTCTGCACCGTGCGCATACTTCCACAAACACCGCACCGCTTCCAGCCCGTGCCGGAGCCGTAGTTTCTTGCCTTGGACTCGGGACCGGCCTTGGTAGCGGATGGGCACCTCAACAATCGGCACACCCCGCCGGGCCAACTTGGCCGTCAGCTCCGGGCACAGCCCAAAGCCGTCCTCCTGCAAATCCAAGTCCAAAGCCAGTTGGCGCAGGAGCATTTTGTAACAGGTGGCCTCGTCCGTCAAATGCAGTCCAGTCAAGCCGTTGGCCACCGCAGTCAACAGCCGGTTGGCCCATCGATGCCACCATGGACTGCGAGCCTGGCTACCCGGGCCAAATCGGGTGCCATAGACCACCTGAGCTTCGCCGGAGCGAATCGGCTCCAGCAGCCGCGCGTAATCCGAGGGATCATACTCCAAATCGGCGTCTTGCACCACGACCACCGGCGCGGTGGCTAAGCCCAACGCCCGGCGCACCGCCGCCCCTTTGCCGAGGTTACGCGGCTGCCGCGCCAGCCGCACGCGCCCGTCCCGCGCCGGCCAAGCTTGCAACCGCTCCCAAGACCCGTCAGTCGAGCCGTCGTCCACCACAATCACCTCGGCTACCTCCGGCTGAGCCAGGACACGTCGCAGCAGTTCATCGATGGTGCCGGCCTCATTGTAGCAGGGGATCAGCACCGCCAAACACGCCGCAGCATCTTGCTCTGCGCACTTGGCTGAACCTGGAGGCTGCGGTTGCATCAGGGCAACTCCGAGCTCTGGCCACCGGCATCGGGCTTGGGCGCGCGCCATCGCACCTGCACCAGCCGCCAAGGCGCGTTATCATCGTCAGCCAAAAATTCCTTAGGCACAGTGGCCAAAAACACCGGTTGCACCCCGCGCTGATACCGCTTCTGCCGCGGCCCACTGAACCGCACCCGCCAACCCTTGGCCGTGCGGTCGATCCGTTCCCGGCGCAAAAACTCAAGCCCCACCTTGGCCCGAATCTGTGCTGGGTCCGCCGGCACCCACCCTGCAACCTCGGCTACGGGTTCCAAGTCCAGCTCCAGAAACTCCGGGTCATCCACAAACAAAATCACACACGGCATGAGCCGACCGCCCTGCTCCGCCTTCCAGCCCGCCCCGTTGTAGAAGCGTATCCCGGTAGCAGCCGGTGCCTTGGGGTCGGAGTAACAACCGCTCTGGGGGAACTGACTGGTTCGGGCCTGGAAATCCTTCAATCGATCCTGCACAGCCGACCATCGGCACACCCGTGGTGCTCCATAGGCGCTGCGGCTCTCATACACCTGCCAACCCCACCAGCACAGCCCCACTACCAACGATAGCCCCATGCACCAACCCGCCCCTCTGAGTCGCTGGCAACACCTGCCCCAACCCAGCCAACCAGCCAGCATCGCCGCCACAAACGTAGGCGCAAAGTCCAACATGTACCGCGACGTAATCACCCCGTTGCGCAGGTAAAATCCCAACAACGGCACTGCAGCCAGCAGCGAATACACCGCCAGAGCCGCCACCACCCATGCCCCGGTCACACCTTGCTCACCAGCCCAACCCTTGGACCTGCGTCGGCCCAGCCGCCAGACTGCACCGGCCCCAGCGGCCCACCCAGCCAAAATCCCCACTAGATACGACAAATCATACGTGGTCAGATACGCCTCACGCCACCGGACTGTAGGCGATTGGCCACGGACTACCCCTGGCGCGTGAAAGCCCCAAGAGTGCAGGTTGGGCTTCAAGAACAGCCAGCCGAACAGCTCGCGTGCTGCCGACCAGAACGGCTCGTCTTGGAACGGGTAATCGAACCGGGTCGTATAGAGCGAACTGTAGAGCGACTGCACGTTGAGTTTATGCCCAAACTCGAACCCGCTTCCGAACCGCAGCAAGTTGGTCACATACAACAGCCCGCCTCCAGCCCCAAACAGCATCAGACCAATGGCCACTGACCCCAGCAGCCGCCTGCCACCGGCCCAGCGCTGGAGCCTCGGGCCTGCGCTCGCTGAGACCGAGGGCACCGACCTGGCGGCTGACGCCGCGTCATCTCCAGGCCCCAATAGGCCAGCCCCACTCATTGGACCGACTGAACCTGCCGTGGCATCGGGCTGAGGGTGAGCGCTGAGGTTGCTGACTTGTCTGGCCCGCGGCCACCAGACCAGCGTGGCCACAACCACCATGGCCATGCCGTGAAACACCAGGGTTGGCCGCACCAAGCCGCCCAACCCAGCCAATGCGCACAAGCCCCAGTAGCGGCTAACCTCGGGCCGGGTGGTCAGCGCTACCAACCCGCTAATCAACCCCAGCCCAACCAGATACTCATACGCAATCGCCTCCTCGTAGATCTCGAATCGGGACGAGAACAGATTCAAAAACGGCGGGAACAGCAACAACAACCCTACAGCCCCAGCCTGACAAACTCCCAAGGCCAAACGTACGCCCTTGGGCAGGGATTCCTCAGAGCTGGCGTATAGCTGGAAGGCGCTCAACACCACCCAGGCCGCTAGCCCAAGTGCCGCCGCCAACACCAGCATGTCCGGAAACGCCGGTGCACCCACCAGCCGCGCCGCCAGCTCGAATGGCAACCGCCACAGCGGCACCCCCAAACCCCAAACCTGATGCACCCCGCCTTCTGACCAGGCCAGATCATGCGTCAAGGCAGCCGGGTCATGGCTCAGAGCCAGTTGCCCACGCAGCAGGGCCTGGACTTGCAGACGATAATGAACGTTGCACGAAAACCATCGACCCCACTCCGGGATTAGTCCGGCACTCAACACCAGTCCCAGCCCATAGACCATGGCGCTGTAGGACACTACCCAATACCGTAGGGCGTTGGTCCCGGCACGCACGTTCAGTTCTGTGCAGTTCGTTCGAAGCCCGTTGCCGACCGCGAGCGGTACCCAGCCCGGATGCCGCCTTCTTTTTTTTTCGGCTCCGAGCCACCGTCACTGTCGCGGTGGCAGGGTACAGGAATCCGAGTTTGGGTCGGGCCTAGTCCATGCCGGATACTGACCGTATGCGTTGACGATCAAGGTCCGCTGGCACCTTTCACAATTGATCTCGCACGCAAACACACACTGCTCCAGGCTTCGGGCTCTGCCCACTCGCCCTGTTTCGTTCATGCTAACGGTCTCCACCACTTCCCGTGAGCCGCGGTTGTAGACCTTGCCGTTCGCGTCCACCAGACAGTTCGGGCATGGTGCCCTGCAGGGCCCACCCGCCTGCGTGTCAACGCACGCAGCGGTTCCGCCCGATTTGAAACACTGGTAGGTCTGCTGTGCGCCCATGGCAACCCCTAGAACCAGCAGCCCCACCACGAACTTGAGGTTCTTAGTCATACACTGCTCTTGGTGACTTGCTCCTGCCTTGTTCTGGCCTTGCGTCGCCACAACGCAAGCACCGCCACCGGACCCAGGAGCAGTAGTCCGGCAGCAATCAGATACGCTGGTCTCCAAGGGTTGGGCCGAGCAAACGGCTCCAGCTCAGCTCGCGTCTTCCACGGCCTCCAAACGCCGTCAGGCTCCAGGAAGTACCGCGTGGCGTTATTACTGAACGCCGACCAGCGCAGGGGCACTTGGCCCCAAAACTGCCGCGGATCCAGCAGCTCCTCCCCTAGGGCTTGGCGCGCCGGAACCAATTCGAAAATTCGAATCCGGTTCAAGGCCCGAGGTGGCTCGTTGCTGCGCAGCAGCCAGACTGTGATTTGGCTCGGCAAACCCGGGAGCACCTGGCCATAGCCGTACTCATACTCGATGCGCCAGGAAGCCGGTGGCCATTTACGCCGCCTGGGCTTCAAGTCATGGAAGAGCACGTCCAGCCGCTGGGGCAGACCGTCAACCTCGTGCGCCACCAGTTGCGCCTCGATCAGGCTTCCAGTTCTCTCGTCAAGGCACCGGAAGCGATCGCCCTCCCACTGCCCAGCCCCGATCGGCACCCGCTGAAGCCCCATGTGCTGGACTTCGGCCATCTTGAACATGCCCCACTCAACGCACGCTCGGACCTCGTTGTTTGGGGGCGGCCACTGACCCTCGTCTTTCCAAACCGTGAACATGGCTACCTGTTCCAACGATGGGCCGATCGAGGGTTCCATCATCCACCAAAGGTCGCCCTTGCGTCCACAAATCTGCTGGTCAGTGCCTAGCAAGAACGGCCCATGCAGGTTGGTCAGGCTATACGCCGTTCGGAACAAGCTTCCGTTGGTGTGCCACCGGGCCAAATGGTAGGTGGTAGGCATGCCCGGCTGGCCTAACCCAGTCTCGCTAAAAACCAGCTTCTCGATGGGCGGGGGTGATTGCATGAACTTCTGAATGGTCCAGACCTCTTCGGCCCCTGCCAGCATCTCCCCCAGCACCAACACCATGACAGTTGCCACACTCAGGCCCCAAAACCTTAGTCGGCCAGCTACCAAGGCGCCACGTTGAACCTGTGCAACTTTGGCCCCAGGCTTGCCCCTGCGGCCCAACCACAACTGGCCTGCACGCGCACCCAGCCTCGAATGCCGGCCCGGCCCGGCTTTAGTAACCTGCAAGAGCCCAACCAACCGAGCTGCAGCCCGAACCTGCAAACCTTTGGTCAGCCTCTTTCCAGTCCGGTCCATTGGTTTCAATTGGCCGTTTCGGCGGTCGGGTGAGGCAATCACCGTTCAGCCCGCAATTAACCTGCGCGCTGGCCCAGGGAGCTGTCAATGCCCTGGCCTGCGCCGTTTGTGATCGGGCTGCCTGCGAGCAGCTCGCCCGGCCCACGCGGCCAGACCGCCACCAACCACACCAGGCTGCCCACCAACAAATACATGGTCAGCAGCTTGAGCAGCCAATCGACTGTGCTGGGCTTCAATGGTAATCGGTCGGTCACCGTGCCCAAGCACGGACACCGCTTGCCCGGCGCGCCCACTGCTGGTCGGCCAGTCGAAAGACATTCCACCGCCGTCCCTTCGCAGTCCCAGCCAAGCCCGTCCCCGGTCGGCCTGATCCCTACTCGGCAACAAAAGTCCCGGGCCCCGTAATCCGTTTAGTGCCCACACCCCTGGGATGGGGTGGCGAGAAAGGCCTATGCGTCGATTTACGCCGCCCACCCTGAGCCGCTCCAGCACCCAAAACCCTCTCGCGACGCCTGCTGGGCAGCGTGGTGGCGTAACTTGCGTTTTAGGCGCCTTGGTTCGAACCCGCTCGCACATCGCCCCGGGCTACCCCTCTCCACAGCAACCCATAGCTGGCAATCCCCAAGTACGCCAGCGCCAACACCAGCGCCGCGTCCACCCACCGGTCCGGAATCCCCAAAGCCTCCGGCACTGTGCCTAGACAGCCACAAGACTGGCCCGTGCCCCGCAGCCAAAGCCCAACCCGATACAGCCCAAACAACGTCGATAGCCACGCGACCGCCGCCAGCTTCAGCCGCACGTCGCCGGACACTAAAAGCAGCCACACCGCCAGATACTCCAGAAATGCCGCTCCAGCCAACACATACCGGAAAGGAACAACGCCAAAGACCGGGTCAGGCCGTGCGTAAGCGCCCGGCAACAAGGCCAAGCTCAGTACCTTGGCAAGGCAGGTGCCGCCCAACAACACCGCAAAACTGTAGATCGCTCGGTTGACCGTAACCCTGCGGCCAGTTACCTGGGCCTGAGCCCCAGCACCCGCCAAAGCGACCAACACTGCTACCACGGCCCCATCACCAAGCGGGGCAACCCGCACACTGGCTGGATGCTCATCCAGGCGGCCCAACAGGCCGACCGACACCCAGGCCCGCTGGGTGTGTTCTTCCGGCGCCCGGCTCACAAGAAAGGCCGTAACGTGGCCGTGGTAGCCACCGCACGCAAACTGGCCACCATAGGCTGGCACATGCTCCAAAACAACCAGCCCTACTGGTATGCGTTGCCCAGACCCACACAAACCAAACTGGCCCGGCTTCGGGTCCGGGCCACAGGTCAGAAGCGCAAATCCGGTTGTCCCAAAAGACACAAAGCCACCAGCAACAGTCCCGATGGCGGGCGCACCCGCAGCCTCAAAGCCCTGCCCCAGCTTTATCAAGCCGAGGGCCTACCGCCGATGCAGGTGCCCAAGCCTGTCGAACAGCGGGCAATGGCAGCTATGGGTCTGGCTGAATTCGTATCGGCTCTAGGCAAGCCACAGGTCATCCAGCGCACCACCAACTCCCACAAAAAGCAATGACCCCGATGCCCTTAAGCATGAACACTTTCCTTAACTCCCAGCTTGCTATTGTCAGAGGTAAGGCGGCGGACGCGCGGGGAGTCGGCGGATGAGTCCGCCGGCTCACGTCGGCGGCTACGCCTTGGCCCGCAGCCTGGAATCCGGCGACACAAAAGGTTGGAACCCGGCGCTACGCTTGGTAGCGCAACCTCCCGGTCTGCCCACTTGAGCCGCTTAGGAAGCGGCGAAAGGGATTGCCGGAACGCAGCGCCGGCAAGGTCCGGAGAGCTGGGCCAGCGGGCGCCAACCGACCAATCGCAGATTTCGAATCCGCAACCGCTGCAGCGGACCCGCCGGACCGCTACAAAATGAGATGAGCTCAGGCTGCAACCGGGCGCAATAACCCAATTGACAGAGTGCAGGCAGGCTTTATGGTCGGGCCGGTTGCACTTTGCCTGAGATCGAGCGATGCGCACCGCTGCACGGTGTGGCCATCGTCACCAGGATTTAAAACACACAACGGTAATCATGAACCAAATCGCAACAGCAACAGTCATGGGGCTCGCTTTGATGATGGGTTGGACCGGGCCAGGTGGCGAGACCGGCGTGGTGGAGCCGGGCGCCAGCCTGCAGCAGTTGGCGCGCGAATTCGAGTTTACCGAAGGCCCGACCTGTGATGCGGCTGGCAACGTGTTTTTCACTGACCAGCCCAACAATCGAATCCTCAAATGGAGCATCGACGGCAAGTTGTCCACCTTCCTCCAACCAGCCGGTCGGGCCAACGGGATGTGTTTTGATGCCCAAGGCCAGCTTATTGCTTGTGCAGATGAAACCAATGCCCTGTGGGCCATTGCGCCCGATGGGAAGGTGACTGTGCTGGTTCACCACTACCAGGGCAAACCGTTTAACGGCCCCAACGACGTGTGGGTTGCACCCGACGGCGGGCTGTATTTCACCGACCCGTTTTACCGTCGGCCTTGGTGGAAACACACCACCATGCCGCAAGACGGTCAGCACGTGTATTACCTGAGTGCAGACCGGCGCCGGCTGGTGCGTGTGGCCACTGACCTGCGCCAGCCCAATGGCATCATCGGCACCCCAGACGGACGCACGTTGTATGTGGCTGACATCGGCGCACGCAAGACCTGGCGCTACGACATCCAACCCGATGGCCTCCTCACCAACAAAACCCTCGTCTGCGAGCAGGGCTCGGATGGCATGACTCTGGACCGAGCCGGAAACCTTTACCTGACCGGCAACGGCGTGTTGGTGTTCAATAAGACCGGCCGCCAAATCGACCATATCCGCCTGCCACAGGAACGCTGGACAGCCAATGTGTGTTTTGGCGGCCCAGACAAACACACCTTGTTTATCACCGCTAGCAAAGGCCTCTACGCGATCCGTGTGCGGTTCGCCGGTGCTAATCAGGCCAAATAAACTGCCCCTGTGCAGACTGAAAGCCGAACTGGACCAACCATGCTCGCACCGGAGCCCGGCCGCTCAGGCCAACAGACTCGGGCCCTTCGCAGTCTTCGGCTGGCAAAAACCCACGACTCGGGCCATATGGTCCAAGCAGCGAAGGTAAGCTGACAAATGATCGCTCGGTTACACTTGAACTGGTGCAAAGCCAAACTTGGGCCTATGCTGCTGACTTTGCCGTGTTTGATGGCGGCTGGGTTGGCAGCAGCCAGCCCAGCGGCGCCTGGCTCGGCCGATACCAGCGCGGCCTTGGGCCGCTCACGGCTGGTCTTTACGGCCAGTGGTGCGGGCGAGTTCAGCTTCGATACCGGTGTGCTGCGAGGCAAACTGCGCCCGGGCGGTAAAGCGCTGGGCTTGGTCTCAGTGGTGCATCTGCCCACTGGCTTGCAATTGGATCAAGGCCCGTCCGGATACGGCCTGCTGAGCCATTACCGCGTCTTTACGGTAGGCAAACGATACGGCACAGGCGCTTGGGATTGGCCCAGCCAAGCGCGACTGCAACCCGACGGCTCGGTCGAGACCATCTGGCTAGCCGATGGCACTCGGCCCTTCGAGATGCGCGCCATCTACAGGTTGGCCGGACCGGCCACTGTGGACTTGGAGACGGTGGTCACACCCAACACCAACCTCTGGGGATTCGAATCGTTTGTAGCTTCTTACTTTGCGCCAGCGTTTTCGAATGCGGCGGCGTTGCTGGCGGACCACCCCACTGGCTCGCGCAAGCCTGACCTGCTGGAAGCGGACCGGTTCTTTGGAGACTGGTTGCTGTTCCCGCGCGACGTGGCCATCTTGGCGTTGGTTAACGACGGGCGTTGGCGCTTGGAACCGCATCCGGTGGATTGGACCATCATGCCGCCGTTGGCCAAACCGTTGGGATTACGCCGCGCCCCAGCCAGCAAGTTGATGGCGGTGCTCATGGCCCCGGCTGGAGACTGTTTTGCCCTGGCCATGCCTTACCAGACCGAGCCGCATCTATCGCTTTACCTGTCCTTGTTCGGGCGCAACCTCAAAGCAGGCGAAACCGTGCGAGCCCATTCGCGGTTGGTGGTCACGCCGGACCTAACGGTCGAACAATTGCTCCAACTGTATCAGAATTACCTGAGCGAACTACGCGCCCGGCGCTAGAGACCGGCCCCCGGGCGCTTACCGGAAAGCAAGCCGATCACCCCTTCGCTAGCCACCCCACCCGATCCAGCGGTTGGGCTCGATTCAGAATCGCTGTAGGCCAACAACACCGTCCCGCAGAAACCTGCCTCAGGGCATGGCCTGGCCTGGCTTGAGCCAGATGCGTTGAGGGCGACTTCGAGCGTTACCCCCCGGCACTTTTTCAGTTGCAAACGGAAGGCAAGCATGATACTGTTCTTTTGAACAGTAATTGTCTGTAAGCTTTGTAAGTGGTTGCTGCCCAAAACATTGTTCAGCTAAGACAACTGCTGGCCCAGCGGTTTGGTGGGGTATGGTCTTTGCCTGAAGCCCCCCAACCCAAACCAGCCCACTACATTGCCACTGGCTTGCCGCAGTTGGACGAGGCCCTGGGCGGCGGCCTGCCCAAGGGCAACCTCACCGAGTTGCTCTGCCCTATCCGGCAAATGGGCAGTGGGTTGGTGCTACGATGGCTGGTGCAGCAGTTGAGCTGCAGGGGCCTGTGGTTAGCTCTGATTGACGGGTTGGACTCGTTCGATCCCGCCGGTTTGGAGCAAGCAACTTTAGCGCGGTTACTGTGGGTTCGTTGTCAGCAGGCAATCCAAGCCATCCAAGCTGCAGACCTACTGCTGCGGGACAGCCAAGCACCGGTGGTGGTGTTGGACCTTCGATTGAATCCGGCCCAGCATCTGCGTGCCATCCCCCACTCGGCTTGGTACCGGCTCCAACGGTTGGTGGACCCGACCGAGACTGCGCTGGTGGTGTTGACTGCTCAACCTTGGGTGTCCACTGCCCAAGCACGGGTGGAGTTGGGCGGCAGATTTGGCTTGGACGCTTTGGACCAAGATGCCTCGGGGCTGCTGGCCCGGGTACAGGTCAAAGTACTGCTCCACCGGGCCGCTGCCCAACCGGCTGAACCGCTGGTAGCCCATGCAAGCTGAGTCCACCCAATTCGCCGCGATTTATCTTCCAGATTTTTTCCTCCAAGCGGTGCTGCGAGCCGAGCCGGAGCTGCGGTCTTGCCCGGTCATCTTGCTTGACCCGCAGCAGCCCAAAGCGGGCGTGGTGCAAATGACCCACACAGCCCGGCAAGCAGGTGTGGTGGAAGGGATGACCCCGCCCCAAGCCATGGCACGATGTGCCAGCCTGCACATTCGTCACCGTGTCCCAGCCGAAGAACAGGCAGCCACCGACGCTTTGCTGCAATGTGCCTGGGCATTCTCGCCCGTGGTCGAAGCCACAGCCCCGGGTGTTTGCACGCTGGATTTGGCCGGCCTGCCAGGGCCGTTAGATGCCACTTGGGCCCAGGGGCTTATCGACCAGTTGGCTCGGCTGCATCTGCAAGCGCGCGTGGGCATGGCAGCTACACCCGACCTAGCGTTGCTAGCAGCTCGGTGCGCTCGACCCTTCTTGGCGGTGCAGGATGTGGAGGTGTTTTTGGCCAACCTGCCTATCGAAAGCTTGGAGCCGGGCGCAGACCTATTGAGGCTATTGCGCAAGTGGGGTATCCGCACCGCCGGTCAATTTTGTGGGTTGGGCAAATCCCAAGTAGCCGAGCGGCTGGGGCCTGACGGAGTGGCACTGTGGGAACGGGCTTGCGCCCAACGCTTGCGTCCCCTGCGGCGGGTGCAACCGCCGGCTGTGTTCGAGGAGGCGATGGAATTTGAGCGGGAGGTTGAATCGCTAGAACCGTTGTTGTTTGTGTTAGGGCGGTTTGTGGGCCAGCTTGCCCAACGATTGGCCCTAGCCGGGTTGGCAGCGGCGCAGTTGGAGTTACGGCTGCGACTGGCCGATGGCACCCAATATCAGCGGCTGTTTAACATCCCAGCGCCTACGACCGATCCCACCGTACTGCTGCGCATGCTTCAAACTCATTTGGAAACCGTGCGCACACCTCAACCCATCACAGCCCTGTTCCTCCAAGTCACCCCAGCCCGACCTGCAGGGCATCAGTTGGGGTTGTTCCAACCAGCCCTGCGGGATCCCAACCAATTTCATGAGACGCTGATGCGACTGACTGCGCTGTTGGGAGCTGACCGCGTGGGCACACCGGTGCTGGAATGGTCGCATCGGCCCGATGCATTCCGGTTGCAGGTGCCCAGGTTCGATGCAGCCCACACCAGCTCATCATCAGCCGGGGCACTGCCCCCAGGCCTTAGCCTGCGCCGGTTCAGGCCACCCATCCCCGCTACAGTCCAGGTCCGGGATGGTCAGCCCATGTTCCTGTGCGCCGATCGGTTCAATGGACCAATTGTAGCTGCGCGAGGGCCGTGGCGCACTTCAGGGCAATGGTGGGACCCAAACTGCTGGCAACGGGACGAATGGGATGTGCAAACGGCTGATGGCCGTCTGTACCGGCTTTCGCTCCAACCCACAGGCTGGTTTTTGGAAGGGCTCTACGATTGAGCCGAGTCGGGCTGGCGAAGTTGATGATCGCCCTATGACATCGGGGACCTTCGGGGCGCGCCAATCCACCTGACACAAACCCTCAATAAAAACGAACGCTGTCTGCTGAAAGACCGTTACGCAGAAGCTGGCCTGGCACCCACCCAACTCCAGAACAGCTCCTCCCCAGCCCACCGGTGCGCTTGGCGGAGAGGGGGGGATTCGAACCCCCGATACGGCTTTTGGCCGTATAACGGTTTAGCAAACCGCCGCCTTCAGCCACTCGGCCACCTCTCCAACCAGACCCTGCCCAACGTCCATTCTGCCCCTGCGCGCCGACTGTGGGCCCATGCACCTGCCCACACTGTCACCAATGGCCACTCAGTCAAGGCCAAACCCAAATCGACCGCCAGCCTCCCAGCAAAACCAGTGCCCAAGGCCAGGGCCGGTTGGACCGCAACAGCTCAGACGCCTCAACCTTCTCCGATCACCGTGCCGTAAAGCCCCAAGCACGGCCCAGCCTATGAGTCAGACGCAGTTCACCCAGCCAACCGCCGCACAAACCGTTCCAGCCGGTCCAAGCCCTTCTCCAGATTCGCCATGCTGGTGGCGTAGCTGATCCGAATGTATTGGTCGGCCCCGAACGCTATCCCCGGCACTGCAGCAACCTTTTCTTCCTCTAGCAGGCGGGCACAAAATTCGGTCGAGCTGAGGCCCAGCTTGGCAATGTTGGGGAACAGATAAAATGCGCCTCGTGCGTTGACACACGCGATGCCAGGCATGCTGTTGAGGCGCTGGTGCGCATACCGTCGGCGCCGGTCAAATTCAGCTAGCCATTCCTTCAGATGATCCTGCGGCCCGGTCAGCGCAGCAACCGCACCTTTTTGGGCGAAGCTGGTGGGGTTACTGGTACTGTGGCTTTGGATCGCATCGATCGCCTGGGCGATGGGCTCCGGCGCAGCCAAAAACCCCAACCGCCAGCCCGTCATGCTCCAGGCTTTGGCAAAGCCGTGGGTGATGATGGTGTGCTGGTAGTGCGCTTGGGAAAAGCTGGCCACCGACCGATGCACGGCCCCGTCATAAACCAGATGCTCGTAAATCTCATCGCTCATGATCAACACGCCCTTCTCCACACACACGTCGCCCAAGGCCTTGATTTCCTCGGGCGAGTAAACCGTGCCGGTCGGGTTACTGGGCGAATTAAGGATGAACAGCCGCGTGTGGGGGGTGATGGCCGCTCGGAGCTGATCCGGGGTAACTTTGAACTCGGTTTGATCGCTGGTCTCAACGATCACCGGGGTCGCCCCTGCCAGCTTGACCATCTCCGGATAGCTCACCCAATAAGGAGCCGGGATGATGACCTCGTCGCCTTCCTGGCAGGTAGCCAGGATAACGTTGTAACAGGAATGCTTGCCCCCGCAGGAAACGATGATCTGGCTGGGCTTGTAGCTGAGGCCATTGTCGCGCCTGAACTTCTCGGCAATAGCTTGGCGCAGTTCCGGAATACCGCTGCTAGGAGTGTATTTGGTAAACCCTTCGGCCAAAGCACGGGCGGCGGCGTCTTTGATGTGCTGTGGCGTATCGAAGTCCGGTTCCCCAGCACCAAAACCCACCACATCTTCGCCCTGGGCCTTCAGTTGTTTGGCCTTCGCGTCAATGGCCAGCGTCAGCGACGGGCTCAAAGCTGCGGCACGACGTGAGATGCGGTAATTCATAGCTTCAGCGGCCCGACACATACTTTGGCCGCCGCCCCGCCGCAAGATCCAACTGTGCACCTGCTGCCCTACGGGCGCATCTTCAGCCCCTTGGGGGCTGGTACTCCGTAGCGCTGGTTCCAACCCACTGACTTGCCCCGCGTGCGAAGCGGCGCAGGCAATTGTAACCCTGTAGCCGCTGGCGTCAGCCGGCGGATCGATCCACCGGGCCAGCCGAGTCCGCCGGCCTATGCCGGCGGCTACCATACGTCCCATGCTCCATGCCCCGTGCCAACAGGCCTCCGCCTGGCAATGATTTTCCGCCGCCTTACGGCGGCGGCTACCGAGGGCTTTTGGCCAAGGAGCAGGATTTCCGCCGGCTTACGCCGGCGGCTACCATACGCCCCATGCTCCATGCTCCATGCTCCATGCTCCATGCCGGCTTGGGCACGCACGGGCCTTGACAGTGCCTGGCATAAGGTGGGCATGATGGGGCTGTGAGCTTTTTGGCACCGCTGTTTTTGTTGGGTGGGCTTGCGGTGGCGTTGCCGGTGTTGTTCCACCTGATCCGGCGCACCACGCGGGAGCGGTTGCCGTTTAGTTCGTTGATGTTCCTGCAAACCACCCCGCCCCGGGTCACGCGCCGGTCGCGCTTGGAACATATCCTATTGCTGCTGCTGCGGTGTGCAGTGCTGGTGTTGTTGGCCCTGGGGTTTGCCCGACCGCTTTGGCAGCGGGCACTGCCAACCGCGCTCAGGGCCGCGCCGGCGCGGTTGGTCGTGCTAGTGGATACAAGTGCCAGCATGCGCCGGAGCGGTTTGTGGGCGGAAGCGCAAGCCCAACTGGCCGCTGCTCTAGCCAAGGTGGGCTCGGCTGACCAAGTGGCCGTGTTCACGTTCGACCGTCAGGTCCGGCCTTTGGTCAGCTTCGATCAATGGGCCGCCTGGAACCCGGCGGAGCGAGTTGCTCTGGCCACGCGTCAGCTTAGCCGCACCAGCCCAAGCTGGGCCGCCACGCACCTGGACTACGCGCTGATAGCCGCTGCCGAGGCGCTGGAGGATGCAGCTCGGCAGGAACAGCCCACCGGGCCGCGCCGGATCTTGCTGATCAGTGACGTGCAGGCAGGGAGCCGGCTGGACCGGTTACAAGGCTACGAATGGCCGCAGGGCATCGAAGTGCAAGTGCAGCCGGTCAAAGCCCGGCGCACGACCAATGCCGGGCTACACCTGGTGGCCGAGCGTGAAGAGACCCAAGCCGGCGCAGCCGATGTGCCCCTGCGGGTGCGTGTGGATAATTCGGCTGATGCACGCCGCGAGCAGTTCCAGCTCGGTTGGGCAAGGGCCGATGGCCAGTTGTTACCCGGCACGTTGGTGGAGGTGTATGTGCCGCCAGGCCATAGCCGGGTGGTGGCCATGCCGCGCATGCCTGAGCAAGCGGATCGGGTGCGGCTAGCGGGGGACGATGAGGACTTCGACAACACAGCCTATGTGGTGGCCTTGGCGGCTGAGCAGGTCCAGGTGCTGTATCTAGGCAGTGAATCCGCGCAAGACCCAGCCCAAGGCCTTTATTACCTGAGCCGTGCGTTTCAACAGACTCGGCGACATCATGTGCAGGTGATTGTGCCCGGGCCAGAGGCAGCGGAATCGATGCTGCAGACCAGCCAGGTGCACCTGGTGATTGCGACCGAGCCGGTGCCGGAGCGGCACTTGGCGTTGGCCCAACAGGCCCTCGCCCAAGGCCGCACGGTGCTGTGGGTGACACAATCGCCGGCTGCAGCAGCGCCCTTAGCCGGGTTGCTTGGGCTCAGCTCGGTCAGCATCGACGAAGCGCCCTCGGACCGCTACGCCCTGCTGGCTGAGATTGATTTTACCCATCCGTTGTTTGCCCCGTTTGCCGATCCGCGTTTCAGCGATTTCACCAAAATCCATTTCTGGAAGCACCGACGGCTGGCGACGAATAACCTGCCGGCAGCGCGTGTGCTGGCCCGGTTCGACAACGGGGATCCGGCTTTGGTCCAGGTGCCGGTCGGGCCAGGCACACTGCTGGTGCTGACCAGCGGCTGGCACCCGGCGGATAGTCAGTTGGCCCGATCATCCAAGTTTGTGCCCCTGCTCTATGCGCTGCTGGAGTTGAGCGGTGAGCTTAAGCCGCGCTTAATCCAATACGTTGTCGGTGACCCGGTGCAGGTGCCCGCTAGCCTGCTCAGCTCAGGGCGCAATCTGGCAGTCCACAAGCCGGATGGATCGAGCCTGACGCTGGCGCCTGGAGAAACCACTTTCACCCAGACGGATTTCCCGGGCATCTACACCGTCAGCGGGGGCAGTGTGCCGTACCAGTTCGCCGTGAACATCGCGCCCGAAGAAAGCAAGACCGCCCCGGCAGCGCTGGAGGAATGGGAACGGCTGGGTGTGCCCCTGCGGGCTGAGTCGGACCACGCAGCCCAACAACGCGAGCGACAGCGTGCCTTGGTGCAGGCTAGCGAACTGGAAAGCCGGCAAAAGCTGTGGCGCTGGCTGCTGTTGACGGCGTTGGTTGTGCTGGTGATGGAGACTTTTCTCGCGGCGCGCGTCACCCGGCGCGCTCGTCCGGCTGAGGCGCCCGCCAGCGCATAAAGTTTGGCGCGCGAGCTGCGGCGCTACCGCGACACCCGTTGGGGGCGGTAGCCATGTCGCTCCAATCTGCAGTGCCAAGGGATCTAAAGTATGTTACTTCGGCTTCCTCAGCCCGCAGTTGGACGGAGATGATGAGCGTCGCTGCGAGTGAAGGCGAACGACTGGACTTGGACGCGGACATGGCCACTGGCACAGCCTGTAGCCGCCGGCGTAAGCCGGCGGATGGATCCACCGGGCCGCCGAGTCTGCCGTCTTACGATGGCGGCTACGATATTGCTCCGGTGAACCCGGACCCGCCAGCGTGAGCCGGCGGATCAAACACTTCCAACGAACAAGGCAGCTAGCGCATGCAGACCAGCATCGTCAATCTGCCCGCCGGCGGGCGGCTGGCCAATGGCATCGTGCCTAAGCCCGTGCGGGCTTTGGCGGCTGTTGGCTGGCAGATGGTCAGGGGGTAGATTTGTAGCCGCGCCTAGCCGAGCGCAGCTTGGTTGTCTGGAAGGCTGGGAGTCAGAGCTGGAATGTCTTTGTCCTGATTGCCACACCGGGCCGCCTCGTGGCCAGCCGGGGTGCTGCCGGACCACTTCACTGCGCTGGTGATGGCGCGCGCCAAGTCACCCGGGTCAGCCGCCATGGAACAGTCGTGTAGTCGGCCAAAAATTCCTTGGGCACAGTGGCCAAAAACACCGGTTGCACCCCGCGCTGATACCGCTTCTGCCGCGGCCCACTGAACCGCACCCGCCAACCCTTGGCCGTGCGGTCGATCCGTTCCCGGCGCAAAAACTCAAGCCCCACCTTGGCCCGAATCTGTGCTGGGTCCGCCGGCACCCACCCTGCAACCTCGGCTACGGGTTCCAAGTCCAGCTCCAGAAACTCCGGGTCATCCACAAACAAAATCACACACGGCATGAGCCGACCGCCCTGCTCCGCCTTCCAGCCCGCCCCGTTGTAGAAGCGTATCCCGGTAGCAGCCGGTGCCTTGGGGTCGGAGTAACAACCGCTCTGGGGGAACTGACTGGTTCGGGCCTGGAAATCCTTCAATCGATCCTGCACAGCCGACCATCGGCACACCCGTGGTGCTCCATAGGCGCTGCGGCTCTCATACACCTGCCAACCCCACCAGCACAGCCCCACTACCAACGATAGCCCCATGCACCAACCCGCCCCTCTGAGTCGCTGGCAACACCTGCCCCAACCCAGCCAACCAGCCAGCATCGCCGCCACAAACGTAGGCGCAAAGTCCAACATGTACCGCGACGTAATCACCCCGTTGCGCAGGTAAAATCCCAACAACGGCACTGCAGCCAGCAGCGAATACACCGCCAGAGCCGCCACCACCCATGCCCCGGTCACACCTTGCTCACCAGCCCAACCCTTGGACCTGCGTCGGCCCAGCCGCCAGACTGCACCGGCCCCAGCGGCCCACCCAGCCAAAATCCCCACTAGATACGACAAATCATACGTGGTCAGATACGCCTCACGCCACCGGACTGTAGGCGATTGGCCACGGACTACCCCTGGCGCGTGAAAGCCCCAAGAGTGCAGGTTGGGCTTCAAGAACAGCCAGCCGAACAGCTCGCGTGCTGCCGACCAGAACGGCTCGTCTTGGAACGGGTAATCGAACCGGGTCGTATAGAGCGAACTGTAGAGCGACTGCACGTTGAGTTTATGCCCAAACTCGAACCCGCTTCCGAACCGCAGCAAGTTGGTCACATACAACAGCCCGCCTCCAGCCCCAAACAGCATCAGACCAATGGCCACTGACCCCAGCAGCCGCCTGCCACCGGCCCAGCGCTGGAGCCTCGGGCCTGCGCTCGCTGAGACCGAGGGCACCGACCTGGCGGCTGACGCCGCGTCATCTCCAGGCCCCAATAGGCCAGCCCCACTCATTGGACCGACTGAACCTGCCGTGGCATCGGGCTGAGGGTGAGCGCTGAGGTTGCTGACTTGTCTGGCCCGCGGCCACCAGACCAGCGTGGCCACAACCACCATGGCCATGCCGTGAAACACCAGGGTTGGCCGCACCAAGCCGCCCAACCCAGCCAATGCGCACAAGCCCCAGTAGCGGCTAACCTCGGGCCGGGTGGTCAGCGCTACCAACCCGCTAATCAACCCCAGCCCAACCAGATACTCATACGCAATCGCCTCCTCGTAGATCTCGAATCGGGACGAGAACAGATTCAAAAACGGCGGGAACAGCAACAACAACCCTACAGCCCCAGCCTGACAAACTCCCAAGGCCAAACGTACGCCCTTGGGCAGGGATTCCTCAGAGCTGGCGTATAGCTGGAAGGCGCTCAACACCACCCAGGCCGCTAGCCCAAGTGCCGCCGCCAACACCAGCATGTCCGGAAACGCCGGTGCACCCACCAGCCGCGCCGCCAGCTCGAATGGCAACCGCCACAGCGGCACCCCCAAACCCCAAACCTGATGCACCCCGCCTTCTGACCAGGCCAGATCATGCGTCAAGGCAGCCGGGTCATGGCTCAGAGCCAGTTGCCCACGCAGCAGGGCCTGGACTTGCAGACGATAATGAACGTTGCACGAAAACCATCGACCCCACTCCGGGATTAGTCCGGCACTCAACACCAGTCCCAGCCCATAGACCATGGCGCTGTAGGACACTACCCAATACCGTAGGGCGTTGGTCCCGGCACGCACGTTCAGTTCTGTGCAGTTCGTTCGAAGCCCGTTGCCGACCGCGAGCGGTACCCAGCCCGGATGCCGCCTTCTTTTTTTTTCGGCTCCGAGCCACCGTCACTGTCGCGGTGGCAGGGTACAGGAATCCGAGTTTGGGTCGGGCCTAGTCCATGCCGGATACTGACCGTATGCGTTGACGATCAAGGTCCGCTGGCACCTTTCACAATTGATCTCGCACGCAAACACACACTGCTCCAGGCTTCGGGCTCTGCCCACTCGCCCTGTTTCGTTCATGCTAACGGTCTCCACCACTTCCCGTGAGCCGCGGTTGTAGACCTTGCCGTTCGCGTCCACCAGACAGTTCGGGCATGGTGCCCTGCAGGGCCCACCCGCCTGCGTGTCAACGCACGCAGCGGTTCCGCCCGATTTGAAACACTGGTAGGTCTGCTGTGCGCCCATGGCAACCCCTAGAACCAGCAGCCCCACCACGAACTTGAGGTTCTTAGTCATACACTGCTCTTGGTGACTTGCTCCTGCCTTGTTCTGGCCTTGCGTCGCCACAACGCAAGCACCGCCACCGGACCCAGGAGCAGTAGTCCGGCAGCAATCAGATACGCTGGTCTCCAAGGGTTGGGCCGAGCAAACGGCTCCAGCTCAGCTCGCGTCTTCCACGGCCTCCAAACGCCGTCAGGCTCCAGGAAGTACCGCGTGGCGTTATTACTGAACGCCGACCAGCGCAGGGGCACTTGGCCCCAAAACTGCCGCGGATCCAGCAGCTCCTCCCCTAGGGCTTGGCGCGCCGGAACCAATTCGAAAATTCGAATCCGGTTCAAGGCCCGAGGTGGCTCGTTGCTGCGCAGCAGCCAGACTGTGATTTGGCTCGGCAAACCCGGGAGCACCTGGCCATAGCCGTACTCATACTCGATGCGCCAGGAAGCCGGTGGCCATTTACGCCGCCTGGGCTTCAAGTCATGGAAGAGCACGTCCAGCCGCTGGGGCAGACCGTCAACCTCGTGCGCCACCAGTTGCGCCTCGATCAGGCTTCCAGTTCTCTCGTCAAGGCACCGGAAGCGATCGCCCTCCCACTGCCCAGCCCCGATCGGCACCCGCTGAAGCCCCATGTGCTGGACTTCGGCCATCTTGAACATGCCCCACTCAACGCACGCTCGGACCTCGTTGTTTGGGGGCGGCCACTGACCCTCGTCTTTCCAAACCGTGAACATGGCTACCTGTTCCAACGATGGGCCGATCGAGGGTTCCATCATCCACCAAAGGTCGCCCTTGCGTCCACAAATCTGCTGGTCAGTGCCTAGCAAGAACGGCCCATGCAGGTTGGTCAGGCTATACGCCGTTCGGAACAAGCTTCCGTTGGTGTGCCACCGGGCCAAATGGTAGGTGGTAGGCATGCCCGGCTGGCCTAACCCAGTCTCGCTAAAAACCAGCTTCTCGATGGGCGGGGGTGATTGCATGAACTTCTGAATGGTCCAGACCTCTTCGGCCCCTGCCAGCATCTCCCCCAGCACCAACACCATGACAGTTGCCACACTCAGGCCCCAAAACCTTAGTCGGCCAGCTACCAAGGCGCCACGTTGAACCTGTGCAACTTTGGCCCCAGGCTTGCCCCTGCGGCCCAACCACAACTGGCCTGCACGCGCACCCAGCCTCGAATGCCGGCCCGGCCCGGCTTTAGTAACCTGCAAGAGCCCAACCAACCGAGCTGCAGCCCGAACCTGCAAACCTTTGGTCAGCCTCTTTCCAGTCCGGTCCATTGGTTTCAATTGGCCGTTTCGGCGGTCGGGTGAGGCAATCACCGTTCAGCCCGCAATTAACCTGCGCGCTGGCCCAGGGAGCTGTCAATGCCCTGGCCTGCGCCGTTTGTGATCGGGCTGCCTGCGAGCAGCTCGCCCGGCCCACGCGGCCAGACCGCCACCAACCACACCAGGCTGCCCACCAACAAATACATGGTCAGCAGCTTGAGCAGCCAATCGACTGTGCTGGGCTTCAATGGTAATCGGTCGGTCACCGTGCCCAAGCACGGACACCGCTTGCCCGGCGCGCCCACTGCTGGTCGGCCAGTCGAAAGACATTCCACCGCCGTCCCTTCGCAGTCCCAGCCAAGCCCGTCCCCGGTCGGCCTGATCCCTACTCGGCAACAAAAGTCCCGGGCCCCGTAATCCGTTTAGTGCCCACACCCCTGGGATGGGGTGGCGAGAAAGGCCTATGCGTCGATTTACGCCGCCCACCCTGAGCCGCTCCAGCACCCAAAACCCTCTCGCGACGCCTGCTGGGCAGCGTGGTGGCGTAACTTGCGTTTTAGGCGCCTTGGTTCGAACCCGCTCGCACATCGCCCCGGGCTACCCCTCTCCACAGCAACCCATAGCTGGCAATCCCCAAGTACGCCAGCGCCAACACCAGCGCCGCGTCCACCCACCGGTCCGGAATCCCCAAAGCCTCCGGCACTGTGCCTAGACAGCCACAAGACTGGCCCGTGCCCCGCAGCCAAAGCCCAACCCGATACAGCCCAAACAACGTCGATAGCCACGCGACCGCCGCCAGCTTCAGCCGCACGTCGCCGGACACTAAAAGCAGCCACACCGCCAGATACTCCAGAAATGCCGCTCCAGCCAACACATACCGGAAAGGAACAACGCCAAAGACCGGGTCAGGCCGTGCGTAAGCGCCCGGCAACAAGGCCAAGCTCAGTACCTTGGCAAGGCAGGTGCCGCCCAACAACACCGCAAAACTGTAGATCGCTCGGTTGACCGTAACCCTCACTTTGCTCGCAAGCTTCGCCGTTTCCGCACCAGGTAATACACCACCGCGCCGGCCAGCAGCCCGGCTGCAACCACCGCGCGCACAGCCCTAGGCATACCGCCGCTGGTCACTAGGCTGCTGGTAGCCCTGGGGTAGTCCGGCAACTGCATCACCTCCGCATCGGTGTACCATCTGCCTTGAATCTGGTAGCTCACCGCCTCGACGGTCCCCTGAGCCCGATCCGCGAACCGGTAATCCGAAATACGGGTCGGCTCAGGTAACTCTGGACACCATACTGCCGGTGCTGGCACGGGCCGAACCGTGGCAGCTTCCACCTCATAGCTGCTCCACTCCAGCAGCGTGACTTGTCTTTTGCGGGGCTCATGGACGTAGGGTGCGTAGGTCTTGACAACGGCCTGGAGCGGTACAGTGAACCGGCCCAAGTTGGTATAGTGCTGCACCGTAAACACCGCACTGGTCCGCCACTGGCCCACGGACCACCACAGGCACTGCATGTCTGGAGGCAAGGCGTTGGTGGTCAGGAAAGTGGCCTGCGCTGGCACGACCCCTGGCGCCGGTCCCGGTGAAACTCGCACACGGTAATGGTGTGAGGAGTCCCGGACCCACCGCTGCGGTGGCCCTAGAGCCGTAATGGGCGGACAGTAAACAACGTCGTCGGTCAGCCGGCGAAAATACCCCGCCGACGCATACGCCAGCCACAAGGGCCCCAGCTCATCGTTGTAGTAACCGAAATGCACCACCGGTTCGCGCCACACCATCCCGAAAGCCGTGTAGCTTCCAACCCGTCGGCCGAGGGCCTTGGTGTCTTCGACCCACGACTTGATCGATTTCACCGCGTATTGATTAGTGCCGTCAAAGGCTACCTCGCAGTAGTCGAAGGTGTTGGCCTGGTTAGTGACCGGCTCGGTGCGGAAGAACCAGCGCTGGTCGTCAATGATGGCGCGGAACCGGAACTGCTTCGGGTTAAAGGGCGTTGGCACGCCGCTCAAGAACTCGATGAACCGATAGGTGATGGTTCCGGTAACCTCGATAGCCCCTGACTCCGTCCCGGCGGCCTCAACCGGTCGGCCTGGCTGGGTCCCGCCAAGCACCATCAGAGCCCCGAGCGCGACGCTGTTGATTAGATCGTGAGTGCCCCTTCTCATTATCTGCTGGGCATCCAATGTTTGCGGACCAAATAATACAGCAGCGGTCCACTCACCAACGCCGCCAGCACCAAAAGCCGCACTGCCGTCACGCCGGTGGCGCGAGCCGGGGCTAATCCCGCCGCCTTCCGATATTCCGGCAGCCGTTTCACCTCAGCCTCAGTGTACCATTTGCCCTGAACAAGGTATCCAAACGCTGGGACTGGGCGACGTTTGTCACCCATGAACCGCAGATCGCCAACATGAGTCAACTCGGGTAACTCTGGGCGCCAAGATCGAGGTGGCGACACCAAGCGGATTGTGCCCGCCTGAACTGAATAAACATGCCATTCGAGCATCTCAGGCTGGGATGCCCCTCGGGCCCGGTACGGCGCATAAACCTTCAGCGAAGCTTCGACCGGCACCGTGAACGGGCCGATGTTAGTGAATTGCTGGACGGCGAAGACTGCGTTCGTCCATAAGACGCCTGCTGGCCACCAAAAAGGGCCGCCGGGCGGCGGGCCGTTGGTTTCCAAGAAGCTGACGATGGTCGGCACGCCCCCCGGCCCAGGCACCACGCGCACCTTGACGCGATAGTCCTCTAGGGCCGTGAACTCGCGCAAGGCCTTGGCTCCCCGGAAAGCCGGGCAGTGGATGGTGTCGCTTGTCAACGCCTGAAAATAGCCCGCCGATCCATACGCCAGCCACAGCGGTGCCAGCTGGTGGTACGTCGCGGAGTCGGGCACGGGTCGCTTAGAGACCATCCCCACCGCCCGATTTTTTCCCACTGTCCTGCCCAAGGCCTTTTGGTTCTCGACCCAAGACCGCAGCGAGGAAACCAGGTATAGGTTTATGCTATCGAAGGCCGCTTCAACGTAGTCGTAGGTCCACGCTTGGTTGGTTAGCGGCCCGAATCGGATGAGCCAGTGGTGCCCGTCGGATGTCGCGCTAAACCAAGCGCACTCCATGATACGACCCCCAGCAACATCGTTACGCAAGCGAGTGAACTCGATCATACCAGCCGCCTCGAAAGCTAGCGAACCGCTTGGTGCTCCCGACGCCCGCCACGCGCCCAATCCGCACCACTGAGCAGCCAAGACCAGCCCTGCCGCGATCAGCCCGCTTGCAAGCACTGCCGATCGACCCCTGGTACCACCCATCTCAGGAAGCCTTTCCAGCTGCGGTGATGGCCACAACGGGGATGTTGAGAAAGGCCTGTGTTTTAAAAACAAGCCCCAAACTTCCTCCGCCATTCACAGCTCTTTTTGGGCGCGCTAAAGCACTTTCTCAACACCTCGCTCTTGGCTGTGCCCACGCAGCTACGAACCGGCGCAGCCCTGGGTCACGTGCGCTTCCAGCGTCCCCTGGGCGGTCAAGCTGTATGTATTCACACTGCAGTACCCATTATAGCAGGTGCCGACCTCCGTTTCATCCCAGCTTTGGTTGACATAAAGCGTACCCGTGGGTACGCACTTGGCATCAGGGTGGCACTTGCACCAAGCCATTATCCAATCATGCTTGTACCCCTTACAGTTCGCACCGTCCGGGATAGGCTGCCATGGGTCCTCGGGGTTGCCAGTGCAACTGCGGCAATCCCAGTGGGACTCCCGTTCATTGGTTGCGGCCTGGTGCGGACAGGTGGAGGCAACTGACAGTGCCGCCAAACCTGCCACCACGGCAGCCAACAGGTGACGAGTCAGTTCTCGGTCGTTCATACGTGCTCTCCTTTCTGTTTATAGGTTTCACTCAACTCAGCCTTCGGCCCGCCACAAGCCGCCGACAGTCGGCTTGTTGCGGGCCAAAATCTGATACGCCTGCTGTGCTGCTCGGTAATCCAGCCAGCAGCCACGCGCCCTCTGCCACCCGTGGCTCATCCACGACGAATACCACCCCACCGGTGCTTGCCTGAAGTGCTGCATGACTGGGTTCGCCATCAAGTTGGGCCTTGAAGCTCGCCTCGCCGTCTCGGTAACGCGCACCTGTGAATCCACCAGCGGCCCGCCGAGCGGCAAAGGACCACGTGTTGCATCGCTGGACCGAAACCTGCCGCAAGACACCTCGCTGGTTGCGGTTGCGATGCCTCACTACCCTCTCCGCTCCACAGCCGTCCGCCAATCTGTTGGGCTCCGTGCCCATACGCTTTCGCTCTATAAGCTGGGGCTACTATAGCCCTGTTTTTTTTTGTCAAGAGCCCGGTGCAAGATTTTTACGTGCCCTGCGGCGGCTATCGCAACCTATTCAACCACAAGGGCTTCCGTCGGCTCAACGGCCAGTCGCCCTGCGCCTCTACCCGCTGGCCCCGCCACCGCCAGTTCCGTTCAACC
>Ga0078972_1004403_pt1 | contig 38754 bp, 34 predicted proteins | sample YelNatPaOPGAMG01_FD_67568 | JGI IMG/M metagenome (GOLD analysis project Ga0078972, IMG submission 67568) | Hot spring thermophilic microbial communities from Obsidian Pool, Yellowstone National Park, USA - OP-RAMG-01 (SPADES assembly) (version 2) | ecosystem: Environmental > Aquatic > Thermal...
ATCGCCGGCCAGCCCTAGCTGGCGCAATGCGAGCACAGCCTGCTCGGTCAGGTGGCTGGACGCCTCGTCCGCCACAGCTACCGCTACAATATCGCCCTGGCGGAGCGACTGCACGAACTCCACCAGACGAGCACTCTCCTCGGCGCTGGCGAAAGTGTCGAAGCTGCGCGAAGCGCGCACTGCCCCAGTAGTCGGGTCCAGGACCACCAGGTTATACCCGCGTCGGTTCAGGCTGGCCTCCCGCCCATTCACATAGATGTGGGCAACGGCACCAAACTCCTCGCCAGCGCTCTCCACACAGATGTCCACCGGCGAGGTGACGCCGGTGCTGCCTATCTGGCGCTGGGCGATCAGCGACGCCGGCGCGGAAAGCGACGCCGGCGCGGCTAGCGACGCCGGCGCGGAAAGCGACGCCGGGTCATGGCCGCGGGTAGCGGTAAGCCAGAGCACCCGATCCGGGCCCGGCAGCGGCGGCAGGTTGAGACGGCACTCGCGCCATTCAGTACCCAGCTCGCAGGTCCCCAAAGAGCGCCCATCAAGGCGCAGCGTAACCTGGTCCCCAGCAGTGAAGCCCCTGAGAGTGAGGCGCAATGTCCGCGCCTCCTCGCTGCCGGGCAGCACAAGCGCGACGGCGCTGCGCTCAGCAACGGCCGTCTCCAGCCTGGCGCCCCAGCCCTCGCCCAAGGCCAGGCGCAAATCCAGGCGGCCCGGCGGCTGCTCCTGAGACACGGCATAGAGGCGCACCCCGTCTTGCTCCGCAAGCAGGCGCACCGGCAGCACCGTCTCCACGTATTGGCGCAGTGCCCGACTGGCGGCTGGCGCACGGGTCACCACGTAACGCACATCCAGCGCCGCGAGCACAGCGGGAGCCAGCCGGCGGTCGGCCTCCATCACGCTTTCGGGAACGTCCCGGCCGGTTTCCAGGGCGATGATGCTGCTCAGGACGGGCATCTCGCTGAAGTATTGGAACTTGAACTCGGGGTTGCGCGAGGTGTTGCCGCCGAGAAGCCGCTTCCCATGTAGAGTCTGGTAATACTGGGCGAACATGATGGCTACATCGTGCTGGCCAGTGATACGGAAGCCGTTCCGCCAACCCACGGGCAGGTCGAGCACAGCGAAATCCCCCGGGGCAGCAGCCAGTTCCCGGTACAGGTCCGGGATATGCATGTTGGATAGCGGCAGCGGTACCGACAGGTTCTCGAACACGAATACGATCACGGCGAGCCCAGGCAGCCAGCGCGACATACGCCGCCAACACCGGCTCAACTCCTGCAGGCCGGCCGCCGCCACAACGCTCAGGCAGAGAGCCAGCATGACGGCGTAGCGGCTGGGATAGCGGTTGGCTTTCATGATCGGTAGCGCTGCCAGCAGGTCGAAGGGCATTGGCAGGCCGAAGCGCTTGCCATTCACCTGCAGCACCGGTCCCAGCGTCAGGAGAAAGAAGACACAGGCACCAGCCAGCCACAGCCAGCGTTCATCCCTCCGCCCCTTCCATGCCCACACGCCCGCGGCGGCCAGCAGCCACACCGACCAGCCCAGGAACACCTGTTGACCCTTGTCGTAGCCGGTGAAGGCCAGGGCCAGGTGCAAATGGCCCAACCAGGGATGCAACATGGTCGGCACCAGGTAACCGGCCACGTCCGCCGAGAACACGTCGGCGAAGCCACCGCCGACCACGCTGAAATCGCCTTCGCGCAGCATGTCAGGCAGCATGTTGGCCAGGATCGGCGCGATCAGCAGGCCAAGCACGGCCAACATCCCGGCTGTCGCCAGGGCCAGCCTCGCCAACTGCCGCCATCGGTCCTGCTGCCACTCCAGGAAGTGAGCGGCGACTGTCCAGGCCAACAGAATGGCCAGGAAAATGAGGAGGAAAGACGCGTACGTCATCTCGGCCCAGGCCTGGAAAGCAGTGAACAGTGCTGCCAGCAGCGCCGGTCGCCAGGCTGGCTTGCGCACCACGCACAGCATGTACAAGGCGGCAAAAGGGGCCCATTGAGAACTCGCGATGTTGAACTGGCCGAGCGCCGCATAGAACAGCTTTGGGGCAGCGAAAGCATAGACCACACCCCCGAACCAGGCGGCGCTGCGCCGGGCCGGTAGCTGCGGCAAAGCTTCCAGGCCCAAGAGGTAGGCTCCATAGGCACCAAGCACATACGACGAGAGCAAGAGAACGTTGCTGGTAGGGATCAGGCCGATCACCGGCTGCAATGGCATGGAGAGGCAGCCGTTGAGCACAGTGAGCGTGTAGAAGGCAAGGTTGATGCCGATGGGGTAGAACATGTAGTCACAGTTGAACGGGTTCTGTGCCTGCAGAAGAGCACGGCAAACCCACCAGAGATTCCAGACAAGCGCCGGGTCGTCTCCGCCGTCGCCCGGGACATGAGTCAGGAGGTGAGTCGCAAGGGGCCAGGTCAAGATGAGCGCCAGGCCAAGGTAACCGGCAAGGGCAGGGATGTGGCGGCGCAGGACCGCGCTGCCGACCCGGGTTGCGGCCGGCCCATCCCTAGGCAGGTGCGGCACCATTCTCTCGCAGGAACTGGAGCAACTCGGCCTCGCTTACATCCTCCACCACGCGGACCGAGCCGATGCCGAGCGGCAGCACGAGCCGCAGCCGTCCGGATAGGCGCTTCTTGTCGGTGCGCATCGCCGCAATCACGGCTTCAGGCGCCGCTGCAGGCGGCTCGGTGGGCAGGCCCAGCCTGGCCAGGCAAGCCCTGACGCGGGAAGTGAGGTCCTCAGCACACAGGTTGCGCGACGCCGCCAGACGCGCTGCCAGCACCAGCCCGATCGCCACCGCCTCGCCGTGCCTCAGGCTGTAGTGGCTCAGGGCCTCGTAGGCGTGCGCGAAGGTATGGCCGAGGTTGAGCACAGCGCGCCTGTCCCTTTCGAAAGGATCAGCCTCTACCACTTCGATCTTGACCCGCAGCGAGCGTTGGATCACCTCGCCCAGTTCGTAGCTCTCGCCCTCCAGCATCTCGAACAGCTTGGGGTCAGCGATGATGCCAGCTTTCACGGCCTCCGCAAGCCCGGCTGCCCGCTCAGCCATCGGCAGGGTATCCACAAGCGCAGTATCCACCAGCACGAGATGTGGCTGCTTGAAAGCGCCTACCAGGTTCTTGCCAACGGGAAGGTCTACGGCCACCTTCGCGCCGACACTCGAGTCAATCATGGCCAGGACGCTCGTTGGCACCTGGACAAACGGGACACCGCGCATGTACAGCGAGGCGACCAGCCCGGCCGTATCGCCGACGACGCCGCCGCCCAGAGCTACCACCGTTGTGTCGCGGCCCAGCCCGGTCGCAACCATATGCTCGATCAGGTTCTGCACAGTCTGCAGGTTCTTGCTGCTCTCACCGGCAGCGAAACTGAACAGATGGCAGGACAGGCCGGCAGCCTCGATTGCCGCTCGGGCGGGATCGGCCCATTGCCTCCCGACATTGCTGTCGGTGATGACGAGCACCGGGCCACACAAGCGGCGCGATTGGAGATAGGACCCCAGCCCTGCCAGCCCGCCGTGCGTGAGGAAGATGGGATAGGAGCCACCGGGATACCTGACCACCAGGGAGCGCTCGCGGTGCGCATCGGCCAGACGGGCGATCTGCTCGACTCGACTGGCGACCTGTTCCAGCGCCAATCCGTCGGTACTAACCTGGTGCGGGATCTCATCATACGCCGGCTTGCGTGCCGCCAGTAACGTCTCCAGGCGGGCCCGGCGGTCGGCGCTGCCAAGCATGGGCCTGTCGAGAGTACCCGACAGGCGTTCCCACAGAGTATCGGCACTTGCCGTCAGGCAGACTAGTGTGCCGCTGGCCGCCATTGCCTCGCGATTGGCCCGGTCCACCAATGCGCCGCCGCCGGTGGCGATCACCATTCCACCCTGGGCTGCAAGTTCCCGGCAGAGGGCCGCCTCCTCACGGCGGAAGAAGCGTTCGCCCAGGCGGGCAAATACGTCCGGGACCGACATGCCCAGGCGCTGTGCCAGCACCGCGTCCATATCAACAAAAGGCCTGCCGAGCCGCTCAGCGACAAGCCGGCCGACGGCGCTCTTGCCGCTGCCCATGAAACCGGTGATCACGAGGTTGGCAGGGGCGTTCACTTGCTCACTCCGCCGCTGCCGCGTCCGAACAGCGGCAGCCCTCGATAGCGCTCCAGTGCGGCCTGGATGGCGGCCAACGAATCGCCCCCGAACTTCTCCAGCAAAGCTCCTGCCAGCACCAGTGCAACCATCGCCTCCGCCACGACTGAGGCCGCAGGCACGGCGCATACGTCCGACCGCTGGTATTGGGTCAGCGCCGGTGAGCCGCTGGTCAGGTCAAGCGACTGCTGTGCCGCGACGGTCGTAGGGATCGGCTTCATGGCAGCTCGCAGCACAAGCAACTGCCCTGTCGTCATGCCACCCTCCAGGCCACCGCTGCGATCGGAGAGGCGCAGATGACCCGCGTCCCCCGTGAAGGTGACGGGCGCATCCGGCGAAGCCATGAAAGCATCCTGAACCTTCGTCCCCGGTAGGCGGGCATTCTCGAATGCTGGGCCGATTTCGACGCCTTTGATCGCCGGGATGCTCATGACTGCCTGAGCCAGCAGCCCATCCAGCCGTCTATCCCACTGTACGTGAGACCCGAGCCCCGCCGGTACACCATCTGCCACCACCACAAACACGCCACCAAGCGACTCGCCCCGCTCGCGGGCTTCGTCCACGGCCTGTCGCATCAGCGCAGCTGTTGCCGGATCGGGGCAACGTACGTCGCTGCTCTCGGCGGCTTCCACCAGGCGAACACCTGGATCGAGGTCGGGCATGCCGACATTGCCGATGCTCTGCACGTACGAACCTACACTCACCCCGACCTCGGCCAGTAAGCGCCGGGCGACGGCACCAGCAGCCACCCTCGCTGCCGTCTCGCGAGCGCTCGCCCGCTCCAGCACCGGCCGGCAGTCGTCGAGTTCGTACTTGAGGTAACCGGCAAAGTCGGCATGGCCAGGGCGCGGCACCGGCAGCCGCGGCAGCCCACGCCCTTTCCAGTTCTCCCAATCGCGATTGTGGATCAAAAGCGAGATGGGCGCACCGGTGGTCTTGCCATCCAGCACCCCGCCAAGGATTTCGACCGCATCCTGCTCGATGCGCATCCGCCCGCCGCGCCCATAGCCGACCTGGCGCCGCGCCAGTTGAGCATCAATGTCCCTGGGCGCGAGTGGCACACCAGCAGGCATCCCCTCGACAATGGCAACCAGAGCCGGACCGTGTGATTCGCCTGCCGTCAGGAAGCGCAATCCGCTCATTGGCGCAGATTCTCCAACAGGTCGAAAAAGGCAGGGAAGGACTCGGACACGATCTCTGCTCCCTCTATCTCCACCGGCCCATCGGCGACAAGCCCGGCGATGGCAAGGCACATTGCCAGCCGGTGGTCGCCATGCGCCTCCACCCTGCCTCCATGCAAGCGCGTCGGTCCCTCAACGAGGTATCCGTCGGGCAACTCCTCGATGCGAGCACCGAGCGCCCGCAATTCGTGCACCAGGCCGGCGATGCGGTCGCTCTCCTTGACGCGCAGTTCTGCCGCCTCGCGCACCTCAGTCACTCCTTCAGCCTGGGTGCCCAGCACAGCAACGAGAGGCAGCTCGTCAATCGCCAGCGGGATCAGCGCCCCCTGGACGCGCACACCGCGCAAAGAGCACGAACTGACAACGATGTCAGCGACGGGCTCGCCGCCGCTCTCGCATGCATTCTCCAGCGTCACCTCCCCGCCCATAGCTCTGGCTATGTCAATGAAGCCGGCACGGGTGGGGTTGATGCCAACTCCATTCAGCCGCAGGCGCGAACCAGAGACGAGCAACGCCGCCGCAACCAGGAAGGCGGCGGATGACAGGTCACCGGGCACGGCAATCTCGAGCGGCCGCAGCATATCCGCCGGCTCGATCCTGATCCGCCCGGCCTGGCTCTCCACAGCTACACCCATGGCCCGCAGCATGCGCTCGCTATGGTCTCGCGTCGGCGCCGGCTCGGTCACCATGGTTGGGCCATTGGCCTGCAGGCCAGCCAGCAAGAGCGCAGACTTCACCTGGGCACTGGCCACAGGTAGATCGTACTCGATCCCATGCAGGTTGCCGCCGCCGATCGCGAGCGGCGCCAGCCGACCACCGCTTCGGCCGATGATGCGCGCGCCCATGCGCCGCAAGGGCTCAACCACACGATCCATGGGGCGCCGGCGTAGGGCATCTCGGCCAGTAAGCACCGTTGTGAAGTCACAACCGGAGACCAGGCCGGCAAGCAGGCGCATCGTCGTCCCCGACCCAAGGCAGTCCACCACATCGTCCGGTTCGTGCAGGCCTTGCAGCCCTCGGCCATGAACGACCAGTCGGTCAGTGCCGGCCGGCTCTACCGACACCCCCAGGGCTGTCAAGGCGCCGATGGTAGCGCGGCTATCGCCACTCTCGAGGTAGCCCTGCACGACAGTGTCTCCCGAGGCGATGGCCCCGAAGAGCAGGGCCCTGTGAGTGATTGACTTGTCCCCGGGAACGCTGCACTCGCCTACAAGGGGTCGCCCGGGACCGACGGCTCGCCTCACTTCAGCCTCCGTTCGTGGCGCGCCTGCTCCAGGAAACGCCGCAGTTCAACCTCGTCCGCGCGCTCGAGCACCCGGATCAGTTCGCCAATCTGGCCGGCCATGTCGGCCAGCGCAGACAGCACATGCTGGCGATTGGTGAGAAGTATGTCAAGCATCATGTCGCAATCGCTGGCAGCCAGGCGAGTGGTGTCGCGATAGCCACCGGCGCTCAGAGCTTGCAGTTCCCCATCAGGCACCACCGCCGCCACGGCCCTTACCAGGGAAGCTGCCACGGCATAGGGCAGGTGGCTGGTGCGGGCGACGATGGCATCATGGCGGTCCGGTTCAATCAGCATTGGGACGGCGCCGGCAGCACGGGCCAGGCCGGCTGCGAGCATCAGGCTGGGCTCGTCGGATGTCGCGGTCGGGCAGAGAGCCCAGGTTGCACCGACGTACAGGTCGGCCTGAGCTGCCTCCAAGCCATGCAACTCTCGCCCGCACATCGGGTGGCCGCCGACACAATGCCCAGCTGACGGCGATGCAGTCATCGCCGCAACGACGGCACTCTTCGTGCTGCCCAGATCGGTCAGCAAGGCGCCGTCTCGCAGCAACATTGCCGCCTCCGGCACCAGGCCAATGATGCTGCGCACAGGCACGGCCAGCACCAGAACGTCTACTTCAGGCACAGCTTCAGCCAGAGAAACAGACCCGCCATCAACGAGGCCCTTTTCGACCGCCAGCGCCAGCGTCTCCGGTCGCCGCGCCACCCCCAACAGCCTCAGGTCCGGCCGCCTGGTGCGCAGAGCGGCTGCCAGCGAGCCTCCCATGAGCCCCAGCCCGACGATGCCGATGCGGCAGCCATCGGGGAGGCGAGCAAAGCTCCATGGCGAATCCTGGCCCATGCTCTGCTCCTAGATCGTCCTATCCACTGCCTCAGCGATGCGGCGCACGCTACGTACCAACCGGGCAAAGTTCTCGGGCTTGAGGCTCTGAGCACCGTCCGACAAGGCCTCAGATGGCCGTGGGTGCACCTCGATCATGAGGCCATCAGCACCTGCGGCGATAGCCGCTCGCGACACTGGCTCGACAAGCTCCCAGCGGCCAGTGCCGTGGCTCGGATCTGCGATCACCGGCAGGTGAGTGAGCTGCTTGAGCGTCGGTATCACATTTATGTCGAGTGTGTTCCGCGTGTAGGTTTCGAAGGTGCGAATACCGCGCTCGCACAGGACCACCTGGTAGTTGCCGTGCGAGAGGATGTACTCCGCCGCCATGAGAAACTCCTCCATGGTGGACATCAGGCCCCGCTTCAGCAGAACGGGCCTATGCGCCTCGCCCACGGCGTGCAGCAGATTATAGTTCTGCATGTTTCGAGCGCCTATCTGCACGGCGTCCACGTAGGTGAGCAGCATAGGCACCTGCTCCGGGCCCATCGCCTCACTCACCACCGGCAGCCCGGTAGCCTCGCGCGCCTCAGCCAGAAGCACGAGCCCTTCCTCACCCATCCCAGGGAAAGCGTAAGGGGAGGTACGCGGCTTGAAGGCACCGCCTCGCAAGATGGTGGCACCAGCCTCCTTCACCGCGAACGCCGTCTCGAAAAGTTGCTGCCGGCTCTCCACAGCGCACGGACCCGCGATGATGGCCAGCCTTTGCCCGCCAACCCCCACCCCGCCAAAGTCAACAATGGTGTTCTCCGGCCGGAAGTCCCTGCTCGCGAGCTTGAAGGGGTGCAGGATCGGGATCACTCGTTCGACCCCGGGCAGAAGCTCCAGGCTCTGCTGGCTGACCGGCCTTTCGTCGCCGATCAGGCCGATAATGGTGCGCTCCTCGCCTTTTGACAGGTGCGCCCGATAGCCCATGTCCTGAATATGCTTGACGACGCCGCCGATCTCCTCTTCGTTCGCGCCCATGCGCATTACAATAATCATCTCACCTCTCCTCCCGTCCGCAGTAGCTGCGGCGGCTCCCCGTTCAGGTCGGGCCTGAGTCTGCGTGCCTCGCCCAGATACACATGCCGGATCTCCGACTGCGCCTTAGTGGTGTTCCAATGCAAGAGCACGCGAATGCAGCGCTCCGGAGCGCCGGGCACGGCCATCTCCTGAGCGTCCATCAACGCCGTGTCTACCCAACCCAGGCGCCTCGCCGCCTTGGCCGGAAATGCAGCGTCGAGATCAGGCGTCACGGTGAAAAGCACACTCGCTACGTCCTCGGGCCGGATGTCGTTCGCTGCCACGATCTCTCGAAGCAGCGTCTCCGCCGCGGCGAGGATGCTCGCCTCGCTGTTCGCCTCGCAGATTGTCGCGCCACGGACACCGCGAATGTAATTGGCCATCTGGCATCCACCTGCTCAAGGGTACAAAAAAGCGTGGCCTCCGCCACGCTCATTGACTGCTTTGCCCCGCCAGGGAACTAGCGCATGGCTTTGGCCGCGCCCATTTCCTTCGGGTAATAGTAGAGCCGATTGGTCGCCACGCTCGCTCCCAACGCACTTTCGCGTAGGTTACCACACAGCGGCGAGGTTGGCAAGCGAACTGGACAAAAGCATCCGCCACACCTATACTTTCGTGTCGGTTATCAAGGCAGGAGGTTGGAGCATTGGCCAAGATTAGGTCAGCGATTAAGGCCATCCGCAGCAGCGGGCGCAAGCGCCTGCGCAATCGCATAGTGATCTCTTCCACGCGCACTTACGTCCGTAAGGCACGTGTTTCCCTGCAGTCGGGCACCGAGGCAGATGCGCAGGCAGCGGTGCGGCGGGCTGTTATCGCCCTCGACAAGGCCGCCCAGAAAGGCGTCATCCACCGCAATAAGGCCGCGCGGACCAAGTCCCGCCTGATGCGCCAACTGAATCAGGGGGCCGGCTGACCAGCCGTCTCCACTGATACGGCGTATCGAGCGATACGCCGGCTGGGCGAGATTAGGTCATTCCAGGCCATGCATTGTCAGGCGCCCCCGCCACGCGAGGGCGCCTTCTCTTGTCTCAGGAACCAGCGGTCAGATCGGCCACCAACTGCGTCATTACGACGATGTCAGCGGCGTCACCTCCGCCCTTGGTCGCATAGTCGGCCTCCAGAGCACGGCCAAGCGCGCGCTCTAGTTCGGCAATGCTGAAATAGCGGCTTTGCTCGACCAGCCGTCGGGCCCGCCAGGAAGGTGCGTCAAGTTCAGCAGCGAGTTGTGCCGGTGGCAGCCGCGCCGCAGTCAGGTCCTTGGCGATCAGCAGCAACCGGAACTGGCGGGCGATCATCGGCAGCAGCCTCTGCGCCGGCTCAGCCTGCCGTAGCATGAGATCCTGCACAATGCTCAGCGCCCGCCCCGAGTCCCGATGGCCGATGGCGTCCACCAAGTCGAAAACGTCGCTCTCTTCGGTGGCCGGGACCAGTTCACGGACATCTCTGGCGTCCACCTGGGGGCGCCCAAGGGCGTAGGCGCCGATCTTGTCGAGTTCCGTCTCAATCATGAGAGCGTGTGCGCCCACTCGCCTGGCAAGCTCAACACAGGCTTCGCGCGTCAGGGCCAAACCTCGTTCCGCCGCCCTTTCCGCCACCCAGTCCTCGATATCTTCCCTGGACCCCAGCGAGAACTGGCGTACCTCCCCGATCTGCCGCGCTAACCCGTAGAGCGGGTGGCTGCTGCCATCTCCTTGCAGGTCCGGCTCGATGAGGACCAGTTCCGTGCTGGGCGGCATCGAGCGCAACGCCTCGGCGAAGGCAGCCGCCTCTTTGGGCGCCGCGCGCAGGCGCTCTCCTAGGCGTCTGACGATGATCACGCGTGAGTTGCCCAGGAAAGGTAGGCTACAACAGGCTGCCGCGAGTTGCCCCAAGTCAGCGCCGCTGCCGTCAAGCCGCTGGATGTTGACCGCGCTCAGGGCAGGGTCCACCTTAGCGGCTATCTCCCCGACCGTGCGTTCGAGGCCAACCTCGTCGTCGCCGAAGAATAGGTGCAGCAATGCCAGCTAGTCCCAGCTGACGGGCACGAAGTGGCCGATCACATTCCCCGCCTGGATGCGACGGACGGTGCCGATTCTGGCTCCGGCCACTCTCGGGCTGGTTGTGAAACGCTCCTGCACCACAGCGCCGAGCGGCTGCGCCGCGAGCAACGCCAGCAAAGATGCGAGCAGAACCTGGGGCAAGGTCTCGATGCGGTGGCGAGTGCGCACACCGCCAGCGATGTAGGCCGCCGTGCCGGCGGCCAGGCCCATCACCGCCAGGTTTGTCCCACAGCGCGGGTGCACCGCCAATTCCGGGTGCGATTGCAGTTCGAGCACGGCCTGCTTAGCCGCTGCTTCAACTGCAGATGCAGGAAGGTTGCCATAGAGATAGAAGCCGTTATACGTGGTGCGACCAACCACACGGAGTGTCGGGCTGGAACGCGAGAGAATATGCACCGTAGCGTGCTCCAGCGCATGGTTGCGCCGCGTCACCGCAATGGCGCGAGCTAACGCGCCCACTATGCCCTTAGCAGACACCGAGCTTTGCCAGTCCAAACGACCCTCCACACAGCACGGTTTTCATTGTAGCCTGCGGCATTGCCTTCGTCCAGCCACCGCTGTCCGCTTTCGCCGCCCTGGCCAGGAATGTTAGTATACTGTTTCGCCGGTCCCGCTCGGCCAGGAACGGCATAGCTCACACCCGCTTTCCGGAGATGCGGATTGACTGCACCCTTCATAGCTGTGCGACACGCCAGCTACACCTATCCCGGCGGACGTCTGGCGCTCCACGATATCACGCTCGATCTGGGGCCCGGCGAGTTCGTCGCCTTGGTCGGGCGCAACGGCTGCGGCAAGTCCACCTTCTGCCGCCTCCTCAATGGACTCCTGTTGCCCAACCCTGGCGTCGTCACCGTGGCCGGCATTGACACGCGCTCGCCCGGGAGCGAACTGATGGTGCGCTCGGCGGTCGCTATGGTCTTCCAGGTGCCCGATAACCAGATCGTGGCAACCGTGGTCGAGCAGGACGTCGCGTTTGGCCCGGAGAATCTCGGCCTTCCCCAGGAGCAATTGTGGCGGCGTGTCCGCGACGCGCTTGAACTCGTAGGTTTATGGGAGCAGCGCGAACGGCCGCCCCACTTGCTCTCTGAGGGCGAGAAACAGCGGGTCGCCATTGCCGGAGCCCTTGCCATGCAGCCACGCTGCCTCGTTCTTGACGAAGCTACCTCGATGCTCGACCCGGCAGCGCGGAAGCGCGTGCTGGAGGTGGCGCATCTCGTGAACTCTCAGGGAACTACCGTAGTCTGGGCCACGCACGACATGGCTGAGGCCAGGCAGGCCCAGCGCATCATCGCCCTTGACCATGGCCGGCTCGCCTACGATGGCTCACCGGCAGCACTGTTCACCGATACTGCCCTTATGGCTCGGCTCGGGCTGTTGCCACCCCCGGCGGCACAACTGGCGGCGGCGCTGGCGGCCCGCCGTCCAAGTTTCCCCCGCGGTCTCCTCTACCCGGAGCAAGTTGTGCAGGCTGTGCTGGAGGCGCCGGTCGCCTCGCCAGGACCTTTGGCGTCATGAGCGCAGCCGTGAAGGCAGCGATTAGCATCCGTAACCTCTCCTACACTTACATGGCCGGCACGCCTCTGGCCACGCCGGCCCTCGATGGCGTATCGCTGCGGGTCAACGCCGGCGAGATCGTGGCGCTGGTGGGCCAGGCCGGCGCTGGCAAGACCACCCTACTCCAGGTTTGCGACGGCCTGTTGCGCCCGCCGGCCACAGGCATGGTCCAGGTATTGGGAATAGACACTGCCGAGCCCCAGGCGCTATCCAGACTGCGCCTGCGCGTTGGGCTGCTCTTTCAGCGGGCTGAGGCACAACTTCTGGAGCGGTTCGTCGGCGACGATATCGCCTTCACGCCCAGGCAAGCGGGCCTGCCAAGGGACGAGGTGCGGGAGCGCGTGCGCCAGGCCATGCAGGCCGTCGGGCTGGACTTCGAAGAGTTCAAGGACCGGCGCACGTTCAACCTGAGTGGCGGCGAGATGCGCAAGGTGGCGCTTGCGGGGCTGCTGGCTAGCCGCCCGGAACTGGTCCTGCTAGACGAACCCACCGCCGGCCTCGACCCCGAGTCGCGTACGAGCCTGCTCGAGGTCGTGCGCCGCCTCCGCGATCAGGGTGCCACAATCGTCATCGCCAGCAGCAGCATGGAGGATCTGCCGGGCCTGGCCGACCGCCTGATCATCTTGAACCACGGCAGGGTCGCGGCCGAAGTCCCTGGCGCTGACGTCTGGCGGTACGGTCCCCTGTTACGCGCCCAGGGCCTTGACCTTCCCGAGCTATGCTCAATCGTCGAGCATCTGGCCGACCGCGGGCTTGACTTGCAGCCCCGATCTCTTGATCCGGATGGTATTGCCGAGGCGATATGCAGGATTTGGACTTCCTGAGACATATCACCCTCGGCCAGTACTTCCCACGCCGGTCTGTGGTGCACGCACTCGATCCACGAGTGAAGCTCTTGGGAGTCGCCCTGCTGGCGGCGGCCATCAGCTTTAACGCTTCCTATGCTGCCAATGCCATCCTTCTCGCGGCCTGCTTTGCCATCGCCCTGCTCTCTCTGATCAGCCCGCTCTACATCCTCTCGGGTCTGCGGCCGGCCATCCCCTTTATTGTCTTCTTCGCCCTGATCCAGGTCGCCTTTTTCACCGGGCCGTATGGCCCGACGCTGCACCCGCGTCAACTGCTTCACCTCGGCGCACTGGTCGTCACCGACTCCGGCGTGCGGCTGGTGCTCATCTCGGTGGCCCGTCTGCTGGAGCTTTGGTTGCTTACCAGCCTGCTGACCAACACCACTCCGATCTCGACTCTGGCCGGCGGGCTTGAGAGCCTGCTGCGCCCGCTGTCAGCACTGGGCTTTCCGAGCCATGACCTGGCCCTGGTTTTCACTCTGGCGCTCCGCTTCCTGCCGGTGTTCGCCCTGGAACTGGAGGACACTATGAAGGCGCAGATCTCGCGCGGAGTGCAGTGGAACAGCGGACGTCTGGCCTTCGTGGCCAACAGCCGGCGGATCGCGGCGCTGCTCGTGCCGCTTTTCGTTGATGCGCTGCGCCGCGCCGAGGGACTTGCCACAGCCATGGAGGCTCGCTGCTACGTCAGCCGGCGACGCTCGATCGGCGGCAAGGGCCATACGTCATTGCTGTACCTGCGCTTCCAGGCCAGGGACTGGGTGGCACTGGCCGCCCTCAGCGCCTTTGCCGGGGCGCTGATCTTGTGCCGCAACGCCTTCCCCTGGTAGGGTTACATCCTGGTAGCAGTAGGCCTGAGACGTTACCACGAAATGCCAGGCCCAAGAGATCGGCCCGGCAGGTTGAGGAGGGAAGAGCATGGTGAGCGAGGTCACCGGCACCGCCCAGCCGGATGATGGAGCAGCAGGCGGTCTGCGCGGTCAGTCGCGCACACAGAAAGTCGTCTTGGCAGGCGTCTTCAGCGGCATGGTCATCCTTCTCGGATTGGTCCCTTCGATTGGCTTCATTCCCGTGCCGACGCCAGCCGGCAATGCCACTACGCTACATATACCGGTCATCCTGGCCGGCATGCTGGCCGGGCCGGTGGTGGGCGCAGTGGTCGGGCTCACGTTTGGCCTGTTCTCCTTCCTGCGGGCCACGACCCCGATCTTCAAAGACCCGCTGGTGGCCATCCTGCCGCGTCTGTTCATCGGAGTGGTCGCCTGGGCTGTCTACGCCGGCGCTCTACGTGCCCGCCGCGGGCTGCTCGTGGTGATTGCGGCGCTGGCCGTCTTCCTGGCTGGCTCCTTCGCCTGGCAGGTTCACCTGCATCGCCCGACCCTTGGATCAATCTATCTGATCCTGGTGCTTGCCGCCGGCGCGGCGCTGGTCTATTTCCTCTGGGCCGGGAAGCCAGAGGCAGTCGCGGTCGTGGCCGGCGCGGTGCTGGGTAGCTTCACCAATACAGCGCTGGTCCTCGGCATGGCCGCCCTGCTCGGCTATCTGCCCGTGCAGGGCGTCCTGCTCGTGGCCATCACCCACGGCATACCTGAGGCGATAGTCGCCGCCGTGATCGCCAGCGCCGTCATCGGCGCCCTGCACGGCACGACGGGCAGGCAACGCTCTGACCTCTAGGGCAGCGGGCCGCCCGAGGTGGTGCGGCTGCGCTGCCCTTCATCGCCAGCCGGGAGAGTGCAGGGCGCGCTATCGCTTCTGTCCAGGGCAGATGCTATAATTGCCGGCGTGTTCGTTTCCCACCATTCTGCCCGGGGACGGTAGGTTCATGCGCGGTTTCGAGGAGCAGCTGGTCCTCTTCTTGCAGCACTTGCTTAACAGCATCGGCTGGGGCGGCGTGGTCGCTGCCATGGCCATCGAGAGTGCTTGCATCCCCCTCCCGAGCGAGGTGACGATGCCTCTCGCTGGCTGGATGCTCATCCAGGCCAAGGGGTTGGCCCTCTACAATGTGCTCTACGCCGGCATCTGGGGCGCGGTCGGCTGCACGATCGGTAGCGTCGCCACCTATTGGCTCGGGGCTCTCGGCGGCCGACCGCTGGTGGAGAAGTACGGACGCTATGTGCTCATCTCCAAGCATGATATCGCCCGCGCTGACCATTGGTTCTCCAAGTACGGGGAAGCAACGGCCTTCTTCTCGCGCCTGCTGCCCATCGTCCGCACGTTCATCTCCTTGCCCGCCGGCGTCGCCCGCATGAACTTCGCCAAGTTCACCGTCCTCACCTTCGCCGGCTCCTTTCTCTGGTGCGTGGTGCTTGGTGGTGCCGGTTACTTTGCCGGCCAGCACTGGCGTGAGGTGCGAGACGTCATGCGCCCCTTCGACATCCCCATCGCCATCGTCATCCTGGTCCTGATCGCCTGGTACGTCCGTCGCCACATCCAGCGCGGGAAGGTCGAGATTGAGACTGCGACCGAGTGACCCTAGCCGGGCGCACAGGCAGTGGCACGGCCCGCTCGCGGTTGCCGCGGCTGTTCTGCTCCTCTGCGCCTACGCTATTCCCTTGACGACCGCCGCGGATGAGGGCATCGGCGCCGCTGCCTCCACGGTAGCCGTAGCAACTGCCACCGCTACTGCGACTCCAGCCCCAGTGGGGGCGTCGAACCGGGTACTCAACTGGTCCTTCGAGGACTTCACCGGCTCCCAGTCAGTACCGCTCCAGGTGGCCAGATACTGGACGCCGTTCGTCCTTTCCGGAAGCCCCGCCTTTTACAATGCCAGGAGCCTCTACACCAGCCCGGAGCGCATAGACGGCAGCACCAGCCAGCTTATCCGCAGCACTGAGCCCTATGACGCCGGCGTCTATCAGGTGATCACCGGCTTGCGCGCCGGCAACTACTACTCGGTGCTCGTGTACGTGCTGAGCATCTTCCGCACCTCCGCCGTGAGCGATCCCCGAATTTACGACGGGCTGATTCTGAAGCAGATTGGCGTGGACCCGGAGGGCGGCATCAACCCGCTCGCACCGAGCGTCATCTGGAACCCAGCTGTGGGCAAGAACATGGACCGTGCCACCTGGGGAGAACGCATGGTTTTCGAGGCAACGGGGTCCAACGCCACGCTTTTCATTCGCGTGCAGTGCCTGCAGCCCTCCGGCAATGCCGGCTGGTTCAACGAGGCATTCATTGACGGCGCTCAACTGCGCGCCTCTCCTCTTTCCCAGGTTACCGTGCCGGATCAGGTGCAGTCGGGGGCGTTCACTGTCAGTTGGAAGGCCCTGGTGCCGGGCGCATCGGGCAGTGATGTCACGATGGCCGCCTACGACGTCCAGTACCGGGACGGCATCGGCCCCTGGCAGGATTGGCTCGTGCAGACGACGGCGGCCACCCAGTCGTTCAACCTGGCCCAGCCGGGCCACACCTACACGCTTCGCGCTCGCGCCTGGGGCAAGTACTACTATCCCTACGCCGAGATCTTTGGGCCGTGGGCCGAATCTGCCCCGGTGCTCATAGGCAAGGCGGTCGAGCTGACGGTCACTGAAGGTGGCGGCGTCAGCGTCTATGGCGTCAGTGCCCAGCTGACACAGTCGGGGAGCGTCGCGGCCAGCGGCCGGACCGATTTCTCCGGCCGCGTCTACCTCTCGCCGCCTTCACCAGGCCAGTATGACCTCTCCATCAGCAGTCCTGGCTACCTGGCGCCGCCACCGATGCACAACGTGGCTGTCGGTGAGGGTGTGCAGCCGGTGGCGATGAGCCTCAGGCCGCTTGACGACGTGGTCAATGATGGTTCCTTCGAAGAGACAGCGCCGGACAACCTTCCAGCCGGTTGGCAAATCGTGAGCAGCACGCCTTCTTCTACAGAGAAGAACTACCATGTGGGGATTTACATGGCCCACTGCGGCCACAAGAGCCTGGAGTTGGATAGCGGGTCGAGCGGCTCCGACACTGTGCTTTTGCGAACTACATACAGCATCAGCAACTCGTACAGGCCAGTCCTTTCCCTTTGGTACAGGATCGTGCCCTCATCAACTACGTATATGGCGATGGTGCTCAACGTCCGCGCTTACGACGGCAGCCAGGTTCTGCTCAATTCTGCCTCGCTGCAGTCGCAACAGGACACGGGGTGGAAACAGCTTGTCTTGCCGCTGCATGACAGCGACGAGCCATACAGCGGCGCAGTCACCCTAGAGATTGGCCTTGAGTACCCGCCCGGCACCCAACCGCCTAGTCCCGTGCACATATACATTGACGACATCAGCCTCGGTCGCAGCAGCGGCGGGCCGTACCGCCTGCGCCTGCCGCTCCAGTTGCTCACGGCGCCCTGAGCCTGGCCAGGAATGGCTTGCTTTTGACAAGCGCAGCCCCCTCGGGTAACATAGTCGGGCTGTGGGGCTGTAGCTCAATTGGGAGAGCGCTACAATCGCACTGTAGAGGTCAGGGGTTCGAGCCCCCTCAGCTCCATCAACTGAATACTGACTGGCGACGATGGGGAGCAGTAGGCCAACCCTGCAGAGAGCTGGTGCCAAGAGTGTAAGGCCAGCGCGGGCGCAGCGGGGTCGCCCAGAAAGGCTGAACTCGCCCCGGAGCTTCGCCCCCGAACGGCAGCACTACGCCGCTAGGTGGCGACGCATGGCAGGCGTTAGGTGCCAATGAGCGGGCGGGATGGCCGCGGCAATTCCAGGGGCTGTAGCTCAGTGGGAGAGCACTTGTCTGGCAGACAAGGGGTCAGGGGTTCAAATCCCCTCAGCTCCACCTCCGTTCCCTGCCATACCGTCAAGCAGGGTGGTACCGCGAGGCAAACCCTCGTCCCTGATGGGGCGAGGGTTTTTTGTCAGCTAGCGGGCAGCAGGCCGGCGGGCATTCGCACGTTCCCAGGCCTGGAGCCCACCAGGAGGAGCAGAGCATGCCAGAGGAATATAAGCCTCAGGAAATCGAGAAGAAATGGCGCGAGCGCTGGGAGAAGGACGGCATCTACCATGCCGATATGGGCGGGCCCCTGCCCAAGTACTACTTCCTCACCATGCTCCCTTACACCAGCGGTGACCTCCACATCGGCCACTGGTACGCCATGGCTCCTTCGGACACGAAAGCGCGCTACATACGCATGCGCGGTTACAATGTCATGTTCCCCATGGGCTTCGACGCTTTCGGCCTGCCGGCGGAGAATGCCGCAATCAAACACGGCATCCATCCCATGAAGTGGACGCTGGACAATGTCGCCCGCATGCGCACCCAACTCAAGACCATGGGCGCCATGTTCGACTGGCGGCGCGAGGTAGTCACCTGTCTGCCGGAGTACTACAAGTGGACGCAGTGGTTCTTCCTGAAGTTCTACGAGCATGGCCTGGCCTACCGCTCCAAGGCACCGGTTGACTTCTGCCCCAAGTGCAACACTACCCTGGCGCGTGAACAGGTGTGGGGTGAGGACCGGCACTGCGAGCGCTGTGGCACCCCAGTCGTAAGACGAGAACTGAACCAGTGGCTCTTCCGCATGACCAACTATGCCGAGGAACTGCTGGATTTCAGCAAGATTCAGTGGCCCGAACGCGTGGTAACCATGCAGCGCAACTGGATCGGCCGCAGCGAGGGCGTCCAGTTCGACATGCCGGTAGCCGGCACGGACAAGAAGTTTGCCGTCTTCACCACCCGGCCGGACACCGTCTATGGCGTCACCTTCGCCGTGCTCGCCCCCGAGCACGAATTGGTAGCCGAGATCACTACGCCTGAGCACCGCCAGGAAGTGCAGGCCTATGCTGAGCAAGCCCTGCGCTTCAGTGAGATCGAGCGGCAGAGCACCGAACGCGTCCGCACCGGCGTCTTCACCGGCGCCTACGCCATCAACCCGATGAACGGCGCCAGAGTGCCCATTTACGTCGCCGACTATGTGCTGACCACCTATGGCACCGGGGCGATAATGGCCGTGCCCGCTCACGACGAACGCGACTTCGACTTCGCTACCCGCTACGGCCTGCCCATCCCGGTCGTCATCGCTCCGCCGGATTGGGATGGTTCGCCACTGACCCAGGCCTACACTGGCGATGGCGTCATGGTCAACAGCGGCCCCTTCAGCGGCTTGCCAAACCGCGAGGGCTGGCAGCGCGTCGCCGATTACATGGAGGAGCATGGCATCGGCAGCCGCAAAGTGAACTACCGCCTGCACGACTGGCTGATCTCGCGGCAGCGCTATTGGGGCGCGCCGATCCCGATTATCTACTGCGAGAAATGCGGCACAGTGCCGGTGCCAGAGAAGGACTTGCCCGTCCTTCTACCCGAGGATGCTGAGTTCCTGCCGACGGGCGAATCGCCCCTCAAGTATCACAAGGGCTTTCGCTACACGACCTGCCCTGTCTGCGGCGGGCCAGCGGAGCGCGAGACGGACACTATGGACACTTTCATGTGCTCCTCCTGGTACCACATGCGCTACACCAGCCCGGGCTACGACAAGGGGCCGATAGACCCGGTCGAGGCCAACTACTGGCTGCCGGTTGACCAGTACACGGGCGGGATCGAGCACGCCACCATGCACTTGCTCTACACCCGCTTCTTCACCAAGGCCTGCCGCGATATCGGCCTTTTCAACTACGACGAGCCCATGCTGCGCCTCTTCAACCAGGGCATCATCCTGGGCGAAGACAACGAGAAGATGAGCAAGTCGCGCGGTAACGTGGTCAACCCCGATGACTACGTCAACACCCTCGGGGCCGACACCGTGCGCCTGTACCTGATGTTCATCGGCCCCTGGGAAGAGGGAGGACCCTGGAACAGCCGTAACATCGAAGGCATCTCGCGCTTCCTGAATCGTGTCTGGAACCTGGTGACTGCCCCGCCGCCCGATCAGCTCGAGCCGGTTGCGGACCTGGCCCAGGCCGAAAGGGACCTGCGGCGCCTGACGCACCAGACGATCAAGAAGGTCAGCGATCAGATGGAAGCTTTCAGCTTCAACACAATGATCGCCTCGCTGATGGAGTACAACAACTACCTGATCAAGGCCAAATCCACGGCTCTCTCCGCCACCGCAGCCTGGCGCGAGGCCGTGGAGACTCTGGTCCTGATGCTCGCACCGGCGGCACCGCACATCGCCGAGGAGATGTGGCAGCGCCTTGGCAAGCCCTATAGCGTCCACCTGCAACGCTGGCCAGAGTGGGACGCGGAGTTGGCCAAGGACGAGATGCTCACGATCGTCGTCCAGGTCAACGGCAAGGTGCGGGACCGAGTGGAGGTACCAGCCCATGCCTCCGAAGACGAGGTCCGGCAGGCAGCTCTCGGTTCGCCGGGCGCCCAGCGCTACATCGGCGGCAAGGCGGTGCAGAAGGTGGTCTATGCACCGGGCAGGCTGGTGAACATCGTCGTCAGCTAAGGCTACCGTCAAGGAGACACAGAGTGCCAACGAAGCAGATCGTACATGCGGAAGGTGCCCCCAAGCCCATCGGCCCTTATTCGCCTGGGGTTCTGGCAGGACAGTACGTATTCACATCCGGCCAAGCCGGCGTTGACCCGGCAACCGGCAAACTCGTCGAGGGCGGGATCGAGGCCCAGACTCGGCAGACCTTGAGCAACATCGCCGCCATCCTCCAGGGAGCAGGCTCTTCCCTGGCTAACGTGCTCAAGACAACCGTCTTCCTGGCCAGTATGGACGACTTCCAGGCTATGAACCGCGTCTACGCCGAGTTCTTCGGTCAGAATCCGCCTGCTCGCACGACGGTGCAGGCTGCCCGCCTGCCGATGGGCGCCCTCGTCGAGATCGAGGCGATCGCCCTGAAGGAATAGGCCGGATGCTGTAGGGCCTGACGGGCGCACCGGCAACGTGGGCAGCAGCGTTTTCGTCCGTGTTGTTGTTCGGCCCCGTCAGGCAATGGTAAGATAGCTGCTACCTTCCCCGCGGAGATGGCGCTTGATCCGGCCCTGTGGTCCCAGTGACCTGCCTGCCATGTGTGCCCTCATCAACGAGGCCGCTATGGCCTACAAGGGCGTCATCGCCGCCGATTGCTGGCATGAGCCGTACATGCCCATGGCCGACCTGAAGGCAGAGGTCGCCAGCGGCGTTCGCTTCGTCGGCTACGAAGAGGGCGGGGAACTGCTGGGCGTGATGGGCTTGCAGGACGTAAAGGGCGTGGCGCTCATCAGGCATGCCTACGTCCGCAGTGACAGGCGCCGTCAGGGCATCGGCAGCCGTCTTCTGCAGCATCTCCTGGCCCAAGCGCGCCCGCCCGTGCTCGTGGGCACCTGGTCGGCAGCCATCTGGGCGGTGCGGTTCTACGAGAAGCATGGCTTCTCTCCGGTCTCGCGCCAGGAGAGCGAGCGGTTGTTGCGCGAATACTGGACCATTTCAGAGCGCCAGATCGAGGAATCAGTTGTCCTTATCAAGCAAGAGATCGGCGATGAGCCCTGACCTGCAGGCCAAGTTCGATTCCCTGCGCAGCGGACTGCGGCGCCTGGGAAGGCTGGCGATTGCCTACTCGGGCGGAGTGGATAGCACTTTCCTGCTCCGTGTGGCCAGCGAGACGTTGGGCCCGGAAAATGTCCTGGCGATCACGGCCGCTTCCCCGGTCACGCCGGCCAGCGAGATGCGCCGCGCTCAGGAGATGGCGGCGCAGATGGGCGTGACGCACCTGGTTGTGCAATCAGGCGAATTCGCCGATGCTGGCTTTCGGTCCAACCCTCCCGATCGCTGCTACATCTGCAAGCGCATCCGTTTCGAGCAACTCATCGCGCTGGCGCGCGAGCGTGGCTTCGAGCACCTGGCCGATGGCACAAACGTTGACGACATGGGCGATTACCGCCCCGGGTTGAAGGCGGCCGAGGAACTGGGCGTGCTCAGCCCGCTGCGGGATGCCGGCATGGGAAAGGCCGACATCCGTGCTGCCTCGCGCCTGCTCGGCCTGCCTACCGCCGACCTGCCCAGTTTCGCCTGCCTGGCCTCTCGCGTCCCCTACGGCACCCCCCTAACCGAGGCTGTACTGGCCCGGATTGAGCGAGGCGAGGAGATGCTATCGCAGTTGGGCCTGCACCAGTACCGTCTGCGTGACCACGGCGATATGGCTCGCATCGAGGTACCGCCTGAGGACTTCGCCCTGCTCCTGGCTCAGCGAGAGTCTCTCGTCCAACAACTGAAGCAGCTTGGCTACCATTATGTCACGCTGGACCTGGCTGGCTACCGGACTGGCAGCATGAATGAGACACTGGCATGAACGAAGATGCCCTGCGCGAGCTTCTGACCCAGGTGCGGGCCGGCACAGTCGGACTCGATGAGGCCCTCGAGCGCCTCCGTGACCTGCCGTTCGAGGACATCGGCTTCGCCCACATAGATCATCACCGGCAACTCCGCTGCGGCTTCCCGGAGGTGGTCTTCGCCCAGGGGAAAACGCCGGAGCAAACAGCCCAGATCCTGGCCCGCCTCGCGGCAGCGGGAGGCACCGCCCTTGCCACCCGGGCGACACCAGCCCACTTCGCCGCTGCCCAGGTCCTCCTGCCAAGCGCACAGTACTACGAGACGGCGCGCATCATCGCCACCGGGCCCAAACCGGAGCCTGTGGACAACCGCTACATTGCCCTCCTGAGCGCCGGCACTTCGGACATGCCCGTAGCTGAGGAGGCGGCACTTACCGCCGAGTACTTCGGCGTGCGGGTCGAGCGCATCTATGACGTCGGCGTGGCTGGGTTGCACCGTTTGCTCTCGCATGCGCAGCAGATCAACGGTGCCACTGTGGTCATTGTCGTCGCTGGCATGGAGGGGGCACTCGCCAGCGTTGTCGGCGGCCTGGTCAGTGTTCCGGTCGTCGCTGTTCCGACAAGCGTCGGCTACGGTGCCAGCTTCAACGGCTTGGCGCCCTTGCTCACCATGCTAAATTCATGTGCGGCCGGCGTTGCTGTCGTCAATATTGACAATGGTTTCGGTGCCGCCTATTTCGCCAGCACAATTCTGCGCACCACGTCGCGCCCTACCCTGGGAGGGAAAGATTGAAGGTAGCCTACTTCGATTGCATCGCCGGCATCTCCGGCGACATGACCCTTGCTGCCTTGCTGGATGCGGGGCTGACGATCGAAGCCCTGACGGGTGAACTCCGCAAGCTCGGCCTTCCAGGGTGGAGCATCGAGCCCCGCAAGGTCGAGAAATCTGGCATCCGCGCCACTCTGGCCCAGGTGCATGCCGAGGAACACCACCATCACCGCCATTACTCGGACATCGCCGAGATGATTAGCGCCAGCGACCTCGAGCCAAATGCCAAGGACCTGGCTCTGCGCGTCTTTCGTCGCTTGGGAGAGGCCGAGGCGAAGGTGCATGGCACCAGCCTGGAGGAAGTCCACTTTCACGAGGTCGGCGCGGTTGACAGCATCGTGGACATCGTCGGCAGCTGTATCGGGCTCACCCAGATGGGCATTCAGGCCCTGTACGGTTCACCTCTGCCCTGGACGCACGGCACAGTCACCTCAGCTCACGGAGTCATGCCCATTCCTGCACCAGCCACAGCGGAACTGATGCAAGGCTGGCCGGTGAGACCTCTGGACATTGAGGGAGAGTTGGTTACCCCGACGGGCGCTGCCATCCTCACGACTCTCGCACAGGGCCAGGACATGCCCGAGATGACTGTCTCCGCCGTCGGGTACGGCGCTGGACACAAGGACCTGCCCGGCCGGCCCAATGTATTGCGTGTGGTCATCGGCGAAGTCGCGGACCAGTTGGAGAGCGATTCGGTCATAGAGGTCGAAGCAAACCTGGACGACATGAACCCGGAATGGCTGCCGCCCGCCATGGATGCCATCATGCAGGCAGGAGCCTTGGACGTCTACCTGGCGCCGCTGACCATGAAGAAGGGCCGCCCGGCCTTCCGCTTGAGCGCGCTCTGCGAAGAAGGCACGCTGCAAGCGGTGGCGAGAGCTATCCTTCGCCATACCACCTCGCTGGGCGTGCGCTACAAGCCTCTCCGACGCCTGAAGTTGCAGCGTAAGAGCCGTGAGGTGGACACGCCCTGGGGCCCGGTGCATGTCAAACTGGCATACATGGGCGATGAGCGCGTCAACGCCGCGCCCGAATTCGAGGATTGCCGCCGCCTGGCTGAGGCTGTGGGCGTCCCGCTGAAGGATATCTACGCCGCGGCGATAGCAGCCCTGAGTTGATGCTGATCCGCGAGTGGCCCGTCAGCCAGCTGCCTGGCCGGCGAGTTCAAGAGCGCGCTTGGCGCAGAGCACGGCATCGTCGTCACGGCCAAGGCGCTGCATGGCCGTAGCCAGCAGCTTCCAGGCTTGAGCGTTGTCCTCGTCGTATTCCAGCGCCAGCCCGATGGCACTCACCGCTTCAGCCGTGCTGTCTTCTGCCATTAGCCTCGCCGCCTCACGGCAAAGGACATCGCTTTCGCTCATCCCGGCCACAGCCGCCACCTGGGCCAGGTTAGCGCGCGCTTGCCGGCTCTTGGGGTTGAGCATCAGGGCCTGGCTGAACCAACGAAACGCCTCGTCCGCGTCGTTGCTCAGCGCCGCTATGGTCCCAAGCAGGCTGCACACGGCCTCGCTCCTGCCCTCTCGCTGCAGCGAGTACTGACAGAGGCGGCGCGCCGTATCGCGATCGCCCGATCGGAAGGCCACACTGGCCAACTCGAAAAGATCACCCGGCCTGAAACCATCCAGCAACGCAGCAGCCCCAAGAAGGGCGAACGTACCGGGAACCTCCCCTGCCTGCAGGCGCGCCCTGGCTAGAAGCCGCGATGCCGCTGAATCGCCCATCGCTAACGGCTCCAATGCCGCGATAGCCGCCCGTGGATTGCCTTGCTCGAGATGCTGCCTCGCTGCGGTCATGACGCTTTCGTCCACGGGTTGGAGGGTCCCCTCGGTCCGAGCCTGGTTCACCCAGTCCACAAACACCTGGCGTGCTTTGTCGAGTTGACCCTGGACAAGGTAGACCAGCGCCGCGTCGCGCTGCACGCCGCCGAGCGGGAGGCGGCTGGGGCAGCGAACCGGGTCAGGCTCGATGGCGAGTGCTCGCTCAAGGTCCGCCTGCGCCTCCGACCAGCGCCGAAAGCCGATGTGGCAACTCGCCAGCGTCGCCCAGGCGTCCTGCACATCCGGAAATCGCTGCACGGTCAATTCCGCAACGCGCAGTGCTTCCTCGTGACGGCCAAGGCGCTGCAGCGAGGATACAAGAAGGACATGAGCACCCACGATCTCGAACGGCGCCAACTCGTCCCAGCTGTTGTCCAGCACTTGCTGGAAGGCCTTGGCAGCGGTCTCGTAGTCCTCGAGGATGTAACTGGCTGAGCCGAGGTGCCGCTGGTAGTAGGCGCTGCCAGGGTCCCGCTCCAGGCATGCCCGCGTGATCTCGAGGTTCCGCCGGGCCTTTGCCTTCATGGTCTCGGCGTCCACCCGGTAGCCGACGTGCTCGACCACGATGTTGGTTTCGCATGTGGTGATCGTGCCGGAATAGTGGGGACCGCGTACCAGCCGCTCGTGCACGGCGCCTTCGAAGTGCAGGCCGAGGCCATTCATGAACAGGCGCCTGTGCACTGTGATGTTCGGCTGGCCGTTGCCCGCCACCGGGCTGACCACGCGGAAGGCATAAACCTGGGCGAGGCCCGAGAGCAGAGCGCACTTCGCCTGCTCAACGCCTTCCGCGGTCAGGCGGTCGTCGGCATCCATCCACAGAATCCACTTGCCCTTTGCACCGCGAATGGATTCGTTGCGAGCGGCGGCGAAATCGTTGATCCAGGGGAAGAAACGAACCTCGGCTCCGTATGCCCTCGCGATCTCCACGGTACGATCGCTTGAGCCGGTGTCAACGATGATCATCTCAGATACGAGGCCGCGAACAGAGTCCAGGCAGGCAGCCAGGTGCTTCTCCTCGTCGCGGACGATCATGCACAGCGATACGGATGGCCAGCGCCGCGGGGGCCGGTCTGCCTGGAAGTCGTGCCTGATGCTGATCAGGCCGGAGCCACTCTGGTCAGCTTTCATCTGGCGCCCTCTAATGCTGCCTGTTGTGCGCGCAATTCAACCAGCGCCTCGTCTAGCCCGTCCATGCTCGGAGCCAGCACCTTGACGCGCTCCAGGGCGATCAGGGCGCCCTCCGTGTCGCCCATAGCGCGGCAGAGACCGGCGAAGCCCAGGAGCACGTCGGCATCGTCCGCATCTATGGCGATGGCCTTACGGTAACACTCGCTAGCCTTGGCGTAATCCTGCTGCGCCATGTATGCCTGCGCCAGGTTGCCCAGCACAGCAACGTTTGCGGGGTCGAGAGCGCACGCCTGTTCGAGGGCCTGGACCGCTTCGGCCAACCGGCCCTGGCTGAAGAAACGGACTCCCGTCTCGTTCAGGCGGGCTGCCTCATCGCGAGCTGCGGCATTCCCTGTCGCCTGAGCCCGTTCCTCAACCAGCAAACGCCCCTCGCGAGTCACTGCGAACCCGGCAAAGAGGATTTCGCGCTTCAGCGGGACATAGAAGCGCGGGACCATCTCTACGCTGACGTTGACGCTGTAAGGTTTGCCCAGTTGGGCATCGGGCTGGATGCCCCACTTGTGAACGAAGCGCTCCCAGTTCTCTTTCATGGCCCTATCGAAATCCAGGCCATTGGCGGCGAAGGAGCGTCCTCCGGCGTGGTGCACGAAAGCATCGGCGGCAATGGCCAGCCTGAACCCGGCCGCCTGAGCGCGCAAGCACAGATCATCATCCTCGAAATTCCCTGGGAAGAAGCGCTCGTCAAGGCCGCCGACCCTGTCTATCACTGCCCGGTGCATCAACAGGCAGAACCCGACGAGTCTCGCCGTTGGGACGCGTTTGCCAGCGTTTGCTGCTGTCCACTCGGCGGCGAAGTGCTCCAGAGATGTCAGGTCATGATATTGCGCGGGTACGCGCTGGGCGCCGGAGATGTTGTTCGACACCGGCCCGACCATGCCGAGGTCCGGGTCTTCCCGCAGCGCCGCGAGCATGTGCTCGAGCCAGCCTTCGGTCACGATCGTGTCGTTGTTCAGCAGAAGCACGTATTCGCCGCGCGCCAGAGCCAGCCCCTGGTTATTGCCACCGGCAAAGCCACGGTTGGTTGCATTCAGGACCAGGGAGACGTTATCCCGCTCGGAAGCGTAACCGGACAGGTATTCAGCACTGCCATCGGTTGAGCCGTTGTCCACAAGCACCAACTCGTAGGGCACGGCGGTGTGTCGTTCGATACTGTCCAGGCAGGCCCTGGTGTCCTGCAAGGCGTTGCGCGTCAGGATGATCACCGACACCAGGCCCGGAACCCTGCCCGGCACTCTGGCACTGCGGGCCAAGAAACGCTTCCGCAAAGCTGGCGGCATGGCGACATAGGGTTGGGGGATGGCGCGCTGGTAGGCGGCGGGGTGCGTCGGGTGCAGGTTGGTCATGCCTCGATCGCTGTCCCACTTGCGCCAAACATTCTCGTACCAGCCCGATACGATCTCGTTTGCATGGCTGAAAGTGCTGATCTTGCGCCGGACCTGCTCATCCGAGCGTGCGTAGCTCAGGTGATGGCAGAAACCGACTGCGGGCGATATCAGCTTGTGTTGTGCACCCTCAGCATTGCGGTTCATCGAAAAGCGCGCCGCACCGACCTTGACGAAGACGACTGGCATCAGCGGCTCGCGCGGCTCGATCCTGTACAGTTCTTCCTTCCAGTACGTGTCCATGCGCATGTGCCAGCAGGGCACCTCAGGTTCGGATGCTGCCACGTCCATCATCGCCTTGAGCGCCGCAGTGTCGTAGACCTCGTCGGCATCCACAACAAAACAGTAGTCATAGCCGGCCGCCCTCAGCATATCCAGGCCGGCGTTGCGCTGCTCAGCCTCGCTCGACCAACTGCCCTGTACCAGGCGCAGTTTGCCAGCTGGGTCCGGGTAGGCCTCGATACAGGCTATCGTGGCTGAGTTATCGCCAGGCTCGCCGTTCCAAGGGCGGTCGCTCACCAAGAGGTAGATCGCATCGCAGGCGTCGTAGACAGATTCCAGCGACGTATCGAGCCAGGTGCTGTCATCGTAGACACAGTAGACGGCGGCGAACGTAGCCTTCCGGTCCTCAGCTCGCTGTCGGGAGGAGGTCGCCAGCAACTCAATCGTATCGGGGTTGGCGTTGGCAGGCAGTTGGCTCAGGAGCGAGGCAATGAAAGATGCGGAGAGTGGCTGAGCGGGGCGCGCCTTGAAGGCGGCGAAGCCGAGGTTCACCGGTAACCTCTCGCTGCCCCAGCAATAGCGGAACACGCAGTAATGCTCGAACCCAGCCTCTCGCAGCAGTCGTTCCAGGGTAGGAGCGTCGAAGAGGCCCTTATGCAGGCCCTCAGCCCGGTGCTCAGCCTCGACTGGCGCGCCGTACAGGTAGTTCTGCACCGCCTCACTCGCCAGGCCTTCGCTAGCCTGGGGCCCTGGCAGCAGCCCGCGGTGAGCAAGGTAAGCGCGCGCCACCGTCTCGAAGTCTGGCAGGCCGGTGAATATGACTACGCCGTCGTCCTTGAGCGTATGCCTGGCGCTGCGCAGGCAACGAAGCCTGTCGCCAATGTAGAGATGCTCGAAAAAGGCATTGGCGTAGATGCAGGCGAACCTGCTAGCCGGCAGGCTACTCAGATCGCTGCAGTCCATGACGATGTCGGTGGCGGCCGTCTTGCTTATGTCGGCGTTGACAAAGCCGGCCAGGCGCACGTTCCCACAGCCAATATGCAGCTTGTCGCTTGCCAGGAATGGGGCGAGTCCACTAGTTTGCCCTGCCGCGTGGGCTCGGGCCAGCGCGTCCGCCGCCCGCCGCCTCGCGCCGCGCGTCTTGCCAGCCATCGGCTCCTCCCGAGATGGTCAAGGGCCCGAGCTTCAGTGCCCGGCACTCAGAGGCACAAAGCAACTGGCCACTCAGACCCCGAACAGATGCTACCATGGCGTACTGTTGCTGTCGGTAAAAGCACCGTAAAGAGGCCATAAATGCGCCGTAAGGAGGAGTGCCCCGCGGGGCGGAAGGCACGGTATGACCCTGTTGCTCGGTCAGCGCTCGCAGACGGCGCCAATCCGTGCCCTGGAGGACTGCAACAGAGAAGCGGCCGTCAGGGGTTCTGGTTCACCTGTGCCATTTTGACCGGTTCGCTGCCCTCAGGCAGGGCCACTACCACCAGGCGGTGGGTGTTGCTCTCGTATGGCCAGCACGTGATCAAAGTGAGGCGCTCGTGCCGCGTCGGCTGCATCCAGGTCGCGTTCTGCAGCCGTTGCTGTTCCGGCACATCGCGCTCGGGAAGAATGAGGATCTCGCTCACGCGGTAGCGGTAGATCTGACCGTCCGCGTCGAGGATGACCTCGTCGCCCCGCTTGAGCTTAATCAGGTCGCGAAACACCTCGCCGGCGATGTTGTGGTGCCCAGCGATGACCACGTTCGAGCCGTGGCCGGGGTAGGCAGAGGCGGCATCCCAGCCAGCAGCGCCATCGGGCAAAGGCTGCCATGCGGCCCCGGACCCGTCGGCCTCTGGTGTCCAGCCCAGTGGCACCACAGGCGCGTCCAAACCGATACTGGGCGCAACGATCCGGTCCGGCGGACGGCTTGCCGGGGCGAACTGGCCCGCGGTCGGGCTGGGAGTGACTAATATGATGACTGGGCGCGGAGTAGGAGTACTCGATGCGCGTTGAGTGGGCACAGCCGTAGCCTCGGTGGCAACGGCCGTCGTCAGCGTGGCCTGACCGGTAGCCGCGGTCACGCCCGCAAGTACGGTAGCGACCTGCGGAGTGACAGAGGCACTGACTAGTGGGTGCGGGCTCACGGTCATGGTGCACCCAGCCAAAAGTGAGGCGAAACCTACCCAAAGAGCGCCCTGGAGCGTTCCTAGCTGCCTGTTCATGTGTCTGAAGCTGCTGTTCAGCGTTGTGGCAGGGGAGTGCGGTTCAGGAATGGCCTGCTTGTGCGCAATAAGTGCAGCCAGTCCAGTTGCCGGACGGATCGCGGAGCACCACTGTCGAGCACATTGACTTCCCTGCCAGTGCCTTCGTCAATGTAGCGCACCTCGATCTCCCTCGTATTCTCGTCAACCACGAACTCGCGGTAGACCTTCATGCCGTGCCCTCCGCCTCCGAACGCACTGCTAGATGTAGACGCGCCAGTTGCGGGTCCACTCCTCGCCATCGCGTAGACTACGCACCAGTTCATCCGGAGGGATGGTGCGCACGACATCGCCAGTATCGGCGTCAATGATCCGGACTACCACTTCCCCCGAGTCCGGTTTGACCTCGAACTCGGCGTAGGCGTTCCGCACCCGCCACTTTGGCCCCGCCTTCGTGTCTGATAGCCCCGGCCCTAGTTCCGCCTGTGGCGCAGCGCTGGGCGGCAGCACATTGGCGTTTGCCTGCAGCGCCGCCCGCCAAGCGAAAGCCGCGACCTCGAGCACCTGGTGCCGGTCATCCAGACTGCCTGGCTGCACGCGTTGAATCGCTTCCATGCCACCCTTCCTCGCCCCGCCCATCCCTGGCGAGGCAATTGCTCTCACCCAAACAAGTTCACTCCGCTTGAGCTGGCCGTACCGCCAAACGACGTCCATTCCTGCAGGCTCTGCACCGCGTTCAGGTACTGCTGCTGCAGCGCGTAGTACTGTTGCCGCAGCTGGTCCGAGTCTTTGGCGATCAGGTCGTTGCGCTGCTGGATCGTCGCGTTGTAGTTGGCGATGCTCGTATCAACACTGTTCTGGCGTAGAGTCAGAATTCCCTGCGAGCCGCCAGAACCGACATAGGAGGACAGCAGGTTGTGCACGGCGGTACCGATGCCCTTGAGCAGGTTCTGCGTACCGGACATGTTCTGGCTCAGAGCCGTGCTCAGCTTGGCGCTGTCGGTCACTTCGATTTGCAACGTGTCCTTGTTTATGCCGATGCCGATGTCGCCCAGGTTGCCGTCGGCCGTGCTGCCCATAAGCGCGCTGTAGAGCGAATAGCGCAGCGAAGTGAACACCGAGTCATCGGCGAGCGCCCCGCGCGTGTAAGTGGGGTTGCTGTTGCTGCTCGATGTCGAGGTCGTATCTTGCGTCACCCCGGTCTTCGCTCTCAGGTAGGTCATGGCATCATTGAACTTGGCTAGCAGTTCCTGGACCTTGCTCTGGGCAGACGACGTATCGGTAGTGACGCTGATCGTCGTTGTCCCCGTCTTCTTGAGGTTGATGGTCAGGCCGCTGATGACGTTGTTCAGGCCGGAGTTGTCGCTGCGGTAGACGGTCATACTCCCGTTGACGATCAGCTTGGCATCGCCTGCCGCCTGCACCAGGTTCATCACCGAACCATCGGCGTTAAAGAGGTTCAGCGTCTGGAGGACAGTGCCGACCGAATCCTGGCCAGCGATCGTATGGGAAGCTCCCGTCTCGCCCGCCGTCAGCACCAGCGCATTGTCCACGATGCTGGCGACCACCTGGTTGCCATCGGCATAGGTGGCCGAGTTGATCTTGTCGCGGATCGAGTTCAGGCTGTCATCGGCCGTCACATTGATGGCCGCGCCCTGAGCCGTGTAAGTCACTTTCGGTGTGCCCGCATCTCCGATGTAGTGGATTGAAGGCGCGGTGGAGTCGAAGCTGATCGTGAGCCCACGTCCCGTGTCGAAGGTCGTCCCCGCCAGCCCGCTGTAGTTCTGCCAGTCGGCTGTCATGCCGGTCGTTCCGTCAGCACGGTTTACCGACACAGCCGTGCCCGTTGCATCCACGACGCGGAACTGCCAGACGCCGCCTGATTGCCTGAACTCTACCGAATAGTCGCCGCTGCCGAGCTGAGTTGCTCCGGCGGCCACCGCGGCCGTCCCAAAGCCGGCGACACCAGAACCTGTCGTCACTGCCGATGCCGTAGCGCTAGCCTTTCCACCCAGGTAGAACGTGCCGCTGAGCCCCAGAGCCTCGGCCACCTGGCCAAAGCTGCTGCCCCTGATGGTGTGGGCGGTGGCCAGGCTGTCCACTTCCAGCGAGTAGGTGCCGGGTGAGGCAGTGCTGTCTGCCGTAACCGCAAGCATGTAGACGTCGCCCACGGAGACGCTCTTGCCCGTGCCGAAGCTGTAGGTAGGGTCCTGCCCGCCAAGCTGCTGTGCTACTGAATCCAAAGCGCTGAGCTTGGTGCTCACGTCGGAGTAAATGGCTCGCAGCACTCCCAGGTTGCTCACCTGGGTCTGCAGAGACTTTACCTCTTGTTGACGATAGCTCATGGCGATCGTCACGAGGCTTTCGATGTTGGCCTGAGACAGGTAGCCTAGACCGGTGCTGTTGACCGTAGCCATAGATCGTTCTCCTTGGGTCCCTTCGCCAGGCTAGCCGGCGACGCTGAAGGCGCTGACAGCCTGGGAGACGGGCTGTACGGGCAGGGTGGACTTCACCTGGGTGCCCATATGCCTGCGTACCTCTACCCACGTATCGCGCAAATCCCGCAGGAGCTTGAGGGGTAATTCGTACTCCTCGCGCCGTATGCATTCCTCGCAGTACTCATAGATCGCCTGCAGTCGTGGTGCGATCTCGGGTGCCGCCTCCCAGTTCAGGCTAGAGCGAAGCATTCCCACTGCCTGTAGTGCGCGAGCCATGTCTCGCCCCTGGCAACTCATCAGAGCGGCATCATAGTTGAGTATGAGCAGCTCGATTGGCGACGCCGTGAGTATCTGGCGCTCTTTGTAAGCCGCTGCTGTGTTCCGTGTCTGCATCATCTCGCCCGCCTCTCATTGGAATAGGGGGCGTCGCCGCCCCCTATCACTCGTAAGCGTTCCGGCGTCAGCCCCTGGCCTAGCGGAACAGGCTGAGGATGCCCTGCGGCGCCTGATTGGCCTGGCCCAGCATCGCCATGCTGGTCTGTTGCAGGATCGCCAGCTTGGTGGCCTCTACCTGCTCGTAGGCCATGTCGGCGTTCATGATACGGCTGTAGGCCGCCTCAGTGTTCACCTGCGCCACCGACAGCGTGTCCTGGCGGAAGCTGAGGCGACCGGCCAGCGCACCGACCGTGGCCAGGCGGTTGTTCACCGTGTCAATGGCCGTATCCAGCCCGTCCATGGCGTTGCGAGCGCCAGTGGCTGTGCTGACCACGCCGTTGTAGGCGCCGGTGCGGGCGTAATCAACCTTCACCTTGAAGCTGTCACCAGTGGCGATGTTAGCGGCAACGAGCGAGAAGCTCAGGCCGCGTCCGGTATCCACGGTAGCGTTGCCGGCGGAGATATTGACCGTGAGGCTATTGGTCAGCAGGCCGCTGGTGGGGTCCTTGATCTGCACGATATTTCCGGCGTTGTCCAGCAACTGGACGGCCACATTGTTGCTGGCTATGTCATTGACTCTCACCCAGTAGGTGGCCGTGCCCAGTTCTGTGAAACCGCTCGAGACCGCAGCCGTGGTCGCCGTCACCTCGTTGTAGCCGACCGTGCCGTTATACGCTACCCAGTCGGTGGTGGCCGTAGAGACCGTCGCGTTTGCAGCGGCGGAGCCTATGCCGAGCGTGGTTGTGTCCACGCCACCAAACGTGGCGCTTGACAGCGTAACGCGGTTATCGGCATCGGTGTCGGCCCCAACCTGGAACGTGATCGTGCCGCTGTAGGCCACCAGGCCATCGAGCAGCTTGTTGCCGTTCCACTTGGTGGTGCCGACGATGCTGTTGATCTCATCGCCCCAGCTGTTCAGCTGGCTTTGGATTGCTGTGCGCTCAGCGGTGCCCAAGGTGTCGGACGCTGCCGCCTCCGCCTTGGTGCGCATCTGCACTAGAATGTCACTGACTTTCTGCAGACCGGACTGTGCGACGGAGAGCAGGTTCTTGGCGTCGCCGATGTTATCCAAGGCGACCTTCATGCTCTCACTGCGGGTGAACATCTTGGTAGCGATGGACAGGCCGGCCGGGTCCTCTTCAGCGCTATTGATGCGCTTGCCGGTAGCCAGGCGAGCCTGGTGCATGCCCAGCAGGCTGTTAGTCGCGCGCAGCGACTGCAGGGCGTTGAGGGCGCCGATGTTGCTTGCGATACGGGTGAAATCAGCTTGTGCCATTTCAGCTTCTCCTTGCTTTGTTTCGGGGTTTCCTTACCCCGTGGTTCATAAGCGGTAGCCCACCTGGGGCCTTCAGCGACTAGCGGATCAGACAATCTCCCGAGATAGTGTCTGCGCTCCGTCCGATAGCCACCTCCCTTGCCTTGCGTCCTGATTTCACGACACTTATCGGCAGCTATCCGTGAAACTTGAGCCCCGAGCGCCCTGAGCGGCACTAGACCTTAGTACTACCGGCCTCGCTTCCTGGCTGGATTTGACCCGCCGCCAGCTATACGATATGATGGCAAGCAAGCTGGCGCATTCGTCTAGCGGCCTAGGACGTAGCCCTCTCAAGGCTGAGGCAGGGGTTCGATTCCCCTATGCGCCACCACCGGCCCTCCCTCGGGAGGGTCGCTCTTCTTATTTCCCTGCCCACGCGATGCGGCGCCACTCACGATGCCCCCGCGCATTTCCGTTTGGCCAGGCTGCCAGCCCGGCACTAGAATTGCCAGGCGTACTCGCACCGGGGGAGTGGTTCCTTCAGGAGGTGGCGCGCTACGCTAGCCGGTGGAGGCAAGTTGATGCCCCTGAATGCCTGTCTTGAGGAGTTGGCCGCTCAAGCCGCAGCGGCGCGGCGTAGCGCCTACGCTCCTTATTCCCACTTCAGCGTCGGCGCCGCAGCTCTGGATGAAGACGGGTCAGTCTTCCTGGGCAGCAACGTCGAGAACGCCTCCTATGGACTCACCGTTTGTGCTGAGCGCGTGGCGATCCTCAAGGCGGTCACCACGCCAGGCCGGTCGCGTCGCACAACGGTCACGGCGCTCGCCGTGAGCGCTACGCCACCGGTCTGGCCCTGTGGCGCTTGCCGACAGGTGCTGGCCGAGTTCGCAGGCGCGGGATGCCTCGTCATCCTGGCCGATGCGGCCGGCAATGTCCTTGAGACCGCCACCCTCAGCCAACTGCTGCCACATGCTTTCGGAGCTTCGGCCCTTGCCACCGGGGAGCAGCACTGAGCGATGGAAATAAGGCCTGCACCCATCCGACGCAGGCGGCATAGTTGGCGCGCCATCTCGCTCTATGTCCTGGCCGGGCTGGTCTTGGCCTTTGCCGCCGTAGAGCGCACGCCATGGTTTCAGGCACTGTCACCCACCCCGACGGCAACCCCTTCTGCCTCGTGGTACTACCACGAGGCTCTGGACTACCAGGCCAAGGGTGACATTGACGCCGCCCTCTCCGCTTACAGCAAGGCGCTGGCGCTGGAGCCGGAGCGCGCCGATCTGCTGACGGGGCAGGCCTTCCTGCTCCTCTTGCGCGAGCACTACACGGACGGCATCGCCGCGGCAAGGCATGCCATCGCTATCCGGCCGGATGACGCAACCGCCCTGGCTGTGCTTGCTCAATTGCTCGACTGGGATGGGCAGGTAGATCAAGCTCTGCCCTATGCTCAGCAGGCCGTGACTGCGGACGAGAACAACGCCTACGCCGAGGCCGTCCTCGCCGAGGTTGAGACAGACAAGGGCAACGTGAATGCCGGCCTGAGCGCCGCCAAGCGCGCTGTTGCCCTCGACCCCGCTAACGCTATGGCCTACCGCAACCTTGGCTACGCCCTCGAGCACCAGGGCCTTTACGACGACGCTCTGGCACAGTACGAGCGGGCCGCCGAACTGGACCCGCACGGTTTCATCTATTATCTCAACATGGGCTACACCTACATGGCACGGCAGGACCTGGACAAAGCCATCGAGAAGTTCCAGGAGGCAGTGCAACATGATCCCAATAGCGCCATGGCTCAGGACGCCTTGGGCTCAGCCTACATTGCCCAGGGCGACACTGAGCGGGCGATTGCAGCCCTGCAGAAAGCAGTGGCCGCGGACCCCAACCACTGGCGGGCCCAGGCGCATCTTGGAGCCGCTTATTACCTCCAGCTTAACTACGAGAAAGCCATCCCTCACCTCCAGCGCGCGATCGAGCTGGGTGCCAAAGGCGCTGCGCCCTACTACCAACTTGGCCTGTGCCTGGCCTATACAGACCAGTGCGACAAGGCGGTACCCTACCTCAATCAGGCCCTGCAAATCTCCCCCGACAGCGAGCCCGCCAAGCAGGGATTACAGGTTTGCAGCAAATAGCCTCTCACGCTACACTTTTGCGCACCTCGGCCACACTGTTGCCGCTCGTGGGCGCACCCAACTGCCATGGCGGCGCGTGAGCGGCGCTCTTCGGCGGCACTCTTCCAGAGAAGTCGCTCATTTTCAGCGATCGAGAGCGATTGAGAGCCCTTGTTGTCTCTCAATGCCTCAAACTGCCTCTAGGCCTGGATTTGCGGATTTGCATAGCCGTGCCTAAGCGAGTATAGTTGCCGCTTGTTAGCACTCGTGCATCAAGAGTGCTAGCGTCAATCCCGATCATCGCAACAGGAGGTCTTCAGATGGCAGTCAACTTGAAGCCGTTGGGTGACCGCGTCGTGGTCGAGCCGCTGGAAGAGGAGCAGAAGACAGCTTCCGGCGTCTATCTGCCCGACACGGCTCAGGAGCGTCCGCAGCGTGGAGTCATCATCGCCGTCGGCCCTGGCCGCTTGGACGACAACGGCAAGCGCATCGCAATGGATCTGAAAGTCGGCGACAAGGTGCTCTACGCCAAGTATGCCGGCACCGAAGTCAAGATGGGCGACAAGGAGATCCTTGTCCTCAAGGAAAGCGACATCCTGGCGATCATCCAGGAATAACACTTCAGGGAAACAACAGGAGGGATATAAATGGCCAAGCAGTTAGTGTTCCGTGAGGATGCCCGCCGCTCTCTCAAGGCTGGCGTTGATAAGCTAGCCGATGCCGTGAAGACCACGCTGGGGCCGAAGGGCCGCAACGTCGCGCTCGACAAGAAGTACGGTGCGCCCACCGTCACTCACGATGGTGTCACCGTCGCCAAGGACATCGAGCTTGCTGACCCATTCGAGAATATGGGTGCTCAGCTGGTGAAAGAAGCGGCCACCAAGACGAACGACGTCGCCGGCGATGGCACCACCACCGCTACCGTCCTGGCGCAAGTGATCGTCAACGAGGGCCTGAAGAACGTGGCCGCCGGGGCCAACCCCATGCTGCTCAAGCGCGGCATTGAACTCGCCACCAGTGCTGTGGTCGAGGCCATGCGCGCCTCAGCCATCGCCGTGAGCGACCGCCAAGAGATCGCCAACGTCGCCGCCAACTCGGCGCATGACATCGAGGTCGGGAACCTGCTCGCCGACGTGATGGACAAGGTGGGCAAGGACGGCGTGATCACGGTTGAGGAGTCCAAGGGCCTGGAGTTCGAGACCGAGTACGTCGAGGGTATGCAGTTCGATCGCGGCTACATTTCCCCCTACTTCATCACCAGCCCTGAGACCATGGAAGCCAGCATCGAAGAGCCCTACATCCTCATCACCGACAAGAAGCTCTCGGCTGCGGCTGACATCGTGCCCATACTCGAGAAGCTGGTTCAGGCCGGCAAGCGCGACATCGTCGTGATCGCTGACGACATCGAGGGCGAAGCGCTGGCAACCCTGGTACTCAACAAGCTGCGTGGCATGTTCAATGCCCTGGCCGTCAAAGCGCCCGGCTTCGGCGATCGTCGCAAGGCCATGCTGCAGGACATCGCTACCCTGACGGGCGGCACCGTGATCTCCGAGCAGACCGGCCGCAAGTTCGAGAACGTCGCCATCGCTGATCTGGGCCGCGCTCGCCGCGTCGTCGCCGACAAGGACAACACCACCATCATCGAAGGTCGCGGCGACGAGAAAGAGATCAAGGGGCGCATGGAGCAGATCCGTAAAGAGATCGAGACCACGACCTCTGACTATGACCGTGAGAAGCTGCAGGAGCGTTTGGCGAAGCTAGCCGGTGGCGTTGCTATCGTACGTGTCGGCGCCGCGACCGAAGTCGAGCTCAAAGAGAAGAAGCACCGCGTCGAGGACGCGCTCTCCGCTACCCGTGCCGCCGTCGAAGAGGGCATCGTTCCTGGTGGTGGCGTGGCCTTCCTCAACGTCATCCCTAGCCTTGACAAGATCAAGGAAGACGGCGACGTGGCCACTGGCGTGGACATCGTTCGTCGCGCCCTGGAAGAGCCAGTGCGTCAGCTGGCTGCAAACGCTGGTCAGGACGGCGCCGTGGTCATTGACAACGTCCGCCGCATGCAGCGCAGCCGTCGCAACCGGAACATCGGCTATGAAGTGATCAAGGGCGAGTACGTGGATATGCTCGAGGCGGGCATCATTGACCCGGTGAAGGTCACCCGCAGCGCCGTCGAGAATGCTGCGTCCATCGCCGCCATGATCCTGACCACCGAAGCTTTGGTCACCGACATTCCTGAGAAGGAAAAGCCGGCTCCCACGCCTCCGCCCGAGTACTAAATCGGAGCGCAGTTGATGCTACAGGCCCGCCATGAGGCGGGCCTGTTTTCTTTCCCAGGTCAGCGTCGCTATAGAGCGCCGGCCCGTCAGGGGGCCGCTGCCCTTCTGCTCACGATGGGCACGGGCACGGCAAAGGCCGCCATGCTATAATCAGGTGATCGCTAGATACCGTTCACACGAGTGAGGAGACTTCTCCCGCATGCTTTTTGGAAATGCGTCTGTCGCCCAGTTGTTAGCCTCAGTGTTAGCTCTGCTGGTTGCCTTCACTTTTCACGAGGCCAGCCATGCCCTGGTTGCTTACCGCTTGGGGGACGATACAGCCAAGCGGCTTGGCCGCCTGACCCTCAATCCCCTGGCCCACCTCGACCCGCTGGGCACGCTCATGATCTTCGTGGCCAGCTTTGGCTGGGGCAAGCCTGTACCGGTGAACCCGTACCGCCTACGGCACCCGGGCGGGCGGCTGGGCATGGGCCTGGTGTCGGCGGCAGGCCCCGTCGCCAACCTGCTCCTGGGTTGGGCCTTCGCTGCCCCCTTCCGGGCCGGCCTCATCCACACTATAG
>Ga0078972_1004406_pt1 | contig 38722 bp, 34 predicted proteins | sample YelNatPaOPGAMG01_FD_67568 | JGI IMG/M metagenome (GOLD analysis project Ga0078972, IMG submission 67568) | Hot spring thermophilic microbial communities from Obsidian Pool, Yellowstone National Park, USA - OP-RAMG-01 (SPADES assembly) (version 2) | ecosystem: Environmental > Aquatic > Thermal...
CAACACCTGCTGCTCTGCGGCGAGCAGGAGGCGTGAGCGCCCCGAGCAGACTTCTCAAGATGGAGATGCCGTAATGCTACCCCCCCTGTTCCCTCAACTGCTGGTGCGCCTTCATCAGGACTTCATAAGCAAGCGAATTGTTGGGATCAAGTTGGATGGCCTTGTCGCAATCCGCTATGGCTTTCCGATACTCCCCCAGCCCCCAGTAAGACGCTCCCCTGCGTGCATAAGCAAACGAATCGTTAGGATCAAGTTGGATGGCCTTGTCGCAATCTGCTATGGCTTTCGGATACTCCCCCAACCCCAGGTAAGACGCTCCCCGGAATGCATAAGCAAGCGAATAGTTGGGATCAAGTTGGATGGCCTTGTCGCAATCCGCTATGGCTTTCCGATACTCTCCCAACAACCGGTAAGACTCTCCCCGGGCTGCATAAGCAAACGAATAGTTGGGATCAAGTTGGATGGCCTTGTCGCAATCCGCTATGGCTTTCCGATACTCTCCCAACAACCGGTAAGAATCTCCCCGGACTGCATACGCAAACGAATAGTTGGGATCAAGTTGGATGGCCTTGTCGCAATCCGCTATGGCTTTCGGATACTCCCCCAACCACCCGTAAGACGCTCCCCGGACTGCATAAGCAGACGAATTGTTGGGATCAAGTTGGATGGCCTTGTCGCAATCCGCTATGGCTTTCTGGTATTCCCCTAACCTCCAGTAAGACTCTCCCCTACGCGCATAGTAATCTGAAGATTGCTCCTGGGAAGAACCCTGGGCTACAGAAGGGAAAACCTCTCTCCGAATTTGCCCGCTGGACAGCGGGGCCCAGGTGTCGATGGCTACGATGGCTACAGAAGGGAAAACCTCTCTCCGAATTTGCCCGCCGCCTCCACCAACGCGGTCTGTGGACTCCCCCCATTGCGATTGCGCATGATAAGCGGCCCCCAAAGCAACCGCCACATCTTGGTGTTGCCAACAAAGCGGCTTGACGGCCAACGCTTCCTGCAAACGACGCCGAACCAACGGAACACGGGTTGAACCACCAATAAGAATCAGCGTGTCAACACCCCGACCACACTCCCGCGCCTCCTCGTGAACACGCCTCGTCAGATCGACGGTCTTCTCCACCAACTCGCCAATCCGTTCTTCAAAACGTGTCCGCTTGATCTCTAGCTTCAACCGACCCAACCCCGAAACGATCCAACTAATCGGCACCGGCGTCTCGCTCAACGATAAATTCTCCTTGTACTTGCGACAACGACGTAGAAAAGCCAAATCGTACTCCCCATCCCCACCAAGCCCCCGCCCAAACTTCTCTTGGGTTTTCTCATCCAAATAAGCATAAATAACCCGATCAAAGTCCTCGCCGCCAATACGCAAACCCAGAGGCTCCAACGCCAAACGAAAAACACCGTCCCCCTCGTCGCCTACCAACGCCAGGTCAAAAGTCCCTCCACCCAAGTCATAGACCAGAACATGCCGGCCAACCTCCAAACCAGCAGCCACGTAGGCCCAGGCTGCGGCCACGGGTTCTGCGAGCAACGCCACCTCCTGAAAACCGGCACACCGTGCCGCCTCACCTAACCGCTCTTTCTCCACGGCGTCGAAAATGGCCGGATGGGTGATGACGGCCCGTGTCACCGGCTGGTGAAAGTGCAAAGCCTCGGCATCATGCTTGAGTTTCTTCAAAACCGCCGCCGCAGCATCCACCGGCGTTACGTTCCGTCCGTGGCAGCGCCAGCAACGCTGCTTGGCCAACGCGCGTTTGGCAGCCACGATCACATCCTTACGGTCCTCGTCGTGCTCCAAACGTTCCTCGGCATATTTGCCGACCAATACTTCGCGGGGACCAAACCAAACAACCGAGGGCGTTTTTTCCTCGCCCTCGGCGTTGCGCAGAATCTCGGCCTGGGCGGTTTGGGGATTGAACCAGGCCATACTGCTATTGCAGGTGCCATAGTCGATGCCAAGAAAAGGGTGCGAACGCATGGCGACAAACCTCGCAAACACATTCTCAACGCGGAAGGGACGCGGCCATGTTCCGCTCCATGTCCTGTAAGGCGTTGCCAATCTCCTGGATGTCTTGCCGCAAAGCGTCCCATTGGGCCAACTGCTTGTTGAGGGCTTCGGCCTTGGCCTGACGCTCGGCATCGTTGAACTTCTCTTCTTCGAGCATCCGATTGATCTCCGCCTGCGTCTCCGCCAATTTTTGTGTGGTCAATTGGTGGATTTTGTTGCTTAACTGACGCTCGGCGGTTGTGAAGAACTCTTCCACCATACCCGGACGGGTGGGATTTACGTCTAGGTAATGACTGCGAAGCTGGCTGAGGATCTGGTTCAGATGCCCGCGTAATTGCCGCTGCGCCTCCTGGAGTTGCCTTGCCGCGGTGACTTGCCAACCGCGGAACCCCGCCCAGATCGCTGCACCAATGGCCACCAATCCTCCCACAGGAAAGGCGAAAATCCCGGCGAGAATACCAACGGTCGTGCCGGTGATAGTGGCATCGAGATAGGCGCGGCGGAAGCGGTCAAAGTAGTCGGTTACGATCGAGAGGGGCGGCGCAGCCACGGCAGGCGGGCCGTCCGTCGTTTCGTGAAAGACATGGGCAGTCTCCGCGGCGTTCCAAAAGGGCGCCAAAAGCTCCAGGCAACGCGCTTGGAAAGCCTCGCTGATCGACCGCCATTCTTCCAGGACCGCCTCCTGAAGCTGGGCCGGTAGAAGCTGGGCATACTCGCTGACTTCCTCGATAGACTGCAAGCCATCGATTTTCGCTTGGTAGCTTCGGTCGATCTTGCCGCCGGGTTGCAGGGCTTGCAGAAAGGCGCGTTGGGCCCGCGTCGCGGCCTCGTGCAGACCCTCCAACAATTCCCGACGTTTCTGGCCGTGTTCGCCCCATTCGGCATCAAACCGCCTACGGCATTCCACGGCACGCTGCTGGTTCTCGGCACGCTTCTGCTTGGATTGCTCCAACACGTTGGCCAAGCGACTCGCCAGCGTCTTGCGGCCAAGGTCGTGATAAGCATTGGCCACGGTCAACGCCTCCGCTGTCCGGACCCAGCCGCTGACGCGGAACAGAAAGGCTTGCAACGCCGCCGCCAACTCCTTATGGCGGCTGACCAGGAGATAATCTTCATCGCCCGTCTGCGCCGCTTTACGCAAATTGGTGCTGGAAATCGGCCATACACGGCAGTCAGTCAGGCGGTCCTTGAACCGCTGCGCCAAAATCTCCTGATTCCGCTTTTGGATCTCCTGCCACGCCTCTTTGCGGAACAAGTCGATCTTGGTCTGAATGAAAAAGAGGTGCGAGGTGACTTTCAGCAATTCTTCCAGAAAAGCGATTTCCGGCGCCCCGATAGGCGCCTGCGAATCCAAGACAAACACTACCGCGTCGGCACGCGGCACGAAGCGATGCGTGATCGCGGCGTGGGCGGCATACAGAGCGCCCAGACCCGGCGTGTCGAGGAGGCGGACATTAGCCGGGAGGAAACGGGAAGGGACGTCTACCTCGATCCAACGAATGATCTGATCCAGGCGTGGCGTACCCTCGATGTCGGCCAGCACTTGAGAACCGTAGCGTGGCAGGTCGGCAGCCGTGATAACTTGCTGGGAGTCGTCCTCGAAACGCAGCCGATATGCCTCCCGCTGAGCCGGGCAGATGCGGAAGACCTGGCAAGTAGCGATGTCCACGTCGGTGGGCAGCAGATCACGTCCGATCAACGCGTTCACAAAGGTGCTCTTGCCCCGCTTGGCCTCGCCCACAACCAGCACTTCATACTCGTTGGCCGTTAGCTTCTGTTCCAGTTGCGGGAGTGCGTCCGGGGCAGCGGGCAGCTCAAAAGCTTGGCCGTTGTGCTGCAATGCTTGTAAGAGGCCCAAGGTTCGCCGCCGCACCGCTTCAATCTGTGGCTCCCAAGAAGTTGCTGTGCTCATGATAGCCCTCCTCGTTAGGGGAAAAATCACAAGGGGTCGTGGGGAAAGAAACCGTCCTGCAGATCCCCGTGATCGCCGGGCACATCCAGGTGCGAAAGGTCGGACGCATCCAGGTGCGAAAGGTCGGACGCATCCAGATGCGAAAGGTCGGACGCATCCAGATGCGAAAGGTCGGGCAGCAGATCGTGATAGTCCGCGCCGGGAAAATCATACAGATAAGCGACCTGCGAAAGGTCGGCGGCCCAGCTGTCGTCGAGAAGACAGAGGAAGTAGGTTTGCACGTACTGATGGAGCCAATTGTCCCAATCCTGCAGATGGTCGGCGAAAGTCAGGAACTGGTCATAGGGACAATCGGCGATTTGCGGCAGATGGCCACGCTGATAATCGAAGTGGGCCATCTCCGGCAGGTGCGGGGGGGCGGGATCGTTGGTCGCTACGAGGAAGAAATTGCTGTCGCCCCAGGCGTCGAGAAATTGCTCCAGCGGATAAACCGCACAGGCTTGCCCCGTGCCCGGATCACTGACCACCACGCGGACATGGTCGGGATCGCTGGTATCAATGCCGGAGACGACCACGGCATGGTTGGCCTCCGCAAAGCCCAAGGCGTCGCAGATTTCCTCCAAGAGAGAACTGCCTTGCCACAATTCCTTGGCGTCCACGCCGACGATGACTTTGTGCCCCTGGGCCAACTCACTGGTCAGATGAAAGATGGAAGCATGATCGTAACGGTGAACGCCTACGCCGTGCAGTTCCAGCAATTTGCCTACGTCTTGCGGAAACATGCCACGCCCCGGCATATACCAGCCGTGTTCCCAGGCCTCACGGACCAGCGTATGCTCATCGGCCGGCATGCCGGTGAATTGCTCAAGGATGAACTGCTGACACTTGATGGCGCAGTCATCGGGATATTGTTGGGGCCCTTCCCAGAAGGCAGCGTCCTGGATCGGCGTGCCAATCAAGGCCGGCGGGCGCTGGACCGCGGGGTCCGACAGAGGTTCCGAGGGCATGACAAACTCCGCATGTAAAAGTTCCTCGAAGGGCGAAGTCCAAGAAGGATCGGGACGCGGCGTAGCACTCATGGCGAAGACTCCGGAGGCGGAAGAATAGACGCGGCCAGCTTAACGCGGGCCCGTCGGAACACCCGCCGGCCAACCGCGAAGCCTGGACTGAGAGTGGCTTCAATCGCTGCCCCCTCCGACGGACTTTCACGGACTGGTTCGGCGGAATGACGTTTGGGGTCAAAGGTCGTGTTTTCAGCAAGGATGGTCACGCCGGAGCGTTCCAGGATTTCCAGCAGACGCCCGCAGCAATGATCGGCCACTTCTTGGGCAGCGACATCCAGGCTGGGCTGGAGTCGCTCCAACTCGTCGTAGAGATCCACGCAGTCCTCGACCACATTCAACCACGGTTTGTTTGCCAAGGGATCCGCGTCAGGCGTTGAGGGCAGCGTCTGCGACTCTGGTCCCGTTCGACGAGACAGATCGGGAATACGAGGATCCGCGTCAGGTGTTGATGGCGGCGTCTGCGACGGCGCTGGGGAAGAGAGTGGGCTCGGAGGAATCAGCGGTGCAGACGGCGGCGTGGGGGGAGCAGGGGGCGACGACGCCCGCGTGGCCGGCCGCCATGCCAATGGGAATAGGGCGGCCACTGTGCTTATGGTGGCTATCCCCGCGATTATCCCTAGCCAGCTCAGGCCGAAGCTGAAGACAAGGCTGCCCAGGAGGACAAGGTCCGCCGCCGCCGCCATAAATCCCAGCAAGCAATTCCAACGTGACACCTTTGTCCTCCGCAGGAGTATGATCAAGCCTTTTGCGAGCAGCGAACCGCGACTTCTTCCCCTGTTGGGGAAGGCGCATCTGGAATTTCCCCCTATGATAATGCACGGTCCATCAACCTGCAAGCTCCGGCTGGTCTTTTCAGGGACAGCGTCGTACTGCTGAGGGCACCCTAGTTTTGACGACCGATTTCAACCTTTCCACTTTCGATTCGGGCCACCACAACGGCATTTGGACCATCTCGTCAACGACGGCCCTGCCTGTAATCACTGTCCCTGTCGTCATCGATGCCGCTTCCCAGCCCGGCTACAATGGTCCTCCTGTTGTCGTTCTGAACAGGGATTTGTGGAAACAGACGATCTTTAAGCACAAGCAAGCCCATGCGACGGCGGGCTACCACTTCAAGCTGTACTGGACATAAAACAGCGACGGGCCGGTCTGTGGGCCGGCAGTGCGGTGGAGGAACTCGCCAGCGAACAGCTTCGAATAGCCGAGGAAAATATCATTGTGCAAATCGAGATGGAAATTGGTGGTGAAATCGATTTCATCGCCAACGTAGGTGCCAGCCGTACCCGTCGGGCTGCTGCGGATGGGAACGCCGGAAGAGTTGTACAAGGCGTCGCGGGCACTGACCAGGTGGAAGACGTGGTTTTGAAACCTCATGTGAATCCACTTGGTTGGATAAAAAGCGAATTCCATACTCACGTCATCGATGTTCTGACGGCCAACCAAATCAAGATAGCCGAAATAAAGGTGGCCCCAGGCGAACAGTTGATTGAAGGTGCCGTGAATGGCGCCGTTGGGATCCTGGCTGCCGGAAGCGAAATCGTTGTAGATCCAAAATTGCGGAATCATCGGCACATTGGCAAACTGATAACCCAGGCCCGTCGTGACCGCGCCGGCCGAGATGATTTGATTCGACCAGGTGCCGAGCTGGTACATCCCCTCGAAATCCCAAAGAAAATTCCGGAAGTCGCCGGAGTAGCTGGCGCCGAGCGTGCTGACATTGTAAAAGCCGGCGACGCCGTTTCGACCGATGGCCACACCGGGATTGCGATTATCCAGGTCCAGGTAGTAGATATTGACGGATTGGCCTTTGCGCGGTCGATACGTCGTCCATAGGCCGGTGAAGTTTTGGTTGTGGTCGGGAGGATCAGCCCGCGTTGGCTCGATCAAGACCGGCTGCACCCAAAAGGCATCCACGTCCCAATCGCGGCCTTGCCAGAAGACGCGGACGCCCTGGAAAGTACGGCGGACGTTGCTCCAATCGGACGGCGAGATCAAGCGCTGTGAGCCGAAGTACATCTCTTGCCGGCCAATGCGGACATAGGTCGGCTGCTCGGCGATGGAAAACAATTTGGCATCGACAAACAGGTTCAGAAAATCGGCGTGGTCGATGTCGCTTGACAACGGGACCAACGAATCGTCGAAGACCCGCGCGTCGCTCATCTCCACATAGGCGCGGAGCCAATCGCGATACCACACGTCGGCGTAAACACGCGAACGATACCACAAGTCCGTGTTGACTTTGCCGGTGATCCGCTGGTAGCCGCCGTTCTCGTCCATGAAACGCAAGCGTTCCTCGCCGCCAAAAGAGAGCAGCCAAGCATCGGTCGGATGGATGCGTTTGAGGGGCGAGAAAAAGTCCACCTCGCCAAATCGTGGATTTTCCAGATAGCGATAGTCAGCATCGTAGAAAGAGTAGCCGTCGCCGGAAGTAAGCGGATAGGGTATCCGCGGCGGACCAGGACTGGGTTCGTCCAAAAGCAGAGACAACAGGGAATAATAACCCGGCTTGTTCGGGGCGATGAGGAAGTAGCCCGTCCGCGGCATCGGCCGCAACGGCGGCACCTGAGACCAGAAATCCGCCGTCTTGTCTTTAGGCTGCTGCGCCGCTCTGGTTTTCACGCTCGGCGTAGCCACGGAGGGAGGATCGGGCAGTTGCAGGGAGATGGCAGGCGTGTCCTGGTCAGCGGCAGGCTGCTTGTCGAGTCCCGATTGCCCCCACACTGTGCTGCTGGCTGCCAAGAGGAACGCCAACACACAGACAAAGGCCAGCTTTTCCAGCGAGCCGTGGACGCGACCCATTTCACCCTCGGACAGGGAAAACTCTCGCCGGGGGCGGGTCAAGGCGCATGACCCCTACCGCCTCACCGGCGCGGTAGGAGTCATCAGCCCTGTCTGACAGGGCGGTTATCGGGGGGACTCCATCCCCACATTATCTATCCAATCTTCTATCGGCGCAAGGTGGTGGGAACTTAAGAAATAGGCGAACGCCGGGCGGTTGACAATGTCGCTGTAGGGCCTTAATCCTCGGCCCTTTCGTTCTTTTCTTCTGCGGTCTCCGGCGCCGCCGTTTGATACAGATCGTACAGCGCCAGTTTTTTGCGCACGGTGGCGCGGTTGAGTCCCAGCCATTGGGCCGCGAGCCAGCGATTGCCCTGTACGCGCTTCATTACCTCAGCGAGCAGGGCTGGCTCGACACAGCGGAGCAGTTCTGCATACAGGTCGTTGGGCGGCGTGGGGCCGTTGGCTCGCACACGCTCGGCCAGCCATTGGCGCACCATTGCCGCCAGTTGCTCGGCCGGTGAAGTATGCGATAAACCGACGGTAAAGGTGGGGAAATGCTCCGGCAGCAACGGCCCGCCGCGTGCCACGATGGCGGCGTGCTCCAGGGCATTGCGCAACTCGCGGACGTTGCCGAACCACGGCAGCGCTTGCAGAAAGCGCACCGTCTGAGGCAACAACGGCAAGGCGCGCGGCTCGAAACGGCGGAGGAAATGTTCGGCCAACGGTTCGATGTCCTCCGTCCGTTCGCGCAGGGCCGGCAGGACGATTGGAAAGACGTTGAGGCGAAAAAATAGGTCCTGACGGAAGCGTCCCTCGGCGACGCAGCGCATGAGGTCCTGATGCGTGGCCGTGAGGATGCGAATATCGAGCGGCTGTGGTTGCGTGCCGCCGACTGGCAGCAATTCCCTGTGTTCCAGCACGCGCAACAGTTTGACCTGTACCGGCAGTGGAATGTCAGCCAGTTCGTCGAGGAAGACGGTGCCGCCGTCGGCCAGCGCCAACAGGCCAGGTCGTGCCTGCGTCGCGCCGGTGAACGCGCCGCGCGTGTGGCCGAACAGCTCGCTCTCGACCAGGTTGGGATTGAGGGCGGCGACGTGGACGGGCAGGAAGGGACGATCGCGGCGAGCGCTGTAGCGATGGATGGCGCGGGCAACGAGTTCCTTGCCGGTGCCGCTTTCGCCGGTGATGAGGACGCAGACATCGCGCGGTGCCGCCAGAGCGATGCGTTTGAAGACATTTTGCATCGCCGGACTGCGGCCGACGATTTCTTCGAGGCCGGAGTGGGTATTGGGTTCGGGCGTGGTCTCAGGCGCTGGCTGGTGCAGCAGGGCGCGCTGAACGCATTCGATGGCCTGCTGCAAATCGAACGGCTTGGCCAGGTAATCGAACGCGCCACCCTCAACCGCGCGCACCGCCGTCGGCAAATCGCCGAACGCTGTCACGATGATGACCGGCAGATTGGGCACAAGTTGACGGAAGCGCCCCAGCGCCGTCAGGCCGTCCATGCCGGGCAGGCGAACGTCGAGGACCAGAACATCGGGCCGCCGCTGGTCCAAGAGTGCGAAGGCTTGCTCGGCGGATGCGGCCGTCGCAACGGAATGTCCTTCTCGTTCCAGAGCGCGCTGGAGCGCCCAGCACACGGCTTCTTCATCATCGATAATTAAGATGTGTTTCATGATATAATTATACTGCGTTTCCGAGTTATACTGGGCACGGGGAGATTTGACATTTTTTGCCCTCCCCCCACCCCAACCCTCCCCCACAAGGGGGGGGGGAGCCTTGTTTCTCCCTCCCCCCTTGTGGGGGGGGGGGCCTTGTTTCTCCCTCCCCCCTTGTGGGGGGGGGGGGCTTGTTTTTCCCTCCCCCCCTGTGGGGGGGGGGGGGGGGTGTGGGGGTGGGGGGGGGGGGGATGGGGGGGGGGGGAGTGGGGGGAGGGGGGGAAAGGGAAAAAATGTCCAATCTCCCTGTGCCCAGTATACTGCTTGGCAGAGTGGGGCGTGTGCGTCCGTTTCGCTTTTCCGTGGATCAATCAATTACCTCCGCGACGCCATCCGGGAAGGCGGCGAATTTCGATCGAGCCAGGAGGCGATACATGAGACGTTGGCAAGTTCTTCTGACGGCAGCCGGCGCCTTAGGGGTGATCGGTTGGGGGGTGTACAAAACAGGCTGGTTCTCCAAAGACAGCGCCAAAGCGCTGTTTGGCCGACCGGGTCAAGTCCAGACTACGGCCCCAATGGATACGCCGTCCGGTTGGCGCTATCGGCAAAACCAGCCGCACCACTGGCGCTACATCATGCTACAAAACTGAAGACCTCTCCTGACGAAAAAGTAACGAGACGGCCCTTGAGAAGTCTTTTCGCGGTGGTATATTGCAGCATAATGTGGAGTCGAAAGACGCGCGCCCAAAGCGAAGCACACGCGGATGAAATCACGGGTTGACATCCTCCTTTGGGGAGTGGTATCGCCCCTTCCGTCCCTTGATAGGCATGGCGGACCCAATATGCGAACCATCTCCAGAGTGCTTGTTTGCGCTGCTTTCGCCTGCTTACTCTTGTCGTGGATAAGCGGCCTAGGGCGGGCGCTCCCTCGTGTTTATCCGCAGGACGGAAGCAGCCGAGAACGCTGTCGAGTATTGGCTCGTCTGCGCCGCTGTCGCGGTGATAGCCCCGCTCACCATCCTGTCCGCCCCTGCAAGAATGCTGTGCTCCCTCCCGATGACGACAAGGGCGATCCCGAACGACTCCATGGCAAAGCCAACCACGAGCGCTTGCCACCTCTTTGTCCAGAGCGGATGCATGGTCCTAATTCTCTGCCGTTCAGTTCACGGCCTCTACCTACGGAAGTGCCGCGCCATCAGACTTTGTGCATCCTCCTGATTTGAGCTATTCCTCCTTTCCCCCGCAACGGGGGAATTTCTGATGGGGACACTGCGCATTCCCCCGCCCCTGAACCGTCGCCGTTCCAAACGTTAAGCGGAAAAGTCAAGGGCGTTCCCTTGTTCCGCACGGGAACGCACAATCCAAAACTCAAGGGAGGTTTGTCATGACTGTGACTAGTTTTATGAATCGTCAGGCAGAGGCGCTGAAGCATGTATTAATGGGCTGTTGTGCCGAGCCGGAACCAAAACACATGACGCCAGAACAAACGGCGTTAGACCATTTTACCATCGCCGTGTCCCGCGAGATTGGCACGCCAGCCCGCGAAGTAGCCTGGCAAGTCGGCGAACGGCTTGGCTGGCCGGTGTATGATCGGGAAGTGCCGGCGCGGATCGCTCAAGCGTTGCGCCTGCCTGTGGCCGTCGTCGAGGGTATCGATGAACGGCGTCAAGGTTGGCTGCTGGAGTGCCTGGAGTCGTTTAGCTCGCGTTGCGACCTAAGTGAAAGCCGCTATTTCCGCCATCTCATCTCCGTGATTCGTTCCCTGGGCGAGCAAGGCCGCTGTTTGATCGTCGGTCGGGGGGCCGAGTTTCTTTTGCCGCCGCATACTACGCTGCGCGTGTGCCTGGTCGGCGACCGCGAAGACCGTATCGCCACCTTTGGCCGCACTCGCCGTCTCGATCACGGGGCGGCCGCCCGCCAACTCGACCAGCTCGATCGGGAGCGAAGCCGTTTCCTCCGCGAGCACTTTCACATCGATCCCAGCCAGCCAGGCAACTACGATTTGGTCCTGAATACGTCGCGGTGGTCTCCGTCCGACTGCGCCGATTTTATCCTCCACGCCCTGCACCACAAGGCGACGGAACATCTACAGGGCCTCGTGTAGGCGAAAAGACACGGGGCATACTGGGCGCGGCTAGCTGCGCCTCTTTTGCTCCCTCCCCCTCAGGGGGAGGGAGCGTTGTGTCGGATTCGGCTGGGGGCAGTATGGCGATGTTTCCCAGAAGCGTCGCTAAACCACTCCTGCACCTACGAAAGCGCTCTCAATCCAGAACGGGAGGAGATCATGAATAGTCTGAATGCACAGAACGTTTCCCTCACGGGCAACTCTCGATCCGAAGATACGGTAGTGGAAGTGCCCGTCCTGCTCGAATCGCATTTGTGGAAGCGCCTTGAGGCCACAGCACGGGAACAGGGCATGACTACCGGTGCTCTGGTCCGCTGCCTCCTGCGTGATTTCCTATGTTACTCTGAAAGGGTTGTTTCGGTTCGAACTCCTTCGAGAGATTCGAGAACAGCGTTTCTATGCTGAGGACTGCTTCTTTGCTGCGCCAACATGCCCAGGCCATCTGGCAGGCTGCGGTCGCCGCCGTCGATCCGTTTCTGCTGGTACGCGATTTCTTGATGTATCCGCCATCGGAGTTGGCGAAAACGCTGGTGGGACCAGGACGCATCCTTGTTGTGGGCGGCGGCAAAGCGGGGGCCGCGATGGCTGCCGGCGTCGAAGCGGCCTTGGTAGGTTCGCTTGATCGGCTGTCGGGTGTTGTCAATGTCCCGATGGAATCTGTGCGGCCGCTGCGTGTGCTTCGTCTCCACGCGGCCCGGCCAGCCGGCAGCAATCAGCCGACGGCCGAAGGGGTGGCCGGCGTCCAGGCCATGCTCGATCTTGTCGCCAAGGCAGGACCGCACGATGTGGGCCTGTGCTTGCTGTCGGGCGGGGGGTCGGCGCTGCTGCCGGCCCCTGTCGCCGGGATCACGCTGCAAGACAAACAGCACGTCACGGCCCTCCTGCATGCCTGCGGCGCCACCATCAACGAAATGAACTGCGTCCGCAAGCACCTGTCCGCTATCAAGGGGGGACGGCTGGCTCAGGCATTCGGTGCGAGACCGTTGTTTAGCCTGATTATTTCCGACGTGATTGGCGATCCTCTTGACGTGATCGCTTCAGGCCCTACAGCGCCCGACCCGACGACCTTCGCCGACGCTTTGGCAATTCTCGACCGTTACGGCCTGCGAAAGAAGGTGCCGCCTTCCGTCTTGGCCCATCTGGAACGCGGTCGTGCAGGAGGCTTTCCGGAGACGCCTAAGACGCTGCCGCCTTCAGTACACAATCTGGTTCTCGGCAACAACAGCCGCGCTCTCGACGCTGCTCAAGGCCAAGCTGAGAAATGGGGTTACACCGTGCTGAACCTGGGTTCTTACATCGAGGGAGAAACCCGTCATGCCGCCGTTGTCTTGGCCGGCATCGCGCGGAGCATTCGCGCCGACGGTCGGCCTTTGCGTCCGCCAGTATGTCTACTGTCCGGCGGGGAAACGACCGTGACGCTCGGCCCCTCGCCAGGCCGGGGAGGACGCAATCAGGAATGGGTGCTCTCGGCCGCTGCTTACTTGGGCGCGGCTGGACTGCGGAACATGGTTGTACTCAGCGGCGGCACCGACGGCGAAGACGGCCCCACTGACGCCGCCGGCGCGCTCGCCGACGAATCCACCCTGACACGGGCCGCCACCATGGGACTCGATCCCGCTGCTTACCTGGAGCGCCACGATGCTTATTCTTTCTTCGAAGCAACGGGCGATCTCCTTAAAACCGGACTGACCCAGACGAATGTCATGGACGTGCGGGTGGTGCTTATCGGCCCATGAGCCAGACGAGTGAAAGGCCCCCAAGGACCCAGGACGCTAAGAACAGAGCTAGGGACTTAAGAAGGCATCCCATTGGTTAGCGCTTCTTACCAATCCTCCAGCCTCTTTTTGTAACAATTGCGGTAGGTTTCAACAAAAGCCCTCCGCTCTCTATCCAGCAATCTTCTGATGCAACCGTCAATCACATCAGGACTTCTGGTTTTTCTCCGCTTGTCGAACATCTTTTGGCACGATAGTTGCTGCCAATGAAAAGCGGCTCTGAAAGTCGCAACCCTGCAACTGACGGGGCTGGAACAGAAGAGGCTCGGGCGCAGTCCCGAGCGGCATGGTGGTAGCCCGAGTCCGTCCGGGTTTTCCGGCGGACTCGGGCAATTCCGTCCATCCTAGCACGAAGCATGGTCCCTTCTCCCCCTCCCCACCCGCGCTCCCCCCGGCGCGGGTTTTTTTCTTTTAAGGCCGCGCCGGGAGAGAACGGTTGGCCGGGGCCGTTTCCTTAGGAATGCAGCCCGGCTTGGCGGTATGGCTTGCCTTGCTTGTAGAGTTGGAGACGCAATTTCGCATTTTCCAGCTCCTTTTTAGGGAAATCGGCAGGCGATTTTAGGGCCTCGGTCTGCATCTTGACGGCCTCGTCGAATTGACCGTTCTCGGCGTAGGCTGCAGCTAGCGTATCAAGAAAAGTTGCGTCCTGGAAGGCGGTCAGTTTGCACGCTTTCTCCGCGTATGCCACTGCTTTTTTGCCGTCGCGCAGCTCGGCTTGGGGACAGGTCGCCCAAATCCAGGCCAGGCCGGCCAGGGCCTCGGGATTGTTGGCGTGGCGTTTCAGGGCCTCCTGGAAATCGGCGATGCCTTTTTCGTAATCTCCTTTTTCGGTATAAGCCTCGGCCCGGCTGACCTGCGCCCGCACATCTTGGGGACGGAGTTTGAGTACATGGCTGTAATCGGCGATGGCTTTGTCGTAGGCTTCCTTCTCCATCCAGGCGTCACCTCGCGCCTGATACGCCTCGACGCTCTTGGGATCGAGGGCAAGCGCCGTGTTGAATTCCTTAAATGCCGTATCGAGATCGCCTTTCTCCTGGAAAACGATACCCCGGCCGATATGCCCGCTCACGAATTTCGGCTCGATGGCAAGGGCCTTATCGAAGTCGGCCAGCGCCTTATCGAGATCGTGGTTGTATAGGTATGTCTGTCCACGGTTAGCATAGGCGGCTATCGATTGGGGGTCCAATTCGAGGACCTTGGTGAAATCGGCCAATGCCTTGGCGTAATCACGTTTGATGTTGTAGGCGCTGCCGCGGTTGAGGTAAGCGATCGTGTACTTCGGATCGATTTCAATGGCTTTGTTGAAGTCCTCTACCGCTTTGTCAAGATCACCGCTCTCCAAGCGCAGGGCGCCGCGGAAGGTATAGGCCAGGACGTTCCGGGCGTCCAGCTGCAACGCTTTTTCGTAGTCGGCCAAAGCGTCGTCGCGCGCGCCTTTACGGCTGTGAGCGAGGCCGCGCAGAGCATAAGCGCTGGCGGCCTTGGCGTTGACTTTAAGCGCCGCATTGAGCAAGGCGATGGCCTGATCGTACTCTTGTTTCTCCAACGCTTGGCTGGCCTGTTGGAGCACCTCCTCACTCTTCTTGGCCGCATCGGTATCGTCTGCGCCGCTCCCTGACACCACAAGCGCCACTAGTACCAAAATGCTCGTCCATCGTATCACCGCCATAAATCGTCCTCCTCCTCACCGGCTCGCCGTGTCCGCAAGGGTTTGTTCTTTTATGGGACACGGCGAGTCGGTAAATGCTTCCTGTCGATCGATCTCATTGTAAATAGGTACAGAGAGGGAGCAATCCCGCTCACCCAAATCCAGCGGCCCCTCCCAAGAGGCATCGGTTTGGTTTTTGTGCTTGTCTTTCGACTCGCCGTGCAGATACAATAGAGTTATCCAACCGTTTGGATACTCCGCAGGGCGTCGTTGCTCCGACCCCTCCTTCCAAGTCCGTCGTTTCACCAGCCTCCGAGCGAGAGCGCGGCGGACGTGATTTTGTTTCCCCCCTACTCGACAGGAGTAACGCGCATGTTTAACCTGGGCATGGCGGAGATCGTGGTAATCTGCGTGATCGGCTTGCTGTTGTTCGGTAATCGCTTACCGGGCGTGGCCCGTTCGCTGGGCAAATCGCTCCTGGAATTCCGCAAGGAACTCAACAGCGATTGAAGGAGGCCATCCGTTGGCAGCGGTTTTCCGCTTGCCGGGGCCGCTGGTTCATTGCTATAGTTGGTGGGGTGCGGGATCGAGAAGTTGAGCGAACCGCGCCGCCGTCTTCACGAGAACTATCCTGCTAAAGAGGTTTACTTTCCATGACTCCGTTGTTCGCTTTTTTCAATCTCGGCCCCCAAGAGATGCTGATTCTGCTCATTATCGGCATTCTGCTATTTGGGCGGAAGTTACCCGAGGTGGGCCGCTACCTGGGCAAAGGCATTGTCGAATTCAAGAAAGGCATCAAAGGCCTGGAAGATGAGTACGACGCCTCGGCCTCCGTGACGCCGCGCCAGGAGTCGATGCCCCTGGAGCCGCCGCGTCCGCCCCAGCGCATCACGACCACAGCGCCGAAGTTCGAAGAGAACGTCCCAACGCCTGCCAATAACATCACCACGCCACCCAAGGCGTAAATCTTCCACCCCGCCTCGCTCGTCCTCACGGGCGTAGCGGGCGGGGCGGGAAGTCGTGATTTTTTTGGGCGCTTAACTCAGCGGCTAGAGTGCCATCCTCACACGGTGGAAGTCACTGGTTCGAATCCAGTAGCGCCCACTCGAAACACTATCATCCGATGTCCTTCAAGGGGCCGGTCGAATCGCCGAACCGTTGCAAGTCCCTCACGCCAAGGACGTGGGCCATGCTGAGGAACAGATTGGTCATCGGCTGATCGGAATATTTGACGTAGCGCCCCGTTCGCAATGCTCCGCCGCCGCCGCCAGCCAATACTATGGGCAAGTTGGTGTGCGTGTGCCGGTTGCCGTCTGCATTGCCGCTGCCATAGACGATCATCGAATTGTGCAACAACGTTTGCCCATCCACGTCTTTGACCTGATTCAGTTTATCGAGGAACTTGGCCAGCTGTTGCACGTACCACAAGTCGATGTCGGCTACTTTGTCGATCCATTCTTTGCGGTTCTGGTGATGAGTCAGATCGTGATGGCCTTCGCTTATGCCGATCTGATCGAACGAACGATTGCTGCCATCATGGGCGAGTAAAACGGTCGCCAGCCGCGTCGAATCGGTCTGGAACGCCAGCACCAGCATATCGAGGAGGAGTTGGATGTGTTCGCCGAAATCCGCGGGAATGCCCGGCGGCGTTTCGATACCTGGATCTTTCACGAGGCCGAAACGCTCCGTTTTTTGAATGCGTGCTTCGACTTCGCGTATCCCCGTCAGGTACTGATCGAGTTTGTGCTTGTCCGAGGGACTTAGGCGCTTTTGCATAGACCGGGCATCATCGAGCACGAAATCCAAAACGGACTTGTCTTCCTGCTGCCGGCGCAGCAAGTTGGCTTGCCGCTCGCCCGGCTTGCCTTCGCCGAACAGCCGCTCGAAGACGCGGCGTGGGTTGGACTCGGGCGTTTTCGGCATGGTGGGCGAGCTCCAGGAAAGATTAAACTGATAGGCACAGGCATAGCCGGAATCGCACGCCCCGCTGCGGGCGCCGGAGTCGCAGCCGAGCTCCAAAGATGCGAAGCGGGTCAAGTGCCCGTAAGCGTTGGCCAAGACTTGGTCGATGGAAATCCCCGCTCGAACGTCGGTGGCGCTCTTGCGGAGACGCACTCCGGTCAGGAAGGTGCCGTTGCCCCGGGCATGATCGCCGGCGCCGTCCGGCCCCGGTTCGGCGTTTTTGTGCCCTAAACCGCCGAGGATTTGCACGTATGCTTTGTGCTTTTCCAACGGCTTGAGAGTACGGCTCCACGGGAAGTCCGTACCTTCCCGGCTAGGCCACCAGGCGGAGGGAATGGCCCCGTTGGGGAAGTAAAGGAAAGCCGTGCGCAAAGGCGCTCCCGTGGCGGTGCAGGCTAGTTTCGCCGCGGGCCCTGCGGCGAAGAACACGCTGGTGCGCAGCGACTCAAACAGCGGCAGGGCGATGCACGCCCCGGTCCCTCGAAGGAAGGCCCGTCGGTTGAGGGCCCCACGCGGCAGTTTCATAGACATAAGAAGACCCCTTTTGTGTTACATGTTACTCAATTAACTTGGAGCGCCGGCGACGGGCTAAAAAAATGTCTGGTGCTGGCGCTCCTCCGGGCTTGTCCGTTTGAAGGGCGCCGGCGTTGGAAAGCGGACGATTCGAGGAGGCCGCGGATAAGGACCGAAGGACGCCCCCCAGCGGCATCCAGTTTGGCAACCAGTTCGTCCACCAGATGCATATCGGAAGGCCCCAATGCCCTTCCGAGGGCATAGATGAGCATTTTCTCCGTCGTGCAGCGATAGAAGTCCAAACGCCGGCTGGTCGTCAAGATCTTTTTTAGCTCCCGCACATCTTTGAACGACTCGCCGGTGAGCAATTGGCCGCCCGCCTCGATCGGCTGATCCAGCTCCTTGTCGCGCCAGCGGCCCAGAGCGTTGAAATTCTCAAAGGCCAGACCGAGTGGGTCCATGCGGTTATGACAGGAGTTGCACAGGGCTTTGCTGCGGTGGACGGCGAGCATTTCGCGCAGAGTGGGTGGCTTGCCTTTGACCGCTTCAGCAGCTTGTTCAAGCGGCGGAAGGTCCGGCGGCGGCGGCGGCGGCGGTGTGCCCAGGATGTTGTCTAAAATAAACAGACCCCGCTTGACCGGAGAAGTACGATCCGGGTTTGAGGTAGTAATCAGGAAAGTCGCCTGAGTAAGAATGCCGCCACGTGGGCTGCCGGGCGGCAACGTCACCTTACGCATTTGCTCTCCGCTTACGCCCTCAATGTCGTAATACTTGGCCAGCCGTTCGTTCAGGAAGGTGTAATTGGCATCCAGAAGCTCGAGCAGGCTGTGGTCGTTCCGCACAACATACTCGAAGCTCATTTCGGTTTCCTGGCGCATCGCTCGGCGCAATTCGCCGGTCAGCTGGAACTGCCGGAAACGGCGGAAGCCGCGGAAGAAATTGTTGCGGAGTTGTTCCAACTCTTTCTTCTCGGCCTCGGTCAGCGCTTCCTGCGGTTTGCGGGCCAACTCACGGAAGCGCGTGCGGGCCTGCTCGGCCTTGGGATCTCTTGGTTGCTCTTTCGACAGCACAGCGAAGGGATTGACGTTCGCCGATTCGACGTTCCGGGCCTGGAGCCATTGCCCGGCGAAATTTCGTATGAACTCGCTGGAGCGTTTGTCGGCCAACATGCGGCTGACTTGGGCGGAGAAATTTTGCCGTAGCTTGTTCTGGGCCGCCAGCCCAAACAGCTCCTCATCCGGCATGGTGGACCACAGAAAATACGACAACCGTGAGGCGAGAGAGTATTCATCGAGCAGCGGATAGCGGTCAGTCGAGTTCGGCAGCGTCTGTTCTTCGCGGAACAAAAAGCGGGGAGAAGCCAGAATGACGGTCATTGCCTGGGCCATGCCTGCCTCAAACGTCCGTCCTGGCCGGGCAGCGGTGGTCTCCACCAAGTGAACCAGACGCTCCACCGTTTCTTGATCTACAGGGCGTCGATATGCCCGGCTGGCAAACGCTTCTAGCACTTTGGAAGCGTAGCGACGCCGTTCCTGGGGATCGCCAGGAACGGAACCGGCCTTGTTCCACGGCTGCTTCGGTAGGGCCTGGGCGACAATCGCTTTGGCCGCAGCGATGTATTTCTCCAACAACAGCGGTGAAAGGTTCAAAACTTCGCCGATGGTATCGAAACCGTGCCCGGTGTCGTCGGCGGGGAACTCGGCAGTGACATTGAAGTCCACGCCCATCAGGTCGCGGATGGTATTGCGGTATTCGGTGCGGTTGAGCCGGCGTAGGGTGACGCGGCCAGGGTCTGGATTTTGCGGATCGATGGCGAAGGCCGAATACTTGATCCAGTTCACGACGTGCTCCACCTGCTCGGCGGAGGGACGGGGTTTTCCTCTTGGAGGCATCATCTCCGCCCGCAGCATCTTGAACACCTTAAGCCAAAGATCCTTGTCCGCCAGTAGCGCAGAAGCATCGTCGGCATCGAAAGCCACGCCGCCTTTCTTCAGGTTGCTGTTGTGGCAGGTCGAGCAATATTCTGTCAGGATCGGCTCGACGGTCTTGCGGAAACCAGTCGCGGCGTCCGGCGCCGCCAACGCGGACGAGCAAAGTAGGACCGCGATCGCCAACAGGACGATCAGCCATGCATCAAGCAATCGCTTCCGCATCATGTATCCTCGGACAAAGACGGCCGGCAGGGGTAGCTCGCTGTCCGCGCGGCTTGAAAATCTAGGGCAGGTTGGATCGATCCGCCGGATTATGCCGGGCGGCAGGTTAGTGTTCGCGCCCGCAAAGCCTCCCTCCGGGTACAGGTTAGCTTGTGGTTGAGTATATCCACGACGGAACCAGTGGGCAATAGGGACGATGAAATCGGATACTATTTCTCAAGAGAAGCAGGCGTCCCCCGGCCCCAGACCAGCAGTAGCCATAACAGTCCCACAACCTCGGCCAACAGCAATGTCCCGCCGACGAGCAACTGGTCGGGCAGAGAGTAGCCATCAAGCGGTCCATGCCCTGGAGGAGATCGGCCAGCAATTCGGCATCATCAAGGAGCGCGTGCGCCAGTTCAACGCTCGCGCCCTGAAAGATACTCCGCAGCATCGCCGAAGATGCGGACAAATCATCTGTAGTGGACCTACAGATTACGAAGTCTTATCCGCGTGTCTCTTCCTTGCAGCCGTATTTGGCCAGGTACTCACGCAGACGCAGTTTCCGCATGGTATTGTGGGAACTCATGTAACGGACGACGCCGAAGATGGGCCTCTCTGGAGGCCAAGGGTGGTCATAACGGCCTAAAATCCAAAAGATGCCGCTGGACGAGTTGGGATCGCGGCCATCGACGCCATACTTGTTGTTCAATTCGATCATGATATCCAAGGCTTGCTGGGGACTGGCGCTCCATTCCAGGATCTTTTTGCCCCAAAGCATTCGCAAATAGTTATGGATGCGTCCTTCACGCACCAACTGCGTTTGGGCTGCGTTCCAGAGAGGATCATGCGTGCAGGCTGCTTCCCATTGCTCCAGAGAATAAACATAAGGGCGCGGATCGGAAGCATGTTTCATCAAAGTCGCCTGGGCCCATTGCGGTAAAGATTCAAAACGGTCATGATCTTCTGTCTGCGAACACATGTTGTACCCCAATTCGCGCCAGACGACGAGTTGATCGAGAAATGCCTCCGCCGAAGGCCCCATCCCCCAAAACCCTTCACGCTTTCCCTGGGCTGCGCCAGAAAGGCGGGCCGGCGTCCAATTTCGCCGCTGGGCCAATTCGGTGAAGATCTCGTGGCTAGATAAATGCCCAAAGTGCAGATAAGGCGAAAGGCCGCTGCGGCAATCGTCGTCGGGTTGGTTGGCCTTCTCCCCATAGTGACTTAATTTCCGATCGAGGAAATCGAGCAGCTGAAGGCGTGCAGTTTTGGGACCACCACGGTAATCCACCGGCTTAACGGAGTGGTCGATGGCCAATTGCGCTAGCAAAGGAAAAGCGCTGTGGAGCTGAACAGCAGAGACTGGAGGCCAACGCCGCACGATGGCTGGGGGCAGAGAGGGCAACCTTGGCAATGCGACATTGGCGAGTGGGTCGGCTTGCGGAAAGTTTTCCAAATGAAGGCCAATCTGCTTGTGCAAAAAGTTTCGGAACGATTGGGCGGTGACGAATAGCTGATCTGCTGCACGCAAGGGAAGCAGACCGTTGGAATCGACCTGTTCCAGACGCACCGAAAGGCGTTGTGCAGCTGCCCGGACCATCCGCGGCAAAAAGAACGACGGATAATCATCCGTGACGACGACGCAGGCATGGCGGGCCAAAGTAACAAGGAGCCCTTTGCCGTGCCCTTCTACAGGCTCTACATAGGGATAATAAAAGATGCCGTGCCGTTTCAAAGGTCCTAGGCGCTCAAGATTATCAGCCATGCCGTCGAGTACGAAGCGATGCAAGCGCTCGCTCGCCCACCGATAGCCGATACGCAACGGCTCGAAAATCACCAGGGGTTTTTGCAGCCGTTTGGCCCACTCGACGGCCCGCTGGAGACTGAAGTTCCAGGTGGTACGGCGAAAGGCAATCATCCAGTAAAGCACGAATTGCCCGTTGCCGCAGATGGGAGCGCCATTGCAATCTTGTATGCGGATGGCAGGCGTGGGGTTCATTTTTCAGGAAGCCCCCAAACCAGAGACGGCAAGAGCGTTTAGCAACAGGGACGTGGGCCTAATCAAGACATATAAGACGAAAAATATGGTAATAAAGTTGCCCATTATTCAAGCCAACTTTTCAATCACAAGATTTTACAAGGACATGGCCGCGATGCCCAAGTTCATGCGTTCATCCTCCAGATGGTCCCATTGAGGATGGCTGCGAACGTGACCCAAAGCAAGTAAGGGGTGAACAAACCCGCTGCCAAGGTTGAGATACGCCCGAAGTGCCATAAGGTGGCGGCGATGGCGAACCACAGAACAACGATTTCCGCGAAAGCGATTCCGGGTTGATGCAAGCTGAAAAACAGACCAGACCAAGCGGCGTTAAGGATGAGTTGAACGATAAACAAAGTCATTGCCGCGCGGCAGGCCGGCCAGCCGGCACGGAGCCAAACAAGCCAGGCCGCCAACGCCATCAGCACGTACAGCATCGTCCACACGGGCGCGAACACCCAATTGGGCGGCGTCCAGGTCGGTTTACGCAGGGATGGATACCAGTCTTGGAGGGGACCAAGATTGAACCAAGAACCTAAGACAGCCGCCGCAAAACAGGCAGCCAACAGGAGCAGTAATACGGAAAACGCTCTGACAGAGAGAGGCGGCAACACTCGAAGAGAAGACATAGATAAAAATCCTCCCTAAAGTGCCAAAGAACCCTAAACACAAGCCACGGAAACCTGCTGTTGTTTATAGGGCTGCTGGAACAAAATCCTGAACGGAGGGCGTCAGTTCCCTGTTTTCTACGAGTCACAGGGAGCGCTGGCCCCTCCGCGCAGGAGTTTGTCTTCCACGATCCAGTTCGTACAAAACGAACCTTTATTTGTCTTCGGGCGGCAGCAAAACGGCATCAATCACGTGGATGACTCCGTTTTTGCAAACAATGTCGGTTTTGACAACATTGACGCCGTTAATTGTGACTTTGCCATCCTTGACGACGATTTTCAGAGGCTTGCCCTGAGCTGTCTTGGCTGATTCCAGCTTAACCACGTCGGCAGCCATGACCTTGCCGGGGACTACGTGGTACGTTAGCACAGCGGTCAGGGCTTTCTTGTCTTTCAGCAGCGCTTCCAGTTTCTCTTTGGGGACTTTGGCAAACGCTTCATCGGTGGGCGCGAACACTGTGAAGGGGCCTTTGCCCTTCAAGGTGTCCACCAATTCGGCTGCTTCAACCGCTTTGACCAGGGTCTTGAACTGCTCAGCGGCGCTGGCCGTATCCACAATGTCTTTTGCATCGTTCTCGCCCGCCTGAGAAATCCCAAGGCGAATACTGCTCATCAAAGCCAACAGCCCCAAAACACCAACAACTGTAACCAGCCGCTTCATTGATGCGACTCCTTAGCAGAAACATCGGTCCCGAATGACTCGCCTTCAGAAACCGCTTCTGATGCAGCCACCCGATCCTTCCTCTTCAGGTGTTCCTTCGAAAGATCCAGAAAAATCGTTCATATCGTTCATTTTCTTTAAGCGAGGCCAAAAAGTCAAGAGGTCTTGATGGGTAAAAGTCCAAAATGGATAAAAAGTCTTGAAAAATTTGGTCAAATCGCTCATTATATTTTCAGGCAATCCGTGCAAACCAAGGGGGGACAAACGAAAACCATGCGAAGCGGCGAACCAGGTCTTTACCTAAGTACGCTCCAAGCAGCAGAGGCGCTGGGCGTGAGCGTGAGCACGGTCAAACGCTGGGTGGACGAAGGCATCCTGCCGGCGCACAAGACGGCGGGTGGTCATCGCAAACTGCTGAGGGCGGAAGTCCTCGCCCTGACCCGGCAAGGCGCTTTGCCGCGCGGCGACCCGTCGGCTTTGAGTCCGGTTTCTTCCAGAAAGCGCGCAACCGATCCCGAAACGACTGCGACAGCTTTGATTGATGCGCTGATACGTGGACAAGGGGCGGAAGTGACGGCCATCCTCCGCCGCGCTTATACTTCCGGCATGGCCGTGGAAGTCCTCGCCGATCAGGTTGTTGCGCCAGCGATGGCCGCAATCGGGCATGAGTGGCAGACGGAGCGCCTGGATGTATGGCAGGAACATCGCGCGACGCAGCTATGCGCTGCGGGGCTATACGAGTTAAAAGAAGTCCTGGAAACCCGAGCCGAGCGCGATCGGCCGATTGCTGTAGGTGGCGCGCCCCAAGGCGATCCCTATCTGCTGGCGACCCTTCTGGCTCAACTGGTCTTGCTGGATGCTGGTTGGGAAGCCGTCAATTTAGGGCCGAACACCCCGTTGCCAAGCCTGGCCAAGGCGGTAAGCACTCTTCGCCCACGACTGCTTTGGCTGTCCGTTTCGTATTTGGTAGACAGCACCGGTTTCCTCGTGGAATACCGCAATTTTTACTCGCTCGTCGAACGCCAAGGGGTGGCGACAGCGGTGGGAGGCCGGGCCCTGGTTGAGGAGATCCGCTCGGCAATTCCTTACACCACCTACGGAGATAAATTAGGCCATCTCGCCGCTTTCGCGCGGACGCTTCATCCTCGACGAAAACCGCCGCGCCGCGGCAGGCCGGCAAAGCAATCCAAAGCGTGATCGATGGCGCCTTCGCTCTCCCCTGGCTGCTCAACAATCTTTAGGGTCATTGCGCCGGAAGTTTGCGCCCCCCCCTTTGCGGCCAATTCCCGTACTTTCTCGACCAGCACATCTTGGCGTGCCGCCGGGTTTAACCCGGCGGCTCACTACCCCGCTGGCTCACTACCCCGCTGGCGAGCCGCCGGATTTAACCCGGCGGCTCTGGCGCGCCGCCGACATGGAGCGCTATCTGGAGAACTTAGTGAACCCTTCGCGTTGCGCCTTCTTCTGACCTCTTTATTTTGTCGTCGAACGTTGCGATTCCATTTAGGCCGGCGCCCTTGATCTCCGACCGTAGAATAAGCAGGTGGGAAAAACACACCTGGCTCCATGGCCTAGGGGGAACGATTGATGAACGGTTACACCGAAAACAGGGCATCTGGGGCCTATGAGCGGCCTGGCCCACATGATCTGGTGTTCACTTGGGGCGCCAGCCACGCCATGCTGCCCCTGGTGGAACGCATCGTCGCGGACATCATGCATGGCCACGATCGCCTCGCTCAACTACGCCCCGAACAGGAACGCCTCGATAGCCAACGACAGACGTTGGACTGGCCCCAACGTTCTCGGCGCTATCAAGTTCAGGAAGAACTCGTCGCTGTGGAGAAGGAACTTCGGGAGGCGTATAGCGAATTGGAGGCGCTGGGCGTCGCTGTGCTGCATGGCCCGTCTGGCCTGGTCGGTTTCCCGACCATTGTGAACGATCGTCCTGCCTTCTTCTCGTGGCGCCCTGGTGAGGAAGACATAATCTTCTGGAATTTCGCCGGTGACCCGGTGCGCCATGCGGTGCCAGAATCGTGGACCAAGAGTCCGCCTGCGCCGAAATCGCGCCGCAGCAAATCACGCCGCACGAAATCATGACTCGTACGCTTGGAGCCCCCCGACCCAGGAAGAGCGAGTAGCACTGCTACTCGCTCTTCTGCATTTGTTTGAGTCACCCCAGGACAGATAAACTGAATGAAGTGGATTTATTGAGGCAAGATAAAGCGCTAGTGAACTTTTCCCTCCCCCCAAAGGAGGGAGGGAAAAGTTCACTTTCTAAGCACGAACCTGGTTACTTCTGCTCGCCGCGCGTCAGATAGGTGGGTTCCGGTGCCGGCGTGGTCCGGCGCACCCTTTCGCCATAGGCCGGATAGGTCCACTTTGGCGTCGCTTTCGGCAAAGAAACAGCTCGGCCTTCCAGCGGGACAGAACGCCGTGGGATGGAAGACGGCGGCGTGTCCTTAGGGTTGGGCACAGGGTTGTTTGGGCCACCGTCATAGGGGAAGGTGCTCTCGTCGTGCGGTTGTCTTGGAGTTGAGTCTGGAGCACGCGGTTGCGGCGCATTCGGCGGCGGTGAACCGAGTGTGACGGCCGGCATATTCAGAGTGTACACATTGGCCGAGGCACCCGCACACCACCACGGCCAGAAGAAGCCGCCCACGCCGAACCCATAGCCAAAGCCGAAGTTGTAGTACGGACGATAGAAGCCCAGGCCATAGAAGGGGCGATAGAAGCCCAAACCGCCCCAGGCCCAGTAGGGACGATAAAAACCGCCCCAGGCCCAATAGGGACGATAAAAACCGCCCCAGGCCCAGTAGGGACGATAAAAACCGCCCCACCCCCAGCCGTGATGGCCCCAGCCCCAGCCGAAATGATGGTGCCAAGTACGGAGGGTTTCAGCGCCCGAACCGTCATCGACCAGGCCCTTCGTCGGCGTGTGGCTTCCCCCGTTCAGGAGGATGATGTCGCCGCCGCGCGACGTTCCTCCCCAGGCAAAGATCCCCACCGCCGCCAGCAAGTAGGCGACGAACCATTTCCCTGTCATGGTCAAGTCCTCCTCATGGAAAATGAATGGCCAACTCCTCCCATGTCGGTTGCTGTGGTGCGTTCGGGCAACGCATCGACCTACATTTATCTTACGGGGCTGGGCGGATGCCTGTCAAATGTCCCAAGCAGCTAAGGCGGCGCCCAACAATAATTTCGGTTAGCCGCGACGCGCAGCGGAGCGCGACGGCCACGCGCTCCGCTGCGCGTCGCGGCTAACCTTGGAAGTTGTGTTTGGACGCACCCTAAACAAGGTACTGGCCGAGGAGGTATTTGGCGATGGTGAAATAGATGATGATGCCGGTCACATCTACGAAGGTGGCCACGAAAGGACTGGAGGCAATGCCCGGATCGATGCCGATACGTCGGAAGAACAACGGCAGCATCGAGCCGACCAGAGTGCCCCATAAGCAAATCGATGCTACCGCCAAGGCGATGACCAGCGATAGCCGGTAACGATCGACCGGCGGATGATGGACCCTGCAATTGGCCGGGAAGTTCCAGAGAGTGAATTGGGGATCGTTGGGATCGTCAACAACCGTCAGCGTTGCACCTTCCGGCAGGGCGACGGTGATGTCATGCTCTTCGAGCATGACCTGCTGAGTCCCGCGGGGAATTTCCACGATTTCAATGGCCTTTTCCATCCACAGCCAACCTTCCTTGACGGTTTTTCTCACCAAGGGAGTGTCTTTGGAGACCTTGGCTTGAAAGGGTTCCGGGCGAGGCGGCGAGCTGCTGCGTACACTCTCTGGCGTCAAAGCGGCGCGGCCGTATCCGATAATTCCCAGAGTAATGCCCAAGACCAGCCCCATAAGAAACTCGTGCCGCAGAACGCGCGGCCAATCGCGGTGGCTGATCTGTCCCAGGGCCATCGCGCGGGTAATGAGCGTGGCCGCTTGCGAGCCGGAATTCCCCCCGGTGGAAATACACAAGGGGACGAAGAGGCTGAGCACGACTACCGCCGCGATGGCGTCCTCGAAACTGGATAGGGCCGTGAAGGTGAACAACTCGGCCAGGAACAGCAGGGCCAGCCAACCGGCTCGCTTCCACCAGAGCTTGACGAAACTGGTTTCAAGATAGCTTTCCTCCAAGGGCGCCACCGCCCCCAGGCGATGCACGTCTTCAGTCGCTTCGGACACCACCACATCGATTACGTCGTCATAGGTGACGATGCCGACCAGACGATCTTCGGCGTCGAGGACGGGGATGGCCAAGAGATCCAAACGCGTGATCTCCTGAGCGACTTTCTCCCGATCATCGTTGACGCGGACCGTCACGGGTTGCTTGTCCATCAACTCGCTGACGAGGGCCTTGCGCGGCGCCAAGATCAGCTCGCGCAACGTCACCACGCCGAGCAGCCGCCGTTGCTCGTCGACAATGTAGACGTAATAAATGGTCTCGCTGTCGGGTGCTTGCAGACGTAAACGGTCCAAGGCCTGATCGACGGTAATGTTGGCCGGCAGCCAGGCGTAATCGGTGGTCATGAGGGCGCCGGCGGTGTTTTCCGGATATTTAACCAGAGTCGCAATGTCACGGCGTTCGGCCTCATCGACTAAACGGAGCAAACTCTCGGCGACCTTCGGCTCCAGGCGGCGCAGCAAATCGACGCGATCATCGTGCGACATCTGTTCGATGAGCCGGGCCATGTGCGGCCGGCCCGTCCCTTCGACCAGTTGCACCTGCCATTCCAGAGGGAAATACGCGAAAATCGCTGCTTGATTGGCGATCGTAGTCGTATTGAGAAAGCGCCAAACGTCCTCGACGCTGATGGTCTCGTCAGTCAGCGATTCGGCAACGGTGGCCGGGTGCAGCGTATTGCAAAAGACTTCCATCGCTGCGCGATCGTCTTTCTCCAGCAGCAGACGGGCTTCGGGAGTGAACAGAGGGTGTGACATGGTCCCATTAGGAGATCGAAGTTATTGAAGGAGCAAATTATCGATCAAGCGCGTGCTGCCGAAGCGGACAGCAAGGGCCAGCAGGATCGGGCGCTCCGTACTAATTCGGTCCAGAGCTTGTAACGAGTCGGCGTCTACGACAGCGGCATAATCGAGGACGGCGCCAGGCACAGAAGCGACTTGCTCCACCATTACCTGCCGCACTGCGGCTGCATCGCGCTCCCCCGCCTCAATCCGCCGGCGCGCCTCGGTCAGGGCCTGGTACAGTACCGTAGCTCGGCAACGCTCCTCCGTTTCAAGATACGCATTCCGAGAACTAAGAGCCAGACCATCCGCTTCTCGAACAATCGGACAGACGCGGATTGCCACCGGCACGTTCAGATCGCGTACCATCTGCTGAATAATGCGCACCTGTTGGGCGTCTTTTTGACCGAAGTAAGCCCGGTCAGGCTGCACGAGGTTGAACAGCTTCAGGACAATGGTGGCAACGCCGCGGAAGTGCCCTGGCCGCGCCGTGCCGCACAGCACATCTTGCAGGCCGGTAACTTCGACAAAGGTGCGATAACCCGGCGGATACATGACCTCCGGCTGCGGGTGAAAAACCAGATCGACACCCGCTTGAGCACACAGTTCCAAATCGCGCTCCAGGGGACGCGGATACCGATGGAAGTCCTCGGTGGGGCCGAATTGCGTCGGGTTGACAAAGATCGAGACGACGACAAAGTCCGTCTCGGCACGGGCAGCTTGGATAAGGCTGAGGTGGCCCGCATGCAGCGCTCCCATTGTCGGCACCAGGCCGATCGTCCGCTTGCACCGGCGCGCTTCGCCGACAGCGTGGTGCAGAGGAGTGATGTCGGTGATGAAGAGGGGCTTCATGGCGCATTCTCCGCAATGTCGGCAGACTGGGGCATCCCTTGTGCCGCCAGTAACAGATTGAGATAGGAACGCCGCTCCAGATTGGTCAGCCCCAACAGGGCGGCGGTTTCGGCGAGGACCGATCGGGCCGCATCCACTTGCTCTTCCGGAGCAACTATTTCGACCTCAGCGAAGCGGCCGAGTTTCTCAACCTCATCGAGGCAAACGACCAGAGCGAAACTATTCCGCTCCAGGTGATATATTCGCCGCTGCTTACGGACGACGGCGACGACCCGATAACCGAGATAACCAAGCAGCCGTATGAACTGCTCGGCAGCTTCGTCACCGTCGCGTAGAGGCACTTCCAATTCGGTGCGCACCTTGACGGCCCCCGGATGCTTGGGGCCTTTATAGGTCAGAAAGTTGGCTGAACCAACGCGGCGAAGGCGAAACGCTTCATCGGTGCGCGCGAAATCGCGGTCGGGAGCGTTGAAATAGTGATCGGCCTCGCAGCGCTCTTCGCCGCGCCGCGCCTTCCATTGGGCCAGGCGCTTTTCGATAGCTGCGAAATCGACGTCGGCAAATTTCTGTTCGATTTCGAGCATGACGCGCAAGTCCTCAAAGCCAGCATGTGTATCTCGCATTTTCCTTGTCAGAGTCGGCGTCAACCCAACCTCCCACAAGTATAATAGCAAGTAAGGCGAGGAGGTCGCGGGCGCGGACCCGGAGGTGAGGGAAATGCTGGAGCAACTGATTCATACCATCGAATCGGGGCTGAAAGGCTTGGGCCAGCGCTTGGTGCAGTCCAGCCCGCGCGAACAATTGCTCGATGACATCGATCGTCTCAGCCTCCAACTACAACAGTGTTGCAACCAATTGACCCGTTCGCAACGCGAGTTGGCCGATGTCAAGCGGCGGCTGCGCGACAATCCGACTGCTGCCGCCTTGCTGCACTCGCGCATTGAAACCCTGTTGCGCAACGGCCAAGCAGAGCAAGCCTGGAACGCCGCGCTGGAACTAGACCACCTCCGTCAGAGACTCGCCGCCGATCAGGAAGCCTGTCCGCGCCTGGAACAACGCTGCTGGAGCTTGCATTTTCAAGTTCGCCAACTGCAACGCCGACTCGACCGACTCCTCGAACAACTCTCCTCTTCATGACTATTTTTATATCCTTTATGTCTTTTATGCATCCTCTTCCTGCTGTTGTCTTTTTCGACGCTGTCGGCACACTCCTCCATCCCGAACCTCCGGCCGCCGCCGTCTATGCAGCAGTGGGACGCCGTTTGGGCAGCCAGCTCGACGAGGCCGTCGTCCGCATTCGGTTCCGCGCCGCTTTCCACCGTCAGGAAGAAGCAGATCGCGCCGGCAACCTTCACACAGACGAAACGCGCGAAAGGGCGCGCTGGCATGCTATTGTTCGTGAAGTACTCGACGATGTGAAGGACATCGAGGCGTGTTTTCAAGAACTGCATGCTCATTTCGCGCGCCCGGATGCGTGGCGAATCGAACGGCAGGTCGCCGAGGTACTCGCCACGCTGGCGGTGCGCGGTCATGTGCTTGGGATCGCTTCGAACTTCGACCGTCGCCTACGTGGATTAGTCAAAAACATGCCTGCCTTTGAACCCGTGCGTCATCTCGTTATCAGTTCCGAGATCGGCTGGCGCAAACCGGCCCGTGATTTTTTCGCGGCGCTGTGCCAGCAAGCCGATTCACCACCGGAACAGATCCTCTATGTCGGCGATGACTTTGTCAACGATTACGAAGGAGCACGGGCAGCGGGCCTGCATGCCATACTGCTGTCTCCCGATGAACCTGCTCCTGTCCCGGCAGAGGCATGTATTAAACGCTTAAGCGATCTTCTTTGACTTTCACTGAGCAGAAACAAAGACTGCGCGAACAAGATTATCCGGCCCAATCCGGCAGTTCGCGCAGGATGCGCTCGACTTGCTCAATATCTTCGTCGCTGACGCCTTCGCGGCGGCGATAGCGGCGGCGGAGGCTGTCGAGGACGTGTTCCCACATAGCACGCGTTGGGTGAAGGCCCTTGGTCCAATCACCGCGGCGTTGCCGCTTCCATTTGAAGCGCCAGACGCCGGCAAAACGCTCGGCACACAAGAAACGCCGCTGCCCTGTCTCAGGATCGATGTCGGTCCACTTGATCTGCATGTTCGCCTCGTCCAGCCGTGCGCAAACGCTCCAGAAAGGCTTGCAAGTCTGGCGGCAAGGGCATCTCCCAGTGCATCTCTTGATGAGTGATCGGATGCACAAAACCCAACTCGACAGCGTGCAAGGCCAAGCGCGGCGCCCCACTATGATCGGGAAGTACGCTGCCATTGGGCAAGCGATGATACACCTTATCGCCGCAGACGGGATGGCCTAGCTCGGCCAGATGAATGCGAATCTGATGCGTGCGTCCGGTTTCCAACCGGCAGGTCAACAACGTATAACCGGGCAAACGCTCCAGCACATCAACATGCGTGATCGCCTCCTTGCCGATGCCGGGTTGAGCGGTGCTTCCCCGCCGGCCGTCGCCGCGGTCTCGCACGAGGCGCGAGACAATGCGCTGCGACGGCACGAAACCAGGCACCACGGCAAGATAGCGGCGGATGACCGTGTGCGCGTGAAACTGCTTGCCCAGCCCGCGCTCAGCGGCGACCGTGCGCGCGAACACTACCAGGCCGCTCGTTTCCTTATCGAGCCGATGGACGATCCGTAGACGCGGTAACGGCCCTTTGCGGACGCGGCCTTGGCGCTGGGCAATGAGCTTGGACGTCAGATCTTCCAAGGTCGGCGATAGCATCTTGCGGCATTCGCTCCAGTCGCGTTCGGCAGGATGGCGAACCGTACAAAGGCCCGCCGGTTTCTCGACGACGACAAGGTGGTCGTCCAGATGACGGAGGACGACGGCTTCATGCGAACGCGGTCTGGCCGCAGGACGTGCCAACAACGAGAAGGTTTCCCCTTCTTTCAGACGGCGTGCCGGGTCGAGACACAACTCGCCGTTGACGAGAGCGCGGCGTGCGGCGATGAGTCGGCGCACCCGCTCCCAAGAATGGTCGGGAAGCTGCCGCCGCAATAGCGCAGCGAGGGTAAGGCCGGCGTGCTCGGCAGAGATGGAAGTAGGCTCAAGGAATACCGTTGTGTCTTTTCGCGCCATCCGATTTATCATCAGGCAATGTACAAGACCTGGTTGTTCATCTCCTCTGTTATACAGCACAGTACCCCAAGGAGGGTATCGTCTATCCTCCTGCTGCTCTTCACCCCTCGCCGGAAGAAGCATGCTCTCGCTCCCTCCGTGTGGGATCGCCGTAGACGATGCCCTCTAGGGCGACGCCATCGTTGCATGCGCGGATTACCATTGGCTCGCTATGTTCCCTGTCCTGTTTTTTTCTTGCCGTGCGATTCCGCTCGCACGATGCGGAAATCCAGCTGGCGTCGCTGCACATCGACGCGCACGACGCGCACTTGCACTTTGTCGCCGAGTCGATAACGCTTCTTGGTACGGCGGCCAATCAAGCTATGATGCGCTTCCTCAAAGTAATAATAATCGTCGGTCAGCGTGCTGATGTGGACCAGGCCTTCGACTGGCCATTCTTCGGCCTGGGCATAGAAGCCGTAGTCGGCCACGCCGGTGATGATCGCCTCCAATTCCAGTCCCAGCCGTTCACTGAGGTAGGTCAGCAATTTCAGCTTGATTAGCTCGCGTTCGGCCATCTCGGCGCGGCGCTCCATCTTGCTGCAATGCTCGCCCAGCCCAATCAACTCCGTCTCATCGCTGCCACATTTGCCGCGCCGAAGCCACTGATCAAGCAAGCGATGCACCGTTAGGTCAGGGTAACGACGGATCGGCGAGGTGAAATGGCAATAATTGGTGCTGGCCAGGGCGTAATGGCCTTCTTCTTCCGGGCTGTATACTGCCTGCTTGAGAGATCGCAAAAGAGCATAATGTACAGCATGAACTTCCGGCCGCGTCGCCGATTGGGCCAGGATGCGTTGCAGGGCAAAGCGGTCGAAATCGGTCGGCATCTTGTAGCCGAGACTGCGAGCGAAATCAGCGAAGGCGGACAATTTGTTCGGGTCTGGATCGGGGTGGACGCGCCGGAGAAAGGCGACGCCGAGACCGGCCAGGTGTTCGGCGACGGCTTCGTTGGCGGCCAGCATGAACTCCTCGATGATCTGATGGCTGATGTCATAGGGGCGGAAGTGCGCGCCGACCACGCGCCCTTGTTCGTCGTATTCCAGCTCGACTTCGGGCATGTTCAACTCCAGCGCCCCGCGGCGGATGCGTCGCTTGCGCAGGATGAGGGCGAAATCGCGCATGTGCAGGAGCATCTCTTGGATTTCTGGCTCGATTTTGCGATCCCTCGATTCGCGCGAATCGAGCCATTCGGACACCTGTTCGTAGGTGAACCTGCGGCGGACGCGGATAGCGCCGTTGGCGAAGCGCACGGCGGTTTTCTGGCCCTGGGGCGTGAAGTCGATGAGAACGCTTTTGACATAGCGCAGTCGGCCCTGCTGGAGACTGGCCAGGCTGTTGGAGATGATCTCTGGGAACATCGGCAGCACGCGCTGGGGCAGATACACGCTGGTGCCGCGGCGGCGGGCCTCGCGGTCGAGCGGGCCTCCCGGCGGAACGAAATGGCCCACATCGGCGATGTGGACGCTCAGCTGCCAATGTCCGCTCTTTTCGTCGCGTGTCAGTGATACCGCATCATCGAAGTCCCGTGCCTCGGCGGGGTCGATGGTGATGACTACGTCGTTGGTGAAATCTTCACGGCCGGCGAGGTCGTTCTCATCGAAAGCAGCGGCGGCTTCGCGGGCTTCTTGCAAAGCGTCCTCGGCAAACACGTCCGGCAGACCGAAGGCGCGAATGATCGACAGCGTATCGACGCCCGGTTGACCGCGCGGGCCGAGGATTTCGGTGATAACGCCTTCGCCGCGGTCGTCCGGGGTCGGGAAGCGCAGCATCTCGAAGACAACCTTATCGTCCGGCCGTGCTCCCTTGGCGCCGGGGTCGCCGACGTAAACACTGTGGCTGAAAACCGTGCCATCGACCCGCACCAATCCTTGCCCTTCGCGCTCGAAGTAGGTGCCGACGAATTGCCGTGTGGCGCGTTCGAGGACGCGGAGGATGTGACCGCTGGCGAGTTGGCCCGGACGGGTCGGTTTGCGGGTCAGACGCACCAGTACGGTGTCGCCGGTGGCGGCATCAAGGGAATGCTCTTCCGGGATGCGAATTTCGGCGCCTGATTGGCCTTCGAGGAGATGAGGCCGGACGAAACCCAGTCCGCTGCTGGTGCGGCGGTACGTGCCAGTGACGGTGCCATGCGGCGGCTTGGGCTTGATCGTATGGTTTTTGCCCATTTCAATACGGCCGTCGCGGTGCAAGCTACGTAGAGCGCGACGAAAGTCAGTGTATTGCGGGGCCGTCACACCGAGCTTGCGGGCCAGGGCTTTGGGCTTGAGCGGCTCGTAGGTACGGCGGGAGACAACTTCCAGGATTTTCTCTTCAAAAGAAGACATCGCATACTCGGTGTTGGCGCGACGGACTATTTTGGCTGCTGAGCCATTTGGCGCGGACCTCTCTTCTTATCATATCAGTAAGTTGGAGCGCAGCCCGAACATCTTCGCTATACAGGGCGCGGTAAAGATCGACACAAACATGGCGAGCGGGGGGTGTGAACTCCCCGGTAGAACCGAGGGCGAGCGGGGGGTGTGAACTCCCCGGTAGAACCGAGGGCGAGCGGGGGGTTGACACCCCCCGGTAGAACCGAGGGCGAGCGGGGGGTGTGAACTCCCCGGTAGAACCGAGGGCGAGCGGGGGGTTGACACCCCCCGCTCACCAAAGTCTACCGGGTGCCAATCTCTACTGCGCTTTTACTTTTTGATAACCAGCGTGACCGGTGGTGCAGTTGCCGTAACCTCGCGGTCCTGGGACTTGGCCTTGCCGATGACAGTGATGGCAGTGTTGCCAACCTTGGCTTGCGGTGTCAGTGTCAGTGCCAGCTGGATTTCACTCCGATTGGCGGGAATGTTCTTGAGCATCGCCGTGACGCCGGGCGGCAGTGCAGAGGTGCTGAGGGTGATCTCCGCGGTGAAGCCGGGGGCGCGGGTGGCCGTGACGGTTAGCGTCGCCGCCTTGCCGGGCGCATACGAGGCCGCGTCGAGCTTTGCCGTCAACGTGAAGGGCGGTCTCTCGGTGACGGCCAGGCTAATCGATGTGAGCAGGTTCTTGGGCGGCAACGGCAGATTGGCCAAACTCTGACTGACGATGGTTCGGACATTGGCGAGCTTCGTCACCATCTTGCCGTTGATGGTCGCTTTGCCCTGGATCTGAAAAGTATACGGTCCTACCGGCACATCGGAGGCCACATTGACAACAAGCGTACCTAGCGGCTGATTGGGTGGCGGCACGTTGCCCGCGGGGACGGTGAGTTTGCCATTGATGCCCTTGGGACCAAGCACGCTGAGTTCGATCGGCCCATTGAAGTCGCGCCGCGGCGCCAGAATCGGAATTGACAGCTTGCCGCCTTGTTCGACGTTGAAGCGATCCAACGCCACGGTCAAGTCGAAGCCCGGTTCAAAGGGCGTGACGCTAACACGATAGACCTCCTCCGGCCCGCCCCATAAATGCAGATGCTCCACTTGCAGCGTGTAAGTGCCGTCGGCCGGCGGCGTGAAATCCAGTTCTGCCGCTTTCATGGGATCGCTGACTTGCAATTGGCCCCCCTTGGCGTCGCGCAGGGTCATGTATACTTCGGTCGGTGAACCCAGCTCGTGCGTCTGCGCCTCGATGCGATAGCGCACGCCTTTCTTTAAAGCGAAAAGAAACGTATCTCTATCGCCTTTCTTCTCGAAGCGTGCGGTGATCGCCCCTGGCACTGGGATGCGATGGGCCTTTGCGGTCTCATCGTTCGGCCCTTTTTCCAGGGTTTCCTCGATGTCAGACAGCGCCAGATAGACCGGCCAGCCGTGCAAACCGTTGGCCCCGCGCGGGGCCAACGAGAGAAACTCGATCGCCGGATCGGTCGGCGCCGTCACCTCGACCGGGGCCACGCCGTCCACGTTGGGGCCAGCGAAGCGCACTGCGGTTTTGCTGCCGCGTTGGACGGCCAATGGCAGTGTCGTGGTGGCGCAGGGAAAATCGCCGATCCGTAGCCGATAATGGAAGTCCTCGCCGCCGCGATAGCTAACATCGCGCACTGCCACCCGATAGTCCCCCGCCGTCGGGAAGGTGTAGGTTAGCCGAGCATCCGTCTGCAAACCTGGGGCATCGTTGCTATACGCATTCGGCAATTCGCGTCCGTTGACATCGAGCAACTGCAACTGCGGGTCGAAGAGGCTGCCCAAACGCCGGCCCAGCACCTCGAAACTGAGGCGTTGACCGGCCGTAACGTGGAACTGGAAGTAATCCGTCGTCTCGGCATCGGCCTTGCCGACGATCACGCACGGCACGGCAACGACTTGGGCCATGCTCGGCGTATGGTTCGTGGCGCTTTCGATCACCTGGGGCAGATCGTCGATGCAGAACAGCCGCAGGTTCGACATGCCCCGCCGCGTCGCCAGGCGGATTGCATGGAAGCCAAGCGGCGCGTCCTTGGGCACTTCCAGGCGGACCAGCAGTTTGTTGTTGTCTTTGCCGTTGTTGCCCTCGAGGGGGATGGTCGCCTTGGCGGGAAAGCTGGTCCACAATCCGGTCGGCTCGGCGAGGTTTGTGCCGGTCAGCGTCAGATCAAGCGTGGTGCCGCGCTGCATGCCCAACGGCACGGCGGGGTTCAGCACCGGGGCCTGCGGGTTGACGGCCACAGCCGGCCCTTTCTGGGCGCGTCCCTCGCTAAGGCCCATTGGGAAAAGGACAACAACGATCCCTAAACAGATGCTCCGGGAAAGATAATACCAGCGGGTCATGATGCGGTCTCGCAGGAAGGAAAGCAAACTTCTGAAGGCGGGTAGCCTCTGCAAACGATGATACGGTCCTTGGCCCCAGATGAAAAGGGTGATGCCGCGACGCAGGAACCGCTGCTCGATTCGGGCGAACAAGGTTGCATCGGGGGGAGTAGGAAGCCGTCTGCCGTCCCCTATGAGGAAGGCGGGCCTTCGGACCCTTTTACTGCTTGTGGCAGCAACGCCGACAACAACGAAGCGTACCGTGCTTCCGCAAGCGCGGCTAGCTCACGCCGCACGGGTTCACGGCTGCGATAGCGCATGTCACGCCAGTACTGCTGCCGGGGGACCGCGTAGTCGACATGGGCCTTACCAGGCGGCAAACGCTTGTCTATCTCCAGGCCGTGCAGGCCAAAGAGGCCCTGCAACTCGTCACGTTCGTCACGGGTAAAAAGCGCTGCGTGGTCCTCTAGCTGCACGAGCGCCTGGAAATCCGCGTTGTGTTCCTCCAACTGGTGGTAAAGCTGGCTGAAGCGGTGATCGAGTTCTTCGAGGGCTTTTTCCAAACGGTCGGCGCGGTGGGCGACGCCGCACTGCACGGTCACAAACTCTTCCAATTCACGGGCCACATGGGGATCGCCTCGGGCGGCGCGAATAAACTGCACAAACCGTTCGCGGCGGGCCAAGTCGGCGCGATCCTGCTTGCGAAATTCAGGCAAGCGCTCGAAACGGGCTTTGTTCAAGACCTTCCGCACATCATGGAGGATACGAAAGCAGCGAAGAAAACGTCCCCGTTGGAAAAAATGCCGTTGCAGCGTTTGCCGCAGCAGTTCGAAGCCAGATAACTCTTCGAGGTGCTGGAACACCGCTTCCTCGGTGAGCGTGGCGTCGGCGGCAATGCGGGCCAGGGTGGTGAAGACACTCCAAGGCATGGTGCCGAGCAGTTGCCGGCGCTGGGCCGGCGTTACCGGGCAATCGCTGCTTTCCGCCTCCAGATACAGTTCTTCGCTGGCGAGCCATTTTTGCAGACGAGCGGGCGGAATGCGGCGGAGGGTGGTGAGGAGCGTCTGCAAACCTTTGCGGTCGTCCGCACACAGGGTGTCGAGGGCGCGGCGGAGACCGGCGGAGACCGGAACGACGGTATTGAGCTGGTCTTTGAGCTGGCGAGCAATCTTGGCGGCCAACTCATGGCGACGTTCGAGGATTTCGGGTTGCAGGTCGATCTTGGCCAGGACGCCTAGGGCGTTGAGCGCGCGGGAGCGACCGCCGGTGGCCCGTGTGAATTCCTCCAGAAATGCTTGATCGGTGGCTCGGGGTACTTGGCCGACCAGGTAGATGATGGCATCGGCTTCGCTGCCCAGACGTTGGGTGGCTTCCTCGTGTCGTTGGCGGAGCTGTTGGCGGAGTTGCAGGAAAGCGGCGGTACGGTCTTGATGTTCGTCCACCACCGCGGTAGTGCCCGGCGTATCGACGAGAGTGACTTCACGCAGAAACGAATGGGGCAAGAGATATTCCAGATGATCGATGCCTTCGGCGCGGCGGAGGGTGTCGAGGTCGTTGCCTTGCAAACGGTCGAGGAAAGCGCGGTCGACGTTCTGCTGCGTGCCGTTGCGCCAGCAGCAGCGAATGGGTCGGGACGGGTCGGAGGGGTTGCCGTAGCGGAAGTAGTTGATGGTGGCTGTGGTTTCGGTCACGCCCACGCACGCCAGGTCCTCGCCCAGAAGGGCATTGAGGAAGGTGCTCTTGCCCGCCTTCATACGCCCCACCACGGCCAGAACACAAGGTTGATCGACCTGAGCTGCCAACTGTTCCAGGGAAGCAATCAGGTCTTCCGGCAGACGGAGAACACGAAGACGCTCGGCACTCTGAGACAGCGTTTCCACAAGTTGCTTGGCAATTGCATGCTCCATGTCCAAGTCCTTTCCGTGTCAATCAATCGGGGTCTCGGACATACGCCGCTACAACTCCGCACAACACCTGCTGCTCTGCGGCGAGCAGGAGGCGTGAGCGCCCCGAGCAGACTTCTCAAGATGGAGATGCCGTAATGCTACCCCCCCTGTTCCCTCAACTGCTGGTGCGCCTTCATCAGGAC
>Ga0078972_1004407_pt1 | contig 38717 bp, 34 predicted proteins | sample YelNatPaOPGAMG01_FD_67568 | JGI IMG/M metagenome (GOLD analysis project Ga0078972, IMG submission 67568) | Hot spring thermophilic microbial communities from Obsidian Pool, Yellowstone National Park, USA - OP-RAMG-01 (SPADES assembly) (version 2) | ecosystem: Environmental > Aquatic > Thermal...
CCACACATCATTCAACGGTCCGTCAGGAAATCCGCACAGCCACACATACAGGTATCCTTCAGTGACAATGCAGACATACTATGTCCAGTCTGCAGATTTCATCCTTTCATGGAAGATACTGCAATCATCATATGATTACAGTGGGTCATTTTCTAACGTGGTCAATGCAGTACCTGTTAACAACACGACTGTTGATTTCTACCTGAGCAACCAGAGCGCAACTTTCCTCACATACACCCTTGAAACACCGATCCTTCCCTATCACATATGGGTTGCCCATGATTACTCTTCGTCCCCAGGAGTCTGGAACTATACACCGACCCTTCCAGCTGCAAATTCATACAATGCATGGAATGTTGGATACAATGCAGCCACTGGGACTGCCACTGGCCTTATTGGATCAGGTCCATTCATGTTTGCGAATAATTACGGCCTACCACAAGGGAAATGGATATTTGACCAGTACTGGAAGCTGTATGTCAACCCCCATTATTTCGTCCAGTACACTTCTTCCCTGAGGCAGTGGACACCCAAGTTCTACGAACTTTACGTTCCCCTCTACCTATCGCTTTCAGCAGCAGTGACTGCTCTTACGCTAAACCAGGTTTACCAAATAGAGGGCGGAGTAACTCCAACTTTCCTCCCAACTCTGGCAACATCGCCGAACACTTATGTGTTCCATAAGCCAACAACCGGCTACGGATACATCCAGCTCAACTCATTCAACCAGTCTGATGCAAACATGACAACCAGCTTGTATGGATTCACTCCAGCTCAGGTTGCACCTCCTCTGAATATAACATCTGTCAGGCAGGCCCTCAATTATGCCGTCAATAAGGTCTACCTTAACTCAGTAGTTGACGAAGGATACGGAATACCGGGTACATCTGTTGTGCCTGATTCAGACAGCGTATGGCAGAACCACAGCCTCCCCTCTTATTCATACGATCCTGCAAAGGCAATGGCATTACTGAACAATACTCCAGGGATGACACGGGTTAATGGCGAATACTATTACCAGGGGAAGCAGTTCACGATGGATATACAGATAACATCTGCTGCATCAAACCCACTGGGAGTGGAGGGAGCACTGCTCATCGAGCAGTGGTGGGACCAGATAGGGGTAAAAACGACAGTTACGCAGGAGGCTTTCAGCACTCTTGTAGATAACCTGATAACCTACGGATATCAGGCAATTGAACTTGGCATATCTGGCATAGTCGGAGACCCAACGGGTGATTATGTAGCATTCTACACCCCGCTTGGATATGGTACTGGTTTCTATCTGGGACCGTTCAGCAACATAACTTACAATGGTGTTCAGATGAATGGTACCGCAGTTGACAACCTGATGACAGAACTTTACAATGAACTGAACACAAATACAAATCTTACTAAGAGGATTCAGATCTCTGATGAAATCCAGGGAATTGCTGCAATAGAGTCAACAATGATAAACGTGGGTTACGGAATAGATCTTTTCCCGATTGTAACTTCCCAATTTACCAATGTGACCAATGATACTCTTTCCCAGACTGGATTCGAATACTGGAATTTTATGACAGTACATCTGAAGACTGCAGTTGCCCCTGCTATTTCTACCACTGTACCCACTGAACTCAGTGTCGGTGTGGTTCCATCAAGCAGAATCTACTATAACGGACAATACGGAAACATCACATTTGAGGTCAGAAATCAGTATGGCGCACCTGTATCCGGCGCCAGCCTAACGATTGGCGTTAATCCATCAGGCGCGCTTCTTAACATAACAAGTCTTTCTGGGGTTACCAATTCGCAGGGAACATACACGCTTGAATTCCAGGTTCTATCTAACCAGCCACTGATTTACACATCTGACTATATCGGAGAAATCAACATATCGGCGGCTGCCACGATGAGCAGTACCTCATCCGGAGCTGTGATCCCAGGTCTTGGATACACATACATAGATGTGTCACCAGAACCTGTTGCGTACAAAGTGATCAGCTTACCTGCACTTTCAGGTACATCCACTTCCTACCAGCCCCTGAAGATAATGATATACAATCCTGTCAACGGTACTCCCATAGCTGGATACAATTACATCCTGCAGGTGAATTCCGGAATTCTGCAACTGAGTAACAGCTCAGATCCTCAGGCAACACTCAGCTATATGACTCCAGGCAACCCGTACGCGGAATCATATGAGGTAAACAATAATTACAATATGACACAGATCGTTGGTAAGACTCCAGCAAATGGGACTTTTACGGTTGGAGTAAAGCTTGCCAGTGGCCTCAACTTCACTGCGCTAGGCTCTAGCCTTGAAAGTTACATATTCCTCGGGAATTATTACGCAGGTGCCCCAATGTCCGGTGAGGCTCCATATATGACTCTAGCAGAACTTACATCTGCATCAAATCCACTGGGCTTCGGGACGCAGCAGCCTGTTGAGATCCCAGTGCAGGTTACATCAGGCACACCTCAGTATACGATAAGCCTTACCACCTCGCAACCGTACATATCATCACCTGATGGATCTGTCTTCGTGAACGTGACTGTTACCAACTCTACCGGTTCTCCCGTACCAAACTTTGTCGTTGACATTGTAAGCCAGAACGCACTGGGTGCAAATCGTGGATACTTCTTTGGACCGGGAACGGAAATACAGTATCCGAATTTGAACAGCCTATTCGGAAGCACGACCCTCCCCGCAATACAGGTTACAACAAATGCCAATGGTACTGCCTCAGTGATGTTCAGTTCTGGCCTATACCAGGTTGAAATGGCAAATGGCTACTTCATGGGTTACGCACCTGCAAGTTTCACAGACCAATACCTTGTTCCGGCCGACATGTTCCAGATAAGTGCAGTTGGAATGAATTACACAGCAGTGGCTGATGCCGAAATAAATTCATCTGCAATGGTTTCAAATCCCGCACCAAGCACAGTCCTAGCGGCATATCTGAACGCATCACAGACATTTAATGGCTTTGCAACCATCGAAAGCAACACCACCCACACACTCTATGTAAATTCAACTCTGGCCAGTGCGGCCGGTCCATCTGTTTCTGGAGTTCCATTCAGCGTGACCGCCAGCTATGGTACTTTATCTGTTCCATCCGGGTCTACGGGAGCGGGCGGTTCCTATGCAATAACATATAATGCACCCAATGTGACCACTATGACGCTTGTCACAATAACAATTACAAGCGGAGGATCTTCATTCACCGACAGCTTCTATGTGCTGCCTCTGCAGAAGATTACAACAACGACAACTGTAACTGTGACCAAGATAGAGAAGACGACGACAAACCTGGACCTCTATTATGCGCTTATCGTAGTGTTTGCTATACTCTTCATAGCATTTGCAGCATTATATGGTGTGTCTAGAGGAAGAAACAAACCAAAGGAGCCAAACCCAGCATCTCAAGAACAGCATCCACCAGAACAGAAATAGACATCTAATTTATTTTTCTTTATTTTTTTTAAAAAATTTTGTAAATATGATTTTTCCAAAATTACTCAATTGCATACATAAAATCGATATCAACCTAAAAATTAAATATGGATACTCAATGATAAGAGATGAGACACTATTTTCGTTCTCCGGATCTCTTTGGAAGTTCTTTTTCTTTTTTATGGAATGATGATCTCTGGTATTTGGCTGACAAGCAATCGATTGCAGTCAGACTTACCAGTGGCCTTGGCATTGTGACAAACTCAAAATTTTCACCTGACGGGAGATATATAGCCTTTAGGGTACAAACTGGAGAGGATGGCAGTTCCTCAGATATCTACTCGATCAGTATTCCAGAAGGGGTTATAAGAAGAATCACGTATCTATGCGGGAAGAGTACGAGCAGAAGGATGTATACGGATATTGCTGGCTGGACTCCAGACAACCAGATTGTTATTTCCACTGATGTCTACAGTCCTTTCGGTGCAATTACGGAACTTTACAAAGTGAGTCCCATGGGTGGGTTCATGAGCAAGCTCCCATATGGTCCTGCCACGCAGATTTTTTTCATTGAAGATGAAATAGTACTTGGCAGACATACCAATGACATGCCGCATTGGAAGAGATACAGGGGAGGTACTTCGGGCGTAATTTGGAAAGGGAGCGAGAGTGAGCCATTTAAAAAAATAGTTGACCTGAAACAGCATCTATCATCTCTCTTCTACATGGATAAGAGGATATATTTCATCTCCGATGTTGATGGTACTGGAAACATATATTCCGTTGATGCCAACGGCATGGATATGAAGAAGCATACAAATTTCAATAAGTACTATGTTAGAAATGCCAAATCCGATGGGAATCGTTGCGTGTTCCAGATGGGAGGGGAAATCTATATGTTTGATCCCAAGGACAACGAAAGCAAAAAGATAGAGGTTGATCTGATCTCTTCTCCCTCAAATATTGAGGACATGTTTCCTGAAGTTTCAGGACATCTGGAGCAGTTCAATACGGACCGCAAAGGAGATAACATTTCAATGACGGTGAGGGGAAGGGCATTTATAGCACCATTCAGATCTGGGATGGTCCTCGAAACAGGCACGTCAGGGGAGAGGATTAGATTTCCAATTAAGATTGACGATTCAAGGATGGTCTACGTTTCTGACAGGGCGGGGGAAGAGGATGTTTACATCAAGGATCTTTCTGATATGACAGAGATTAGAATCCCATTTTCAAATGGAATCATAGAATGGTTTTCCCCAAATGAAAAGGGTGACAAATTTCTTATATCTAACAACAGAGGGGAGCTTTTCTATGCAAAATTGGGTGAGGATCGCAGGCATTCACTGAGAGTTGTGGATAGAAGCGATGCTGGGGTCATATCAAGCCCAGGCTGGTCACCGGATGGAAAAAGTGCTGTATACTCATTCCCAGTTAAGATGCATTCGCTCGGAAGTGGCCCCTCAAATATCATCAGACTCTACTCCGAAGATAATGAAAAGGTAATAAGTCTGACTGAACAGGGATCATACGACTTCTCACCCGTGTTTTCAAAGGACGGAAAATACATATTTTTCCTCTCAAACAGGAATCTTGACCCCACTCCAGACAATCTGCTCTTCGATCTCTCATTCCAGATCACCTGCGTTCCAATGGTTATTCCCCTCGGTGTTGAGGCATCCAGCTCTTTCGACAATTTACCTGGTCCGGGGATGGACAACGGAGGGAATGACAGATTTCCACTCGAACAACTATCTGAGAAAGTTCGTCCTTTAGGGGTTAATCCCTCAATCTACGGAAAAATTGATACATGCAGCAAAGGGATCCTGCTACTTGAATTCCCGGTAGAGGGGATGTCAAAGTATTACTTGTTTAGCAAATCGGAAAGAAGCGGTAAATTGATAGAGTTCAAAATGTCTGATAAGAGCACAGAAGCACTCTCCGATGGAGTATCAGATTTCGTTGTATCTGGAGATGGCAGTGTCATATTTATTAGGGACAAAGACTCAAACCTAAAGAAAATAAAGATCGATTCTTCGGGTTGTGATGAGTCGAAAAAGGAATCAGAGAGCAAATTTGAATGGGGAAGGTTGAAGTTAAAGGTGAATCCGAGGGAGGAATGGAAACAAATGTACCGGGAGACAAAGAGGCTCGTCATGGAAAATTACTGGAGTGAAAAAAAGCTTAAGGAACGTTATGCAGACGCATTTACAAAATACGATTCCTTTTTAGACTCAGTATCAACAAGGTTTGAGCTCTCAGATATTCTCAGGGAATTTCAGGGGGAGTTCGAAACATCTCACTCATATGAGATTGGAGGAGAATTGACTAAAAAGAAGGCAATTCCTGTTGGGAGGTTAGGCATTGATACAGAGCTCAAAGACGGGAAGTATGTCGTCAAGCACATTCTGAGGGCCAATCTTTCGAACGAGGGGGAAAAATCCCCCGCATTCCTTGCCACGGTTCCGCTGAGGGAGGGGGATGTCATTGTGAGTGTTAACTCTATTGCCCCAGGCAGGGATAGGACAATTGAAGAGTGTCTCCTCAACAAAACAGACGAATTTGTCACGGTGCAGGTTGAAAGGGATGGCAAGCTCCTGACCTCATATATTAAAACTATGTCAGACGACAGGCACTTGAGGTACAGGGAGTGGGTTGAGAAGAACAGGGAGACTGTGAGGAAAAGGACAGATAATAGGGTTGGATATGTCCATATCCCAGACATGGGGTACGCAGGATTTTCAGAGTTTGCGAGACAGTATCCTATAGAATCAAGAAAAGACGCTCTTATAGTTGATGTCCGGTACAATGGAGGAGGTAATGTTTCCCAGCTCATACTAGAGAAACTGGCCAAGAGGAGAATAGGTTATGATATACCCAGAAGGGGGGAAACCGAGCCATATCCGGCTTACTCAGTGAATGGTCCCATGGTTGCGCTTGCAGACGAAAATGCCGGATCAGACGGGGACATATTCACGCATTCATTCAAGCTGTTTGGTCTAGGGCCAGTTGTTGGTACGAGAACGTGGGGAGGAGTAATTGGAATAAATCCTGAAAGGACTCTCGTTGACGGGACGATAGTCACGCAACCAGAATTTGCATTCTGGTTCAAGGATGTGGGATTCGGAGTGGAGAATTACGGTACTGACCCAAATATTGAGATTCAAAATACTCCGGATGACTGGAAAAATGGCAGAGATTCACAGCTTGAGAAAGGAATAGAAATAGCTCTTGATCTTCTCTCGAAATATGATAGAAAGGTGGACATTGTGGAATAGGCTGGAAATGCACTGCTTATTGATGTATAACAGAGTTTGCACAGCTAAATATCCAATTGATAGCATATCAATCCATCGAATTCAGTAGAAATGATTATAAACCGATTTATCATAATTACCGGTGAATCCCTACCTGATTGTTCGCAAGATAATACAGGATATCATTCTCATTGTGCTCGTTGCCGTAGTTATATTTGTTGTTTACAGGCTGATGCCGGGGAATCCGGCGCAGCTTCTGTTATTCGGAGCGAAGAACAAGGCAGGTCTTTCTGGGGCACGTCTTGCTGCTGTAGAGGCCCAGCTCGGGCTGGCTGGAGGCAAATGGAATCCGGCTAACTTCCTGATATATATGAAAGATATGTTCACATTCAATTTCGGGTACGATTATTTTGAGAGTCTTACGGTGTGGGACATTATAAGAGAGGCACTCCCCTATACATTCCTTCTCTTTGGAACAGCCGCGGTAATATCATTTGCACTTGGAATTCCCATGGGTATCCTGACCTCATGGTTTAGGTCAACTAAGAAGGAATCAACCCTGATTGCAACGTCAACCGCGCTCAATGCTATCCCGTTCTTTGTTCTTGCAGTCTGGCTCGTTATATACTTTACTGCTCTCAGGCCATATTTCCCGGTTAGGACGGTTTTTCCGCTTTCTTGGCTCATTACAAACCCGGGTGGTGTGGTCTATTACATGTTCCTGCCAGTAACGACTCTGATAATTATAGAAGGCGCGAGCCACCTTCTGACAACAAGGGCTGCAATGGTAGGTACCCTCGGAGAGGATTTCATAATGACCGCAAGGGCTAAGGGAGTTAGGGAAGGGAATGTGATGTTCCATCACGCCGCAAGGAATGCAATGATACCGATTAGCACTAGGATGGCCCTAGAACTTGCCCTTCTGATGAGTGGTGCGGTCATAGTGGAGATAATATTCTCATATCCTGGTATAGGGCATCTGCTGTACGATGCCACCCTTGAACTGGATTATCCGCTTGCTGAGGGGGCACTTTTCATAATATCACTCGTCACTATTATCACATATTCCCTTGTGGATTTCATTCATGCCTGGCTTGATCCCAGGATAAAACTGTAAGGTGTAGAAATGTCAGTTGATAGTAAAAAAGATAAGGCAGGTCTTACAAACGAAGAAAGGGAGAGGCTGAAGGAGCTTAGAAGAAGAAGACTTAGCTTCAGGCTAAGCAGGCTCAAAAAGCAATGGAATATTTTCTATAAGTCAGCTTATGGGAAAGCAGGCTTCTACATAATAGTCATATTTGCAATAATAGCAATTATAGCACCGGTTATACAGTTGCAAAGTAACCCGACCAGTTACGTGGCCCCAAGCATAGACACAACAGTCCCGAAACTGCTGTCGGAGAACTACACGGGAAACGTGACTGACTTTCCCGGCTACCAAATATCGTCGTACGGCTCTTCTACAACTGTCACCGGCAGTAACTGGGTGTATTCAATAAATCCAGATGGAAGAATCATCGCACTCCAATTGCAAACACCTTCAAATGCTAAGGGGAAGATAGCGACCCTGTTCAATCTATCGACTGGAGATTCTGTACCAATAAGCATGTCTGTATTCACGCTCATCGAGAGCGCTAATGCATTCACCGGTGAACAAGTTATGTCCAATTACATACTGATCGGGACATCTTCGGGCAATCTTACACTGGCTAGAATTTCTGACGTGAGCCCATCCGGGGCCATTGTTTCACCGCACATAGTCAGCATGCAAAATATATCCCTTGGATCGAGATTCGTGCTTCCGCCAATTTCTAGCGTTCTTCCAGTCACTCAACCGAGTATTCCAAATATACCATATTACAGTTCTTCAATTCCTGGGGCAACATCAAACATCGGCAGGATAATTGCAGTGACAGAGAATAAGAGCGCTTACTATCTCACTGTGATAAATGACAATGGAATGAAAATTTCAATGCAGAGGGTTCTCCCCTTTTCCTCCTCTCCAAACGGAATTGAATTTTACGGTTCCTATTTCCAATCAAGTTCATCGCAACTCATAGTGATGACTGAGGGAAGCACTATGTACGCCTATCACCTGAATGGAACGCTTGCCTGGAAATACAGCCTATCAGGCATGACTTTTTCTGGCAACATGCAGATCCCCCTCTCGTATCAGCGCACCCCCTCGGCTGCAAATTTCATCATTGCAGCCTCTTATAACTCGACATCTAGTTCCCTGCTGGCAGTTTATGCTTTCAACGGGACGGCAAAACCAATATTCACATTAAGTACCCCTTCCATCAGCTCTATCTCTTCCTCATACGGAAGTACTGGATTTCCATCATCGATCCTGGCCATAAGTGGAGATCAAGGATATGTCATCAGCGGTCCAAACCATCTGCTCGGAAAAGTTGCGTTAGCGTCTGGAGTTGGCGCTTACTCCTACAATCCTCTCTATGACCCGAGCTCAAACACATACATCATATCTTCTACTGATGGAGCTATTTATTCATTGTCTGGGAGTCTCGGCAGCAATCCATTCCAGTGGGGGATGCTCCCACCGAAGGGAATAAAGGGGATAACAATGCCAAACCTGATACTAAACGCTGCAACTGGAACAGAATCAATTACTTTCAGGGGACTGAACGGATATGATTATGTTTACTCAGCATCCGGTGTTTCAATAAATCCAATCCCTCCAACCTTCCATACCCCTTCTGGCGCAATATTCCCCCTAGGGACAAACAGCGTGGGAAATGATGTGTGGAGTCAGTTCATTGGAAGTTTCACCCCTGACTGGATAGTTGGAATAGCAGTAGGGCTGATAGGAATAATAATAGCAATCATATTCGGAATGATTATTGGATATTACAGGGGTTTCATTTCTGTTGCTGTGGATACAATCACCCTTGTGATCTACCTGATCCCCGGACTTGCACTCCTCATCGCCCTCACATCCGTCCTCAAACCATCTATAACTAACATCATACTAATACTCAGCTTCACGGCGTGGCCATTTACTACTTTCACAATACTCGGAATCATAAGGAGTGTGAAACAGAGAACATTTGTCGATGCTGCAAGGGTTTCAGGCGCTGGAACACTTCAGATACTGAGGAGGCATATGATGCCAAATATTACTCCTCTTTTGATTTACCTGACTTCTATAAGTATAAGTGGTGCTGTTGGAGCGATAGCAACGCTGCAGTTTCTAGGGATAGCACCTTTAACTATATTGACCTGGGGAGGAATGCTGAATCCCCTGAGCGACAACTATTATCTGGCTGCAGTTGCCCCATGGTGGGTCCTTCCGCCGACCATTGCCCTCACATTGTTTGTAATGGCATTCATATTCCTCTCAAGAGGAGTAGATGAATTAGTCAATCCCAGATTAAGGAGAAGATGAACTTGATGCAATCTGAATATCAAGGAAATGAGATAATAAGCATAGAGCATTTCAGTGTAACATTTAAGACGTTTGATGGCCGACTTAAGGCCTTGGAAGACGTGAACCTCAAAATATACGAAGGGGAAACAATCGGTATAATAGGGGAGAGCGGGTCAGGCAAGACAACCCTTGCTACTGCCATTATGGGCATGATCGCTGATAATGCAGAAGTATCTGGATATGTCAGGGTAAAGGGGGAGATAGTTGCAAGCCAGAACATTTCCGGACAGAACTACAGGACGCTCCCTCGGAGACAGAGAAAGGTCCTGTATGAAAAATTGTTAAATATGAGGTGGAAGGATGTCTCAATGGTTTTCCAGGGATCAATGAACGCATTTAATCCTGCTTACACAATTGAAAAGCAAATCGGGGAGGTTTTCAAAATCCATACAAAGCTTACAGACGAGCAGATAAGGAAGAAAAGCGTGGAAGTGATAGAATCTGCAGGACTAAACAGATCTGTCCTCAAATCTTTTCCTCATGAGCTTAGCGGCGGGATGAAGCAGAGAGCGGTGATAGCGATGGCCCTGGCCCTGTCGCCAAGTGTTATCATTGCGGACGAACCTACTACGGGACTGGATGTCGTGATTCAGGCCAAGATCATTCAGGAACTGAAGAAGATACAGGTCCAGCAGAAGAAGGCCATGATAGTAATCTCACATGACATCGGTGTTGTGTCACAGCTCTCAAAGAATGTAGTTGTTCTGTACTCCGGGAGAGTAATGGAGAGCGGTCCAACTTGGGATGTCTACCAGAGGCCACTCAATCCCTATACATTGGCGCTCATGAGAAGCTATCCTTCACTGGAGCAGGCAAGGAGAAGAATGAAGGGGATTCCAGGGGAGACCCCCGACCCTTACGCTGAGAGGAAGGGCTGTCCCTTTGCGAACAGGTGTTCCTATGCAGACGACAGGTGCTTCAGTGAAGTTCCAGAGTTAAGGGAGATTGAGCCTGGACGTTACAGCAGGTGTCACTATGCTGAAAAGTTGCGTGGAGTGAAAGTAGATTCAGATAAAGAGGAAGGATCACTCATATCTCCATACCGTCAGAGTGGGGAAGTAATCTTGAAACTTGAGAATGTGAAGGAATATTTCACCCTCAGAGCCAGCGCTGCCGGTGCACTGTTCTCCAGGGAAGAAGGGGCAAAGTATGTCAGGGCAGTAGACGACATCAGTGTTGACATCAGGAGGGGGGAAATATTTGGAATCATAGGGGAGAGCGGGTCAGGCAAGACAACTCTTGCCAGAGTGATAATAAAACTGCTGGATGCATCATCCGGTAAGATAGTATATTTCAAGTCAAAAAACGATGAAAATGATGGGAACTCCAGTCCCATAATAGAAATAACAGGGATAAAGGAAAGAGACAAGGAGATGAAGGATTTCAGACGCTCTTCCCAGCTCATATTCCAGGATCCGTATGACTCAATAGATCCAACAATGTCCGTTTATGATGTGGTCAATGAACCGATTATAGCTCACAAGATAACCCGGGACCCTCTCGTTGCCAGGGACATGATTGCCAATGCACTTTCAACTGTAAATCTCCGTCCTCCCGACAACTATTTTGAAAGATTTTCACATGAACTATCAGGAGGGGAGAGACAGAGGGTCGCTGCAGCAAGGGCACTAGTCTTGAGACCAGAATTTATAATAATGGATGAGCCTATTTCAATGCTTGACGTATCACTGAGGGCAGGATTTATGAATCTCATCCTTGAGATGAGGAAAGAATTTGGAATCACCGTACTCTACATAACTCATGACCTCGCATCAGCTAGATATGTATGTGACAGACTTCTCGTCCTATATCTTGGGGTTGGAATGGAGAGCGGGAATACCGAGGATGTAATACAGAACCCTTCACACCCCTATACCAAGGCACTGCTGAAGGCGGTCCCCAAGCCTAGCCCTGATTGGGATCCACAGGCAGTTGAGATAATCGGTGAAATAGGGAACGCAATTGATGTTCCAAAGGGATGTAGATTCTCTCGAAGATGCGTCTATGCCCAGGACATTTGCGTGGACACTCCTCCTCCAAGAATAGAGCTTGGCAACGACCACTGGTATCTCTGCCACTTTTCACAGGAGCAGTTAAGGAAGATTCATGACCAGTCTTTAAGGAAAATTTAATTTCAATATTCGCTTACATGTAATTATTGCCCAGCGAGGAAACTGTACTTAGTCTTGTAAACGATTCCGTCAGGGATGCAGTACGGAAAGCCAGATGGAAGTATGTTAAGCCACCGCTCATAATTCTCGTGGTACTGGTTATTTCACCTGCCATTTACTTCTCATTTTCCGGAATAGCCACATTTTTCATTGTAATGCCAGATGTACTTTTTATTTCAGCGGTCCTGGTCATGTTTTTTGGGGCCTGGTACGACTTTGGTGCATCCAATTATATGAAGGAACTGAAGGACTTTTACAGGAGGTCTGTTAGCCAGGCGGATATGGTTTACATAAACAGACAGCAGCTGATTATGACCCTTATCTACTTGCTGATAGGTCTCCTCTACATTACGACGGGCATTGCAATATACCTGTTGGCACCTTTTGCCTAAGAACTTAATTTTCTAGCTCGGGCTACCATGTATAGATTATGATTGAGATATGTGAACTGCAATTTAAAATAACTGGAATATTATGGAATATGAATGCTCTAACCTGTGTTTAACTAAGTAAACTGAGATAAGACACAGTGAAGGAGTTTGGTTTCAGTGAAACCTTATTCGAACTTTCCCGGATTCCCCTACCTGCAATAATGTACGGGTCAACTTTCAATCTTTTCACTTGAGGGATGATGGGGAAGTAATAGCATCAAATTGAAATATATTGATATAATGTCATGTATATGACGAATTTCCCACCGGCAAATGAAAATCAACAAGCTCAGGCTAAAAAATTATGGCACGGAGTTGATCGGTCCATGTTGACCTGGTTTCCTACAATTGACCAGAACGTGTGCACCGGTTGCGGTCTATGTGTACTGACATGCAGCAACTTTGTTTTCAAATGGAATGTAGATGAGAAGAGACCAATCACAGCCAACCCGCAGAACTGTGTTCTTGGTTGCACTACATGTGGCAAAGTTTGTCCTGAAGAGGCAATTACATTTCCGGACAACCCTAGCGTTTTCATAAGGAATGTTGTAGTAAAATATAAAGTGTATCCGAAAGTAAAGGAGGACCTTGAAGCTAGGCTTGCTAAATTTCCAGACCATGTTGTGAACAGCAAGGGGGAAGCATAGTTATGGCAAATGAATTCGAACTATGGCATGGGATGAAGAGGTCTGACATAAAATGGTATCCAATAATCGACCCGAATAAGTGTACCGGATGCGGCCTTTGTGTGGTAACATGCGGGGAGAAGAGAAATGTCTTTGGATATGATATTTCGCAACATAAAGCTGTGGTGCTTTTTCCTAACAACTGCATGGTAGGATGCAACAACTGCCAAGTATCATGCTTATGGAACGCTATATCATATCCCGAAGATGCAGAATACGTGAGGGGGCTGGCTGCGAATCTTAGCCAGGATGAACTTGAAGAGGAGTTGAGGAGAAAACTGGAATCAAATCATTCTCTTGTTCTTCAGGAGAATTTTAAATAAAGTGGTACCTCGACCTATTCCTGTTGAGCCTTCGAATTTTTTCAGGGTCTCATAAACCACTAAAATCTTCATAATCGATAGAAGTGCGGGAAGTAGATTTCAAAGAAATAACAATTGTGGATCGATAAGTGGTCTCAAGACAGCATTTCTTTCGCCAATCTCGGTAAAACCTTAAAATATATATTCAACTGAGGGATTGGAGAATGTTACTAGAAACACGAATTGGTGGACAGATGAAGGGTAAACTTGAAAGGTCACATAATGGGAGAGAGTCAAGAATTTCGATCAAAGAGGAGGGAGTATCACCAATTATAGCTACAATACTGATGGTCGCCGTAACGGTTGCCCTGGCAGCGACAGTATACATCCTCGTCAGCGTGTACACACCTCCAGGCGCTCCTTTTGTTGGGAGTCTAACTGTGGAATCCACTAGTAATGATACTGCAGTCCTGCAACTGACCCTAGCATCTCCATCGGTTCTCAACAATCCTTCAAATTTCCATATCCAGATAGTAAACGCGTCAAGCATTGGGAAAGGGTGGTCGATTGAAAATGCAACAATCACGAATCCGGACGGAACTGTCCTTTACATGAATAATTTTACCAAAAGCAACGATATCTGGACATCCGACGGTGCGAGACCGGCTCCTGGAGCCACCTCAATAGAATCAGGTGCAATAATAACGATTACTTTTCATTCCAGTGTTGGGCCAATTATATACTCTGGGATGAAGATCATAGTTTCATACGGCGGGACTACTGGATCTGCAACAACGACTCTATGAATCGCTGTTGGAATTGCAGGCAACATAAAAATTCAGCCGGGTAGCCAGTTCTCCCTTTGCAGGGATAAATTATTCTATGCTTATTCCATTTAAGATTTATGTACTATATAACTGAAAGAGACGTCACGGAGAATTTTACGATGAGACAGGCCATTGAGGCGCTGAGGGAAGCGTTTATAGAACTTTACAAAGGCCACGCCAAAGCAGATAGCAGGTCTAGAAATTACTCTTCTTCGTCCGTTCTTAGCACTATGCCAGCGGTGATCGATAAGTACGGAATTTCCGGACTAAAAGTTTACAATGCATCTAGGGAGGGGGCCTCATTTCTTGTTCTGTTGTTCAACAACGAATCTTCGAAGCCAATAGCAATCATTGAGGCTGACCGCCTTGGGCAGATCAGAACAGGAGCTGCAACAGCCCTGGCAACTTCAATACTTCACGAGAAATGCGAAGTATTCACATTGATAGGGTCAGGTTTTCAGGCCGAGACACAGCTCGAAGGAATTATTTCAATCTCTGACCCAAACGAGATTAGGGTTTATTCAAGGAATATTGACCACGCCAGATTATTTGCAAAGAAGATGAAGGACAAGTTCGGAAGGGAGATTGAAACGTTTGCAGACCTGAAGACAGCCCTTTCGGGTTCTGATGTTATAACATCTATAACCAACAGTTCAGAGGCATTTATAAAGGGAGATTATCTCTCAGGTCATTACCACTTGAATCTTGCTGGAGCAAACATCGTGGGGCGAAGGGAAGCTGAACCTTCTGTCTTTGAGCACGCTGAGCTTGTCGTCGTTGAACATCTGGAACAGGCACTCAAGGAGTCTTCTGAAATAATAGAATACTTGAATAATGGTGGGCATGTATTTGAACTGAAGAATGTGGTAGTTGAACCCGTGAGATATTCTCCCCCAGGCAGGACAATATTCAAGTCAATGGGAATAGGCTTGGAAGACCTGATATCAGGATATTACGTACTGAAAAACATGGGACTCATCTGAATCTCTGAAATTACAGTGAAATTGAAAATCCTCTTTTATACTTCTTCATTATGTCCCTTTCCATGGAGAGATTTGACCTTGTAGTTGTTGGTGCCGGGATCTCTGGTCTATCAACAGCATATCACGTTAAGGTCGACAATCCAGATATGCGGATATGCATAGTTGATAGAAACCCGACATATGCGCAAGGGAATACCGCCAGGAGTGATGCCGCATTCAGGGATGTCTTTACTTCCAAGATAAATTATGAAATGTCGTCGTCATCCATCTCTTTCTACAGGCACATTCAATTTGACCTCGGTTTCAATCTTGGAATGCATTTTAACGGGTATCTTTTCCTTCTCGGAAAGGAGAAGATGAATTCTCCAGTAATTAAAGAACTTTCAAAAACAGTCGATAGCAAGTTAATTGGAAAGGAGGAAATCAAAGAACTTGGATTCATAACTGAACCAGATAGGGAGGCTGCAAGGATGATGAATCTGGATGAAATCGAAGGGGGATTCATAGGAAAGAACTGTGGAATTATGGAGCCGGATCTTCTTGCCGCGTATTACTATTCTGAGCTGGAAAAGATGGGGGCTGAATTCAGATTTAACACAAATATAACAAGGTTGAATCTGCAACCAAAAGAGAAACTGGATTATCCGGGGGAACCATTCATATGGCAGGATAAATACATAGAAAGTGTGATCGGGGGAGGCACGGAACTGAAAGCTGAACAATTCTTTCTTGCAACAGATGTCTGGACTGGCCCTCTGGTCGAGCCATTGGGGATTGACCCTCTTATTCAACCGAAGAAGGTCCAGGTATTTCAGGTCTCAGGGCCTGGTATAGAGATGATGATAGGTAAAGGTTATGACAGTGATCATAGCATATTCCCCTTTACAATTCTCCCATCGCCATCCATTGACCTAAGACCTGACCCAAAATCGAAGTCTTTCTGGGTATCCTACAGTGAAAAGATAGGAAGAAGCTATGGCCTGGAGGAAAATCCTGTTGCGGACAACGATTTTTATTCTGGGAACCTTTATCCTGTTCTAAGGGAATATGTACCTGTCTTTATTGAATCAAAGGTCTCGTCCAGCTGGGCCGGTTACTATTCAATGAACAATCTCGATGGAAGTTATGTTCTCTTCAGGGAAATGAATCTTTCAATACTTACAGGAAGTAGTGGAAGCGGAATAATGAAAGCAGATTCAGCAGGAAGACTTGCATCTGCATTAATTTCAGGAAAGGAATATGCACAATTGTACAGTGGACACAAAATAACTGTTTCCGATTTGGGGATAAAGAATAGGAATGTTGACAGGGAAACATTGATAATTTAAGATTTATTGACATCAGCTTCTTTGAATCCCTCATATCTCGGAGTATACGGTGAGTCAGCTATTCCCATTGCGGTACGGGTCTTAACTTTTGCCGGTATTGAAGATCAGTCTTCATTAACGCAAGAAAAGTTAATTGAATTCCACCCATCCTAAAATGAACAGTTGACAAATCTGGTATTAATAATGTTGCCGGAGACGCAGCCTTCCAATATGGGCAGTCAAGACTAAAAATTTTTATGCAGGGATATGAGACCAAGCCTGGGCTAATAAAGCGTTTCCGAGCAAATGTTAATAGTTGCACTCAAGAGGGGAAAATTATCTTCCTTTATATGGTATGCCCGAGCCGGGATTCGAACCCGGGTCTGAAGCTCCGCAGGCTTCTAGGATAATCCAAACTACCCCACTCGGGCATCAATTACCTCTGATGTTTTCTCTATGAATGCGAGGGATTCCAGGAATTCATTAATTGTCTTTCTAACGTCGTTTGACTGCCCTGATACTGAACATGAGAATCCGCTTTTTGTCCTTCTGCATTTTATGAATTTTTTGTGGTCATCTATTATAGATTTGACTAAAATGGTTGAATCTTTTCCCTCTATTGTCAACCTGACCCTAATGTTCAGGTTTACCAGCTCCAATTATCCTCGGATTTGAATTTAGAGAGCTCAGTGAAAAAATCTCATCAATCAATGGAACCTTTCTAGACACGTCAATGAGATAGCTGTTCTCGCTGATATCCGAAATTTCAGCATTAAGGTTATTGAACAGGAAATTGATCTGAATTTTTTCACCTACTGAGGGCCTCGATTTCACCGCCGGATTTATGTTTACATTCAATCTAAGATTTTCGGTAAATTGTAATTCTTCGTTTTCGAAAAGGATTGATCCCTTAGGGACATCGTCCACCTCAGAATTCCTGAATGCCAGTCCTACTCTTGAAAATGGACCTGAAGATTCAACATCCACATCCTGCATTTGAATGCTCTTTATCTCCACGTTCTTTCCTGAGGGATAAGATTTCATCTGCATATGCTTCTTGATTATTCCCCCCATGACGAATCCTAGGCTTACAGTACCAACCCCCTTGACTGGAAAGGTCTGGTCCACAACCACAATCGTCCTGTTCCTCGGAGCACCAGTGGGTATAGAAATGAAATGCAGGAAATCTTCGTAAGTTGGCTTCAGCGGAATGACTTCAATCCAGGTTCCCTTGGTTACATTCCTGATTGTTGATAATGTGGATTCGTCGCCTATAACTCCAAGGTTCTTAATGTCATAGTAGTAAAGGGAAAGGATAAACTCTCCGACACTCCTGTCTATCTGATCAACTGCAATGATTGCCTTGTTTGAAATTGAAATGGCATTCAGGAGTGTCTGTATCCTTTCTGGAAACTTGAACGGGCTTAGAAAAGTTATCTCGCTTCCCTCTATCTTTGAATTGTAATATCTGATATCAGTCTCTGAGCCCTTCTTAGCCACTTCATTCAACGCTTCCTCATTACCGTAGAAGAGGATATTCTGGTTCATGATCTGTTAATTTATTACCGTTATATAAAGTAGTTTCAGTTCTTATCCCGAACACTTTCTATGAAGCCGATTATTTCCCCTATCAATGGATAAGCAATTTTCAAGGGAGTTATATGTTCCATCAAGAATTTTCTGCCGTCATCATTAATCTGGTAATATCTTCTCATTCTCCCCTTTTCAGTTATGACGTAGCTTTTGAGAAGCTTCCTGATCTCCATGTTTCTCAGTATAGAGTATATCTCCCCATCTGAGAGTTTTATAGCCAATTTATCATTCAGTTCATTCTCCAGTGCATAACCATACTGTGGGGAATCCCAGAGCAGCCTGAGTATAAGCAAAGAGATGATGCCCTTAAAGATCTTCTCCCTCTTCTTCCCCCTCATCAGGTTAGAATGCAACGGTTACAAATATACTTACGCTCGGGTCACAGAAAAATGCAGATATGATTTCAAACTTCCCTCCATCTCGATCTTCTAACTGCTAGGTAGCCTAGAACAACAGTGATCGATATGAGAACAACCCAGGAGATTACAAAGTTCTGGAACCCCAGGTGGAAGACCCCTGTCTGGCTCTGGACGATTTCAGATGCATAAGTTGTCGGAGAAAGATATGACAGGTATCTGTACGGATATGGGATGTACGTTATCGGGTAGTAAACAGGGGGAATTGTGGTGAGTAATGGGGCAATTATACCGGAGAACCCCCATGACTGAATTATGTCTGATGTGAATGTCGAAAGAAAGAATCCCAGCGATACGGAAAAGGTGAATGTTGTAGCAAGAGCTAGGAATATAATCAGTCCTCCAAGGATTGTTGTCTTCACGAATATAAAGTGAAGAATTATCAGGAATGCTATCGTGGGTATAGAATACACGATCTCCGATATTGCCATGCCCACAATGTATATGGTAGAAGTCGTTGGAGAGCTTACTATCATATCTTGGAGCCTCATATCATTTTTCAGGTGAGAGAGATCCTGTTGCATGGAAGTGCCGCTGGAGACCATATTCATTATCAGTGCACCAGTCACGGCAACTGGAAGAAGGGTCCCACGGCTTGCGAATGTGACAACCGCAAGGATAGCCAGAGGAGCCAAGAGCGTGTTCAGCAGGATAATAGGATAGTTTATCATGGCATATACCGCATTGACAAGAATGGATGCCATAATCTGGCTACCGATCTTCCTTTTCGTTCTTATCACCTCCATCTTCTTCTCCCACATATTGTTCGAATATGTTTCCAAGAGAAGCCTCCTCAACAGTGAATTTTATCTTGTTGGTCACAAGATACGGAACAAGGCTGTAAATCTTTGAGGCAGTACCGTAGACCAGCGTTTGCTTATCTGAAACCCTGTTTATTTCCACCCCATCCTCATTTATGTCAACATTATCTGACATTATTCTCAGAACATAGGGGAATTTTATTTTCGAACGAAGTTCGTCTATCGAACCAATGTCTGCAAGCTTTCCTTTGTCGAGAATCATTATCCGGTCCCCCAGTATCTCGGCTTCCTCCAGATAGTGGGTGGTCAGGATAATCAGTCTATCCTTCTTGAGTCTTGATAATATTTCCCACATTTCCTTTCTCGATACATAGTCAAGGCCAGTAGTTGGTTCATCCAAGAAAATTATAGGAGCCTCGCTTGCAATGACAGTAGCTACCATCAGTTTTCTCTTCTGTCCTCCAGAAAGCTTCCTGCTCTTCACCTTTTCCAGGTTCTCCAAATCTAGCGACCTCAGTGCGTCCTTTGATCTTTCCTTTGATTCCCGATAGGAATACCCCCTCCACATCAGGTATGACCTGACTGTCTGCAGCGGTGTAAGCCAAGGAAGAGGCCTAGCCTCCTGCGGGACCACTGCAATTTCATTCCTCAGTGCAGTCGCATCTTTTACGACATCAAGGTTGTTCACAAATCCTGTACCGGAGGTCGGAAGCAGCTCTGTTGAGAGTATTCTGATAAGTGTGGTTTTCCCGGCCCCATTCCTGCCTATCACTGAGAATATCCCATTTAAGTCTACATTGAATGTCAGCTGGTCTAGGGCCTGATACTTCTTATCATAGATCTTGGTGAGTCCCTGGGTCGCTATTCTCATAAATCGATGATCATTTCATCTGGATATATTACCTTAACTTTTTGGAGCCTCTGGCTTGCTTTCCGCTGCTATTATCTGGAGGATGTTGTCTACAATCTTCTTGAAACTCAATGAGCTCTTGCTCTCTGGATGGGACACAATGAGGGGAGTCCCGTCATCTCCGTCCTCAACAACAATCTCTTCCATTGGAATGGAACCGAGGAAGTTGATTCCAAATTCCTTTGCAGTCTTCTCCCCAGATCCCTTCTTGAAAATATATGTTGTCTCCCCGCAGTGCGGGCAAATGAATCCACTCATGTTCTCTATCAGCCCCAATATTGGGGAATTGAGCTGTTTAGAGAAATTTATTGCCTTCCTCACATCTATCATAGCCACTTCCTGAGGCGTTCCAACTATAATTGATCCGGTTATCTTTGGGATGATCTGTATAATTGAAAGAGGTTCATCTCCAGTCCCTGGTGGGAGATCAAATATCAGGAAGTCAAGCTTCCCCCATGCTATATCCTTTATGAACTGTTCTATCATCTTATGTTTCAGGGCCCCCCTCCAAATTATAGGGGTGTCACGTGAAGGAAGAAAATATTCTATGGAGATGACCTTGAGATTATTGCTGTACTTCACAGGCATTATCTTATTATCTTCTCCAGGGTATGGCTTATCATCGACCATTCCAAGCATCTGCGGGACATCCGGTCCGTGCATATCTGCATCAACAAGTCCCACCTGAAATCCCCTGATAGATAATTCAACAGCGAGGTTCACTGCAACGGTGGACTTCCCTACTCCGCCCTTTCCACTCATCACAACTATAACGTTCTTTATATCCCTAATACTCTCGTCTTCCGGGCTTATTTTGAAGTCAACGGGGGGCTTCGGAGGTGCTTCTGTCTTCTTGATCGTTCCGGGCATAAGATCACTTCACTGTAATCAAAACAGCGAATAATAATTCTTCCATGGTGAAAAATGGTGAAAATTCGAAAATTGTAACACATCCCTTTAATAATTATTGACTATCAATATACAGTGAAAAAGCAATTTATCATCATAGCTTTCATTTCTATACTCCTCGTATTCAGCTTTGCTCATGCATCCCAATCCTGGGGAATCAGTACCATCTCATATGAAAGGTACGAATTTTCAGGTAATGAGATACAGAATTTTTCCGTTAATGTTGATGGGAGAAGCATTACTGTGTTCAATCAAATCGTTATACCGGGAAAGATTCCAGTCAATTCTCACAATCCTTCGCTCTACTTTGGTAATTCCAGCATGACACCATTTGCATGGACGGGGACGGGCAGGATATCCTTGCTCTCCGCAATAAATGTGTCACCCATAGGTAACTTCGTCACAGATTTACAGAACTTCAGCTACTTGTATCTTTATTCCGGAAACTACATCGGAATGCTCATTTCTAACGCTCAGATGAGTGAAAATGGAATGAACATAACTGTTTCATCCCCTGATCATCTTCAAGAGATTTCTGTCGTTTTCCTTACCCTGCCTGTTTCAACGTACTCGGTATCTGGCAGCGCATATTCCGTTGAAGGAGACGAGTACAATGGCTCATATTCATCCTTTACTTCTTCTCCATCAGGAATAGCCAATTACTCAATAAAAAATCAGGAATCTTCAGTCAACATTTTTTCATTCATAGGCAATAGACAGGAAATCATGCCTTCCCCTCTTTCCAATATATCTGGCTTCGCAGCGACGAGAAATATCTCAATTTTTCCTGAAGATGATGTATCTCCTTTGCTCTTCATCTCCTCGATTGCTCTAAGCGTCAATATTTCATTATACAGTGAATTCAGTTTCCATTACTCCGGAAAAACGTCCATGTGGGGCGGGAGTCCCAATTCCCAAGGAATTTCCGAGATGATCAAAAGCATATTCAGTGAGAAAATTTACACGATAATGTACGGAAACAGCTCAATTGGCTATGTGGATGTATTTGGCAATGCCAGCACAACTGGTTCAGAGATGGACGTAAATTCACCTCTTTCATTTGTACTTGTAAGATTCGTCCCAGTCAACGATGTTCCAGATTATTCTGCCCTGAATCATGCGGAACTTGTCAATATATCTGCGGAACTGTTCGTAGGAAATGGCCAGTATTTCATTCCATTCTCCCCAAACATCACCTCCCAGTCGATAGGCTTTTCAAATGGCTCTATCACCTTGGTCTATACGCAGGTCGGTGAAAATAACATACTTATAACCATAGAGGGCAGTTACAACATAAAATCGCTTGTGATTTATGGCACCAATGGTTCTAAAAATTCAAGTGTTTATTCTGTATTAAGGGGAGAGAATCAGACTATTGTTTACCTAACTGTCAATGGAAATGGAACTCAGGAATTGTCTCTGTCAATTTCTCCATCAGCACCAAATCACAGGTTTCCACTTCTTCTCATATTTCTGGGAGTATCCATTGGCCTGATTGTATCAGCGGTATCATTGATCCTTTATGCGAGAAAGAAGTCAATTTATAGTTTGGAAAAAGAATAATTAGATATTGCTGTTACCTGATTATGGAAATTTTCAAGATAGCAGTTTCAAAGAAGCCAGAAATGGAGAAAATACTGGCTATGGATCAGATATTCAGGCTCTCAATCACGATCAGGGACTCTTCAATCTTTGGGGAGGATGGCTACCTGTACCTTATTCTTGAAGGACTGGAATCGAGACTAAAGATCGCAAAGGAAGAACTTTCTAAGATATCTGAGCCTATAGATAAGGGTAAATTTGAAAAGATCAGGGAATACATTGAAAATGAGAGAGATAGGGTAAATGACAGTTTTGGTTCGATATTTGGGTAGATGTTAATCTTATTGGCTGATGCGGAACTGGAACTCGTGCCAGAGCAACTATGGAATGAGGAAGACGTAATCAGGGAAGCGAAGAGTAAGGGTAAGGAACCTTCAAGAATGATCCTTGACAATCATTCAATGCGAAATGCCATAAGGAGGATGTTTCCAGGCAAAGAAGGAAGGATTGGTTTTCCGCAAATCGCTTACCTCTTTCATATCATGAACAAAGAAACTGTACTCAATGGTCACATTGAAGTCGATTACGCGATCCATACCAAGCACAACGTGATAATAGAAAAATCTGATTTAATTGAAGGGGAAGGTGGATACGAAAGCTTTATTGAAATCATAGAACGTATGTTGTGGGAAAGAAGTAAAACAGCAACGGTAATGGACTATCTTGATCAGAAGGGAATTGCAGGAAACACTGTGGTTCTCCATCCTCAAGGGAGATCCGGACTCTTGCCAACAGCGCAGTCAAATTACGTGATCGGGGGTTTTCCGCAGGGAGACTTTGTATCGGACCTCGGGAAAATGAGGAGATTTTCAATATACGAAGAAGAAATCACAGTTCCCGGAGTTCTGGAGCTTTTGCATTTCAGGATTTTCAAGCAATTAAGCTGGCCATGAACGCAATCTTGCGTTCAATAGATTCGGTCGTTCCAATATCCCTCCTCATGTAGTATTTTCCCCTTATGTATCTTTCAGCATCCCTGAACTTATTGTTCGCTCCTTCCAGGTTATCATCCTCTGAGAGGAGAGCAAGTGTTCTTGATCTGGACTGTTTTAGGCGTTTTCCAGTTGAATTCACTGATGCAAAATATATCTTCAGACCCTTAAGAGCCAATCCCTCCTCATTGATCGTTATGTAGGATGGAGACACTTCTCCACCGTACCCTGCTGGTACAACATACCTCACAACGTTTACCTTCTCCTTGAATCTAGGCCTGAATGTATGATCATGAGCCATTTCTAACGCAGCATAGAATATAGACTCATCCATAAGTTCAAGGGCATTTATTGCCTCAGGATCACCCAATCTTGCATTGATTTCAATTAATTTCACCCCTTCAGCCGTTGACATGAACTGGCCGTATATAGGGCCGGAATATGGGTTCCCCTCGTCATACATCTTCCTTACAATATTTCTCATAATGTCCATTGCCTTTTCTTCATGGTTTTTCCTTATGAACGGTAGCCCCCTTGTTGAAAATGAAATAGAACCCATTCCCCCAGTATTTGGGCCTTTATCACCCTCAAGTGCTCTCTTGTAGTCCTGAACCAGTGGCAGGAAAACTATATTCTTTCCCCAGACGAACCCCTGGAGGCTAAATTCTTCACCGATCATCTTCTTCTCTATGAGCAATTTTGATCCTTTCTCCCTCAGATACTCAGCTGCTATCTTCATTGCTTCGTCCCTGCCTTTAAAATGAGTTCCCTGGACCACAACTCCCTTTCCAGATGTCAAACCATCGGGTTTTATGACAATTTCACTGTCTTCCTCCATGATGTATTTTTTCGCTTTCTCAATTTCTGTGAAAACTCTGCTCTCTACGTTACCCTCAATTCCGTTCCTGTCAAGAAATTCCCTGCAAAAAGACTTTGACGTTTCCAGTCTTGCTGCGTTTGAGGTAGGTGCGAATACCTTAAACGAATCCCTGACCAACAAATCAGAAATTCCTGCGGCAATAGGGCCCTCAGGACCAATGAACACATAGTCGGGTTTCGACTTTGTTGCTATATTTAAAACTCCTTCCGCAGATATCTCTCTAACGTAAAATCTCTTGGAAATTCTCATCAGTCCTGGATTCCTGTTCGGGGATATGGTTACCAATTCCACACCTGACCTGACAAGGGAAAGAGCTATTGCGTGTTCACGTCCCCCGCCTCCTATTAAAAGGGCTTTCAAGGAGTCACCTTTTTCTCCAGATTTACCTTTTCCTTCAATTCCTTTCCATATCGAGAAAAGAAAAGTCTGGTCAATTTCACGATCCTTCTCTTTCCAGTTGGGACAACTTCCACAAGTCCAAGTTTCACAAGGTGTTCTAGCTCCTCTTCCGCCTTTTTCCCCCTCATTCTCTCTATGTGTGAGAAATATGTCTTGCCCTTCCTGAATACGAGTCCTATAATCTCCAGTTCTCCCTTTCCTATCTCGCTCTCAGAATACTGAAATGCTATATCGCTGTAACTGTCCCTCACTCCTATCTTATATTTACGACCAATCATTTTCAGTTCCAGAGCAGTGTTCTCATACCTTTTTCTGAGAAGCCTTAGAATTCTTGCAGTCTCCTTTTCCTCGATTCCCAGAATCTTAGATATTTCAGCCTTACTAATTGGATTGACAGTCGCAATTAAAAGTGCTTCTGCCCTGTTTGGAATTTCAAAATCCATTGCCCTTTCATAAAAAGAAAAGTTATAAATTTTCTCCTTCATCCAAAGATCTGGGATTTTAGAATTAGTTGTGGTTACCGTTAAAATGCATTATTCTTTCCAGCTAAATGATGGGGTGCCCCGAGTAAGCCCCCTTCTGTTAGCCCAAAAGGGTTGATGGCATTTGACTAATGCGCCCTACCTGTTCCTCTGGTAGGTTTCACCGGAACTGCTTGGGCTTGCACCGCTTCCCTACCCCTGTCTCATCAGTATTTCAGGAACGTCACCTTTTCAGGGTCACACTTAACTGAAGCTGTATCATTTCTTTTGAAGTAAGGTTGGCCTCTCGGCCAAGGTTTTATCCAAGCTCCTACCTGGAGGGGGGACTTTCCTCACCATTTCTAGCGACAGCCACCCTGGGGCTCCCTTTCAATTTATGGTAAAGGAGTATTTATCTTTCACCGATCTAAGAGGAGAATTTCCTTCTTGGACCAGGTTTTGAGGATTAAAATGTGAATCTGAAGTCATCAGTTTATGGGATTTGCCAGTGCCTGTGGATTGTATCTAGAGAAAATGTAATCGACTGAACGCTCTTTTTCAGAAAGATGATTAGCAAATTCAACCCTCTATCCTCATCAGATCTCTCAGCAGAACCAGCCTTCCATTGACGATTTTCACTATGAAGTGGGAGCAGTTGGTGATCCTCGAACCTTGATAATTGTTGATAGCAAGAGCGTAAAAAGCACGAACGAAAGCCCCATGAGATACAACAACAATTTTTTTCCCTTCGAATCTTCTAACAGCAGTGTTGATAAAGTCATGGACCCTTTTGTATACATCTAAGACTTTTTCCGCTCCTTCCAGAGAATCCAGCTCACCTGAAAGAGTATTTGTCATCCTGACCCCAAATTTGGAAAATATCTGTTCAGATGTTAAACCTTCAGCACTTCCATAGCTTCTATCTCTGAGTATTCTCAAAGAGCCACCAAAAGGAATACCGAGCTCCGACGAAATAATTTTTGCAGTTTCCACTGCCCTCTTTTTGTCGCTGCTTATAACGAGTTCAAAATTATATCCCATGAGTTGTTTTGACAGAATAACTGCTTGAAGTTTTCCAGTTTCATTAAGATTATCGTCCCCTTCCCCTGACCAGAGATTATGAAGGTTTGATTCTGTTTGACCGTGTCTGGCAATAGCTATTGTGACTCCCTCTTCCACAAATCGATAATGATGAAGAACATAAAAATTTTTTACGGAGTTCCCTTAGAAAAGTCTAATATTTATATCACATTTCTTGTTGAATCGGAGACGGGCCCGTGGCCTAGTCTGGATAAGGCACTGGCCTTCTAAGCCAGTGATCCCGGGTTCAAATCCCGGCGGGCCCGTATAACGTATGACATATATTGATAATTATTCAGAATTGAATGGAAGTAAAAGTTAAAAAATGCTTAACTTTTGCTTTCCTCCACCCCACTCTACAGTGACAGCCATGAATCCATGACGTCTGAATGTCCAGGGTTGCATGAGGACAGTGACGCTGATAGATCATATTTATCTATCAGCACCTTTATTATTGGTCTCACAGGATCCAGTTTCGATTTCCTCTTACTGTGAGATGGCTTGGGAACCTTATCACTGTTCATGTATTTACGGACTGTCTTCCTGTCAATTCCAAGATGTTCTGCTATTGCTGTTACGCTCATCCCTTTCTCTTTCATCTCTCTTATCATCATCCACACCTCATCGTTGTACACAATCCCCCACCGTCTTGTGAAAGAAGGTGGGGAATTTTAAACCGGCGATTTTGGGGGATTCTTAACCGCCGAAAATGGGGAAAAATAAACCGACTTTTACAGAAGAAAATATGGAAAAACTTGAACATAAATAAATTATAAGAAGTTGTTGCAAGGTTAAATGATTCAGTTTCCGTTTTTGACACATGCAGAATCATAATTTCCGACGTATTATGTGACGGGCGGATCATTGCAATTATGCCTTTATCACGTAACAAGAATTGACTGCTTTTTCATTAGAAGAGCGAATATTATTATTGAATGAAATACCAGTAGCGATGATTTTATGTCATCGACTTTTTCAGGAAAAAATCGTCAATACCAGAGTAGGCGGAATGAAACGCAATTATTTCTAGAATCACGCCAACTAATAGAACTATCAATGGAACGGCTATCAGGGGGAGAAGGGCAACTACAGAGGAGATATAATCTGTTCCTCTTATTAAGACGAACGCCGAATATCCGAATATAAAAACAACACTGGCAATTGAACCTACCGCTGTAACAATTATACTGTAGATGAGATACCTTCCAGCGTTAAATATCTTTCTTACAGATAATTCTGTCCCCAGAATTTTAAGGGATTGACTTAACCTTATGTAAGCTATCAGACCTACTACCAATCCTGCTATCTCCAACGGTATGAAAACAGCCATAATTGTTCCAGTTAAAAGTGTAGAAGCGCGAGCCTGAACTGAAGTTACTTGGCTGCCTAGTCCTGGAATATAAGTGGTCGGTGATGATAAGGTAAATATGACAGCTACAACAGCTGTTATTGATATAACTATACCTATCAGAAGATAAACCAAAATCCAGTTCCTGGCGCTCTTCATCGCATTGGCCGAATGTAACTTTGTTTTTCCCATGTCTCCGAGAGCAATGATAAGCAGTATTATACCTACTAGAAGTATTATCACTCCGGCTATGTCTGCTAAAGGGATGAGCGAAAGAATGAGGCCAAAAAATATCCAGAAGAATGCCTTTCGGAGGGAACGAAGAGAATTAGTGATACTCGCATCTATTAATATCTCATTGATGCTGGAAGGAGACTGAGGGATTGCATTTTTGCTGATATCTGTCATATGAATCCATAGCCGTTTGCATATTAAACAGTTTCCTGACAGAACAGGCAGGGCTGAAACAGAGCGGGCATTATCAATAGGAATTATTTTGGTCTAATATTACGAAAAATACAGGGAAATATAACAAATTGAGAAATAAATTACCTCAATTTAACCGTGTTGTAGATTAGACCTTCAATATGGTGAATCCAATAACAGCAGCACCGCTCGATGTTTCTGCTATTATCTCAATTACGTAGGGATATATTTCTCCCTTGGGTGGAATTGATGTCTCCATTTTACTGAACTGTGATGAATTTATGAATAATGTCAGATTGACCGTGACGTTTTCTCCAGGATTTACCTGCAGAATTCTGTAATTATATGGATACAGTGTCTTATTGAAATATGTAAGATTATTCATAGAAAGAAGGTGTATTCCATTCACCACGGGAAGAGATGACGTATTCGGGGGTGAAATATCGTAAATGTACACTGGAGATGTCTTGGAAGTTATGCTCAGATTGAAATTTATTGTTGAATTAGATGTTTCAACTGGCACCGACGTGCTATTAATGGGTGAATATAAGATCACCTGAGTTTTATCAGAAGTTATACTGGATGTCAGAGTTGTGGAACTGTGGTCAATGGTCTCCAGTGTAATAGCGCTGAAAATTATTAGAATGACAATGGCGATTACAATAGACATTCTCTTTGATATCATTATTTCTTCCTCTACCTGATGGTATCGCCTTATAAAAATATTCCTTGGCAGTTAGTAATTAATTAACTATTAATAGGAAAATTAAATTACTGCAGGATCAAATGGTACAGTACAAATGGGTAGCTCTATCAAATACTACGCTTGGGGTTTTAATGGCTTCAATAAACGCAACAATCATGATGATATCCCTCCCTGCAATATTCCGAGGAATAGACATAAATCCATTCGAGGCGAGTTCATTTGTATACCTCCTCTGGATTATGATGGGGTATATGATAATAACTGCCGTGATGCTTGTCACAGTTGGAAGGTTATCGGATATATTCGGGCGAGTCAGGCTTTTCAATTTTGGATTCCTCGTATTTACTATTGGCTCAATCTTGCTTTTTCTGACTCCAGGTACGGGTGATATGGCAGGTGACGAAATTATCTTTTTCAGGATGATTCAAGCGATAGGGGGTTCATTCCTGTTTGCTAATTCGGCAGCCATTATAACGGACAGTTTCGGCCCGAATGAGAGAGGAAAAGCCATGGGAATAAACCAGATTGCAGGGCTTGCCGGTTCCCTTATAGGTCTCATTTTGGGGGGAATTCTGGCTTCAATCAACTGGAGGTATGTATTTCTCGTAAGTGTTCCAGTTGGACTACTTGGCACCATCTGGTCATATGCGAAACTCAAGGATAAAGCGCTGAGGCATGAGAATCAGAAGGTAGATATTCCTGGGAACGTTTCGTTTGCAACCGGACTAACGTTAATACTGATAGGACTGACATACGGGCTCATGCCGTACGGTTCGTCATCAATGGGCTGGTCAAATCCGTGGGTTATCACGTCCATGATTTCCGGTTTGGCTTTACTTGTCGTGTTCGTGATCATTGAAAGGTACGTCGATCAGCCGATGTTCAATCTGTCACTTTTCAGGAACAGGGCATTCTCGACTGGAAGCGTGGCAGGAATGCTTCAGTCTATGGGCATGGGAGGAATAATGTTCATGCTTATAATTCTCCTTCAAGGGATATGGCTTCCGTTGCACGGTTATTCTTACACAAGCGTACCTTTCTGGGCAGGAGTCTACATGATTCCGATGATGGCGGGTTTTGTTATTTTCGGGCCAATAAGCGGTGCAATTTCCGACAAGGCTGGCGCCAGGTTTATATCAACCCTCGGTATGGTAATTGCCGCAGCTTCCCTGCTTCTCCTATCCACACTAAGCTATAACTTTTCCTACTTGGGATTTGCAGTTATGCTATTCATAATGGGAACAGGAATGGGGCTATTTGCAGCTCCAAATATAACTGCAGTGATGAACTCTGTTGCGCCCCAGCTGAGAGGTGCCGCATCAGGAATGAGGGCAACTCTTCAGAATACTGGCCAGACGGCAAGCATGGGTATATTTTTTACAATAGTTCTTGTCTCGCTTACCACTAAATTGCCATCGGCTTTCAGTGGTGCCCTGGCAACAGCAGGGGCTCCTGTCCTGATTCCTTTCTTCATCAAGATTCCTCCTACATCTGCACTTTTCTCTGCATTCCTGGGTTACAATCCTATGCAAACTATACTTGGCTTCTTCCCGTCTTCTTACACATCATCAATATTGAGTCAGTCAGTTCTTACTACCCTTGAGGGGAAAACATGGTTCCCACATGCTCTGGCTGGTGCTTTTATGGGATCCCTTAGAGTATCATTTTACATAGGAGCTCTTTTATTCCTTATAGCAGCCATACTGTCTGCGTTCAGGGGAAAGAGATATGTATTCGATGAGGACTCTTCAAACATTAAAGAAGAAAAGGTTGGTGTCGCATCCTCTGACCCAAAGGGGAATGGAGGAGACGGCTCAGGAGAAGGTAAACAATGAATGAGAAGATGAACGAAGGGGAAATAGAACAGGATGTAAATCCAGAATTCCTAGAGATATGGGAAACCCTTTCAAGGGTATCAAGGAAGAGCAGAAAGAAGATAACTTATGAGTTTGACAGTCTAGGTATAAAGCCTGTGGAATTCAAGGTTCTATACCTGCTTTCAAGAGATGGAGCCAAAAGCATGGTTTCCCTTGCCACGGAAAGCGAGGTTAGCGGTCCTTGGATAACTGGTGTGGTCGATGAGCTTGAAAGGAAAGGTCTTGTGAATAAAATCAGGAGCGATACAGACAGAAGAATGATACGGGTCAAAATCACGGACAAGGGAAGGGCTGTATTATCTAAGGGGACCCAGGCCTACAGGAAATTGATAAAACTGGCCATGAAGGACCTGACATCGGATGAATCTGCAGAATTCCTTGGCATACTGAGAAAGATGGACAGAACAATGGAGGATTAGTAGGAAAAATCTCGCATTTTCACGGTGGGTGATCCTTAGAGTTAAGATTTTATCCGTTGAATGATAGGTGGCAAGAGAGGAAAAAGAGGAGATGTGAATGGTGAACTACGCGAGGGCTCCAGATGTTGACGGTTTCAAGCGTATCTCGTTCTGGAGGGAAGGAGAGATTGGAATAATCACGCTGCTGCCGCCCGGAACCATAGATAAGATGTCAATTGCAGAATTTATCCAGGCTATCTCGATAGCTGACAACGATGATAAGGTAAGGGCACTGGTTGTAACAGGTTCAAATTATGTATTCTCCAAGGGGCTTTCTCTGCCTGAGAATATCACTTATGCTGATCTCAGGGACTATTATGACTCCGTGAAGGCACTGGCAGTTTTTCTAATTTCATTGGAAAAACCAATATTTTCGGCAGTTAATGGAACGGCATCGAATAATGGCCTTGCGCTAGCCTTACTGTGTGACGAAGTTTTCTACTCTGATAATACCAAGATAACCTTGACGGACGATGAGCCTAGAATACTCCTCTCGAGTATTTCATATCCAAGGCTCCTAAGATCCAGCGGAAATGGTCTCAGGATAGAAGGAGTTAAACTTAGCGAGAGCAATATGATGAAGGACGTAATGGATATATCAGAAAACCTGTTACGTATCCCCTACCACATAGCTAGGAAAGAGAGATTTAAAGGGTTCGAGACTGTACTTTTACAGGAAGAAATAGATTTCCTCGACTTTTACCTTTGGTGTGAGGGATGTAGAGGGAAGAATTGAGGTTGTGGCACAGAATTAGGAGCACTGAATAATCTAATAGCGGTTTTCTTATCCAGTTGAATTTGATAAAATTAAGTTTACCTAAATCTAAAAAAAATTTATAAGTTACTTACAATTTACGAATCAATGCTTTCTGAGAAAACATTTTACGCTATAATTGCGATTATAGTAATCGTAGGAGGGATTGGTGTCGGGGTAGTTTATGACAAGGAAGTGACAACACCCGTTGCCGTTTCCCAGGCAGCTTCGTCTACTTCTATCACCCTTGTAATCTCTCCAAATAACTGGTTCAATAATTCCACAATCCACCACAGGCAACCGGCATATTTTGTTGTGGGTCCAAACGGCCAGCTGGAGTCATCCGCACTGATAAAGTTCCCGTCACATAAGCTCATAACGCTGACAATCATTGACTACGATTCAGGTGTAACAAGCATTATAGGTCCAAACGCAACAGCTAACAATTCCACATATGCCAAGGTTATCGGGACACTGGGGGGTGTTGAATACATATATAATGGTACATCACAGTATATAAATGCAACACTTTCAGGAAATTCATCTAACAACATTACAATTCAGAAAGGGGCAGGATGGGAGGTATCCTCTCTTCCGTGGAATAATTCGTACGGTGGCTGGGAGGTGACCCATACATTCACTATTATACAGAACGGCGCAATAATACTTAATGTTCCAACATTTGCCGGTACTAATCCGTCAGGGGGTGCAATAACAGTGGCACAGTTTTATCTTAACTCCACTGGAACATACACCTGGCAATGTTTCGTTCCATGCGGTGACGAACTCGGCGGTTGGGGCGGAGCAATGGCAACGGCTGGCTGGATGACGGGTGTCGTTGACGTGACTTCATGAGGGGATGCTCTGTTGGAAAAGAATGAGGGTCCCAGGGACGGTGACAGGAGAAAGTTCCTGAAGCTGATGGGTGTTCTGATCGTCGGAGCCGGTGTCGCAGGAACACTCCGAAGCGTTGTCCAGAACGTCATTCCTCCTATCTCAAATGTTGTTTCTTCTTTTCCTAGCCTCACACTTTACCTTCCAAATGGGAACCCAGTGCACACGCCTGATCTTATTGTCAATAATCCGCAGATAGTGATATACGATTATCCGCTCTCAAATGAACCAAATTTTCTGCTCAGGTTGGGGGATTCAAGCAACAGTGACGTAGAAGTCAAATCTACCACTGTCACAATCCCCGCAACCGGGGGAAAGTACACATTTCAGGGGGGTGTTGGGCCATACAAGTCAGTTGTATCATCTTCTGCAATTTGCCAGCACCTTGGATGCATTCCCCCAGAGATTCATTTTTATCCACCATCCTCCACGTCTTATCCTGGAAAGATTCACTGTAGTTGCCATGGAAGTACATATGATCCATACAGTGGGTTCAGCGTTGTTACAGGACCCACAACGCATCCTCTTCCAAGTGTAAATCTTTCATACAGTTCTTCTGACGATACTTACAGTGCGACCATGATGGTTGGACCCACCATTTACGGCCACACATCTGACCTCTCTGGCGGCAGTACTATATCTACAGCTGGAAAGACTACGGTGACAACTCTTCAATAGGTGTTAAAAAGTGACGAAAGAAAACATGATTGAAAAAATAATGAACGAACCTCAGCCATTGCCTAGGAAGGTACCAGACTACATGAGGCAGAAGGGGGGACTTTGGTACTGGACTGGGGCAATGGTAATGATAGCCTTCTTCTATGAGCTATTGACTGGCATTATTCTGCTCTTCTACTATCAACCATCAAACGCTTATGCAAGCACCGAAAGTTTCCTCAACATACCGTATGGCACTATCATCCTGACAACACACTTGTACGGTGCATATGTTATGATTGGCCTGGTATACCTGCACCTTCTCAGGAATCTCTTTGTAGGCTCATACAAGAAGCCAAGGGAAATGCAGTGGATCACGGGATTGTTGCTTCTTGTACTTACCCTTGCTGTTGCTTTCTTTGGTTATTCGATGTCAGGGGATGTTCTGTCGTCCGATGCGACGGATGTTGGAAGAGGAATAGCTAACGGTTTCCCCGTAATTGGATCTTATTTAAGCTCCATATTCTTCGGCACGGGAACATCAATTACCCTCTTCAGCAGACTGGAAGGATGGCATATAATTCTGGCTGGCTCAATCCTGGTTCTGTTTGCTGCACATTTCTTCCTATCAGAATACAACACAATAATGCCATCTCCAAAGGAAAATAGTTATAGGGTTCCCGCCGTTGACACGGAGAAAAGTTCATACAAACCATGGTACCCTTACAACCTCCTTTACATGGCTGAAATTTCCTTCTTTACATTATCAATCATTTTCATCATTCCTTCTGTCCTTGCCCTCCTGCCGAATGTTCCAGCTCTCTTTTCGCCTTTTCCTCAGGTGGCAGCTACTAGTCCTTTGGCTTCGTCAGTTCCTCCCTATCCGCCCTGGTTTCTCCTTTTTGTATATAAAGAGCTGGATTTTCAGATTTCAGCGAGTATTGGCCCTTTCTGGGCAGTCGTATTCTTCACTGGACTGCCACTGATCTATCTCCTTCTTGTTCCATACGTTGACAGGTCGTATACCCTTAAGATATCAAGGAGGGCTGTCATCGTTTATACTGGAATCTTGGGCCTTTTCTACTACATTGGTCTTTCAGTGTGGGGGGCATTAAGGCCTGGGGTACCAATCAGCAATCTCCTTGCATTCGCATTCTTTGCTTTACCGATGGTGATCACTGTGCCTCTTGTCTACCTTGCAATTGGCAAGATAGAGAGGTCTAAATCTGAAAACAGTGGCAATCTCTGGAAAATATATTCAATGCTTCCAATCACAGGATTCCTCTCTGTCCTTACAGGAATAGTCCTGTATGAATCTTTAGTCACTAAAGACCCGTACTACTATGTGGCTCTGGTAGTACTGATAGTGCTAATAGCTCTTTCTGCACTCTACATCTATGGCTGGATATATGGCATAAGGAAGACGGAGAAAGTTGAAATGATGTCGGGAAAATGGCATGTAGTATTTGGCAGCATTTATGCCTTCATCGCAGTATTCATAATATCAATCATTTCATCCTTCCCTCCCACGGTGATAAAATACCAGGCACTCTACGGTATTGGAATGGGGATCATACTGATTCTTTCGGCCGCGTTTATAAAGCTCTACAGGTCATATGTATTCAAAGAGTAGGCAAGTATTCGTTCCTCAATTCATTTCACTCCTATTCATAGACCTCTTCTTTCTCATTGGATACTGGAGTGCAAATGTGATTGTAACAAGCGATGCGCTCACAATCTATGCAGCAGCAGTGGTAAGCATCAATGCGATAGTCATTGCTTCTATTGTACTCAAAAATGATGCAATGGTATTTTACGTTTCATCATATCTATCCCTGTACGTCCTTGGATTGATTTTCATAACAAGGGATGTTTTTGTACTTGCTTTCACACTCCCGTATCTCATCCTGTCTCTATACTCCATATATTCCATTAAAATATCAGGAAAACTGACCAGGTACATATCATTCATATCAGTGGTCCTCTTCATGCTTTACATAGGCAAGGTGTTTCTTTTTACAATCCAACCTTCGCCCGCCCTGATAACATTCCAGAATCTACAGGATAAAATAAGCATCATAGGGCTTCCGACTCCTATTACAGAATCATTTGGTCTCTATGTTAGCACAAGGTTTGCAGACATATTTCTGAGTCCCCTGCAGTTCTTTTTGCAATTTGTCGTAGCCGCCCTTCTCGTTGAAAATTACCACAAGATATTCGGTCTCCTATTCCATACCTACGGGTCGGGAAAAAGGCCCGGAAAGAGTAACTCAGGTTTGATTTCGGCGGGCTATGCTATAGTAGCAACATTCAGTTGCCAGTGCGAAAGTGCAATAGCTCTGCTTCCTTCCCTCACTATACTTGTGGTCAGCCTTCTGGAACTCCCATTCTTCATTATGAGCGTTTCATTTCTCCTTCTGACATTCTTGCTGATAACGAAATTCTATTCTGCAGGGAAACTGCCTGTGCTATTCAGAAGAAGGAATATCCGTGTTTCGTTCAGGTACGCTGTATTTATTCCGATTATCATCGCCACTCAATTTCTGGTGATAGTGGGGGTAGCATTCACTCTCGAGAGTTCACCCTTCTTTCTCTTCGGAATAGGGATGTCAATGTTGCTCGATGGATTCCTCCTTTTCTACCTTGTAGAACCATTTGTTTCAATGCATCGCCTCAGAAGATCTATCTCTATTGTGCTCACGTCACTGTCCATTCTGCTAGCCCTTATATGGTTCATTCCATCAATCACATCCCTGTCAATCCACAGTGCGTTGTATTTCGAAGCAATGTCGTATTCCATGACCCTCTCCGGGTTGATTATCGGCACTGTGTACTTCAATTCCCTTGATTCATATGGGATAAACCTGACAGAGATATTTGTTGTGGCCGTAGGTCTCGTACCTCTTGTAATATACTACTACACATTCTTCCTGGCAGACAAGATATGGAAGTTTTGGTCACTTTCACAGCAGATCGAACTTGCCCTCGTCCTCTGGCTTGTGATGCTTCCAGTAATGTGGATAGCAACACAGAGGAGTCTGGCAGACCCTGTCATACTGTTATTCCCATCCCCCTAAATGATGGAAGATTCCAGTTTAAGCGAGAGCTAGTTAACACCCCTATGACCCGGGGTATACTACCGGATACATCTCTGCAAAAGTATATTGGTTAATGTCCATCCCTGCCCTCATCACGTCTGTAGTCTATACCTGATACATTAAAATATCTTTGTAAACGAAGTGAGAAGTGTAACGGGTTAGTCGCTTGTCGAATCCATTGTCCTATCAATTTTCCGTAAGGAGTATCTTGGATATGCAAATGCCAGGATAAACAAATGAGCGTATTAATTGTGTTTCCGTTACGATTATGGCGCTAACCGATCACAGATTTTATATCCTGTATAATTCCTTTCTCGACATGAGCTGTCCATAGCATCTCTGGAACGTCAACAGCAAGGAACAGTTCAGACAGGAGTATAGCTTCCACAGCCATCACAGCCAGATTTTGGACAAGTTTACCAATTCCCACTCTAATGGTGAAATCATTTGGTTCACCCGCGAGCAAAACCGTGAACGCACGGTCTGCTGTAATTATATCCCTGAGTATTCCGGCCTTTTGTGCCTGTATGACAGCGCCATCTGGAGTCTGTTTGGACTGTACCCGATATCCCTTGCTTTCAAGTGCCTGTTGGATCTGTTGTGCAAGATCATTCAAGTTCTTGTTCCTACCCTGAAACCTTAGTTTCTTCTCTGCTACCATTTAAATCAGTATTCTCAACTTCAGTTTCGTTTAAATATCTTTTGTTTCAAATGAAAAATTTCCCTTGTTGATTTATGATCAACAAAATGCGAGGTCATGTGCACCAGGGGATTTTGCATCGGGCAACTTCCTAGCTTTTTCTTTTAATTCCGTAAACCGCGACTCCCAAAACTATAAGTGATCCACCCACCAGCATCGACAGATTCATGGGTTCTCCTATCAAGATTGCCGCAAAAGCAGCAGTTATGAAGGGAGTAATGTAAAGTGTTGTTCCAGCGACAGTGGGCCTCACGTATTTCAGCCCATCGAACCAAAGTATGTATCCCACGAATGTTGCCAGTATTCCCAGGAACAGTATGGAGATGATAAGATCGGTTGAGTGTATCCGAAAAATGGCAGCTGAGCTTCCTCCCAGAAAGGGAAAAAGGAGAAGCAAACCGAACAATGAGACAAATCCAGTAACGTTCAATGCATTATGCCTCTTAAGTAAGTCCTTCCCTAGAATGGTATAGACAGCCCATGACAGTGCACTCAGAACAACTAGGATCATGGAAACTAGTTCCGCCTCTTTCATTTCAGTTGGTTGAACAAGAATTCCCAGACCTAAAGTAGAGACAGCAAGACTGAGAACTAGTATCATGGAAAATCTCTCTTGTCCGAGAGCAATACTGAGTATCGCAATGAAAATTGGTTCAAGAGAAACAATGAAACTTGCATTTCCTGCACTCAGACCTTTCTCGCCATATATGAAGAGCAACTGATAAAGCAGCACACCGGAAATTGCCAGAAAAACTAATTGCATTATCTCTTTCCTACTGTACCTTTCTTTTATCATGATCAATATAGGAACAAACAGTATAGACGAGATCAAGAATCTTGAAAAGGCGATCTGTTGCGGGTCTAGATATGATAATGAAAATTTCATCAGGACGTATGTGATTCCCCATATCACTGAGGTTACTAAAAGCTCAATATAGCCCCGAATTCCATTGTTCCACTTCATTCTTTAAAGCTAATTTCAATCCAATATAAAATGTTAGATTA
>Ga0078972_1004410_pt1 | contig 38709 bp, 29 predicted proteins | sample YelNatPaOPGAMG01_FD_67568 | JGI IMG/M metagenome (GOLD analysis project Ga0078972, IMG submission 67568) | Hot spring thermophilic microbial communities from Obsidian Pool, Yellowstone National Park, USA - OP-RAMG-01 (SPADES assembly) (version 2) | ecosystem: Environmental > Aquatic > Thermal...
TGGAATCATCAATTAGGTTGTCTACGATCCTTACACGACAAAGGATACAGAGCTCTACGGTAGCTTTACATCAGATCTCATTCCTGGATTTTGGGTAGCTTTGTATTTTGAGCTCGCGCGGAGGGTCCCCCTGCTTGCTTGAATTTTGATTTGAACCATGGAAAGATTGCTCTGGAAGGTTGCCTGGCTCCTCATGGACTATTTGGATGGCGGTCTGAGCGCGTTTGAGTTTGGGTCGTGGCCAGGGTGGCCGAAAGGAGAGCCAAACCGGGCGCATGGCCGGTGGCAGTGGCTAGATAATCGCGCCCTGGGCAAACTCGCGCTTTATTCCGGCCAACATAAAATTTCTTGGCGCGCACGAGAGAACAATGAAACACACAGAAGAAAAAGAGAGCTTGCTAGGAACGGGATGGGCCTCTTCACATACAGCGCTTATTCTGTAAAGGATATTCTTCTCCGGCCCGATTTACATCCCGGGCCAGTTTTCCGAGCACTGGCATGACATTCTGGAGGAAATGGTTTCGCAAACACCTGGTCCGGCGGCCCGGGAGGCCAGCGAGAATCTAATTGAATAGCGTGATTAATTGCTCCAGGCCAAGGCTTCTCCTTATGCTTTAGGCCATGTTCGGCCTGCTTAGCGCGCTTGTGCTACTCGGCCCACAGCCCAGCCAAGCCCAGATTGATTCCGCGCTCGCGGTAGCGAGGGCCCTCCCCATGGAGGTGAGGGCTGGGCAGATCATCCTCTCTTTTCCGCCCCACCCAACATACGCGGCGAAATACTGGGTAGGAGGGGTTGTCATGAACAACAAGCACCACATAAAGTCAACCGAATACACGATAAAGCTGACATCGGATTTCATGAACGCGATGGAGATACCGCCTTTGCTGTCCTGCGACCAGGAGTGCGGAAGGGTGAACCGGCTCAAGAACATACCGGGCTACGAGACAACCCCATCGCCCGTGGAGATGGGGGCCTGGCCAAAGGACTCTGTCTACAAATACACGCTGAAGATGGGAAGGGATATGCGCGCGCTCGGCCTGAACGCGAACCTGGCGCCTTGCCTGGATGTGGCAGGGGACGAGAACGCCCTCCAGCGCAGGATGCTCAGGGTATTTTCCGGAAACCAGGACACGGTCGTTGAAAAGGGCTCGGAGTTCGCGCGGGGTTGTCGGGAGGGAGGGGTCCTGGTCGTGGCCAAGCACTTCCCTGGATACGGAGAGGAGAGGTGGAACTCGGATGTCTCTTTGGTGAAATACAGGGTTAGCCCAAAGCGTTTCGCCGATGACATAATGGTCTTCGCGAGGGTAGCGCCGTGGCTTGACGGGGTGATGATGTCAAGCCTGATCTATCCGGATTACGACTCGGTTCCGGCTTGCCTTTCAAAGAGGATAGTGGGATACGCCCACGCTATAATGCCCTGGGGGATAGTGATGACGGATGATCTGTGGGCCCCCGCTCTCAGGGAGTTTGTGCGCAAGGACTACGAGACCGAGTTCACCAAGGAAGACTTCGCCAGGATAACCCGGGCCGCTTTTGAGGCGGGGAACGACATGCTCCTCATCCTTGACGACAGGCGCGTTCCCGAGATGATCTCAACAATATGCGAGGTGTGCCAAGCTGACAAGCGCAAGGAAGAGCGGCTAAACCTTTCGGTAGCTAGGATACTCCTTGCCAAAGAGAGGCTTTACCCGGGCCTCATGGCCAGGCTTTACGCCAAGTATGTGGAGAGCGAGAGGTGATGCTCTTTATCATGGCTACCGTTGGACACAGGGGGCTGTGGGTTAGGGCCTCCTCGGCCGCATCCCCAGACTCAATACCCGAGATAATCTCCCTCGCCGAGGAGATGGACATAACCGACATATACTATCAGGCAGTTGTTGGCGGATACGCATATTACAGGTCAGAACTCCTGCCGAGGAGCCAGTATCTCACGAGGTTATCAGGGCCAGATTACGACCCGCTTGAGCGCCTGACCGCGGAGGCGCACGCGAGGGGAATAAGAGTCCACGCCTGGGTTAACTCCCTCCTGGTTTGGTCAGGGGAGGAGCCCCCCGAATCAACCTCCCACATATTCTACCGGCATCCGGAGTGGTCCGTGAAGGATGTCCTCGGCAGGGCCATGTTCGGCTATTCTCAGAAAACATGGTCATTCTACGGGCTTGACGGGCTCTTCGTTGATCCGGCCCTACCGGATGTGAGGGCTTGGCTCGCAGGGGTGTGCTTGGAGATAGCGATGAGGTATCCCGTTGACGGGATCCAGCTTGACTTCATAAGGTATCCTGGGACATGGTGGGGTCTTCCTGAGCGAGAGGAATCCAGCATGTTCTCCCTGCCCGAGTCGGAAGAACTTCGCTGGATGGAGCTCGTGCGCTATCCGACCCTCCCTTTTAGTGAGCGCTACAAGGTATGGCACTTTTGGCGGCTCAACGCGGAAAGGGAGGCATCGGTCTACGAGGCAGTGAGGGCCGTATCCGACACGCTAAGGTCTCATCCTGCAACGAGTTGCCTCAGGCTCAGCGCCGCTGTTTGGGCGAACCCTCCGGCCGCAGGGTTCAGGGTGGCGCAATCCTGGTGGAGATGGGAAGGCGCTGTGGACTACCTGGCCGTAATGTCCTACACCCAGGACACTGGAACCTTCTCGGATTACCTAGACTTTGCGCTCTCTGTGAGGCCGGAGGCTGTGTTTGGCATAGGGTTCCTTTGGCCGAATATGGAGGCTGAGGCCAGGGAGGAGGAGGCTGCGGTGCTCTCGCGCGGGGGCGCGGGGGTATCCTTCTTTGATTACACGAGGCTCGTCAACGAGGTGGACAGGGATAAGCTCTTGGGAAAAAAGCCAGCAGGCGAGCCGAGGAAAAGCAAAGAGAGCCTCGGCGCAATCCGGGGCGCGTTTTCCGATCCGCCCCCGCGAGGCCTAGTAGGGGAGGGGAGAGGGCTCCTTGTTGCCGGCGAGGACGAGGCTTTCGGAGACTGGCTTCTCCGGCTCTCGGCGGATCGGGAAAGGGACTTGAAGAGGTTGGGCCTCACCCGTGAGGCGTTTTATGAAAACTTAAGGGATGATGTTGCGGCTTTCAAGGCGCTGGATATGGCGATCTTCCCCGTGGGCGATGTTCTCCTCTCACCGCCGGGCAGGGAGATATCGTTCGCCTTCCTGCCTTTTGCTGGCGAAGACCCAGAGGCCGTCAAGAAGCGGGCAAAAGATGTGAAAGAACTGCCGCTGGACACGATTATATACCCCAAAGCGCTTGATCCCCTGGCAAAGGCTGTTTTCTCAGCCAAAAGAGGCAAGAGGGAGATATGCCTTGCGCCTGATGGGGTATATGTGTTTGAGGTTAAGAGGGAGATAAGCGCTGGTAAAAAGGTAAGGAGAAAGGATATCCCGCGAGAGCTCCTGCCAGTCTACATCGGGTGGACCATAAAGGCCCGGCTGGATAGGGCCCTCAGATAAAACACGAGGACCGTGATCCCCGAAAGTAATTGCCAGGCAACGCGGGCCGGCCTTATAATATAACACCTATGCAAAAAGCTACCATGAGCAAAAACAAGTATTCCTTGGACAGTCTTTTTAACCCGAAGGCTGTCGCTGTTATAGGCGCGTCTCGGAAGGAAGGCTCAATAGGCTACATGATCGTAAAGGGCCTGAAAGAGGGAGGATTTGAGGGGAAGATATACCCCATAAACCCGAACGCGGATGAGATACTGGGCATAAAGTGCTACCCCTCTATACTTGATGTGCCGGGCGAGGTATCCTTCGCCGTCATAGCGGTCCCGCAGAAGCTCGTCCTTGATGTGGTTGAGCAGTGCGGAAAAAAGGGCATGGATGGGGTGACGGTCATATCATCGGGCTTTGCTGAGGTTGGAAATGTTGAGGCAGAGCGGAAACTCCGCGAGATATGCGACAAGTATAACATGTGGCTCGTCGGGCCGAACATCATAGGAACCCTTTCAAACCCGGCCAAGTGCAACGCCTCGTTCTCGCCGCAACTCCCGTATCCGGGCAACATAGCCTTTGTATCCCAGTCCGGCGCGCTCCTTATCGGGCTCATAGGCCAAACCGTCCTCAAGAAGATAGGCATGTCCCATGTTATTTCTAACGGAAACATGGCGGGTTTGGACTTCGCTGACTTCGTGGAGGCCCTTGATAAGGACGAGAACACAAAGGTAATCTGCCTTTATATAGAGGGTTTCAAGGATGGAAGGAGGTTCCTTGAAGCGGCCAAGAGGTGCAGTAAGCCCATAGTGGCCCTTAAGGCTGGGGTATCCAAAAGGGGAGAGGTTGCCACCAGGAGCCACACAGGTTCTCTGGCCGGTTCCCCGAAGGTCTACAAGAGCCTCTTCAAGCAGGTGGGAGTGCTTCAGGCCTTCACCGTTCCAGGATTGTTTCACAGGGCAGAGGCCCTGGCGCACCTGAACCCCATGAGGGGGGATAACCTTCTCATCATCACGAACGGCGGGGGAATAGGCGTTCTCGGAACGGACGCGGCCGAGTATTACGGCATTCCACTGCAGGAACCCCCGCAGGACCTCCAGGATGCGATGCGGAAGTGGATGCCGGAGTTCGGCTCGCCGAGAAACCCGGTTGATATAACCGGAATGGGAGATAGGAAGAACTACTCAGGCGCTCTCCGGGACGCGCTTACCCATCCTTGGACCGATGGTGTTGTCGTTCTATACTGCGAGACAGCCCAGACGGACCCCATGGACATAGCGCAAGGCATATACCAGGTAATCCAGGAGACCAAAACCGAGAAACCCGTTGTTGTCGCTTATGTCGGCGGGGAGAGGAGCCAAGCCGCCGGTGAGTGGCTTATTCAGCATGGCATTCCGTTTTACGATGACCCTGAGTTCACCATGAGCTCAATGGGAACCCTCAGGGAATGGGGCAGATACCTTGAGAGAGCGAAGAGCAACGGCGAGTTTAAGCCCTTTGAGGTTGACAGGGAAGGGGTTAAGGAGATATTCAACCGGGTGAGGTCAGAATCCCGGCTCGCGCTAACGGAATACGAGGCGGGAATGGTTTTCAAGTGCTATGGACTGCCATATATAAAAAGCGTGATAGCGAACAACGAGCACGAGGCCGTCGGCGCGGCGAGGGCAATGGGGTTTCCCCTTGCCCTTAAGATACTCTCCCCTGACATACTGCATAAGACAGAGGCAAGGGGCGTTGTTCTGAACATATCCTCAGAGGATGGGGTCCGCGCCGCGTTTGACGCCATAATGCACAATGCCAGGACCTACAAACCGGATGCCAGGATACACGGTGTCCTTATACAGAAGATGGCCAGGCCAGGCGCAACCGAGGTCATAATGGGCGCCTCAAAGGACCCGCAGTTCGGGCCGGTGGTGATGTTCGGGCTGGGCGGGATATTCGTGGAGGTTCTCAAGGATGTTTCTTTCCGCGCCGCGCCGGTAAGCCCCTCGGAGGCCCTTGAGATGATAAAGGAGATAAAGTCATACGAGATCATCAAGGGCTACAGGGGCAAAAAGCCGAAGGATATTGAGTATTTGGCTGAGACCATATCCAGGTTGTCCCAGCTCATAACGGATTTCCCTGAGATAAAGGAGATAGACGCGAACCCGGCCATGCTGTATGAGGATGATCTGGATATAGTTGACGCGCTGATAACCCTTGAGGAATAAACTGCCCAAAGCTCTGGACTAAGGGAACATACGCCTTAAGGGGCGGGTCAAAAAAGCTTGCGCGGGGCCAACGAAAGCCTTATACTTTTCGTCCTGCCTAAAAAACCGGGGAAAGGACCCCGTATAGATAAATGGAAAAGGTCTCAGAAGAAGAAAGAGACAAGCCCCCCTCGCGAGGGGGGGCGGCAGTGATGGAAGTGGCCTCGGAGCCACTAACCGAAAGGACCCAGTGGGATGACTGGCGGTGGCAGTTGTCTCACGCGGTCCGAAAAGTGGAAGACCTCCGGCAATACCTGAACCTGTCACCCGAGGAAGAATCTGCCCTGAGAAGAGTGGAGTCCGTCTACCCCATCATGGCGACACCTTACTACCTCTCCCTGATAGACCCATACGACCCCAACGACCCCATAAGAAAACAGGTAATCCCCTCGCCTGAGGAGCTGGGCCAGCACGCTTGCGAGGACCCGCTGGACGAGGAAGCGGATAGCCCAGTGCCGGGGCTTACTCACCGCTATCCTGACCGTGTGCTGGTTGTGGTGACGAACTTCTGTCCGGTCTGGTGCAGGCACTGCACCCGCAAGCGCCTCTGGAAACGCCACGCCTGCAAAAAAGCTTATACCCTCCGAAACCTCCCCGCGATGCTGGATTACATAAGGGCCCACCCTGAGATACGGGATGTAATACTCTCCGGCGGAGACCCACTTACCCTCCCGACCCCGACCCTGGACAGGATACTCTCTCAACTCCGGGCAATCCCCCATGTTGAGATAATCCGCATAGGGACAAGGGTGCCTGTGACACTTCCGCAGAGGCTCTGGGATGAGCAGCTTCTGTTCGTGCTTGAGAGGCACGGCCCCATATGGGTCAACACCCACTTCAACCATCCGAAGGAGATTACGCCTGAGGCGGCGAGGGCTGTTGACTGTCTCCTGAGGGCGGGCGTCCCGGTGAACAACCAGTCAGTCCTACTGGCCGGGGTGAACGACGATCTTGGGGTAATGAAGGAGCTGGTAACCGGACTCCTGAGGATAAAGGTGAGGCCCTACTACCTATATCACTGCGATCCGGTCCAGGGCGCCATGCACTTCAGGACATCCCTTGAGAAAGGCTTGGAGATAATGGAGGGTCTGAGGGGTCATGTATCGGGGCTCGCTATCCCAACATATGTCGTGGATGCACCTGGCGGCGCTGGCAAGATACCGATCATGCCCAACTACATTGTCTCCTGGGGCGAGGATGGGGTCATACTCCGAAACTACGAGGGAGTCATGGTAAGATACAACCCGAAGGGCAACGGCGTATCCACAAAGTCAAGGCCAACAAGCGTCTCGGACCTTATCAGAACCGGCGGAGCGCTCGTCCCCGAAGGCAACCCACGCATGGGGAGAAGAGTGAGGCGACAGGCTCACTAGGCGCTAAAAAAGCTCTGAATCTTGAGGAGATGAAATGAGGATTGGTATAGCTTACGATCTCTTTGACCCTTCTTTGGTGAAGGAGGGGCCGCCTGACCTCTACGAGGAGTGGGATCAGGAGGTCACCATAAACGCCATAGCCGAGGCCCTCTCGCAAATGGGCCACGAACCCGTGCTTCTCGGTGGCGGGAAGGCCTTTCTTGACAGAATACTCTCCGACCCGCCGGATCTGGTCTTTAACATAGCGGAGGGCTACGGCACCAGGTCTCGCGAGGCCCACATCCCCGCCATCCTGGAATTCTTGGGCATCCCTTATACCGGCTCCGATCCCCTCACCCTCGCGCTCACCCTGGACAAGGAGCTCGCGAAAACGGTCGTCGCCTCAGCCGGGGTGAAGGTTCCGGCTTCAAGGACTGCTGAAACCGTTGCTGAGCTTGAGGAGGTTGAATTCCCGCTTCCGGCAATCCTAAAGCTCAGATGGGAGGGAAGCTCAATGGGCCTAAGGCGCAACTCAAAGGTTAAAACACGCGAGGAGATGCTGTCCCTTGGCAGATGGCTACTTGAAACATACGGCAGGCCCATCATGGTGGAGGAGTTCGTCCCAGGAAGGGAGATAACCGTTGGCGTGATCGGAAACGGCCGTGATGCGAGGGTATTCGCCAGCCTGCTCATTGAGCATGTTTCTCTGCCCAACGAGGACTTCGTCTATTCCATTGAGGCAAAGCGCAACTGCAAGGAGGAGATAAGATACACGGTTAATCCGCCGCTTGATGAGGCTACAAGGGTTGCGCTTGAGGAGTCGGCCCTTTCTGCATACAGGGTTCTGGGCTGTAGGGATGTCTCCAGGATTGACTTCAGGCTCGGCAGTGATGGGGAGCCCTATTTCCTTGAGGTCAATCCCTTGCCCGGCCTGAACCCAACCTACTCTGACCTCTGGATAATGGCGGATCAGCTGGGCATCAAGTATCAAGAACTCGTTGGGGAGATCCTGGGCGCGGCGCTGAAGAGGCTGGGAATGGCATAGTAAATTACAAAAAGGGCCCCGCCCGGGACAAGCCCGGGCGGGGGTTAGAGCACCTCCCGACTATCTTAGTATCGTTACCCTGCCTCCGGTTTGAAGAAGACGCCACAGGTAGACTCCCTCCGGCAGATGCGGCAGATCAACGGTAGTGGTTTTGCCTTTCGGCGAAAGCTCAAAGGAGGCGGCGAGCCTCCCGTCAACCGAGTAGAGCCGCAGTTGGCTCCCCTCCGGCAGATCCCCTTCAATTCTCAGAGCGTGCTCCGAGGGAATGAAGAGGACCCTTAGCCCACGAGCCGCGCCATCCTCCTGAGTAGCCATATAGACAGGCGCTACTGGCCTTGCAAAATATACATCACCTGTGAGAGAGATGTAAGGGGTGTTCCATACCACTACCGGCATAGTGCCGCCGAACTCAGAGCGAGAAGCCAGACGAAGACAGCCTTTGTCGGGCTCCACCCCATAAGAAAGCTCATCTGAAATAACGAGGGAGTCAAGGGATGACCCATCAGGTAAGTGCCAGTTAGACCTTTCTGCCACCTTGTCGGCTGGACACATCAGGAACTTTATGTTCCCGATGCCGTCGTTCTGTCTGTCGCAGTATTCAACGAAATAAAAGACAGCAGATGCCCCGGCATCAAACTGGACGCCATCTGGCGAGACCATGGGCAATCTGGTGTCCTGGTTATCGGTCTCCATCCAATAACCCCCCCAGCTCATCCCCAGATTAGTCGTGTAGAAAGCGTAGACATCGTGATCGGACCTGCCGTATCTGAGAGAGGCGAAGGCAACCGCTTCCTCGCCTCCCAGCGCTCCGGCGACAGAAACCTCGGCCACCGGATACGGCGCGTCAGCGTAGACCCCCTTCCAGGACTGGCCTCGGTCCAGAGTTGTGAGGATGTGAACCCTTTTGGCGTCATCGGGCAGGGAATTGGCCGCGTTGGCTTTGTAGATAATGTATGTCGCCCTATCCGTTGACCAGACCTCCGGCCCACCCACATAGCATCTGTTCCCGCCGAGGCTGAGAACCTTTGACCACGAGGCGTAGCGCGAACCCCTGAAGACCCAGATATACTGGACCCCGGTGAGCCGGTTCACGGCCCTCGCGGGGACAAACGCCATGTTATTTGGCCCACGGCCCCGCTCAACCGAAAGCCCCAACTCGGAAATATCAAAGTCCGCCGGCCTGGAAACCCAGACGCTCTGGAATGTCTCGGCAGGCCTATCGGAGGCGAATGATGCGACCTCAAAGCCGGTGTGGCCAGAACCATTTTCATCCTTCCAGAAAGAGGTAAAGGCGAGGTAGACGATGTTTGGCGTAGGGCCAGGATCAACAAATAGCGCTGGCGCCCCGAGGGAACCGCCGTAGGAGTTGTGGATCTCAAACACATAGGCCCAGGAAATGCCTCTGTCCGTGGAGCGGAATACCTCTATGTGAGCCTGTTCATCCTCCACCAGGACAGTGGCCCACATATTGCCCGTGGCGTCAACCGCAATAGCAGGGGTCCGCTCGTTCCTTGAGGTATAGGCTATGGGCGTGGGCAATATCCAGCCGCCGCCGTCAAAAAACGGGGTTGCAGCAGAAGAGGGGGTCTTGCCAACAACAGCGGCCGAGGGCACGAGCTCGCTCTCGGCCCAAAAAACCTCGTCGGAAAATGGCTTTAGCTCTTGATCTGAACGGATCAAAATGGGGTCTAGATATAATGCTCCCTTCATGAGGGAACCCGGAGCATTAACCGTAGTCCCCAGACACGGAGCTGATATAAGCGGAAATGCTAACCCTACAAGCAACAACCTCATTAAGATCAACCTCCTTGTTTCTCATCCTCTGAATCACATTCATATGATAAAGGAAAACGCGCGGATTGTCAAGGGCCGGAATTCCAAGGCTTCGTCCGGGGTAAGGATAAGCCCAGGCTTGTCCCGGAATCCCTTGCCGCGAGGGAGCCGGATTCCGATTGCTGGAAGAACCTCAGGATCCAGGGTTAAAATTTCGCCATGAGAAAGCTCCTGCCGTTGGTCGTGCTGGCCGGGTGCGTCACCATCCAAGAGGAACAGTATCTCACGGGCATGGGCGTGGCCCAGGGGTTCGCCGGGATTGATCTTTCATCGCCGGACACGGTCTCGCCTTACACATTCTCAGCCAAAGGCCCATCGGTCTGGGCCATGGACAAGAAGACCAAGGTCGGGTTCGGCGTATCTGGCGCATCGGTAAGCGACCTGCCCCAGGGCGATTACTACATCTACACCGCTCCGTGCGAACTCTTCTACGCGCCTTTGCCGGAGTGGAACCTGGGTTGGCTCACCCTGAACGAGGCCAGGTTCTACATGAGCGCGACGCCCTTTTTCCTAAGGGGGGACAAACCTCCCAACATGGCAATTGCTATGGGTTTGCACGCGCCGCTCCTCTGGCCTTTCGCCTTTGACCTCTGCTTCCTTGAGAATCAGAAGGGGGAAGCTGTCCCTGTGCGTGGGAGCCGGGCTTGACTTGACGCTCTGCTATAACGGAGCCCTGAGGCCGGACAGGGGATCGGAGAAAGGGGCAAGGTGGGTTACGACCCTGGCCGCGGCCGGCGTGGCCGCGCTTCTGGGAGGCGCGGGGTATTACCTTCTCCCTGCACGAGGGCGTCTCATAGTGAACCCATAACCAATGGCGTGGGACTAACAGGCTCAGGGGCGCGCCTACAGGAACTTCCCTGGATTCATTATTCCGGCCGGATCAAAGGCCGATTTGAGCTTTTTTTGGAGCTGGAGGGATAGGCTCGGCAGTTCCCACGAGATGTAGTCCTTCTTAAGCAATCCGACCCCGTGCTCCCCCGTCAACGAGCCTCCCAGTTGAAGGGCTATCCTGTAGATGGCTTCCCTGGTTAGCCTTAGCCTTTCGGGATCATCCTGTTTTATCTTGAAGTGAAGGTTCCCGTCCCCAGCGTGGCCGAAGATCACCACCTCCGAGCCGAGCCCGCCGGTTTCCTCGCGGATCCTTGAGACAGCCTCCGGTATAGCGCTCCTCGGAACGCAGACATCGTCGTCCGCCGAGCCCGGCAGGGCCTCCGCCAAGGAGCGCCTCGCCGACCAGAGCTCCCTGGCCCGCTTCTCGTCTTGAGCGACGACCACCTGGCTGGCGCCGTGGCCCTCGGCGAACTCAGCGGCCCTCTCCATATCGGTCCAGGCGCCTTCTTCTGTGCCGTCCGTTTCCAAAAGTAGCATGGTCCCCTCTGGAAGGGCGAAGCCTACGCTCCTGCGGATGACGGATACCCCCTCCCGATCTACCAGCTCCATTACCCTCGGCAGAATCCCCTCGCCTATCATCCGGCTGACTGCTCGGCAGGCATCCTGTTCCTCGGGGAAAAACGCCATGGCGGTCACCACGGCTCTCGGCTTCGGGATAAGCCTCAGGATGGCTTTCGTTATCACGCCGAGCGTCCCCTCCGATCCCACCACCGCTAACGCCATCTCGTATCCTGTGACGCCCTTTTTCGTTCTTCTGCCTAGCCAAACCGCCTCCCCGCCCGGCAAGACCAGCTCAAGCCCGAGGACATAGTGAGCCGTGAGACCGTATTTCAGGGCGCGCGGGCCTCCGGCGTTCTCAGCTATGTTTCCGCCCAGACTGCAGTTCTCAAGGCTAGCGGGATCCGGCGGATAAAAAAGGTTTTCGGCCTCCGCCTCCTTCTGGAGCTCAGCTGTGATCACGCCAGGCTCAACAACAGCGATCAGGTTCTCCGGGTCAATCTCCAGGATGCGGTTCATCCGGCTTGTGTCCAGGCATATCCCTCCGAGGACGGCCAGAGCGCCTCCCGTGAGCCCGGTTCCTGCCCCCCTGGGATAGACCGGGACACGCTCCTCGTGCGCTATTCTCAGGGCCACAGAGACATCCTCCGAGTTCCTGGCCAAGACGACAGCCTCCGGAAGGAACGGCCCCAATCCGCTCTCGTCCGCCGAACGCGATTCAAGGGCTTCCGGCTCCGTTTTCACAACCTCTTCGCCTAGCGCTCGCAAAAGCTTGTCAGCCCAAGCCTTCACGGGCAAATTATAACCCAACCCCCGCGCGAAATGAAATTGTCATCTGCTCGGCCGTATAATCTGGAGGTGAACGAGAGGATAATAGAATCCGCTTTTAGGGAATTGATCAGGGCAATTGGAGAGGATCCCGATAGAGAGGGGCTAGCGAGGACCCCCGAGCGCATAGCAGATCTTTACAGGCACATATTTTCCGGGGTTGGACGAGACCCGAAGGAGGTTTTCAAGGTCTACACCGTTGAGAACTACGACGAGATGGTCATCCTCAAGGATATAGACTTCTTCTCGGTTTGCGAGCACCACTTTCTGCCCTTTTTTGGCAAGGCTCATATAGCTTATATCCCCAACGAGGGGCGCATAACAGGCGCAACCCATCTCATAGAGGTTCTTGAGGTCTTCAGCCACAGGCCAACCATACAGGAGCGCTTAACCACCGATGTTGCGGATTTCCTCTACAAGAACCTAAGGCCCCTCGGGGTTCTCGTCGTGACGGAGGCAAGGCACCTTTGCCTTGAAATGACGGGAAAGGAAAAGCCAGGAACCAAGATAGTTGCATCAGCTATGAGAGGCTATCTGAGAAAGCCCGCTTCCCGCGCCGAGGCCCTTCGGCTCATCGGCAAACTGAGTATGGAATAACAAAAACCTCTCGCAAGGTTATAACTTTATTTTTATCCTTCTCCCCAATTCCCTTGTCCTTATGGTTTTCTTATTTCCGGCAAAGGAGACCTGGATCGTTATCTCGCCGCGCCAGGGTCCGAGGCCAAAGTGCAGGACCGCCGAGCTCTGGGATGTCGTGCCTTTGGCGAACTCAACCTGCCTCATCATAAGGGCGTTCCCCGCCGCAAGCCTCACCACCGCGCCCCTGGGCAAGCCCTCTATCTCTATCCAGGAGTTATCGCTCTTAGTCTCGTTGACCAGGAACCGGAAACCCGATCCGGAGCCTATCGCCAAATCCAGGTCCCCGTCCCGGTCAAAGTCCAGCGCGGCTGTTCCCCAGCCGTTGAGAACGCGCGCGCCCGCCAGCCAGGTTATATCCCGAAACCCCGCCTCGCCCGTCTCAGCAAGGGTATTCTGGTAAAGGTAGCTCCTCTCTTTCTCGTAAACTGAGGTGATGAAGAGATCTAGGTCCCCGTCGTTGTCAAAATCGGCCCAAAGAGGCTCCGAGTGGCACTCGTCGTATGTAATTCCCTTCTCCTCACGCACATCCTGGAAGGGGGCCTCACGGTTCCCCGTTGCCTCGTATAGGACGGTTTTCTCTGAAAAGTCTATGTATCTCGGATGAGCGAGGTTGCAGACCAGAAGGTCAAAATCCCCGTCGTTGTCAAAGTCAGCCCAGGCAGGGCCTATTGAGTGGCCGAACCAATCCCGGCTGTCCCTTCCTGCTACGCCGTAGACAAAGGCTGATTCCTTCAAGGCCCCTCCCTGGTTTATGTAAAAGAAGTTCCTCTGGAGCCTGTAGTTTGCGACATAGAGATCAATATCCCCGTCCAGGTCAAAGTCGCAGGCCGCAACGCCCCTCCCGCAGAGGGTCTCAGGCGCTACCTCCGCTGGCCTGAAGGTCCCCCTATCGTTTAAGTAAAGGATATCCGGGGTTCCCTTTCCGAGCCCGCCGGACTCGTAGTTGGCGAGGTATATCTCTGGCCAGCCGTCCCCGTTTAGGTCAAAGGCCGAGGCCCCTTCTGTGGGGAATGTGTCGGTTATCCCTACATTAACCTCCGAAAACCTCTTGCCCGTCTCGTTCCTGAAAAGCCTTTTGCTCTTGCCTATGATTAGTATATCATCCCAACCGTCCGCGTCATAATCAACGAAGAGCGCGCCGGAGCCTGATGCGCCCGAAAGCCCGAGCTTGTCGGTGACCTCGTAAAACCCTTTGCCTTTTTGGTTCTCAAACAGCCTTCCCTGAAGGAGGATATCATCCCAACCGTCCCTGTTGTAGTCGCCAACGGCCACGCGGGATGCCATGAGATCAGAGGGAAAGCCTAGCTCAGCCGTTTTATCGGCAAATACAATGCCCGAGTATCCGAAAATCTCCCTCGCGGAGCCGATTGGGTCAGAAACCCCCATATCCGCAAGCGCTTTTAGGGATTTCTCGGGCCATGTGTTCCTCGGAGACCCCAGGATTACCGATAGGAGAAAGTGCTCCTTCGCCTGGACAGCGTTCCCCCTGGCCCGCTCAACGACTCCCATCGTGTAGTGATAAAGGGAAACGAGGCCGAGGTCGTTGTTGCTTGGAGGGAGTTTGGCCTCCCTCCAGAGCTCCTCGTCCTGCTTGCCGGAGAGTATAGCATGGTAGAAGAGCGCCCTCAGCCTCCTCTCGTCAGGGGATTCCAGCCCATCTCCCTCAAGGGGTTTGTTCCCCGATAGGACAAAGGCCTCTCTCGCCCAACCCGCGGCCTCCGGAACATTTAGACCCAGGCTAACAACAATCCCCGCCGAGGCGAGGAGGAGCTCAGGGTCATCCGGCTTCTTTTTGGTCCACTTTCTGAGCTCGGATATCGCTCCGGCTGTGTCTCCGATGGCCAGCATTGAGACTACCTTTATCCTCAGAGGCCAGGAGAAAGCGGGGGATTTCCATATCCTATCCTCAAGGGAGGCTATGCGCCGGATCCTTTCCGAATCAGCAAGCGCTAGAGCGTTGTTGGCCAACTCCTTCAGATAAAGCACCGCTCCCGGGCAATTTGGCGAGAGGGAAACGAGCCTGAGCCCAACCGAATCCGCTTTAGCCTCGTCATCCGTGAGCCATATCCCAGAAAGCGCAATCCGCAGGGAAAATGTGTCTTGCTGGGAAGAAAGGGAATCCACGAGCCTCCGGAAACGGGCGCTGTCCGTCTTCAGGAGCGAAACAAGGTAATATTCCCACATCTCGTCGTTGAGGAGCTCCCGAAGCCCCGAAAAAAGCTCTATCGCCTGGGGGTATTTCCCCCATTTATAGTAGGTTATAGCTAGTTCTGCCTTTGCCCTGAGGGTATCCTCGCCGAGATATATAGCCCTTTTCAAGGAGCGCTCCGCCTCCGCGAACATGTGGCGTTGCCGGAACATGACCCCCTCGGATATATCTCCGGCCAAAAGAACAAGGCTAAAGATGAGCATATTGATATGATAATGGTCAAAGAGCCTGCGGGGCAAAATCGGGGTTGAGGGCCGTATTTTCCGTAAGGATATCGTGCGGTTGAAACCTCAATGCCCCCGGCATTATACTTGCATTATAGCATGGAAAAGTTCAAAATTCGTGTAGGGGAACATGAGTTCAGTTTCCCTTTGATACAGGGCGGCATGGGGGTTGGGGTGTCGCTTTCAGGATTGGCATCAGCTGTTGCTATATCTGGCGGCGTTGGCATTATAGCCGCGGCGGGAATCGGCATGATGGAAGCCTTATCCCTCGGAACTAGGGCCAACAAGGCTGATCCATTAGCGCTTTCAGTGGAGATAGCCCGCGCAAAGGAGCTTGCTCCTGGCGGTATTATCGGCGTCAACATCATGACCGCGATGAGCTACTATGATGAGCTTGTGCGCTCGGCAATAGAGGCAAAGGCGGACCTCATAATCTCGGGGGCCGGATTGCCCCTGAACCTTCCGGGCATAAAATCCGATTACCCAACGAGCGCAACCGCTCTAGTGCCCATAGTCTCATCCGGCAAGGCCGCCTCGCTCATAACCCGCAGGTGGCAAAGGGATTACAGCTACACCCCGGATGCTTTTGTGGTTGAAGGGCCGCTTGCCGGCGGCCACTTGGGGTTCAAGGTATCCGAGATAGACGATCCGGATTATTCCCTGGAGAGGATTGTCCCTGAGGTCATATCAGCGCTTGAGCCTTTTGGGCGCATTCCGGTTTTCGCGGCAGGGGGAATATGGGATGGTGCTGACGCGGCCAGGTTCATGCGCGCGGGCGCGGCCGGGGTCCAGATGGCAACCAGGTTCGTGGCCACAGAGGAATGCGATGCGGCGCCTGAGTTCAAGGAGGCCTACATCCGGGCGCGGGAGACCGTTATAATATCAAGCCCGGTTGGAATGCCAGCCAGGGCAATAACCAACCCGTTTCTCACGGCAATGGAAGCGGGCGAGCGCAGGCCAGTGCGTTGCCCTTATCACTGTATAATCACATGCAAGCCAAAGGAAACCCCTTACTGCATAGCCGAGGCACTGGTCACCTCAAAGCTGGGCAATACAAACGATGGTCTTATCTTTGCCGGAGCGAATGTGGCCAGGGTTCACGAGATAACCAGGGTGCCGAGGATAATGGATGAGATTGCAGAGGCTCTGGAGGACGCGAAACTAGGTGTGGCTTGACCCGAAAAGCTTGATCCCGCGCGAGGGATAAAGCCATAATTCTCACCTTAACAAAGGAGCAAGGAGATGATCGGCGCGCTGATTCTTTTCTTTATATCCTCAGAACCGCAGGTCCTCAACAGGCCGGACACGGTTAGGAAATACCTGGCCCTCCTCTATGACGCGGCCCACTCCCTCCCCCAGGACGCCAGGATGCGCGTTGACACATTCAAAAGCGGTATAATTAATGTTAATATCAGCTGGGACAGGTTCTACATAGACTACAACATCTTGGATGACAGGGATGAGCTCGTCTACTTCTCAAAGGATTTCCTCTTGGGGGTTACGCTTGACTCCTCCCGTATAACCCTGGACATCACGAGCAAATCCCACTCCGATGGCACAAAGTATTACGCTAATTACGGCTCCGTGAAGCCCAAAGGCACGAAGATAAGCTCCAGGGAATCCTTCTGGAACTGGATAGGACTGCCCTGGAGATAGGGTCCACAATTGCCCTGTTCCCGAAAGGCCTTATGTTTTATAATATTCATGTGAGGAAAGCATCCCTGGTCTTCGGCATAGCCTTGGGCTTAAGACTCCTGATGAGCCTCCCCTTCATCCGGAACCCCGGAATGAGCCTGCCGGCATACGGAGATGCCATTGGCTACCACAGGCTCGCGGTGAACCTCGTATCCGGCCACGGGTTTTCCCTATATCCCAGCCCCCCGTTCATCCCCGACTGCTTCAGGACCCCGGCTTTCCCCATGCTTCTCGCACTGTTATACAAGATTTTCGGGTGTTCTCCCCTATGGGGAATCCTTGCAAACGACCTCTTGGCCGCGGCCACTGCGCTAGCGCTCTACCTCATCCTAAAGAACCGTTGGCCCCGCGGCGCGCTGATCGCGGGGCTTTTATACGCTTTCAATCCGCTCTCGCTCATCTATTGTCAGGAGCTCATGACAGAAACATTTTTCACATTCTCCCTCGTTCTGGCCATCATTTTGCTCTTCAGGCCGGCCGCAAAATTCGCCTGGAAGAGACGCGCAGGCCCAAAAAGGCCCCCTATTCTCTTGATAGAGAAGGAGCGGGCGTTCGGCTGGCTTTTCGCGCTCGGCGGGGGGCTTTGTCTTGGGATTGCGGCTTTAACCAGGCCTGTAGGGCTTTACCTGCCTATTCTGATCCTGCCCTTCGTTGGAAGGAGGTGGCCCATGGCCGCTTTGGGTTTTCTTTGCGCTGTCTCTCCTTGGTTCATAAGGAACTGGGCCATTTACGGGTTTCCTTTCTTTTCCACGGTCGGATGGGTCAACATGGCCTACTACAACGCCGCCGCGGTTGTCTCTGCTGAGAGGGGAATAACCCTGAGGCAGGCGGACATCGTTATCTTCAACGAGGCCTCCGAAAAGCACGGGTGGGGAGTCATAGCGAGGGACGAGGACGATATATGGGCGTTTGAGGAGGATCCGGCGAAGTGGCGAGAGCTTGCGGGTATAGGGCTCAGACACATTCTGAGAAGCCCAGTGCTTTACCTTTCGGAGCACGCAAAGGGAACTCTGGGGCTTCTCGGCCCCGTTCACCCGTATCGTCTTCCGGCGGTCTACGGCCACAACCTTTTCCTGGAGGGAAAGAGGGTTGGGTCAGGGCCGGAGCTCTTCGCCCTCCTAGTGAAGAAAGGACCATCCGCTCTTGTGGCGAAAATATTTGAGGGTCTGCCTTGGTGGGGGATCGCCTTTTGGAGCGCCGCGTGTTTCTATCAACTGCTCCTTTACCTCCTGGCAGTCCTCGGGTTCGCGAGGAACAGACGAGAACCCTTTGCCTGGCTCCTAGTAATCCTGTCCGTTTATTTCATTCTTATACCGGGCCCAATGGCGGTGCCGCGGATGCGACACCCCGCTGACGCTCTTTTGGTTTTGCTCGCGGGAATGTTGCGGTCCAGGAGCTAGCTCACATCGGGCAGGGTAGGGCCAGATCTATTTCCGCTCCTCCTTCCTGAGAAGCCACGCGGCGAGGATGATGAAAATGAGGTTCGGGATCCAGATAACTGGATGGGGGAGAACCCCTCTGTTTGAGAGCTGCTCTCCCGAAAGAAGCATTATGTAATAGAGGACAAAGATGAAGAAGGATATCCCGAAAGCAGTTCCGTAGCCCCCGCGTCTAGTCATTACCGCTATTGGCACCCCAAGCAGGACGAATACCAGGCCAGCAACCGGCAGGGCGAGGCGCTTGTGCAGTTCAACCCAAATCTGCGCTAACCTAATTTGCACGGATTTCCTCGCGTCAGGGTCCTTGCCCAGCCTTCTCATATTCTTCTCCTGTTCCCCTATCTCCCTAGCCAACTGAGGAAGGAGCTTCTCCTTGTCAGCCCGGAACTGGCGCTCCTCTTTGAGCGCCTCCGGATTAATGGGTATCTTCATCCTGTATTTCCCGAAGGACATCACCCTGTATACCCCTTTATCCCGGCCCATTGCCTGGTGAATCTCCCCGTCCTCCAGGGCAAATACCATAACCGTATCCCCTGAAACGAACACCCTTCCCCTTTTCGCTATTATTGTCTTCGGCTCATTGCCTGAGAGCTCCTGTATCTTTACATCCTCAATAGCGCCGGTCCTGTCGTCCTTGTCATCAACATACACGAGGTAGTCCTCTATCTGGGTGAAAAGCCCCTTCTTTATCTGGGCTACGGGGCGCTTCTGACCTATCTCCATTAAAAGGACCTTCAGCCTGTGGTTAGCCTCTGGGACGAGGTAGTTGTTCGCCCAAAAGAGAAAACCCGTAAGAGCGACCGCTCCGATGAAAGGTCCAACCGCCAGGCGCTTGGATGATATGCCGAGGGCCTTGGCGGCTAGAACCTCGTAGTCCTGCGCCATCCTTCCGAAAGCAACGAGGACCGAAACCAGAACCGCCATCGGCGCGGTGAAAGCGAGGATAAATGGCAGGGTATAGGCTACTACGAGGCCGACCGTGGCTACGGGAACCCCTTTGCGTATCAAGAGGTCCATCAGGTCAAACATCCTGTCCAGGAGCATGATCACGGAGAATGTCGCTAGCGCGCCAAAAAACGGCGACACAACCTGTCTGAGGATCATCCTGTCCAGGGTCTTCATAATCCTATATCACCATCATATCCATAAGCTCGTGAACGGGCATCTCGTCCAGGGTCTCGGGGTCCTTGAACAGCGCGACCATCTCTTCAACCCGGTCGCCCGGGAACCTCGCGAGCATGTTTGACCTGAACTTCTCAAAAAGGAGTGGCAAGGCCTCGTGCCTGCGCCTCCTGTGGCCTATCGGAAACTCTACCTCCAATTTCCCTGTTGTGGAGCCGTCCTTGAACCTTACCTCAACAGCGTTCGCTATTGAGCGCTTTTCGGGGTCAAGGTAATCCGCGGAGTATCTCGGATCCTCAACAACAGTCATCTTTTCCCGGAGGGCATCTATGCGGGGATCCGCCGCTACCCTGTCCGAATATGAATCCGCCGTGATCTCCCCGTATATGAGCCCAACCGCTACCATGTATTGTATGCAGTGATCCCGGTCGGCGGGGTTGTGCAAGGGGCCTGTCTTATCTATTATCCGCTTCGCTGATTCCTGCGTGGTGATGATAACCTCAGATATCTCATCAAGCCTGTTTCTGACCGCAGGGTGGAGCCTCAGAGCGGCCTCCAGCGCGGTCTGGCCGTGGAACTCAGCGGGGAAAGCTACCTTAAAGAGGATATTCTCCATCACATAACTGCCGAGAGGCTGAGCGAGCTTGACCTCCTGTCCTCTGAACCAGGCGTCCTGGAACCCCCATGTCTGAGCGGAGAGAGCCTTGGGATATCCCATCTCTCCGGCCATCCCCCAAAAGGCGAGCTGAACCCCCCGGCTCGTCGCGTCTCCCGCGGCCCAGGATTTCCTGGGTCCGGTCTGAGGCGCGTGTCTGTAAGCTCGTAGGGTTGCTTCTAGAAACGCGTTTGATAAAGCGCTTATAATCTCGTCCCTCCTGCCCCCAAGCATGGCCGTTGCCACAGCGGCTGAGGCAACCTTTACGAAGAGGACATGGTCAATCCCGACGCGGTTGAGGCTGTTCCCGAGCGCGAGGACCCCTTGGATCTCATAAGCCTTCACTGCCCACGATAGGATGTCCCTAACCCTCATCGGCTCCTTGCACCTTGCCGCGGCCTTCTGGCTCAGGTGGTCAGCCACTGCAAGTATAGCGCCGAAGTTGTCCGAGGGGTGGCCCCACTCCGCCGCGAGCCATGTATCGTTGTAGTCAAGCCAGCGTATCGCTGTCCCGATGCAGAAAGCGGCCCGTATAGGGTCAAGGATGAACTGGGTTCCTGGGACCCTTGAGCCGTATGGAACGGTTGTTCCGGGGACCGTAGGCCCCATGAGCTTTGCGCAATCAGGGTAAGAGAGGGCGAGGGCCGCACACCCCAGCGAATCCATAAGACAGAGCCGGGCCGTGTCAAAGGCCTCCCGGCTCGTCACCCGGTATTCAACCGCGTAGTCCGCTATTTCAGAAAGGACGCTGTCGGGTTCCATAGCCTCTTATCTCTTCTCAAGAGGGACGAAGGTGAGGTTCTCAGGCCCCACATACTCTGCCCTCGGCCTTATTATCCTGTTGTTGGCCCTCTGCTCAATGATGTGGGCTGACCAGCCTGAGGTCCTCGCCATGACGAATATGGGCGTATACATCTGAACGGGTATGCCGCAGAGGTAATAGAGAACCCCGCCGAAGAAGTCCACATTTGGGAAAAGCCTCTTTTCCCGCCACATTACCTCCTCAACCCTCTCGGCCATGTTGTAGAGCCTCATGTCCCCTGCTCTCTCCGATAGCCTTTTCGCCCAAGACTTGGCTATTGCGTGCCTCGGGTCAGAGACCTTGTAGACCCTGTGGCCGAACCCCATTATCTTCTCCTTCCTGGCAAGGGCTTCCAGGGTCTTTTTCTCCGCGTCATCGGGGTCAGAGAAGCCCAGGAGCATGTTCACAGCGGCCTCGTTCGCGCCTCCGTGCAAAGGCCCCCGGAGCGCGCCTATTCCCCCGCATATCGCTGAGTAGAAATCCGAGAGCGTTGACGCTATCACCCTGCACGTGAAGGTTGAGGCGTTGAACTCGTGCTCAGCGTAGAGAATGAGGGTAACATCAAGCGCTCTCTCAAGCGTGGGGTCGGGTTCCTTTCCGGTCAGGAGCCTGAGAAAGTGTCCGGCCGTTCCCTTGTCCTCCGTTTCGGTATCTATCCGTTTTCCGGTCCGGCTGAAGTGATACCAGTAGAGAAGCATGGAGGGGAAGGAGGCAAGGAGCCTGTTGGCTATCCGGAACTGATCCCTATCCGGGCCCTCGGGTTCCATTGTGCCGAGCGCGGAGCACCCTGTCCTCATGACATCCATTGGGTGCGCGTCCGGGGGGATCTGCTCCAGGATGACCCTGAGGCCCTGAGGAAGCCCCCTCATTCCAGCGAGGGTTTTTCTGTAGGATTCAAGCTCCGCGGCGTTCGGGAGCTTCCCGTAGAGGAGCAGGTAAGCCACCTCCTCAAAACACGCCTCTTTTGCCAGGTCCTCCACCGAGTATCCCCTGTAGTGGAGGCCCTTTCCCTCCTTGTCAACGGTGGCAATGGCTGTCTCGCCAGCTATCACGCCCTCAAGGCCTGTAGGTTTCTTCAAAGCTTCCATGATGAAAACCTCCGGTTTCGGGGCTATTATAAAGGTATTGGAGAACCTCGCGCCAACATACGATCTGGGTTCTCACACCTTCTCAAACCCCATGCTCATTTCGGAATCATTCCATCCGGATCGTTTGTTGCGAAAGACTAAATCAGGCCGAGCCTTTTCCTCAGCCTCTCGTAGTATTGCCTGTATTCGTCAATGTAGCGGTCATATGGAAACTCAGGCAAAAGCTCGCCCTTTGCCAGCTCACGAGCCCTGGCGAGAAGTTCCTCTTTCTCAGCAGGATCAGGGGTGGCGTCGGCCTTGCGTATGAGATCCTCGATCTCGCCAAGGTCAGTCCAGACCTCGCCCTCAATGTGGTAAAAGTCGTGTCTGTGGGCAATAAGGGAGCTGGCGCCCAGGATCCCTCTACAAAAGCTCACTGCCTGGTAAAGCAGTTGGCGGTTCTTCCCGGTGTATTTCTTTTTGGGCCACAGGAGATAAAAGAGGTGGTCGCTGGCTATCCTGTGCCTAGGGGACAAAAGCAGATAGATGAAAAGCATGGCCGCCTTTATGCTCCGCCATTTTATCGGGTTTATATCATTTCCGTTCACGCTCACCCTTAGGTCTCCTATAAGATAAGCCCTGATGCCTTTGTCCTTAGAGGAGCCCAGGGCTTCACGGAAAAGGGGTTCTATCCTGTTCATAAACTCGCCCAGGACAGGGTCCTGCCTGAATACGGGATTCATTGCCGCACGAGGGGCCAGGAATTTCACGATCTTAAAGAAAAGAGGGTTTTCGGTTCGCCAGGCGAGGTAAGCGGCGGAGAGGCCGGAGAGGAATACCTCCATGTGCTGGTATGCCCTTTCGTAGTCCAGCGCGGCCTCAAAAAGGCTCTCCACAATGGCTGTCTCATCCCCGGAAAGGAAAGCCTCTATCGCCCGGCAAGCGGCGCGCTCGGCCCAACTGCCCTTCTTCGCAAGGCTCACGCATCTTCTTATCAGGCTACGGGGCGGAGGCTCTGTGCCGGCAAACCACGCGAGATTCATTGCCTTGGCCAGAGGAGTAGCTGAGTAGGCCGCTCCAAGTTCCGAAAGCCCTTCAGTCACCTCAATGATGGTCTCGGAGGCCTCGTTCAGCTTCCCGATAAATCTGAGGGCATCGGCTTTAACTTCAAGCATTCCAAGCCAGAGATCGTTCCTGTTCATCGTTTCAAGAATGGGATCCAGAATACCAAAGCATCTCTCAGGCTTTCCCTCAAAAATAGCCAGCTGGGACATGATGTAGGCAAAATTGAGCCGTAGTGTGGAAGATAATTTTTTGCTAAGCCTTGCAATCTCAGCCTTCACAGCTTCATATTCGCCGCGTAGCAACATATTATCTGTAAGGTGTAATCTTGCATTTGTAATTCCAGTTTGATCCCCTGTCCGTTCGCTTACATCCAGGGCTTTGATGAAGTAGTTGTCTGAGAGTTCCAGCTCGCCCATTACCCTGTAAGCCACACCCATCTGCGTGAATGTATACCTCGCTAGCTCTGGCTTATCCGCTACTTTCGGCAACAACCTTGCTCCTCTTTTCGTTGCATCAAATGGCATATCTCGCAATACGGCAAGGGATAGGTCTACAATGGAAAGGGCCAGGGGATCTTCATGTCTCAGAGTCTTTCTGAACTGCTCCAGTTCACTCAGGTTCCCCGGGGTGAACATCTCACGAGCCCTTTTGACCCTATTTAAGGTATCCATAGGGAACATTATCAGGCACGAATGCGATCAGATTCAAATAGGACAAGGGCTATGGGCATCCTGTTTTAGTTCTGTTTGAGGAACGCAGTTACAATTATGCCCGCATGAAAGCGCGGAGGTGTAAGGATGAGTAGCTGGCTATTTTGGGAAAGCTTAGAGCTTTGTGTTTGGGCCAAGATATACGGCCGACAAGGGAGTGCAAAACCCACTCCCTCACGGTTGGCCTGTGGGCTTTTGCAGAACAAAGGCGGTCGTGAGATGAAACCCGTGGGCCGGCCCCGGAACCCTCTCACCTCCCGTTCTGCCGGAGCCGGCCCGTTTTTTGAGCAGGCAATGAGAACCACGGAGGTTTCAAGATGATTGGACTTATCATGGTAACGAGCGCCCTGGTGGCGCAGAACCTCTTCGCGAGGACATACGGAGGAACAGGCAATGAGTGCGCTTATTCCTTGATAGTAACCGCTGATGGCGGCTATGCTGTCGCCGGCGGCACAACCAGCTACGGGGCTGGCCTGGATGATTTCCTGGTCATCAAGCTGTCATCCACGGGAAACCTGGAATGGGCGAGAAGCTTCGGGGGAACAAACATGGATGTCGGTTATTCCATAATCCAGACCACGGACGGGGGCTATGCTGTCGGAGGAGAAACCCGCAGTTTCGTGGCGGGAAGGGATGTGAATATCGATTTTCTCGTGCTTAAACTATCGTCCACGGGAAACCTGGAATGGGCCAGGACCTTCGGGGGGCCGAATGAGGATTTTCTTCGTTCAATAATACAGACCTCTGATGGGGGATTTGCCACTGTGGGATCCACGAGGAGCTATGGGGCTGGCCTGGATGATTTCCTGGTCATCAAGCTGTCATCCACGGGAAACCTGGAATGGGCGAGAAGCTTCGGGGGAACGAGCTATGACGATGCCTTCTCTGTAATCCAGACAACTGACGGAGGCTATGTTGTCACCGGAAGCACGGTAAATTTCGGGGCCGGGGGCTGGGATTTTCTCCTGATTAAGCTCTCATCCGCCGGGACGCTTGAATGGGCAAAGACACTCGGGGGTGCAGGGGACGAATCGGTGCGCTCCATAAGCTTGACTGCGGACGGGGGGTTCGCGGTCGCGGGATGGACCCTGAGCTTTGGGGCTGGCTCCTACGATTTGCTGATGGCGAAGCTCTCATCCGCCGGAACGCTTGAGTGGGCGAGGACTTTTGGGGGAACGGATTGGGACGATGCTTTTTCCATGGTCCGGGCCCAGGATGGCGGATACACCATCGCGGGATGGACACAGAGCTTCGGCGCCAGCGGTCAAGATATACTGATAATCAGGCTGGACACAGTAGGGAATTATCCGGACTGCGTTGAGCTCTGTTCGCCAACTACAACGAGCGTTTCTCTATCTGCTCATTCCCCGGCCGGAGGCGCGATCTGCTCCCCCTCAACCGCAAGCCCGAACCCAACCTCTGGAACGCCCGGCTTAACGATTGCTGATGTCTGTCCATCCCAAGGTATCTCCGAGGAAAAGCGGGCAGGATCCGCGCCCGGCATAACCTGCTCCCCGGTCCCTGGCGGCGTCCTGTTTATGTCCCCTGAGGCCATGGCCATAAAGATCTACTCGGCCGATGGCAGGGTTGCCTACTCCGGGAATCTGGAAAGGGGCGAGAACCTGATAGGCCTTGACCAGGGCGTTTATCTCTGGCAGGCAGGCGCATACAGAGGAAAGGCGGCAGTAAGATGAAATGGAAGGAAAGGATCAGGGATTTCATGGTTGTTCTACATGTGGCCTTGATGATGGGCGCAATCCTCCTCATTGCCGCAATAACTAGATAAAAATATATCACCTGGCAACGGCCTTGCAGAATAAAATCCTATTTCCTCTCAGGCGGGTTTTTATCTGTTCCAACCTATTCCTCACGGCCCCCGTCTAGGCTATGCCGTCTGACACGGCCTATTCTCTAACTTCTTGCCCATCAAGGAGGTGGTTTATGCTTACTTATGTGGCCGGAACGCCATAGCTAAAACCCCTGCTGGGCCGCATACTTATGGGATCACCATAGATGACCTGGTGCACCACTTGAAAAAGCTTGACAAGAAACAGTAGACTATGCGCCTGAAAAAGGAGGTGTTTTTGGTAAGACTTCATAGGAGACATAAAGGACAGATGTTTGTGTCCCTATTTCTCAAGGGTTTTCGGGCTAGTGCCTCCGGCTATCCTTCGGATCGCTTTTTTATGTTGTCCGGAAACGATCGCGATGGAAAACGGGGATTAAGGGCCTTGACAAACCATGAAATTTTTGGATTGAAGAGGAGGATGAAAAATGAAGGGAGTAAGCCAAAGGACAAAGCTAGCGTTTCTGAATCCCGCCTGGATTCTGTTCTGGCTAGCTATAACGCCGCGCTCAGCCGCGGCCGAACCTGGCCTGCCAGGCTCAATCGGCAGGACAAGAATGGCCTTTCCCTTGGAGGGGCCGGGGTTCGTCCTGGAGCCGGCCAGGTTCTCCTGGGGGTTCGGTAGTTTCGGCGAAAACGGCTTCCAATCCGCAGATTTCAGAATCAGCGCTGAGATATCCTTCCTGCCCTGGGCATCATTGGCGCTCGGGATGCCGTTTTACCTGGATCACTGCTCTGATTGGGCCTTTGGCAGGGGAGATCTGTTTTGCGGCGCTGGTTTGCGGTGGAGGCCTTGGGCCGACAGGAGCATTTACCTGGCCCTCTTTCCGTTCATGACTATACCAACGGGCCAGGACGGGTTCTCGGATGATTCCCTGAGAAGGTTCTCCACCGATGGGCTTGACTACGGGGTCCTGGGCACGCTTTCGGCGATCCCATGGAACAGATGCCTCCTCGGCCTGAACATAGGAGCCTACAATCCGAACCAGGCAAGCGGCTACGGCTCCCACACCAATCAGGTGATATACAGAGCCCTTGGAATAAGGCAGATTTCAAGCTGGCTATGGCTTGGCGCTGAGCTATCTGGCGAGTGGTTCATCCTTAACAGCCTTGTCCCTGAAATTTCATACATTGCTGGCGGCTCACCCCTTAGGCTGAGCCTTATTTCCAGGTTTAAATCAGGCCTTTTGAACCTGGAGCTTTCCACGGGCTTCTACCTGACCAAGAGGCGCGTTCGGAGGGGCGACAGCCTCGTTTATCCCCAGCCACTATATACCCTGCCGGTTGGGGATATGACCTGGGAGATATCGGGCGGATTTTCTGTAGGCAACAGCGGTTTGAATGCAGAGATCAGGAGAAGGCCAGAGGTTGCCGGAGGGGTTATCGCGGGCAGGGCTACATATCCGGATAGCACGCCCGCTGTGGTGAAGGTTGAACTTCCTGCTCTTGGGCTCGCTACATTATCCGATAGCTCGGGCAGTTTTGCTCTTGCGCCCGTGCCTCCGGACAGCTATATGGTTTTCGTGTCCGGCCAGGGTATAGCATCAATGGAGCCGTTAAAAGTCCTGGTCATGAAAGGCGAGACCACGAGGCTCAATCTCACTGTCCAGAGGATAAAGCCGAGCAAGGTCAATGTGATCCTGAGGGACATAGTGACCAGAAAGGAGATAGATGGCCTGGTGATGGTGGAGGGCATCAACAGTAGCGGAGCAAGGACCCCGAACACCTTCAGCGTGCCCAAAACCGCCAGCTTTCCCCTCATGCCCGGAGCGTATGTTATTACCGGAAAGGCGGACGGTTATTTCGCGCAATCAATGCCCCTTACCATAGCTGACAACCACGATGTCCAAATCGTCATAGACCTCATACCCCAGGGTTTCATACTTGAGTTCCCGGGAGTCCTCTTTGAGTTCGGCTCCGCAAGGATAAAAAAGGATGCTTATCCTGTTCTGGATTCAATAGCGAGCGTTGTCAGGACTGTTTTCGCGGCTAACCCCAACCTCAAGATAGAGGTCGGGGGATACACCGATAATGTGGGTAGTCTCAAGGCCAATATGAGGCTGTCAGAGGAAAGGGCTAAGGCCGTGGCAAATTTCCTCACAGAAAACTACGGTCTGAACCCCGATAGGGTCCTTTACAAGGGCTACGGCCCCGCTCACCCGAGGGCGCCTAATACAACCGAGGAAGGTAGGTCAGCTAACCGTCGGGTAGAGATAAGGTTTCTGGAGGTAATATGATGGAGATACCCCTTTCAAAACCCGATATAACCGAGGCTGAGCGCCAAGCAGTTCTTGATGTTCTTGCGTCGGGAAGGTTGTCCCTCGGGCCGTATCTTGAGAGATTTGAGCGCGCTGTGGCTGATTATGTGAAAGCCAGACACGCCGTAGCCGTTTCTTCAGGGACAGCTGGGCTTCACCTCTCGCTAATCGCATCAGGGGTAGAGCCAGGAGACCACATAATAACCACGCCGTTCTCGTTCGTTGCCTCGGCCAATGTCATACTCTATGTAGGGGCGAAGCCGGTTTTCGTTGATGTAGAGCCAGATACAGGGAACATATCGCCAGAAGCCGTAGAGGAAAAGATAAAGGATGAGTATGTCCGCTCCGATGGGAACTGGGTTTGCTGGAAGGATGGCAGGAGGCTCCGCGGCATCCTTCCTGTCCATGTGTTCGGCCACCCTTGCAGGATGGATGAGATAAACGAGATAGCCCGCAAATACAACCTTATTATCATAGAAGATGCCTGCGAGGCCATGGGTTCACTCTATTTCAGCAAGAGCCAGAACAGGTGGCTACACGCAGGAACAATCAGCAGGGCCGGGGTCTTCGCCTTCTACCCGAACAAACAGATTACAACAGGCGAGGGGGGTGTCCTGGTGTCGGATGATGAGGGTATAGCACGGCTCGTTCGGAGCCTCTCCAACCAGGGCAGGGACGACATGGGGACCTGGCTGGTTCACCCGCGCTTGGGCTACAACTACAGGATGGACGAGATGAGCGCGGCTCTGGGTTTTGTCCAGATGGAGAGAATTGAGGAGATGAGGTCAAAAAGGAGAAGGGTGGCCGCGCTATACAACGAGATACTTAAAGAAATTGAGGAGATTGAAACCCCGCCGGAAAAGCCATACGCTGAGGTCAACCCGTTCGTTTATGTTGTGAAACTGAGAATTCCGGGCAGGGATGAGCTCATGAATCACTTGGTTTCAAACGGCATAGGCACAAGGCCGTATTTCACCCCCATCCATCTCCAGCCCTACTACTCCGAGCGTTTCGGGTTCAGGAAGGGGATGTTCCCTGTGGCGGAGTCTTTGGGGGAGACCTGTTTCGCTTTGCCATTTCACAACAGGTTAACAGAAGACGAGATAACCTATGTGGCCGAGAGGATCAAAAAGTGGCTCTCCACGAGAAAAACAACAATAAGGGGAACGGAGGATGAAAAAACTAAAGAAGCTTTTGAGACCAAACCTCTATAAGAGAACAGCCTTCTACCTAGTGGGCGAGATAATCCTTGTCCCCGTGAGCGTCTTTCTGGCTTTTGCGGCGAGGTTTGAGGGGCATATCCCAGACGAATATGTTCCTGTGGCTTTCGGCGCGGCCGCTTTCGCTACAATAATTGTGCTTGCGCTGAACGCCCTTTCCGGCTTCTACAGGATGAAATGGGGAGCCTTTGGGATCAGGGATGCCATATACGGCGCTGGTGTTATATCATTCATAGCCATCCTGATGCTTTTTGCCTCCCTCACTGGCGCACTGCCGCGCTCTCTTCCATTGATATGGCCGCCAATAGCCTTCCTCGTTTTCCTCTTGTTCCGTGGGGGCAAGGTCATAGCCTCATGCGTCTACAACAGGCTCTCAAGACTGAAGCGCCCTCCGTGCGTTCTCGTCATACCATCCGATGGTCGCCATAACCTAATTGACTTCCTCTGCAGTTCACAGCTCATCCCATACAGGGTGGCCGGCATCGTTGACCCAAACCCCCACAATTCCGGCTCCACCATACACGGCATAAAGGTTCTCGGAACCCCGGAACACATACGCCAGGCTGTAAAGAAGGTTAACGCTCGGTGCGTCGTTGTTGTTGAGACGAACCCTCCGCAGTTCCAGCTGGGCGATCTTTGGGAGGACCTGAAGGAGCTTGATGTTGAGGTAAGGCTCATTTCATCGCGCGGTGGAAACAACATAAGACAAATAGAGGCCTCGGATCTGATAAAAAGGGAACCGGTCAAGGTCAACCTTGAGAGCATAGGGCGTTTTATAAACGGCAAGAGGGTAATGATAACCGGAGCGGGCGGTTCCATAGGCTCTGAGCTTGCAAGGCGCGTAGCGGAGTTTGGGCCCGAAAGACTGATCCTCTTTGAGAGGGATGAGACAGCGCTATTCAGGATAAACGAGGAGATCTCCGAGCGAACGCCGTGCGCTGAGCCCTTCCTCGGCGATATAACATCCGAGGACGACCTTGATGAAGCATTCTCTCGCCATAGGCCTCATCTTGTTTTCCACGCGGCCGCATACAAGCATGTTCCCATGATGGAGGCCTACCCCTCCAGAGCGGTGATCAACAATGTTTGGGGAACATACCTCACAGCGAGCAAGGCAATTGAGCACGGCGCTAATGTGTTCGTCAACATATCAACCGATAAAGCAGTGGAACCCGAGAGCGTTATGGGCGCAACAAAGCGCATAGGTGAGATGGTCGTGAGGGCACTCTCAGGGAGCCGAACCCGCATGTGTTCGGTTAGGTTCGGGAATGTCCTGGGTTCCAGGGGGTCTGTCCTTGAGCTCTTTGAAAACAGAATAGCCGAGAGAAAGCCGATCTTCGTGACCCACAGGGATATGGAGAGATACTTCATGCTCGTCAATGAAGCAGTCCTCCTGGTCCTGGAGGCCGCGGCCCAGCCGGAGGAGGGGCTCTATGTGCTGAACATGGGCAAGAGGGTGAACATATACGAGATGGCCGAGAGCCTCATCAGGATGTCCGGCCTCACCCCCGGAAAGGACATAAGGATAATAGTTACCGGCAAAAGGCCCGGCGAAAAGATAGTTGAGGAGCTCTTCTGGCCCCACGAAACCCCTGTGCCCCTTGTGGAAGAAAGGTTCTACATGATAAAGGCAGACCTCCCGGTAAGCCCGAAAGCGCTTCTTGATAGGGTTTTACAGCTTGTTAATGCGGTAAAGGAGAACCGCTACGATGGCGATCTCAGGGACAAAATCCTTGAAATAGCCTGGATGGGCGCTAAAACCAAGGAGAAAAAATGGCTTGGGGTATCTTGAGCCTCTTCGTCATTTGCGCTGAGTGCAAGCCGGGCGACGCGTTCTTCATAAGGTTCTTCAGGGATGCAGCACTCTCGGACACCTTCTTTGTAGAGGAGGACACGAGCATATACATCCCCCTTGCCGGGCAGATCAGCCTCGCCGGCGTGGAGAAAGAGAAAGCCGTTAAATTCCTTGAGGATACCCTCCTTTCTTTCTACGCGAGGCCCCTGGTCAAGGTCTACTCGCTTTCCAGGGTCTACATGACTGGCCAGGTTGAGAAACCAGGGCCTGTCTATCTCATGCCATCGGAGGGTTTCATTGAAGCTGTTGCAATTGCTGGGACAAAGGACAGGGCTGATCTGGCAAGGGTAAAGGTGATAAGAGATGGCAAGACAATAGGGCTTGACCTCAGGAGGCCCAGAACCGGCGAGACCCCGCACGATGGCGACCTGATAATCGTTCCAAAGAGCCCTTGGCCAACGCTGATGGAGGTCTACTATGTGTTGGCCGGGGTTGCTGTGGCTTGGTCCCTTTACCTTAACATAAGGAGATGAAAGCGTGATCGGACTCAGGGAGTTCTGGGATGCTGTTCTACGGAGAAGGCTGGTTGTCTTTCTGTGCGTTGCGGGAGGCGTATTGGGCGCCCTCATGGTTAATATGCTTTCGGTTCCTAAATACAGGGCTGAGGCAGTAGTAAAAATAAGCGGGGGCGAAAAAAGCCTCTCCATATTCGGAGAGCTCCCCGGCTCTCCCTCAGAGGTTGATCCGGTTCAGAGCCAGATAGAGATAATAAAATCAAGGACCCTTGCCAGGAATGCGGTCGCGAGCCTTGGCTTGAACATCCAGGTAAAGGCAAAGAACCCTGAGATAAAGGTTATAAGGGCATGGTCTCAGGCGTCCGTCGCTCCAGGCGCATACAGGCTCAAAACCTCCCGGGACAGCGTGTTTCTCTTTGATGAGCGGGGGCAAAACCTCTCTCGCGCCGAAAGGGGCGATACCCTCTCCGGTCCGGGTTTCTCCATGATCGTGGATTGGGAGAAGGACCTGGCGAATGTCAGGTTAACTGTTGAGGACCTTGACAAGGTCGCTGAGCGCTTTAGGGGCGGATACTCGGCTGTTCAGAAGGGGCGAACCGACCTGGTTCGCATATCCTATTCCTCGCCGGATCCCGAGCTGGCGAAAGAGGCCGTCAACGCGATCGCCCAAGGGTATGTTGACTACTCCCTGAACACGGTTAGGGAACAGGCGCGCTCCGCCCGGATGTTCATTGAAAACCAGATAGACCAGGTCAAAAAGGAGCTCACGGCGGCTGAGGATAGCCTTAGGCTGTTTAAGGAGGCCGAGGGCATATTTGAGTTGAGCGAATCGGCCCAGAACCTCATAGGCAGGCTCTCGGACTTGGACGGTGCGCTGGCTGAGGCGCAGGCCACGAGGAGAATAAACGAAAGGAGGATATCCGCTCTGCTTGATCAGCTCAGCGATACATCGGCGTTCTTCGGCAAATACAGGATCATAGCCTCTTCGCCCGAAATGGCGAGCAACCCCCAGCTGGCCGCGCTCTCCCAGAGGATGAATGAGCTGGCGGAGAAGAAGGCCTCCCTTATGGCGGACCTGAGCCCGAATCATCCGGAGGTAGTTGCAATTGATGAGGAAATGGAACGCCTTAAGTCGGATATGACCAGGATAGCCTCAAAGGCCCTGGCAGAAGGCCCAGCGGCCACTGACCCTATCCTCCAGAACATTTACTCACAGCTTGTTCAAGCGCAGGTTGATCTTGAGTCGGCAAAGGCGCAGGAGAGGGCGATATCCCACCTCATATCCGAGAGAGAGGCTGTCCTGAGAACATTCCCCAGCAAGGAGCAACGCCTGGCGGAGCTCACGCGCAGGGTTGAGGCTGACAGGAAGGTCTACGCTGTCTTACTGGAAAAATTGCAGGAGGCCAAGATAGAGGAAGCGAGACAGATCTCCGACGCGAGGGTTGTAGATCCCGCCATAACCCCGGAAAAGCCCGTATCTCCAAGGAAGGGCTTAAATCTCCTTCTTGGGCTTCTCCTTGGAACATTGCTTGGGCTCGGCCTCGCTTATGCGCTTGAGGAGCTTGACACATCGGTTCGGGGGCCAAAAGACCTTGAGCACATTGACCCCGGCGCTCCCTTCCTAGGGTATATACCCGTCGCTGATGAGCACGACGAGGGAACCCTCAGGGACGCTATCTACACGGTTTCAATGAACATCCTCTATCACTCAAAGGACAGGGACCAGGTCTTCCTGTTCACCTCTGCAGAGCCAGAAGCCGGAAAGAGCTTCGTTCTCTCTCAGTGCGCTATGGCGCTCGCGGAAATGGGCAAGAAGGTCCTCATTGTGGATGCGGATATGCGAAAGCCCCAAATGCACAGGTTTTTTGGCATTGAGGATAGGGGCCAGGGTCTTTCCGATATCCTCCACGGAAGAAGAAGCCCCTCATCGGTATTGAAGAAGCTGGGCGAGAGGCTGTTCTTGATAACATCAGGCGAGAGGCTCGGCTTATCCGCCGGGGCATTGGCTTCGGGTGTATTCGCCGAGTTCATAGCATCGGTTTCCAAGGATTACGATGCAGTTCTGGTGGATGCCCCTCCGGCGGGCCTCGGTTTAGTGGATACCCTGGAGATGTCCTCAAAGATCCCCTGGACCGTCCTCGTGGCCAGATACCAGAGGACCGACAGGAACGCTCTGCTTGAGTCCGTGCGACAGATCAAGAACAGGGGCGGAAACATCCTCGGCTTCACCATTAATTTCTTTGACCCGTCCGAAGCGAGATACGGCTACAGATACTACTACTACTACTACTATTATTACCAATACGGAACGGGCCACGGCGGCAAACATCCGAAGAAAAGCCTTTGGAGGAGGATACTCTATTGGCTGGGTTTCAGGAAAAGGTAAAGCGAGGCCTTGACCTGCTGTTTGCCAGCATCGGCCTGGCTGTCCTTTCGCCCCTTTTCTTCCTTGTCTCCTTGGCTATCCTCATGGAGGATGGGAGGCCTGTGCTGTTCAGGCAGGAAAGGGTTGGGAGAAACGGAAAGCGTTTCAGGATTTTCAAGTTCAGGACAATGGTTCATGACGCGGAGTCAAAGGGGCTTTTTACCCATGAGAACGACCCGCGCATAACCCGGGTTGGCCGAATCCTCAGGCGATGGAGCATTGACGAACTGCCCCAGCTCATCAATGTCCTTCTGGGCCAGATGAGCCTCGTCGGCCCCAGGCCAACCCTTCCCTACCAAACCGAGAAATACACCGAGCGCCAAAGGCGCAGGCTCCTCGTAAGGCCGGGCATAACCGGCCTCGCGCAGGCCAAGGGCCGAAACGCTCTCAGCTGGCCAGAGAAGATAGAGCTTGACCTTCAGTATGTTGAGAGGATGAGCCTGTGGCTTGACTTCAAAATAATCCTTATGACCATCCCCGCGCTTTTCAAAAGAAAAACCCTATACAAGGCGCCTGAGGAGTGGGAAAAGGATCCAATAGCAAAAAAGGAGGCCAGGCCTTGAGAAAACCGATAATCATAGTCGGTGCTGGAGGCTTTGGCAGGGAAGTAGCGCAGTTGATAACTGACATAAACAAGGTCAGTGATTCCTGGGAAATACTGGGATTCGTTGACGATGACCCGTCCAAAGGTGATCTCTGCTTTATGGGCTTGAGGCGTATAGGTGAAATTGAAACCCTAAAGAAATACAGGGGCGCATCTCTGGTCCTTGCTGTCGGAAATCCGAGAACCAAAAGGAAAATACTTGAAAAGATTATGGCTTTCGGGGGCAACTATGATTTTCCACCACTAATTCACCCATCTGCACAGGTTGGCGAGACAGCCGAGATAGGTTCTGGTGCCATTATAGCCTGGAATTCAGTGGTCACCGTATCTTGTAGGGTCGGCAATTTCTCGCTTGTATACATCAACAATTCAGTTCCTCACGATTCACTGGTAGGGGATTTTGCAACCCTTTATGTGGGGGTCATATTGGGTGGTGCTTCACAAGTTGGAGAGGGTGCAATGTTGGGTTCAGGTTCAATCATACTGCCCGGAAAGAAAGTTGGCACCGGCTCTGTTGTTGGAGCTGGGGCTGTTGTTGTAGATGACATCCCCCCGAACTCCGTTGCTGTGGGGGTTCCCGCGAGGGTAATAAAGGAGGTTGAAGAAAAGTGGTAAACCATAACTTCAGGAGGTCCTTAACATGAGGAAGCTTTTAGCCATAACAGCAGTGCTGGGTGCCCTCCACGCTGAGGCACCCATAACGGGCGATGTGTCCAGAACACGCTCGCCCCTCCCGCAGACCAAGGGCGACTGGATCATAGACTGCTTCAAGATGAACATCATGACAGGAAGGCTCTACGACAACCCCATGGTCGCGATGGACATGCTCACAGGCGCGGAATACTACTTCCAGGACTGGCTCAGCTTCTATGGGGCTATACCCCTTTACTTTGATAAGTCCGAGAACGCCACCCTCGCGAGCGGAGACATGCTTCTTGGGCTTCACTGGACAACCGAGTGGAAGTTCTCGTCCTATGTTGGCGTGTTCCCCTTCATAACCATACCCACAGGCATCGGAACATACACAGCCGACACCGTGAGGGCCTACTCAACCAGGGGCCTTGATTACGGGCTTCTGGTCACCTGGGCTTACTGGGACACATGGGGCAAGCTGATAGCGAACCTCGGCCTTTACGATCCGCAGCAGGGCTTTATTTTCACCGGGGACTACGGCGCGCACACCAACCAGGTCCTCTTCAGGTTCTACGCTGACAAGCCCATGAGCAAGAACATACGGCTTGGAACAGAGCTATCCATTGACTGGTTCTACATTGCCAGCACCATGACCGAAGTGGCAGATTACTCAGGCGGAACCCCCATCCGGATGAACATCCTCTCCCTGTTCAGCCCCACAGACAACGATAACCTGCAGATAGGGCTGAGCTTCGGCGGCTACCTGACCAGGCGTGCAATTGAGCGCGACGGCGAGAAGGTCTACGCAAAGGTCCCCTTCACTACTCCGAGGGGCGACATATTCGTGGAGACGGGACTCAGCTTCACCTACAACCTCGGCCAAAAGGAGCTGGAGCCTTTCGCGAAATGAACGGGCTATTGACCAGGGTGAGGGCCGTTTTTGTCGGGCGTCAAACCGGCAGGGCAGGGGTCCTCGCCATAGTAGCCCTCACCCTGGCCTCAAAGGCCATCGGTTTCCTCCGGGAGATGCTCATAGCCTACTTTTTCGGAGCCACAGCCCTTGTTGACGCTTTCGTTGTCGCGAACAACATATACGGCCTCACCGTGGGAATAATAGGTAACGCGTTCTCGGTCGCTGGAACCCCCCTCCTTGTTGAAAAATTCGTCAAGGATGGCCACCCTGCCCAACAATCCGCCTTCTTCGCTTTCCTGAGGTTCGCCCTCACCTCTGCCCTGCTCCTGAGCCTCGTGCTTGCCATTGCCGCGCCCGGAATCGTGTTCCTCCTAGCGCCCCGTTTCTCGCCGGAAACCCACTGGCTCTCGGTAAAATTGCTCTGGGCAATGCTCCCCATGGCCCTCGGTATGGTCGGGCTTTCCCTCGCAGGAACATACCTGAACGCGCGGAGGCGTTTCGGCCTGGACAAGCTCGGGGACATATCCGTGAACCTCGTCGCCATCGGTTTCCTCTTCTCAGCGCCCCTCATCGGGATATACTCCCTAGCGGTGGGTTGGAGCCTCGGATACTTCCTGGCCGCTTGCGTGCTCCTCGGCCCTTTGGTCTGGCGCTGGGCCTGGTGGAAGGGCAGGCTCTGGACCCCTGAGATAAAGGAGTTCATTACCCTCACAGCGCCAATGCTGGTTGCCTATGGGGCTAGCCAGGTCAATACCATAGTTGACAGGGCCTTCGCCTCCTCCCTTGATCCAGGCTCAATAGCCGCTCTCGGATACGGCTGGCGACTCGCGCTCATTCCGACCGTACTGGCCCAAGCCGTCTCAACAGTGCAGTTGACCAGGGCCTCGGAGATGGCCGCGGCCAGGGACATAAAACGCCTAAAGTCCTCTGTCCGGGAGATCCTCCTCAAGGGCGCGGCAGTGATGATCCCTGTGAGCGTGGCCCTGGTCTGGCTCGCAAGGCCCCTGGTTCAAATGGTATTCCAGCGGGGGGCCTTTGACGCCTCTGCAACTGATAAAACCTCACTCGCGCTCGTCTGCTACGGGTTCGGACTATTCCCCCAGTTTGCTGTTCTGACCCTTGCGGCCTCGCTCCGTGGCATGAAGGACATGAAAACCCCTGTTATAGCTGGCGTCATAGCGGTTGCGGTCAACATCATCTTGAACGCCCTTTTGGTTAGGCCCTTCGGCATAGCAGGCCTCGCGGCCTCAACGAGCGCGGCCGCGGCCATGTGCGCGGGGATTATGGGAGCGATGTTATGGCAAAGATGAGGATAGCTTTGATCACTATTTATGAGATTGAAAATGGGGCCGGAGTAGCGCAGTATATCCACCGGACAGCAAAGGGACTCAGAGAGTTTGGCTACGATGTCAAGATAATCAACGGGGATGGAGTCCTGCCCTTGAGAAAGATGCATGCCGCCAGGTTGACCGTTGAAAGGAAGATGAACAAGCCGATTCGCTTTCCCAGTATAAGGATACTCATTCTCAAATACAGGATGTGGATATTAAAAGAGCGTGTGAGAAGAGCCGGGCCTTTTGATATTCTGCATACTCAGGATATTTTTGCAACCAAAGCTGTTCTCGGATTATCAAAAAAATGGAAAATTCCACTCATTACATCTTTCCTCGGCTACACAATTTCTCATACTCTTGCTGATGGTAAGGCAACTGAAGGAGACCAATATCACAGGTTCCTGTCTCAACTGGAGAGGGAGGCTTTTTATGGAGCCAATGCGGTTATCTGTATGGATAAAAGCAGGGTGGATTACATAAAGGCTTTGGGGCTTGATAATGCAGTTTTGGTTCCAGGTGGAACAGATACGGAGCTCTTTAAGCCCTGCGATGAAAAGGGGGACTACCTGCTTTTTGTCGGAAATCTTCTTCCAGAAAAGGGGGTCAAGGAATCGCTTCTAGCTTTTTCCGAAATAGCTCGCGATTTTCCTGACCTGAGATTTGTAATTATAGGGGATGGGTTCCTGAGAACCGAGCTTGAAGCAATGGTTTCCGAGCTGGGAATATCTGGCAGGGTTGATTTTCTTGGGTATGTGCCGAACGAACAGCTACCAGCATACTACGCTCGGGCAAGGCTATATCTCTTGCCCACAATTCCCACGATGGGTATAAAGGACGGTCCCGCGTATACTGCGCAGGAAGCTATGGCCTGCGAAACGCCCGTGATAGTTTCGGATGTCGGAGGGTTATCAGAGCTAGTTCAGGATGGCGAGAATGGATTGGTTGTGCCTCCTGGGGATGTTGGGGCTATCGTTAAGGCTATGAGGCGCGTATTAACAGATAAAGCGTTCGCTCTTACTTTGGGCAAGAGGGCTAGGGAAACGATTTTGTCCAGGTATGACCGGAGAAAACTGACAAAGGAGCTGGAGAGAATTTATGAGGAGTTAAAAGACTCATGTTAAGCATGAATGCTTTCCGCCATTCAAATTTTCCTAAAAGATTAATTGCTTTTGGCGTAATGTTGATATTTGGTTTTCTTCTGTTGTTCCTGCTAATCTACTTTTCTGCTCAATATCGCGTTGAACTGGTTATCGCGTCTTTAGCGTGGGCTATTGGAGGAATAGCAGTTACTGTCTTGTCAAGAAACCTCTTTCTCACATGGTTTAATCCGCTTTCGGTTTATTTTGTCGTTTGGTGTTCAAGTCTTTCGCTTCACTACTTGCGTCTTGTTGAGTTTGATCTCCTTTCCCCAAGGG